>OFEK01000049.1_pt1 | contig 183840 bp, 160 predicted proteins | sample 1521131 | NCBI WGS metagenome assembly OFEK01 (sample SAMN05720209, study PRJEB24109) | activated sludge metagenome | isolation source: Anaerobic digester | place: China | collected 2015-12-16 | reverse complement strand
TGGAGTCTCTTTCTTTTTTTAATTAAACTTTTTCAACTAAGAAGTAATTTATACCTCAAAAGTCTTTATCCATCAATTATGCAGACTTTTAAGATTGATCCTTACTCTCGATTAATGAAAGAAACAGATACCATCGAAACACTAAATGGTTATAGGTTTTCATCTTCACTGCATATTCTGCCCGGTTTTATAAATGAGCTGATGAAGCAGCGCGATGAAGCAAAGAAGAAAAAAGACAAACAGCTTTCACAAGCAATAAAAATCCTGATGAACAGTCTTTATGGGGTGATGGGATCATACAACTGTAGATTTTATCATCCTGATTTACCAAAAGCAATTACAGGAAGCGGTCATAAACTTTTACTCGGCAGTAAAGAATATCTTGAAAAGAAAGATCTTAAAGTAATTTACGGTGATACTGATTCGTTGTTTGTTATGTTAAAAGATGTCTCTGTTGAAAATGGTGAAACTCAGGGGAAAAGAATTGTTAAAGATTTAAATCAGTACTGGAAAAGCAAACTTAAAAATGAATACAAAGTAGAATCATATCTGGAGCTTCAATTTGAAAAATATTACAAGCAGTTTATTATAACCCCGGCACGCGGTGCTGATATTGGGGCTAAGAAACGTTATGCCGGTTTAGTTATAAAAGATGACAAAGAAAACATAGAGTTTGTTGGGATGGAATTTGTCCGCTCCGATTGGACAAAGCTTGCAAAGGAGTTTCAGATTGAATTATACAAAAAAGTTTTCCATCAAGATGAAGTTGAAGAATGGATAAGAGAAGTTATCAGAGAGTTAAAATCCGGTAAGTTTGATGATAAACTGATCTACAAGAAAAGATTGAGGAAAGAAATTGAAGATTATACTAAAAACATTCCGCCGCATGTAAGAGCAGCAAAATATTTAAATGAACCGGCAGACATAATTTATTATGTTATAACACAGCGCGGTCCTATACCAATCGAACTTAAACATAATGATTTTGACTATGATCACTATATTGAAAAACAATTAAAGCCAATTGCTGATTCGGTATTATCTTTACTCGGAAAAAATTTTGACGATATTGCCGGAAGCAGTCAGTTAAGCTTCTTTTAGATTTTCAGTTAACGGAGTTTCCTTTATGAAACTTTGCACTTTGTGGTTAATGTTTACTTAGCTTAAGTGCTTAAAATATTTTTATCACAATGCACAATGCCAGTAAGATTAAATAAGTGCCTGACAATAAATATTTGAGAAATGTTTTAATGCCTAAATATATTGCCTTCCTCCGCGCTATTAACGTTGGCGGACATACAGTTAAAATGGATCATCTTAAATCCCTGTTTGAAAAAATGGGATTTATAAATGTTGAAACTTTTATTGCCAGCGGAAATGTTGTGTTTGAAACAAAATCAAAATCAGTTGATTCAATGAAAAAGAAAATTGAATCTGATCTGCACAAACAACTTGGATACCAAGTTGCAGCATTTATAAGATCAACTGAAGAATTAAAAAGAATAACCGGATATAAACCATTTAAGGAATCTGAACTAAATAATCCAAACAATAATTTATATATAGGATTTTTAGAATCTGCTCCTTCTAAAGAAAATCAAAATAAAGTTTTTGCAATGAAGAATGATATAAATGAATTTAATTTTTATCACAATGAACTTTATTGGCTATGCAGAAAAAATTTTAGCGATTCTGGAATTGATGGTAAAAAACTTGAAAAGGCACTTGGAATGAGTGCAACCATACGCAACTCAACAACAATTAAAAAAATGGTTGATAAGTTTTGTTAAACTATTCAACTTGTTAACTAACAATCTGAAGGAGAACAATTTTGCAGATAGAATTTATCGGCGGCGCAAGAACTGTTACCGGCTCGCAGCATTTACTTCATATCAACGGAAAAAAGATTTTACTTGAATGCGGTTTATTTCAAGGCAGGCGGGACGATACTTATGAAAAAAATAAAAACTTCAGATATAATCCGGCGGAGATTGACGCATTAATTTTATCTCATGCCCATATTGATCATAGTGGTAATATTCCCAATCTTGTAAGCAAGGGATTCAAAGGATTAATCTATGCAACTTCTGCAACTGTTGACCTTTGTCAGATAATGTTAAGAGATTCTGCACAACTGCAGGAAAAAGATATTGAGTTCGTAAATAAGAAAAGACAGAAGAAGAATGAACCATCACTCGATCCGCTCTATACTCTTGAAGATGTTGAAAATGCAATGCAGCAATTTGTTGGTGTACAGTACAATCAAGCGATTGATCTTTTTCCCGGGGTTAGATTTACATTCAGAGATGCAGGACATATTCTCGGTTCTGCCGGAGTTCAGTTGGAAGTAGAAGAATCCGGAAATAAAAAAATTAATTTAGGCTTTTCGGGTGATATTGGAAGACCTGATTCACCTGTAATAAAATCACCGGATATATTACGCGACCTTGATATTCTGATAATGGAATCAACTTACGGCAACAGGCTGCATTCACCTGTTGAAGAAGCAGAAGAGTATCTTGCCTCAATAATAAGAGAAACAGTTGATAAGGGAGGTAAAGTAATCATTCCTGCTTTTGCAGTTGGAAGAACTCAGACGATAGTCTATATGCTTCATAAACTTTCCGACCAAAACAGAATACCTGAAATTCCAATTTATGTTGATTCTCCGCTGGCTGTTGATGCAACTGAAGTTTTTCGTTCTCATCCGGAATGTATGGATAGGGAAACATACAGGATATTTTTACAGAACCATGATGATCCGTTTGGATTTAATAAACTCCGTTACGTTAAAAAGACAGAAGAATCGAAAGAGTTAAACGAAAAAACCGGGTCGATGATAATTATCTCTGCCTCGGGAATGGCTGAAGGCGGAAGAATTCTGCATCATCTGAGACACAATATTTCGGATACAAAAAACTTAATATTATTTGTGGGCTATGCTGCAAAACACACTTTAGCTCGTAAGATTATGGATGGAAATCAATTTGTGAACATTTTTGGAGAAGAATACGAGGTTAAAGCAAGGTTTAAGAAAATGGACTTCTTTTCTGGTCACGCTGATCAACAGGAATTGCTGGATTATCTGCGTCTAAACTCAACAAATACATTGGAAAATATATTCTTAGTACATGGCGAAGAAGATATGGCACTGCCTTTTAGGGAAAAATTATTGCAAAAAGGCTATAAGAACGTATATTTTCCGGCTTCAGGTGAAAAAATAAATTTTTAAAAGGAAACATTTTTCACTTACATTTATCTAATTAAATGTTATATTTGCCTCCTGCAAATTTGACATTTCGATTCTTCTTACAGAAGAGTCATTTTGAAAACTAAATAATTAAAATCATAATTAAGGAGATGTGAAACTTGAAGATCACAAAGCAGTTTACCAACCGTGAAAGTAAATCATTAGATCAGTATTTACAGGAAATCGGAAAAGTTGATCTTCTTACATCGGATGATGAGATTGAACTCGCCATCAGAATTAAAAAAGGTGATAGATTAGCCCAGGAAAAACTAATAAAGGCAAACCTCCGATTTGTAGTGAGCGTTGCAAAGCAATTTCAAAATCAGGGCTTATCTCTCGGCGATCTCATCAATGAAGGAAATATCGGCTTGATTAAAGCCGCTGAAAGATTTGATGAAACCCGCGGTTTCAAATTCATCTCGTATGCCGTGTGGTGGGTCAGACAATCTATTATGCAGGCAATTGCAGATCAATCAAGAGTAGTAAGATTACCGCTTAACAGAGTTGGAAATCTTACCAAGATAAGCAAAGCTTACAGAGATCTTGAACAGGAATATGAGAGAAAACCAACCACCGAAGAGCTTGCTCAGATTCTTGATATGACTTCTGATGAAGTTGCTTATGCACTTCAGATTGCCGGAAGACAGGTATCTATGGATGCACCTCTGAAAGAAGGTGATGATGGAAAAAATTCATTGGTTGATATTCTTCCGAATGACGAACAGCCGCTGCCGGATAATAAACTGATGACTGAATCTTTGAAAAAAGAAGTTGCTAATGTTCTTTCTACTCTTTCTGAAAGAGAAGCGGAAGTAATAAAATTATACTTCGGAATTGATGGAGACCATTCAGCTACTTTGGAAGAGATTGGCGAAAGATTTAATCTTACACGCGAGCGCGTTAGACAGATTAAAGAAAAAGCTTTAAGAAATTTAAGGCAGTCTAAAAGAAGCGGCAGACTGAAAGCTTATTTGGGATAAAAAATAATTCGTTTCAGGTTTTGAAGCCCCGATTTACCGGGGCTTTTGTTTTTTTTAGAGATGACATCTTTTAAAAAGATGTCATCTCTTTTAGGTTACTCACTTTGCCAATATCATTTTACGTGCTTGTATAAAACCAGGTGTTGTTAATTGATAAATGTAAACTCCGCTTGGCAATTCTGCTGCATTAAAATCGATACTGTAATTACCAGCTTCTTTGTTTTCATTTACAAGAGTTGTTATTTCTTTGCCAAGAATATCATAAACTTTTAATGTTACAAATTGTTTGTTGGCTATTGCATACTGAATACTGGTTACAGGATTAAAGGGATTCGGGAAATTTTGATTTAATGAAAATCTTGTTGGGATACTTATTTCAACTTCAATTGTATTTGAATATTCAAATGTTCCATCAAAATTGGTTTGCTTTAATCTGTATAGGAAAATCCCATCAATAACATTTTCATCAATGAATGAATATGTTTTAGTTTCAGTAGTTGTGCCAGAACCTTCCACAAACCCAATTCTCTCCCATCTCCCTATTCCATTCTCACTACTCATTACTTGTTTTTTTATTTCAAATCCCTGATTATTTATCTCCGTAGCAGTAACCCAGCTAAGTAAAACATTATTACCGTTTACTTCAGCAGAGAATGATACAAGTTCAACCGGTACTGTTCTTCCTGCTGTTCTATATACACCGTCTAAATGACTCCCAGCCCAAAGATATCCGCTTGAGTCAATTGCAAGACAGGTAACGGGATGGTAGCCCGATAAACCATAATTGACCCATGAATTTCCATTGTTAGAGGAAAGATATACCCCATCATAGTCTAACCCACCTATGAAAACATAAACGTCATCATTAGTATCTAATACAAAATCACTTGGATAATCTAGGCCAGAAATTGTATTAGTATTTATCCAAATTAAACCATTATTTGTAGTTTTATAAATCCCAAATTCACCGAGTCCAGGATCATAACACCCGGCTAGGATAGAACCATCTCTTAAATAAACCATTGATAGATCAAGCCTAAATCAGTTGAGCGATATATACCAAACCATGATGCGCATCCATTACCAAAGAACATATAACCATTTGTATTAATTCCTATGTTTCTTGCACAGGGGTCTGTATAATTTGTACTTTCCCATGTTATCCCGTTATCTGTTGATCTATATACACCATAATAATTACTTACATAGATAAAACCCCCAGGTTCATTTGGGATTATGGTCACATCTTCAAAATAATTTATTGGACCACCATTTAGTGTGTCTGCAATTCCTACCCAATTTTCTCCTCCATCAGTTGATTTATACAACCCATAACCCGGAAAATTAGCAGAACCGCATAAATAGATATTTCCTGCATAATCGATAAAAAGCTTGTAAACATCTCCTATTTGTAGTCCATTATTTTTAAATTCCCACGAAGCTCCGTCATCAGTTGATTTAAAAATACCTGTCCAGGAAGCTACATAAACATTCCCGCTATCATCTACTGCAATATCATATATTTCTTCACCTGCTAAACCCATAAATTCCCACTGCGGGGTTTGTGCGAGAGTTTTATAATTTAATAATGTGGTTATCAGTATAATGAGAATCTTAAATCTATAGAGAAATATCTTATGGAAGTTAAATGAGTTGTGTATAGCAGAGCTTGTTCTGATTTTAGTTTTCATAGCAAATTCTCCTATATTTTATTCAAACAAATTTTAATATAAAATGTCTCTTAAAATTATGTTAAAAATAAAGCTGTAACAAATTGTGGCGGGTAAAATGTTTTTCTAATGCAATAGTTTCAAATGCAGTAAAACATTTTACAAGTAAAACTATAATTTATTTCTGTCATTTATAAAAAATATTTACCGCTCATATAAAACCTGCAAAAGTATTTATATGTACAATGTAACTTTCAGCAGTTAAAATCAATCTAAAGCCAAAAAGCACAGATTTTATGAACAAACTTACACCACTTTTCATTTTATCCTTTGCCGCATTTCTTTTTGCAAGTCAGGGAAGTAAAAATCAAAACAAATTTTTAACCCTTATTAAGATCGATAAAGAAATAAACATAGATGGGGTAGTAGATGATGTTTGGAATTATGCCGATTCAACAACAAATTTTTTTCAGCTTGATCCGTACTTTAATCAGCCAACCTCCGTAAAAACTGTAGCAAAAGTTTTAACTTCCGATATTGCTATCTATTGTTTGATGATTTGTTACGATGATAAAAATAATATTCAGGCAAATGCAGGACTACACGATGCCTATACGGGTGATATTGTATCAATGATGCTCGATACTTTTGGCGACAAACAAACAGCTTATAAATTTGCAGTCAATGCTTCCGGAGTTAAGTCCGATTCCCGAATGCTTGATGATGCACGCAACCGCGATTATAGCTGGGATGGAATATGGGATGCCGCTTCACAAATTTATGATTGGGGTTATGTTGTTGAAATGAAGATTCCATATAAGTCAATTAAGTACGATAAAAATCTTACAGAGTGGGGCTTGGATTTTGACCGATGGAGATCTTATAATAAAGAGGATATTTATTGGTGCGAGTATGAGCAAAGTGAAGGACAAAGAATTTCTAAATTTGGTAAACTAATATTTGAAGATTTTAAACCATCGATTACAGGAATTAATTTAGAAATTTATCCGGTTGGGATTGCAAAGACTACTTATCTTGGTGATAACAAATATAAATTTGACCCCAACGCGGGATTAGATGTTTTTTACAATCCATCTGAACGACTGACATTCTTATTAACCGCAAACCCTGACTTTGCTCAGGTAGAAGCTGATCCATTTTCGTTTAATATAAGCCGTTACGAAAGTTACTTTTCTGAAAGACGACCATTTTTTACAGAAGGTAACGAAGTTTTTAATCCATCCGGCAAAGAAAGAAGCTCCGGCTTTTATAGTCCGTTAGAGCTTTTCTATTCAAGAAGAATTGGCAAACTTTTACCGGGAGGAAAAGAAGTTCCGCTGATCTTTGGAACAAAAGCTTTTGGAAGATATAATGAATGGGAGTATGGAGGGTTTGTTGCTTTAACTGGAAAAGAAGATTATATAAAAAATAATTTACAGTTTACCGAAGAACAGGCTTACTTTGGTTCTGCAAGACTTAAAAAGAAGATTTTAGATAATTCATCAATTGGCTTATTGATGGTTGGAAAGCAGACGAAAGATAATACTTATGGTGTAATAGATATTGATGGTGCTTTCCGCGGATCTGATTGGCAGCTGGCTTATCAATTTGCAAGGTCTTTTGAAAACAGCAAAGGCGATTATGCTGCTTCTATTGGATTTAGAAGTTTTAGCAAAACCTGGGCTAACTTATTAAGGTTTAGAGCAATAGGAAATAAATTTAATATAAACGAGGTAGGGTTTGTTCCCTGGAAAGGAACTCTTAATTCTACAATCCTAACAGGACCAATATGGTATCTTGAAAATGGTGCAATAAGAAATGTGTTTTTGTATGCAGGCTCTTCAATTAATTATGAGCACGCTGATCTTTATACTGATTACTCCGGCGTTATAGGTTTTAATATGCAGTTTCGTGATGGCTGGGGATATGAGATTAATACTGATTATGGTAAAAGTAAAGACGAGGGAATTTTTTATGATTCATACAGTATAAATTTTAGTTCATGGTTTGATGTCTCACAAATCTGGAGCGGCAACCTTTGGGGAGGTTATCAGAAAACTTATAACTTTAACAGAAATTATATTGCAGCGTATTCCTGGTTTGGATTTTCAGCTAGCTGGAAAGTTCTGAATATTTTGACCGTAGGAACCTCTTACGATATGTTTATTGAAAATGACCCCGACGGAAATATTGAAGACATAACTTACAATGCCCGTCCGTTTTTTTCATTGACACCAATTAACAATTTAAACTTCAGGGTTTATGTTGATAATGTTTTTGTTAAATCAACCGATAGGATGGAAAGAATTATCGGAGGATTTTTATTCAGCTGGAACTTTCTGCCAAAGAGTTGGATTTATCTTGCAATAAACGAATTTCGTGATAGAAGCGATGAATACGATGCGAACAGCAATTTGCTTCCAAACAGAATGCACACAACAGATCGTGCCGGAGTTTTAAAGATAAAGTATTTGTATTACTTCTGATCTTGGTCTTACGAAACATTTTTTATGCGTCAGGTTAGTCGTTAAATATTTATAATGTAAACCTATTTTTTTCTGGTTCACGTGTAAATTTTGGCGTCAATAAATGCATCTATCCGTTAAAACATAACTATTTAATAGCCAGCCAGTTGTACAAAATTTGATAAAATATTTTTCTAAGTGGAAATTAAATAATTTATCAAATTATAAATCAAGGGAGTCAAATAATGCCTCGGAAAATTTATTTATTAGTCAATGTACTGTTGTTAATAATCGTGTTCGAAACATATCCGCAGAAAGTTCCGCCTTTAGCTGCAAATCCTAAATATTCATTTGGTGTTCTGGCAGGATATACAAGAAATTTTGGTGTTAATGTTTCGGGAACTATTTCTGATTTCACTTATGATTTGCCCTTATCGATAAGATTAAGTGCCGGCTATAATGTTAGAGATGCTGGCAATCCCTGGGACGCAAGAAAAATTTTTATAAATGATAATACAAACGGAGACCCTGATAAGTCCGGACATACAATAGATTTTAGATTAGATTTTGCACTTCCTGTTAATCTGTTTTCAATCAGAAAATCCTTGCTGTATATCGGACCGCGTTATTCAATGCTGACATCAACATTTGAGTTTATCGGGGGCAATGAGTTTTTTGATATAACAGCATCACAGTTTGGATTAGGAACAGGATTAGATTTGTATTTCGGTATAAATCCGACTTTAAGTTTTGTAGTTTCGGGTGGATTTGATTATTACTTTAGCAATAAAGTTGGTGGTCACGATTCGTTTTATATGCCTGATGGAACAGATATTAACGGAAGACAGGGATACAGTTATGATGATGCAGCAAAATCTGTTAATCTTCCCAAGTATGAAGTAAGATTTATGGCAGGATTAAGTTTTGGTCTTTAATATTAAAGATGAGAGCCATCCGGTAATCAGGATGACTCTCATTTAAGTGTTTATTTCATAAGCAGCATTTTGCGGGTTTCAATAAATTTACCTGAGTTTATTTTATAGAAATAGACACCGCTTGATAAACCGGATGCATCAAAGTTAACTTCATAACTACCGGCGGGTTTAAATTCATCAACAAGTTTTGCAACTTCATTTCCAAGTATATCATAAACTTTTAATGTAACAAATTGTTTGCTGGCTATTGTATATTGAATACTGGTTACCGGATTAAACGGGTTAGGGTAATTCTGTTTAACAGAAAACTCAGCAGGTAAAACAAAATTAATTTCTGCAATATCGGAATACTTGTAAGTTCCATCAAAATCAATTTGCTTAAGTCTGTACTGATATTTCCCAACTTCAAGGTTTTTGTCATCAAATAAATAAATATGTTTTTCGGTCGAAGTTCCAAAACCAGGAACAAAACCAATAGTATTCCACATACCGGTTACAGATTGATTGCTGCTGGCTCGCTTTTCAATTTCAAATCCGGAATTATTTAATTCCGCAGCAGTAATCCAGTCAAGCCTTACATACTCATTGATAATCCGTGCTGTAAATGATGTTAACTCAACGGGGATAGAATTTGAGAACGGCATAAATTTTACCAAACCAAGCAATGTATCATCTACGATATGGAAAATATGATCTTCAATAGATGCTGAGTCATAAACACCCCAGTCATTGTTTTGTGCATAAATCATATCTGGTGTATTGTTATATAAATCATAAACATTAGAACCCTGTATATTACCATATATAATATTTAGCCCGTCATCAGTTGTATCCGGGTTTTCAATATTACCAAGATTAGGATTAGCCCCTGGCTGTCCGGTTATTCCAACCTGAATAGTAATCCCCCACCAGTTGCCATAAATTCTATTTCTTGTAATTATAGGTGCAACGACAGCAGTTCCGTAGGTATTTATTCCGCTGCCGGCAACCATAACATCAGGATTTATATTGTTATTATATATGATGTTATCATGAACATAACAGGTAATTGGATTACTGCCTGTCATTGTTATACCAAAGCTGTTATTATAAATTTCATTAAATGCAATTTCAGATGACGATGAAGAACCACTAATCAAAGTTGATATACTAATACCGCCTGTTCTGTTAAACATACCGCCGCGGATGATGTTGTGTCTGATTGTTGGTGAATTATTATTTTGAGTTCCAACAGTAATTTGGTTTTTAGGGCTGGTATTCTGAGAGTTATTATTAATAAGTTCATTCCATTCAATTAACGGAGAGCTTCCGGTGGTTACATAAATTCCATACTCAAAAGTTCTTTCTATTCTGTTATGAGAAATTATTGGATTAGAACCGGATTGTAGATAAATACTTCTTCTGCATTTCCACAAATACGAATTTGATAATGTTGGGCTTGCACCTGAGCACCTTAAACCGTAGTAAGCATATTCAATCCTTGCATAACTAATAGCACAAGCAGAATCCACAGAAGGATCCATAAAATAAAAACCGTTGTATGCAGCGCCGGTTGAATCCTGAGTTAATGATGAAAAGATAATTGAATCAGTTGCGGTACCAACTGCCCAGAATTTTCCGTTTATATCAAAACCGGATGAAGAGTCTGAAAAGAGAACAGTTGTACCCGGGTTTATAAAAACTCTGTCATTTGCCGCAATAGTTACTCTGGCATTAATTGTATAATCAGGAAATGTGCCGGTAACTACTCCGCCGGAATTTGCAACAAGATCATCAAGCCCCCAATTCACACTTGTGTTCGGTGTTGTATATTGCGCAAACAGTTGTGAAGAGATTAAAATAAAAAGTAAAAGCAATTTTTGCACAGTTAACTCCTTTTTGTTATTAAATAGTTTATAAAAGATTTTAGTTATTTTTCAGTCAAAAGCAGTTTACATTAATTGTAATATAAGTATTTTTTTTATACTTTAAATTAGAGCTTGAACAAATTATTAAACTCTTAAATAACTCAAATATACTTAAAAACATTTACTGAGAGGTATCATGAAAAACCTAATTACTATTGTTTCTGTTATTCTCATTTCATTTTTTCTCTTTACTGTTTCTGTTGATGCACAAATAAGAACAAGCTTTATCCCGGATATTGATCAACTTATTACATCTTACGAAATAGTTGCTGAGTCAAATCACTACAGCGATATGTATGATCCCGGTTATTCAGTCTATCCGGGTTTTCCAAAGCAAGGGATGTACAGTATTTTATCTCCTAAGACAGGTGCTATATATTGTAATCTTGATGCTGATGTTGAAATGGAAATATTATTTGGAGCCGGTGAAACTTTATATGCTGTAAAGCTTGATGGTTCCGCTGTACCGGGCTGGCCTAAAACATTCACTCAATATTATGAAGTTGCCTGGGGCGTATCCTTCGGAGATGTTGATGGTGATGGTCAAGGCGATGTAGTCGTTAGTGCCGGAGGTCCGCTTGGAGGACATATTCACGCTTTCAAAAAAGATGGAACGCTGCTAGCTGGTTTTCCGGTGAATGTTGGTAAATATGCAATGAATCCTACATTAGCAGATTTGGATGGTGATGGTGCAATGGAAATTTTAATTGGTACAAGAACTAAACAGGCATTTGTTTATAAAGGTGATGGAACTGTTTATCCCGGCTGGCCTAAAATGATGGATTGGTATGTTGCAGCAGCCGCAGCTGCTGGTGATGTAAACGATGATGGGGTTATGGATGTTGTAATGGAATCAAGAAATCTTTTATATGTGTGGAATAAAGACGGACAGATACTGCCCGGTTTTCCTTACGCAATTATGGATTCAACTATTGGCTCCAATTCATATTCTGCTCCTGTTCTTGTTGATCTTACAGGAGATGGAAAGCTGGAAATAGTTTTCTGTTCACATTCTGATTCTGCTAATGCTGGCGGAATTGTTTATGCAGTAAAACATGATGGAACGAGTCTGCCTGGTTTTCCCAAAACAGTAAATGACTGGATATACGGGGCTCCGATTACTGCTGATATTGATGGTGATTCTGAACTTGAAATAATTATAGCTGAATATGGGTCTTCTCCAACTCCTCAATTCTATGTTTACGCATTCAATTTAGATGGAAGTATGGTAACAAATTTTCCGATGGGACCATATCACGGTACAGCAAATCAAATTCTTGTTGCTGATATAGATAATGACGGACAGTTTGAAATAATTTTTGATGAGAACGTTGTTGAAGGAGTAACGGGCAGATATCGTGCATTAAACATGGATGGTTCTCAGGTTACGGGCTGGCCGCTTGAGTTAACTCAAAATACAAGCTTTCAGCAGCCGCTGCTTGGAGACCTGAATAATGACGGCACCCTTGATATGGTAGGAGGCAGTTTTAATTTTGATCCAAGCAACAAACAGGTTTTTCTGTATGTCTGGAATACCGGTCTGCCTTACAACCCGGCAAAAATCGTTAATCCGATGTATCAGTTTAATCCTCAGCATTCCGGTGTTTTTGTTGATCCTTCGCTTATACCTGTTGAGCTGGAATCATTTTGGGTTACAATAAACGGGAGTGAAGCAGCTCTGCAATGGATAACAGCAACAGAATTAAACAACTCAGGATTTGAAGTTGAAAGATCAGCTGATAATATTAACTGGGATAAAATTGGTTTTGTTCAGGGGAACGGATCCACCACAAATAAAACCACATATACTTTTGTAGATGCAAATCCTATTACCGGAAAGTCTTATTATAGATTAAAGCAGATTGATTATGATGGAACACATTCATACTCTAATATTATCACTGCTGAGTTTTATCAGATTATCAATTACTCAATTGAACAAAACTATCCCAATCCTTTTAACCCGGCTACCATTATAAAATATAATCTGCCCGAAGAAAGCAGTGTTCAGGTAAAAATATTTAATGCTGTCGGAGAGCTTGTAAGCACACTGGTTGATGAAATACAAAACGAAGGAAAGTATAGTAAATTATTTGATGCTTCGAAACTTTCATCAGGAGTTTATTTTGCAGTGTTAAATGCAGCATCGTTAAGCTCAAACGCAAGTAAAACTGAAATGATAAAAATGCTGTATCTGAAATAATTTTTGTTTAACTATTATTGAAAACCCGGTTCAGACTGAATCGGGTTTTTTATTTTAGTTATTTATGAAAATAATTTTTACAAGATGTACCATTCAGCCATATTTTATAAATTTGTAATGTAATAAATAATATATACGGTCAGGGTTAAAATGAAAACTCATATTAAGAATGTTGTTAAAAGATCCGGTGCTATTGTTCCTTTTAATCAGGAAAGGATTTCAAATGCAATTTATCGTGCTGCTGTTGCTGTTGGCGGAAGAGATAAATCAACTGCACAAAGTTTGTCAGAGCAGGTTGTTGAACTTCTTAATAAACAGTTTCCTGAAGGCAGCCTGCCGCATATAGAAAATATTCAGGATATCGTAGAAAAAGTTCTGATTGAAAACGGGCATGCAAAAGTTGCTAAGGAGTACATCCTGTACCGCGAAGAAGCAGCTAAACGAAGAGAAGCTGAAGGAAGATATGCTTCCAAGATTAATGAGAATATTCCATGGCAGAAAATCTGGCGTAACCTTGATTGGGCTGTTTCACACAATCTTCATACAGTTGATCATCTGAATGAAAGAATTGCTAATAATGAATTTCCACACATCGTTCATGAATCTGAAGCTCTTTATGAAGATGATGTTAATCTTGCCGCAAGTTTAATTATTGAACGACTGGACTCATTAAGAATGGTGATGATAAGCGGTCCTTCATCATCAGGGAAAACAACAACAACGATTAAGCTTGAACAAAAGCTGATTAAGAAGGGATTTAAATTTAAAGCATTAAATGTTGACCACTACTTTTTTGATCTTGAGTTTCATCCGAAAGATGAGTTCGGAGATTACGATTTTGAAACCCCGCAGGCTTTAGATCTGGAACTGATTAATGAGCATCTTGTAAAATTAAGTACCGGTGAAGAAGTGATGATACCACATTACGATTTTAAAACCGGGACAAGAAAATTAAATGTTACACCAATGAAACTTGCGAAAGATGAACTTCTTTTGATTGATAGTTTACATGGACTTTATCCGGCATTTAGTAAAGATATTTCTTCCACCGTTAAATTTAAACTATATCTTGAACCGCTGCTGCAGATGAAAGGGAAGGATGGGAGATATATTCGATGGACCGATTTAAGACTGATAAGAAGAATGCTTCGCGATTCAGTTTTTCGTGCTTATAATCCGCAGCAGACTTTAGAGCATTGGCACTATGTTCGCGGAAGTGAATTGAGAAATATTATTCCGTACTCTAATACAGCGGATTTTGTTATCAGCAGCGGAATGCCTTATGAAGTTCCTGTTTATGCAAACAGAATGCTTAAGCTTTTTGAAGAGTGGAAAGAAAAATATAAAGGCGATCCTCTTAAGGCAGATGCGCTTGAAAGATCAACCAGAGTTTATGAGGTCTTAAAAACTGTAACACCTGCTGCAGATGAAACCGCAATTCCCGGCGATAGTGTAATACGGGAATTTATTGGCGGAAGTACACTGCAGTATCATTAAAAGAGTATCATTTTAAAATACTGGTCAGGAAATTATCCGGTTTAATACACTAATTTACTGCTGACTTAATATTTATTTGAAATTTACTTAATTTTACTTTGGAATAAGTTTTGTTAAAATCTGTTTGCTAAGTTTAAACTATTTCATTCATTATCAGAAATCAAAATAAAAATGAAAGTTCTTAACAGGATAACTTCCGCGTTGTTAATAGGAATTATCTTATTTGCTTTTACAGATATCAGAGCACAAAGAAGTTATTACGATAAAAGACAAACAAGTTCTTCATTAAAAAGTTCTGCATCTGAGACATACCATCCTATTAATAACAAATCTACCCGAAAGAGAAGTACTGAACCTGACTTATCTTACTCTGATAACAAAGTAAAAAACAGGAATGACCAAACTTCCGAAACAAATGATAGCTACTCAGAAAATTATTTCCGGATTGATAAAAGCCGCAACTCACTTTGGGATGGAAAACACTGGGAGGATTTCAGATTTCCGCTTAACATATATGTAAAGGATTCCAACTCTGATTATTTTAAATCATCATATAAAGATTATGTAAAATATGCACTTGATGTTTGGAGAAAGGCTGATGACCGGATAATGTATAATTTTGTAAAATCAGTCAGTGAAGCTGATATCTCAGTTATCTTTGTTGAAAATTTGGGCGAAGAGTATGAAGAAAATTATCTTGGCTTAACAGATTATAATGTAGATAGAGATAAAATAATTGATTTTTCTAAAATTCAGATCAGCCTGCTGAAAAATGGTAATGAAAAAGTGCCGGCTGGTGAATTGAAGGCAACAATTATTCATGAGTTTGGGCATGCGTTAGGATTAGGACATAGTAAGAACGAAAAGGATCTTATGTATCCATACATTTCACCAGAGCACAATTCAGAAATGAATTATGATGAACTTTCAACCGGAGATAGATTAGCGGTTAAAACACTTTTAGACCTTAGTTTTAATAAAAAGTACGTTTGGAATAATTATTAAACCTAAGATTACAGAATAGGTAATTAAATTATATCATTCCTGTGCCGGCATACCAAACTCAGCCCATTCTTCTTTTGCAGGACCATAAACACCGGGAACTTTAAGTCCGTTTAACCTCATTACAACAGTTAATTGTGCACGATGATGAATCTGATGATCAACTATAACTTTAAGTGTAGTTCCTCTTTTCCACATCTCACCATACATATTATCTTCAACAGATAATGAATCATCATTCCAGTTTGCTTTGATTGCAGCAGCTAAATTTTCTGATGCTTCTTTATAAGCAGTAAAGATTTCTTTAGCGGTATGCGGAACAGGTAAATCACCTTCTACTGCATTAAATGATAAGCCGGTCTGATGAGCCATTTCTCCGACTGATGTTGTAATATGCCATGCTAACTTACCGGCGGTTCTTATGTTTTCATTTATCTTTTTATTTAGTGATTCATCTGTAAGATTGTTGAATACTTTTAGGGTTAACTCAGATTCGGTTTTCCAATCGTTTAGAAAGTCTTGCAGTTTGTTATACATTTTTTCCTCTCTTTATTGGTCACACTTCAACTCAGTTCAGTGCAACAGTTGTTTTAATTCAGCAGCCATCCTGAGCGAAGCTGAAGGATGGATGTTTGATATTTTAAGTTTAGTAACGTTTCAACAAGTTCAAAGCTACAGGCTTTCTGTTATCCTAAGTATGCCGAAGGATGAGAATTTTACCAAAATACAGTTAGAACAATTAGTTAAGATTATTTAAAATCTCCTTTAACTTGTTCAAATTCTCCAGCCAGTCCCGCTGCTTTGCTCTTTCTTTTTCAACAACATCAGATGCAGCGTTGGCAATAAATTTTTCATTAGAAAGTTTTTTTTCAATTCCCGCAAGAGAACCTTCAAGCCGGGTTATTTCTTTTTGTAATCTTTGCCTTTCTACATCAAGATCAATTAGACCTTCAAGCGGAATAAAAATTTCGATATCTTTTAAGACAGCAGAAGCACTTGCTTTAGGTTTAGTTAAACCTGAATCAACTTTTAAGTCTTCAACCTTAGCAAGTCTTTTAATATAGTCTGTCTGATAATCCTTAACTGATGAAGATTTAATCATTGCATTAACTTTCTTAGATGGAGCAATGTTCATCTCTCCGCGGATATTTCTAATTGCAGTAATTATATCTTTTACAAAATCCATTTCTTCATCGGCTGAATCTTTAATCAGATTTTCATCAATGGATGGGTATGATGAAGTTGAAATACTTTCTCCATCTTTTCTCTCATCAATCAATTGCCAAAGCTCTTCCGTAATAAAAGGCATAAACGGGTGAAGAATTTTTAATGCATTTTCAAAAATCAAGATTGCACGTGTAAGAACAGCCGACTTAACTTCATCATTATCGGAATACAATCTGTTCTTAATCATTTCAACATACCAATCACAGAAGTCATTCCAGATAAAACTATAAATCAGTTTGATCGCATTATTAACTTCAAACTCATCCATTGCTTTATTTAACTGGGAAAGAGTTTTATTGAACCTGGAGATTATCCAATGATCAGCAAAATCTTTGTGTTTATCTGCAAGAGAAGAATCAAACCGGATAGTTTCTTTATTCATCAGTAAAAATCTTCCCGCATTCCATATCTTATTTGCAAAGTTTCTTCCAAGCTCACATTTATCAGTGCTGAAAAGAACATCCTGCCCAAGCGGTGCAAGGTAAATTACAGTAAAACGTAAAGCATCAGCGCCGTATTCTTTAATTACATCAAGCGGATCCGGTGAGTTGCCAAGTGATTTACTCATCTTTCTTCCCTGTATATCCCTAATGATACTTGTAAAGTAAACATCGCTAAACGGAATATCCTGCATAAAGTGCATACCAGCCATTATCATACGCGCAACCCAAAAGAAAATTATATCTGGTCCTGTTACAAGAGTATTAGTCGGATAATAATATTTTCTCTCTTCTTCAGTTTTAAAAACTGCATGTGCCCACAACCAGCTTGATGCCCAGGTATCAAGCACGTCTTCGTCCTGCCTCCAATTGTTAATGTCTTTAGGCGGATCAACATTACAATAAATTTCATTTTTGTTTATGTGGTACCAAACCGGAATTCTATGTCCCCACCAAAGCTGACGAGATATACACCAATCTTTAATGTTTTCCATCCAGTGGAAATAAGTTTTTTCCCAATGGTGCGGATAAAATTTTACCCTGCCTTGCTGAACAACTTCAATCGCAGCCTTAGCAAGCTCATCCATTTTCATAAACCACTGTTCACTTAAATATGGTTCGATAGGAACGTTACCGCGCTCCGAATATCCAACTTTGTTCTGATAATCCTCAGTCTTATTTAAGAAGCCAAGCTCCGACATTCTTTCAACAACTTTTTTTCTTACTTCGTAACGGTCGAGTTCCTGAAAATCAGTTGGAACATTTCCGTTTGTTGTCGCATCGTCGTTAAAGATGTTAATCATTTCAAGCTTATGCCGCTGTCCCATTTCATAATCATTAATATCATGTGCGGGAGTAACTTTAACCGCGCCCGTTCCAAATTCCATATCAACATATTCATCGGCAAAGATTGGAATTTCTCTTTCAGCAATCGGGAGTAAAACTTTTTTACCAATTAAATGTTTATATCTTTTATCATTCGGATTAACTGCAATTCCGGTATCTCCAAGCATTGTTTCCGGTCGTGTTGTTGCAACAATTACATATTCATCAGAATTGATAACCGGATATTTGAAATACCACAATTTGCCATTAACTGTTTTATAAATTACCTCTTCATCTGAGATTGCAGATTTATTTGCCGGATCCCAGTTAACCATTCTGTAACCGCGATAAATTTTTCCTTCTTTGTATAGATCAACAAATGCTTTTATCACTTCGTAATAATATTCATCATCCATAGTAAAGCGTTCACGCCGCCAATCGCAGCTAACACCGAGTTTTTTTAATTGCTGAATGATTATACCGCCGTATTCTTTTTTCCATTCCTGACAATGCTCTAAAAACGCTTCACGCCCAATCTGATATTTATCAATCTGCTTATCGGCTAAAAATTTTGTTACTTTAGTTTCGGTTGCAATTGAAGCGTGATCGGTACCGGGAACCCAGCAGGCGTTAAATCCCTGCATTCTTTTTGTGCGGATAAATATATCCTGCAGCGTGTTATTGAGAATGTGTCCCATCGTTAACATACCGGTTATATTTGGCGGCGGTATTGCAATCGTGTATGGCTTTTTTGATTTGTCTATGTCAGAATTAAAAATATTGTGATCATTCCAGAATCTATACCATTTATCCTCAACATCAGCGGGGTTATATGCTTTGGGAATTTCTATAAAACTTTTTGCGGACATTTATTACTCTTTGTTAAAAATTTGAGTGCAAATATAAAAAAAAATAAGGATGGAATGATTTGTGATTATTTCTATTTATCCGGTCTTTTGAACATATATCATTTGTAAGATATTTTCGAGTAGGGAAGACTGAGTCTTTTAATTTTAATTCATTTATAAAATTAGTTGGAGGAATCAGACCACTATCCAAAGAAATCAAAACAAATATCGCATTGAACGGGAACGATATTACGAATCATCTGAGCAGCAATATGGATATCAGTTTCTTTTTCTTCAAATGTTCTAATTTGTTGACCATTAAAATTTATAGTCTTTTTTAAAACCTTATCCAATAAGAATTGAAATTTTGGATTTTACTTTTTAATCAGAAATAAAAAATTGAATTCATCGAAATAATAGATAATCTTCTGTTTTTTATCATTCATCAGATTACCATATTCTATTAAATAATGAAGCCCCTCTGTAATTGAGTGGTTAAACACAGTACTTTCTCATCCTGCGGGGATAAACGTGATGCAAATAAATCTAAAGATAATATTTCACTGCAACGGAGTTTTGTATCAAACTAAAGAGAAAGAATATCAAATGTTAAAAAAATAAACTGATTTACCTGATCTCATACAGATAATTCGGGATTTTAATTTTAATGCCGCTATAGGGTCCATCTAAATCGCTCCACTGATCACCAACATTACCTATAATCTCATATCCTTGCTGTGTCAATGCAGTTCTTATATTAGATTTAAATTCAATAGCTGATAGTTTTTCTTCTTCAGGTTTCCTGACAATTAAAGTGTCAAATTTTGAATACCCTTCGTTAATAAGATTCCGGAAAGTATAATCATATTCATAATTATATCTGCCGGTAAGAAAAACTATTTTAAAATTTCTGCTCAGCAAATATTTATACAAATCTCTTACCTGATGAATAGCCGGCACTTTTGCATTCGATACCAATTTATCAACAATATCTCTAACATATCCAAAGCCCATCTTCTTACTTAATTCATAATTTAGCAGTGCTGTATCGTCAACATCAAAAATGACCGCAGAATTTTGTTTTACTTCAACCTTACTGAACTTCATTTTAGCATCAGCAATAATTTGATCAAGCTCTTCATCAAACTGCCCGTCTTCGTAATATTTCTGAACCTGTTCTTTTGCGGCGGAAAGATTTTGCAGTCCGGTTGAGCAGCACGAATAAAAACCAATTAAAGATGTTACAATAAAAATGAAAATTATTACTCTATTCATTAAAACTTCCATTATAAATCTTTAACATTAAATGTATCACCCTGCCTGATATCACCTGTGGTATAGCCTTTATAAAACCATTTTTTTCTTTGTGCAGAAGTTCCGTGAGTAAAAGATTCGGGAACTACATAACCCTGCATTTGCTTTTGAATATTATCATCACCTACTGCACTTGCTGCATTCAACGCTTCATCCAAATCACCTTCTTCAAGCAGCCCTTCTAACTTATCTGTATAATGAGCCCACACTCCGGCATAAAAATCCGCCTGAAGCTCCAATCTGACCGAGTACTGATTATACTCTTCTTCACTTAATCTTGAACGAAGACTCTGAACTTTATCCATTGTTCCCAGAAGATTTTGTATATGATGTCCAACCTCGTGAGCAACTACGTAAGCCATTGCAAAATCACCCGGCGCTTTAAACCTCTTTTGCAGCTCATTATAAAAACTTAAATCAATATAAAGCTTTTGATCACCGGGACAGTAAAATGGTCCCGTAGATGAGCCGGCAACTCCGCATGCAGATTGTACACTACCGTTAAATAAAACTAATTTTGGTTCAACATATTCTCTTCCCAAATCAGAAAAGATATTATGCCAAACATTCTCGGTTTCGGCTAACACAACAGAAACAAAACTTGCAAGCTCTTTTTCTTCTGCTGTTTCTGTATAGTTAGAAGTAGCTGACTGATCAGTAGTTTGAAGGTTCTGCAGCAATGCAGAAGGATCTCCTCCTAAAAGCATCACAATAAGAATAATTGCAATTCCGCCTATACCTCCGCCAATAACTCCTTTTGGTGAAAGACCGCGTCTGTCTTCAACATTCGAACTTTCTTTTCTTCCCTGCCATCTCATAAAATCACCTTTGGTTGTAATAAATAGAAATACTTTTTAAAGCTTTATCTGCTATTAAAGCCACATAGTAATTTAATAATTTCTTAACGATAATTGAGCAATTACAAATAAATATTTATCCGGTATTTTTAAAAAAGAAAATTAAAGGTCGTTCCAATCTTGCAGCCCATTCTTTTTCATTGTGCTCTGCGCCCGGGGCATAATAATAATCTATATCCTGTCCAATTACATATCCTTTTTTAGAAAGTGCAACAAACATCCCTTGTCCGCGTATTGCTCCGTCTTCGCCATGATCAATGTAGAACCTAATGTGTTTTTTTGGTCCTTTATAATCTTCAACCTGTTTTATGCTTCTATCATTATTATAATAGAACGAACTTGACATACATCCCGCCATCGAAAAAACATCAGGATGATGCCACGCGGCATAAAAAGAAATCAATCCGCCCATAGATGAACCCATAATTGCTGTGTTATCTTTTCCGGGTAAGGTTCTATAAGTTGCATCAATAACCGGTTTAAGTTCTTTTGATAAAAACTGCAAATACTTTTGTCCTTTTTCACTCCAGCTATATTCATCAAGTCTATCGGGAGTATTATAAATTCCCACAACAATAATTTCTTTAATCTTTTTCTGTTTGATTAGCCTGGTAACAGTCTCATCAACACGCCAATCTTTACCAACAAAAGCAGTTTTAGGATCGAGAATATTTTGTCCATCGTGCATATAAAGCACAGGATATTTTTTGTTTTTATTTTTTGAAGAATCGTAACCGAATGGCATCCAGACAACAACATCCCGTTTGTTATCAAGAATAGCTGAATAAAATTCTTTATGATATTCAACTTTTCCAATTACTTCATCAATTTCCTGACCTGGTTTTCTGCGGGTTTTTTGCAACACCATTTTTCCTTTAAATTGCTTGAATTACATTTAATAAAAATCTAATTTTACTTTAGGGAAATATATGACTAAGATTTTTAAGTTATATCTCGTTTCATTGAAGTGTGTTTTGCACAAAACACAACCTCCAACTTACGCTCATATTTATATTAATCACATAACTGATACGTTTCCAACGGGATTTATATAACTAAACTCAATAGTTAATTTTAATTAATATTTTAATAATTATTTTGGGAGATTTTAATATATACAAAGAGCTTTATTCTATTTTTGCAAAGATTAGTTTATTCTTTGCTATAATAACAATGTTTAGTTGTGAATCTTCAAACTTACCTACCGAATTAAATAATCAAGGAACATTGAATAAGAGGCCAAATCAAGAAATCGTTACTGATGCTGCCACAACATATTCTTGGGAAACTGAATACTATAATAATGGTAACGGAAAAATTGAGGGATGGAACATAAGAACAAGTGATCGGTTTATTCCTGGATATTACTATTATGGATCTGGAACAACAGCAGGAGACGAACCTTTGATGATGGTAATTCATCCTAATGATTTCTACGGAATTTTTAATAAAGTTGGTCATTTTTCTGATTTTAATAATTATTCTTCAATTGGTGGTTGGAACATTAGCACAACAGATAAATACAGTTCATATGTTGGAAATGGAAACAGACCCTATTTATTAGCAGTCAACCATTCGAGCCATTGGGCTGCATTATTATATAATCATCCAGTTGCTGGTTGGATGAGTCAATGGACAAATTCAGGGAATGATTGGATTGGTGGTTGGAGTATAAATTCTGAGGATTATTTTGTAAGTGGAAAATTTAATCCCTCCGATCCATCAAATCAACAAGTATTAGCTCTTAACTATAATACTCACTGGGCTTCATTATTATCATTTTCAGGATCCTGGATTTCACCTTGGAGTAATTCTGGAACAGGTGGAATTAATGGTTGGAATATCGCAAATGGAGATAGATATTATGCGTCTGATTTTGATGGTGATGGTTTTGATGAGCTTTTATGTATAAAGGCACCTTGGGCAGCAATACTTAAATTTAATGGTTCAAATTGGACTTGGTTATGGTCAAATAGCGGTAATAATAGTATACTTGGATGGATAATGAATAACAGTGATAAGTACTCTGCTGGCAATATTATTAGTAGTAACGTAAAACATGAGTTTATTATATCTAATGCTTCATCTGGTCATGCTGTCATCTTTTGTTTAAATCAATCAACAATACAAAGTTTGTGGGGAAATGGTGGCAATCATTATATAGGCCCACATTACATTGATGCTTTTGATCAGTATTTTGTAATAAATGGTTTGGGTTCAAGCTATTCAAGTCTTATGGCAATCAATCTTGTTAATGCCAGAACATTGAAATTAAATGTTACCGTCGCACAAGATGATGATGAAACTGCTCAGTAAGTTAATATTTTGGGCATAGGATAAATCCTATGCCTTTTTTAATTTAAACATATGAAGAAATCTTATTATTTAGTCCAAGACTTTATAGGTTGGTCAAAAACAGAAGCATATGTTCAGGAATTGATTTTAAAGTATAGAATAAAATCGATTTTAGAAATCGGAGCAGGTGCAAATCCAACAATAAATCCTGATTTCATACGCAAAAATTCTTTAGATTATACAATTAGTGATGTTGATGATTTAGAACTGTCAAAAGCTGATGGAATCTACGCTAAACTTGTAATTGATTTAAGTAAAAAGAACATTATAAGTACTAAAAAATTTGATTTGATATTTAGCAGAATGGTTGGAGAACATATTTCTGATGCAAAAACTCTTCATCAAAATATTTATAATCATCTAACTGGTGGCGGAATATCTTTTCATTGTTTTTCCACTCTTTATGCACTTCCTTTTTTATTTAATAAACTTTTACCTGAAAACTTGAGTGAGTTTATTTTAAATATTGTTGCTCCTCGTGATGATCACAAACATGGAAAGTTCAAAGCACATTATGATTGGAGCCGTGGGCCTTCAAAAAAAATGATTCGAAATTTTGAAACCATTGGCTACGATGTTGTAGAATACATTGGATATTATGGACATGGATATTACTTCAAAATTCCTGTTTTAAACAGACTAGAGATGTTTAAAGCAAAACTTCTCCAAAAACTTAAAATACCTCAATTAACCGCCTACGCTCATATTATTTTACGAAAACCAAAGTCTTAATAATAACCCTTTTAAGGGTTGGACTTTTCATCTTAAAATGTGGATTTTTGAGCAGCAGATTTTTAATAATCTTACCCAAAAACGGAGAAATTTTTATGTCAGTCATCAGACCTTTTAAAGCATTAAGACCTACAAAAGAAAAATCACAATTAGTTGCAAGCGTACCTTATGATGTAGTTAATCGTGAAGAAGCTGGCCATTACGCTCAGGGCAATCCAATTAGTTATTTGCATATAACAAGATCAGAAATTGATTTGCCTGAAGTTAAAGATGTTTATTCAAAAGAAGTTTATCTTAAAGCGAAAGAAAATCTTGCTACAATTACAAAAGAAGCTCCACTAAAGATTGATGATAAGCCACATTTTTATCTTTATAGATTAATTATGGATGGAAGATCGCAAACAGGAATTTGTGCAACTTTTTCTGTTGATGACTATGACAATGATGTAATACTCAAGCACGAGAAAACAAGAAAAGTAAAAGAAGACGACAGAACAAATCATATTATTACAACTGAAGCACAAACGGGAGTTGTGTTTTTAACTTACCGCGGAGTCAAAAGTGTAAATGAGATTGTTGATAAAACAATTAAGGAAGTAACTCCGGAATATGATTTCACCGCTCCGGACGGCATTCAGCATACTGTTTGGATTTTAAAGGATGAATACAATAATATAATTGTTGATGAATTTAAAAAGATAAACAAGCTGTATATTGCTGATGGGCACCATCGTGCAAAAAGTGCAAGCCGTGCAAAAGAAGAAAAGATGAAATCAAATCCAAATCATAACGGCAGTGAGGAGTATAATTATTTTATAGCTGTAATATTCCCCGAAGATCAGTTAAAGATTTTACCTTACAATCGTGTTGTATTTGATCTTAACGGATTAAGTAAAGCAGACTTTATGGATTCGGCTGCGCAAAAATTTTCTATCATAAAAACTGAAAACAAAGAACCAAAATCAAAAAACACTTTTTGTATGTATATTGATAAAGAATGGTTTGAGTTGAAACCAAGGAATTCTGTTTTTGCAAGTCTGTCTTTGGAAAAATCTGTTGGAGAAAAACTTGATGTAAGTATTCTTCAGAACTTTTTGTTAAATCCTGTGCTTGGAATTGATGATCCGAGAACAAATAACAGAATTGATTTTATCGGCGGAATACGCGGGACAAAGGAATTAGAGGCTCTGGTTGATTCAGGTAAAGCATCAGTTGCGTTTTCACTTTATCCCGTTGGATTAGATGACTTGATGAATATTTCAGATGCCGGGGAAGTGATGCCTCCCAAATCAACCTGGTTTGAACCTAAATTAAGAGATGGACTTTTAACACACTTGATATAAAACTTAGTGACTTTATGACTTTTCGGTTGAAAATAACTTTGCCGTAAAGACTTAAAGACACAAGGATTCACAAAGAAATAAAACAAAAGGAAAACATTATGGAAAAAAGAATTTATAACTTCAGTGCTGGTCCGGCAATCTTACCGGAAGAAGTTTTACTTGAAGCACAAAAAGAATTGTTTGCATTACCGGGAGTAGGAATGTCTATACTGGAAATTTCTCACCGTTCAAAAACATTTGAGGCAATTCTGGCAGATGCGAAAACCGGAATAAAAAATTTATTAAATGTTCCTGATAATTATGAAATATTATTTTTACAAGGCGGCGCAAGTCTTCAGTTTTCAATGGTTCCGTTAAATTTAATGCCTCCTAAAAACAAAGCTGATTATATTTCAACCGGAAGCTGGTCTAAAAAAGCAATTAAAGAAGCAAAGAGAGTTGGAGCTGTAAATATCGCAGCAACAACAGAAGAGGGCGAAGGGGATAAGAAATTCTTTAAACGAATTCCAAAACAAAGCGAGCTTAAACTTGATCCGGATGCAGCTTATGTTCACTTTACATCAAACAATACAATCTTCGGAACGCAATGGCAAAGCGAACCTGAAACAGGTAATGTTCCTCTTGTCTGTGATGCTTCGTCAGATATTCTTCACAAACCAATTGATGTTAGCAAATACGGATTGATTTATGCCGGTGCACAGAAAAATATTGGTCCTTCGGGAGTTGTTCTTGTAATTATCAGAAAAGATTTGTTGGAAAGAAGCCAGGATTCACTTCATACAATGCTTAATTATAAAATTCACGCAGAAAATGATTCTATGTATAACACTCCAAATACATTTGGAATTTATATCATTAAAATCGTTGCTAAATACCTTGCAGGCTTAGGCGGATTGAACAAGATGTATGAGATAAATAAGGCAAAAGCAAAAACTCTTTATGATGCAATTGATAACAGCGGCGGATTTTATAAAGGACATTCGGAAAAAGATTCCCGCTCCCTGATGAATGTTACATTTAATCTTGCAACAGCAGATCTTGAGAAAAAATTAATTGATGAAGCAACCAAAGCCGGATTTAACGGACTAAAAGGTCATCGCTCAGTTGGCGGATTGAGAGCATCAATTTATAATGCTTTCCCTGCAAAAGGTGTTGATGATCTTGTTAGCTTTATGAGTGATTTTCAAAAAAGAAATGGATAAATAAGAGAAAGGCATTTAACCACAAAGTTCACGGAGCTTGTCCGCGCAAAGAACACAAAGAGTAAATAACTGAAGATGAATTATCTAAAATTATGATTGGTTTGGCTATCAGGGTTTATAATAATCTTGGACCATAACTTTTGGAATTCTCATACAAAGAGTGTTTGTTTTATAAAATTCAGAAATCTGGATTAATTGTTGAAAAAGAGAAACCTATGCCTTGGTATATGATGAGGTTAAACCGGATATAGATTAGATTTTATCGTTGAGAACAAACTAATTATTGAATGTAAATCTTTTAGGCATTAAATGATATTCATCTTGCACAAGTATTAACATATTTAAAATTGAGCAATTGCAAGCTTGGCTACTAATCAATTTTAATGTTAAACTACTTAAGAATGGATTAAAAAAATTATACTTTAACTTTGTGTGCTTTGTAGAAGCGCTTTGTGTTCTTTGTGGTTATTTTTTAGAGTTGACTAAAAAGAAGAGTAAAATGAAAAAAATATTTTTAATTGTTATTTGTTTATTTGCAATTGCAGCTTGCAGTAAAAAAGATGTAAAGTTTGAAGCCTTTAGTCCGGAAGCATTTGCATACGATTTAGGAGATAGCTGGGAAGTTAATTCAACTGTTCGGGTGAAGGGATTTGTACAAACAGAAAAGGATAACAAATATAGAGCAGCTATTGCGTACGATATCGATCTTCTTAAACCAGACAGCACAGTGGAAAAATCTGTTTTTAAGTTTGTGCAGAAAGATGAAAATACAGAACCGATCAGCGATATAGCTTTAGAAGTACAGTTTAATCTTGATTCAACTTACAAATCGGGCGTATATACTCTCATATATAAAATCGCAGATGAAAATTCGCAGAAGACTTTGGAAACAAAAGTTAATTTTGATTTGAGTCTGTAAAATAATTTGTGTAAATGAGTTTTATTCAAAGTATTGCGGCGGTATCAGTTTTCTGCCTGAATATCCTGAATCGGTACTATGATAATAGATTATATCTTCTTCATCACTTCGCCAGCATAAAAATACTTCTTCTCCATCAATCACTGCTGGAAAATCAATAAGCCCTATCTGAAATCTGGTATCTTTAAAATAGCAGCCGATCTCTTCAAGCTCGGCTAAAAACCCGTTAACATCCGAAGCTAATTTATTTATCCTTGTATCGTCTTGTAAACCGGCTTCAATTTCATCAGCAATTAAGCGCATTTCTCTTGTTGCCTGTAATATATCCCTGACGATATTCTTAACTAACGGTAATGTTTTTCTCGCCTCAGCAGGAGTAAAATATTTTGTTTCAGTTGTCATCTGAATCCTAAGAAAAAGTTTTTGGCAAAGATACAATTTTCAGACAATAAAAAAAGTACTTTGAATTGTTACGCTTTTAATCAAAAGTTATTCATTATCACAATTGAAATACTTTGATTCGATTAAATTTGCTAAGCACATTCTGATTCATTTTAATAAGTTTCAATTAAAAGATTTATGCCGAAATTTAATCTATCAGTTATAAAAAGCTTCATCACTTATGATGAATATAAGGAACAATTTAGAAAACAGATTTCTGTTGATGATGTTACTTCACTTTCTGAAACAGACAAAGAGTATCTTGAGTACAGAAAACTGAATTTTCAAAGATCATCAAGAATTGAAAAAACATTTAACCCTTCCGGTGAAACAAAAAAAGTTTTTTCATCTGTTTTGGATGATCAAAGTTGGTTTGTGATTACTGAAAGCTGGTGCGGAGATTCTGCTCAGAGCCTGCCGGTAATTGCAAGTCTTGCAGGACTTTCAGATAAAATTAAATTCAATATCGTGTTAAGGGATTTGAATCAGGAATTTATGGATTTGTATCTGACAAATGGAACGAAAAGCATTCCCAAATTAATTGTGTTTGATAAGGATGGACGTGAGTTGTTTAATTGGGGTCCAAGACCGGAAAAAATTCAAAGATTATTTAATAGTCTGAAAGAACAAGGAATAGATAAGACAGATATCATTGTTAAAATTCATTTGTTATATGCAAAAGACCGCGGAAAAGAAGTTGAAAAAGAAATTACTAATCTTATACAAAAGGCTGGCTAATATTTGATAATTGACAATTTTCTAATCATAGCATTTTAATCAACAAAAAACCCAAGCCGAAAATTTAATACTCAATTGAATTATCAGTAATTTTGATCAGTAAAAAATAACCACTATAGTACCTTGGTTTATAATTTTTGTTAGTCGCTTATTGTTTAGTAATATAATTTTAAAAGTTAACTAATTTCTACACTAATACAGGAACTTGTTATGAAAAAAGTTCTTCAACTATTTTTTGTTATTCTTCTTTTTGCTCAATTTAATTTATTCAGTCAAGTGCCGGTAGTTCAGCAGATAATCAATTCGGTAAATCAGGATTCGATTATACATTTTGTTAAAGAGTTGACCGGTGTGGTTCCGACAATGATTAACGGGACTTCACAAACAATTCTTTCAAGACATAAAAATCAACCCGGGAATGAATTGGCAGAGAATTATATCAGACAAAAACTTCAATATTACGGATTGGCAACAACCATTCAGTCATTCACTTCAACAGGAAAAAATGTTATCGGTACTAAAACCGGAACCGAGTTTCCGAATAAAAAATTTATTATTTGTGCACATTATGACGATATGCCAAGCGGACCAATTGCACCGGGAGCTGATGATAACGGCAGCGGTACAGCGGCGGTTATTGAAGCAGCAAGAATTTTATTACAGCATTCTTTCCCATATACAGTAATTTTTGCTTTATGGGATGAAGAGGAACAGGGGCTGGTAGGAAGCGAATATTATGCTGCTCTTGCTCAGACAAATAACGATTCTATTGTTGGTGTTATAAATATGGATATGATTGCCTTTGATAGTAATAACGATGGAAATGCTGATGTTCACACAAGTCCTGTTGCTAATACAAATGAGTTAAAAGACAAGATGCTTGAAGTTAATTTAGCTTATGGAATTAATCTTGATCTTGATGTTGTTCCTGCAGAACCCTACAGCGATCATCAATCCTTTTTAGATCACGGTTATGGTGCTATTCTTTTAATTGAAGATGATAATGATTTTCATACTCAGTATCACACAGTAAATGATAATCTTTCATATTATAATCAGCCCTATTATATTAAAATGGCTAAGCTGGCAATAGGCACAATGGCTACATTATCACTGAATCTTGATCTTAAAATTCAACATACACCAATTGCCTCAATATCAGTTTCAGAGCCAATTACTGCAGCTGCATTTATATCATCAGGCTTACAAGTTGGTACAGGTAATCTTGCACCAAGGTTGTATTACAGAACCAAACAATCAGGCGGAAGTTATGGCAGCTTTACAGCAGTAAACGGTACACCGGCTGAAAGCGGTAATTATACATTTACTATTCCGGCTCTACCGCTGGGTACTGCCTGTCAATATTATATTGCGGCTCAGGATGAAAATTCAACGATTGTAAAAACTTTACCGGTTGGAGGCAGCGGATTTAATCCTCCCGGCAGTACACCGCCGCCAACATTCTTCCAGTTTTTTGTTGCACCGCTTAACGTTGCAATGTATGATGAAGCAAATAATATAACTAACTGGACTTCAACCGGGGGCTGGAATATAACAACTGAGAAATTTATTTCTCCGCCAACCTCATTTACAGATTCACCCGGTGCAAATTATCCTGCAAATTCAACTGCAAGTCTCAGATATAATAATCAGATTTCATTAACCAACGTTCTTGGTGCAGTTTTAGAGTTTGATACTCAATGGAATATTGAAGATGACTGGGATTATGGTCAGGTTCTGATATCTACAAATAATGGTACCACCTGGATTGCTTTGACAGGGCAATATACAAATCCGGGAACCGGCAGTTTTCAACCTACCGGACAGCCGGTTTATGATGGAACACAATTATCATGGGTGCATGAATCAATAGATATTTCAAGCTATGCTGAACAGCAGATTACAATAAGGTTTTATTTCCGCTCTGATGATTTTGTTCAGAGGGATGGATGGTACGTTGATAATATAAAAATATCAGTGTACAACGGTATTGTACCAGTCGAGTTAGTTTCCTTTACGAGTTCAATAATCAATAACACAGTAAAATTAAATTGGATAACCGCAACAGAATTGAACAACTCTGGTTTTGATATTGAAAAATCAATTGATAATACCAACTGGAATAAAATAGGATTTGTTATCGGTAACGGAACATCGACAGAAGTACATAATTACAGCTTTGCTGATCAAACTCCTTTTGTTGGAAAATCTTATTACAGATTAAAACAAATTGATTTTGATGGAACATCCGAATACTCAAATACAATTGAAGTTACTTACGGAGCCGTTGCAGATTTTGCTCTTGAACAAAATTATCCTAATCCATTTAATCCAGTTACAAAGATCAAATATTCAATCAAAGAAAAGGGTAATGTTGAATTAAAAGTATTTGATATGCTTGGCAGTGAAATAGCAACTTTAGTTAATGAAGAACAAAACGTCGGACACCATGAAGTTAATTTTGATGCTTCAGCTCTTTCAAGCGGAGTTTATCTTTACACAATTACATCCGGCAGTTTTATGCAAACACGTAAAATGCTGCTGATGAAATAAATCCGCAAGAAGAGAAACGTAAAAGGCAAGAAGTTAAGGCTCGAGAAATCGAGCCTTTTTTATTTACTACAAGAAATTTTTATCTCTTTTTTGATATATAATTTTTCTTTACTTACGTTTAGGTAGATTTTATAGGGATTTAATTAAAATCGAGGCAAGTATGGGAAACTTTGACGCGATATTTAACTCTCTCTCTCTCTCTCTGAAAACTCACGCTGTATTGGAGGAATAGAATTTATGTTTTTATCCTATACTCTACTCTTACATTTCATTTACAATTTAAATCACTTAATAAATTATCTTAAAGATTAAAAGGGGAATTAGAATGAAAAAACATAAGCTAATATTTTTATTAATTTTTGTTTCAATTTTTTTACTAATTACAAACTGCAACTCTACTGAACCACCCGATGATGAACTTAAACCCGGAAGACGTGATTATACCTGGACTGTGGATACATTAAATTATCCGTATGCCACTCTCAATAGAATATGGGGAAGTTCTCCAACAGACGTATGGGCAATAAGTCCTGGTGATTGGGATAAATCGGTTTCTCATTTTAATGGATCGTCGTGGTTTTCCTATGGTGTAAATGGATTAATTGTACCTTCATCAATATTTGGGTTTGATTGGAATAGAATCTTTATAGGTGCACAAAATGGAAAAGTCTGGATGTATAATGGAACGTGGAGTATTTTTGCTTCATTGTCAAAAGATGGGCATATAGATATTATCTTTGATAATATATGGGGTAAATCGTCTAATGATTTTTTTGTCTTCGGAGCTTATCCGGACACCATAATCGGTGGTTACAACAACACTGTTATTGCACATTATTTAAATAATAACTGGATAATGTTAAATACTTCTTCTGTACGTGGTCTGGCTGCAAACTTATATAGAGATAATGCAGATGGTAAATTATACGTTAAGATAATTAAAATAGGCGGAGCAGTACATCCAGATAGCACAACCATTTATGAATATTTAAACGAAAGTTTTAAGCAGCTATATAGCAGCCCCTGGGCGCAAGGATTGCAAGCTGATATTAGTCTGATAAATGATGAAGTGTATTTTATATTGGGTAATCAGATTGCTAAAAGAGTGAATGATAAGTTTGAAACCTTTTTACAGGTAAATAATAATAATTTTTATCAGCGTATTTGGGGTAGAAACGAAAAAGATATTTTTCTTTTTATGTTAGATGGTTTGACACACTACAATGGCACAGATATAGAATATTTATTTACTTTATCTAAACCACGGACTCAAATTTTTGGAGCTGTGCTCTTTGAAAAAGAAGTATTTTTTCTGGTTTACGAATCGCAAACTAATCTAAATTTAATATATCACGGTAAACTAAATTAAGGTATAAGTAAAATGAAAAAACATAAGCTAATATTTTTATTAATTTTTGTTTCAATTTTTTTACTAATTACAAACTGCAACTCTACTGAACCACCCGATGATGAACTTAAACCCGGAAGACGTGATTATACCTGGACTGTGGATACATTAAATTATCCGTATGCCACTCTCAATAGAATATGGGGAAGTTCTCCAACAGACGTATGGGCAATAAGTCCTGGTGATTGGGATAAATCGGTTTCTCATTTTAATGGACAACATTGGTTATCTTATGGAGTTAACGGAATAACTGTTCCACATGCCATCTTTGGCTTTGAACAGAACAAAATCTTTCTTGGTGACGAAAATGGAAAAGTCTGGATGTATAATGGAACATGGAGCATTTTTGCTTTATTGTCAAAAGATGGACACACAGATATTTCATTTCATAATATATGGGGAGAAACTCAGAATGACTTTTACATTTTCGGTGGTTATCCAGATACTTTGATTGGTGCATATAATAATAGTGTTATTGCGCATTACTTTAATGGATCGTGGTCAATGATAGAGACAAAAGGTATTAATGGCACAGTCTCAAATTTATATAAAAATTTATCAGATAATAAAATTTATGTACTAACTTATAAAATGGGTGGTTATTTACATCCAGATAGTTCAATAGTTTATGATTACAGTGGAAACTTTAGGAAGATTTATAGTAGTGTATGGACAGAAGGATTGCAGGCTGATATTAGTCTGATAAATGATGAAGTGTATTTTATATTGGGTAATCAGATTGCTAAAAGAGTGAATGATAAGTTTGAAACCTTTTTACAGGTAAATAATAATAATTTTTATCAGCGTATTTGGGGTAGAAACGAAAAAGATATTTTTCTTTTTATGTTAGATGGTTTGACACACTACAATGGCACAGATATAGAATATTTATTTACTTTATCTAAACCACGGACTCAAATTTTTGGAGCTGTGCTCTTTGAAAAAGAAGTATTTTTTCTGGTTTACGAATCGCAAACTAATCTAAATTTAATATATCACGGTAAACTAAATTAAGGTATAAGTAAAATGAAAAAACACAAGCTAATATTTTTATTAATTCTTGTTTCAATTTTTTTACTAATTACCAACTGCAACTCTACCGAACCACCCGATGATGAACTTAAACCCGGAAGACGTGATTATACCTGGACTGTGGATACTTTACCTGGTTTATACACCCCACGGTTAAGAATGTGGGGAAGTTCACCTACAGATATTTGGGCAACCTCACCAAGTAATTGGATATATTCGATTTCTCAGTTTAATGGTGAAAATTGGGTTTACTATGGTGTCTCTGGGATTAATCAACCTAATGCAATTTATGGTTTCTCCAGTAACAATGTTTTTATTGGAGATGAGAATGGCAAAATATGGAATGGACCTAACTGGAAGTTGTTTGCACAAATACAAATAAATAACAACGCAAATATTGTGTTTTCAAATATGTGGGGAGAATCACCAACTGATTTTTATGCCGTCGGTGGATACCCTGATTCTACTGGCGGATTTAATGGTAGTGTGTTAGTTCATTATAATGTTGATAGATGGTCAATTATAGATATAAGAGAAATGAATGGTATTATTGCGAAATTATATAAAAATTATTCAGATAATAAAATTTATCTTCTTGCATATAAGACAGGAAATGGTTTATTTCCTGATAGTTCAATTATTTATGAATATTATAATGAAAAATTTACTAAAATCTACAGTAGTATATGGACAGGGGGCAAACAATCAGATATAAGCATTATTGACAAAGAAGTTTATTTTGTACTTGGTAATCAAATCGCAAAAAGAGTTAACAACCTATTCCAGACTTTTCTTCAAGTTAATAGTAATAATTTTTATCAGCGTATTTGGGGAAGAAATTCTAAAGATATTTTTCTTTTAATGACAGATGGTTTAGCACATTATAACGGGACAGATATTGAATATTTATTTTATTTCAATAAAACTCCAAGAACTCAAATTTATGGAGTTGCCTTATTTGATAAAGATGCATTTTTTCTTGTTTATGAAGGTCAAACAGGTTTAAGTTTTGTTTATCATGGTAAACTAAATTAAGGTAAAAGTAAAATGAAAAAACATAAGCTAATATTTTTATTAATTTTTGTTTCAATTTTTTTAAATATCACCAACTGCAACTCTACCGAACCACCCGATGATGAACTTAAACCCGGAAGACGTGATTATACCTGGACTGTGGATACATTATTACCCCCTGAATCTCATAGAACTGTGCCGTTTTATATTTCAAACTTATGGGGCAGTTCTCCTGATGATATGTGGGCAATTTGCAGTGGTGCATCGCCTCTTATTTTATTATGGCATTATGACGGAAGTAAATGGTCTCTTTATCCACAACAGCTTGGCAGAGATCTTTGGGGTATTTATGGTTTTGCAAAAAATGATGTTTGGATTGGCGATGCTGAGAATTCTATCTGGCATTTTAACGGAAGCATCTGGTCTAAAGTTAAAAGCTTATCTCTCTCGGGTTTTGACAGGATTGGAGTAGAATGTATCTATGGAATTTCACCAAACGATATTTATGCAGTTGGGGGTGCTGATCAATTTAATGGAGGCGATGAATATAGAGGTGTTTTATTACATTATGATGGCATTGATTGGAAATTTATTGATATTCCAAATATCAGAGCTGCATTTTATAATGTAGTAAGGAATGTTTTTACAAATGAGTTGGTTATCTATGGATTTAATAGCGATGTGGGTTTTCTTGATAAGCTATTTGTCTATGATGGTAAAAATGTTAGTGAAATATATTCCGATTACAATGAACCTGGGCTAAATGAAATGAAGGGAGAAGTGTATGTTACTTTAGACAGGAAGATATATAAACTTAACAATAGACAACTAAATTTCTGGAAAGATTTTCCTGGTACCTCATTTTTAGTTTTTAAAGGCGGAAGAAATGAGAAGGATTTTTTTGGAACAAGTATAGAGGGATTGTTACACTTTAATGGTTCTGAACTACAAGCTATTTATAACACCTATCCTAAAAATATTGAGTTATATCGAGTATTTGTTTTTGACAATGATATTTTTATTTCTGCATTTGAACCTAATACTCAGTTAAAGTTTATAATAAGAGGTACATTAAAAAACTAATTACAGGAGACAAAGGAGAATTCATATACTATAATAAAAAAGGAACGGTGCGGCAACACCGTTCCCGTATGTAAATAAATTTAGGCTGCTCACCTATTGGGATTAATTTATCCCTGTTTTATTTACATCGAAAACTTAACTAATTGCCAGTTAAAAAAAAATGAAAGATTAACAATGGAAAAGCTTCGTTTTTTATTGCTTGCATTAATTTTACTCATATCATATTCAATTAATGCTCAACATATACACTTTACAAGCCCAACAAATGGGCTAACTGTCACTGGTTCGGGCACAGGTTCCACTGAATCTTCAGTCCCCTTACATCTTACGTATTACTATCAACGCTCAAACAACTCAAATTTAATCGGAATGTACATTAAACTATTTCCTTCGCCTTATGCTAATCAACAGTCTAATCAGGGCGAAGGTATTTCACAATGGTGGTATATTCCTGCTGGAACCTACACTTGGCGTATTGAATTGTGGGAAGGTGATGGCATCACAGGTTCAGTAAAAACAGCAGAACAAACTATCACTTTTAATGTAAAGTACAATATACAATCATTAAACAATTTTGGTGGTGGAGGAATAAATGTAGATGGACAACAACGCACACACAGTTTTACAACTCCAAAATTGACAGGTGAAGTTTTACAGGTTGGGGCTATTGACCAAATTTTTAATAATACGGATTATCTTTGGAATCAAAGTGGGATTAACAATAGTGTTTGGCAAAGAAAAGGGAAAGGTTGAATTAAAAGTATTTGATATGCTTGGCAGTGAAATAGCAACTTTAGTTAATGAAGAACAAAACGTCGGACACCATGAAGTTAATTTTGATGCTTCAGCTCTTTCAAGCGGAGTTTATCTTTACACAATTACATCCGGCAGTTTTATGCAAACACGTAAAATGCTGCTGATGAAATAACCCCTCAAGAAGAAAGACATAAAAATCAAGAAGTTAAGAAGCTGTCTTAAAAGGACAGCCTTTTTGTTTTAAAAAGAAATATCCTGCATATCTATATGAAACTTATTCTGATAAACTTTGTAACTTTAGATAGTAACTAAAAGATAATATATACTATGGAATCAATTAAAGAAATTTTTAGAATCGGTAATGGTCCTTCCAGCAGCCACACAATGGGACCAAAAAAAGCTGCGGTGATATTTAAGTCAAAGTATGATAATGCAGCATCTTATGTAGCAGTTCTTTACGGAAGTCTTGCAGCTACAGGGAAAGGGCATCTTACTGATACAGCAATTATAAAAGCCTTTGAACCGAAGGAAGTTAAAATTGAATGGAAACCTGAGGTATTTTTACCCAAACACCCAAACGGGCTTAAGCTTGAAGCTTTAGATTCAGACAAAAAAGTTATCGGCAATTGGACTGTTTACAGCGTCGGCGGTGGAAAGATTACAGATTTTGAATCTGACGAAACTGAAAATAAACTTTACGATTTAACAATGATGGCAGATATTCTTGCATGGACAAAGAAAACCGGAAAATCTTTCTGGGAATATGTTGAGTCTGTTGAGGGTGCTGAAATTTATGACTACTTGCGGGAAGTATGGAACGTGATGTGTAACTCTATTAAGCGAGGGATAGAGAATGAAGGTATTTTACCCGGCGGATTAGGTTTAGCGAGAAAAGCTTCTTCCTATTTTGTTAAAGCAAAAAATTACAGCGGCTCTTTAAAAGGAAAAACACTTATCTTTTCTTATGCACTTGCTGTTGCTGAAGAAAATGCAAGTGGTGGATTGATCAGTACCGCACCTACTTGCGGATCATGTGGAGTTGTTCCGGCAGTTTTAAAATATCTGCAGGAAAGCTTTTCCTTTTCTGATGAAAAAATTTTAAGAGCACTTGCTACTGCCGGACTTTTTGGTAACATAGTTAAGGAAAATGCTTCTATTTCCGGGGCAAAAGTCGGATGTCAGGGAGAAATTGGAACAGCTTGTTCGATGGCTTCAGCAGCAGCTACGCAATTACTCGGTGGTACACCAAACCAAATTGAATATGCTGCGGAAATGGGGATCGAGCATCATCTCGGTTTGACTTGTGATCCAATTAATGGTTTAGTGCAGGTTCCATGTATTGAAAGAAATGCCTTTGCATCCGAACGCGCATTAAATACTTCTACATTTGCATTATTATCTGATGGAAGGCACCTTGTATCGTTTGATAAAATTGTAAAGACAATGAATCAAACAGGGCACGATTTGCCAAGTATCTATAAAGAAACTTCCGAAGGCGGACTGGCTTTGCTTGATATTTAACGCCTTGGATTGTTTTTGAAAAATTCCCAAATAAGATCTGTAGCAGATACATTTTTAACCGGATTGTCAGCAAACTTCCTGATTTTCTGTCCGCCCGGCCATGAATGACCGCCTGAAAACATTTTATATAAAATTATTTCAATTCCTTTTTCATTTATATAATTAATTTTTTGGAATGAAGAGCTGTCTGATGTCCGTATATGGACACAATTAAAATTTTTTACCCACATATCAATAACTTTTTCAACTGGAAGAGTTTTCATTTCTGCTAACGAGTCTTCTTCTGATATGCCGTTGTATGGAATGTTTTCATCAGTAGTACTGTTAAAAGCGATAATTGAAATCTCGGTTTTTGGATTGCAGGAAACAGTATCAAACATTGATGCGGCAACTGGTGCGATTGCAGCAAAGTGTTCAGAAAGCTCGCAAGCCAGCAGATAACACATCATCCCGCCATTTGATAAACCTGTGGCATATATTCTTTTTTCATCAATCAGATATTCTGATTTTATCTTTTTAAGAACTGCGTTAACAAAATCTACATCGTTAATATCGTTTTTGTTTGCGTATCCGCAGCAGTCCCACGTATTCCAGGTTAAAAGTTTTTTATTAAAAGAACCAGTTCCGTAAGGATATACAACAATAAAACCTTCTTTATCTGCTTTTTCAGAAAACCTCGTTTGTTTTGCAATCATATCAGGATTTCCTAATCCGCCATGAAACACAAAAACCAAAGGATAGTTTTTCTGAAAATTATATCCGGTTGGTAAATGAATCTTATAGAACCGATTTCTGCCATATAACATTAAAGTATCTTCAATATCCTGGCTATATAAACTATTTGTAAGAGTTAATGAAGTAATTAAGACAAATAATAGAGTTTTCAAAATGACATCTCCGGATTTTGTTTTAAACAGCTTCAAAAGCTATGCTGAATTTTAAATCATTAAAAAATAAAAAACCCTCGTGCTGAGGGTAAAAAATACTTTGTGATGGTAAAATTTTTGGTACACCCGGGGGGACTCGAACCCCCGACCAATAGATTAAGAGTCTACTGCTCTACCAACTGAGCTACGGATGCGTGGCAAAAATAAGTAAAACCACACTTTTCACCAACGGTTTTTCGGCTGTTTCTAATACCTTTTGATATCCTTAGCTCGTGAGATTTCTATTAAACCTTAATTCTAATTAAGTTTAATTTTAATAAAGGAGTGAGATAAAAAGCTTTTACTAAATTTAACTGATAAATAATCGTTTTGATGAAAAATCAGGATCGCAGGTAAGATGAACACCAAGTTTTCTAAGCCCGACTTCATCACCCGGTGAAGGAATATGAGTTAAATGAACCTCACATTCTTCAAGCTCTTTCATTTTTTCAAGTGCCATTTGTGCTGCCGGATTTGATGTTGCGCTGATACTTAATGCAATCAATGTTTCTTCAGCATCAAGACTTACATCTTTACCGCCTAATACATCTTTTTTAAGATAGCTTAATGAGTTCATTATACTTCTTGGCAAAAGATGGAGATTATCTGGAAGACCAGCAAGATGTTTTGAAGCATTTAAAATAAGACTTGCAGCGGCATGTAATATCGGTGAATTTTTCCCTGTCATTATAGTTCCATCTTTTAATTCTATTGCTGCACCAACAAAGACTCCATTATAGCCGTTCTTTGTTTTTTCAGCTTGTTGTGCCGCTATTCTGGCTGCCGTTACTGTTTTCCTGTCTTCAACTTTAGCTCCAACATTATCCATTATCATTTCTGCACGGTTAACCAAATCAGCTTCAATTAAACCAAGAGCGTACTCGGTTATACATCTGAAATATCTTCTTATTATTTCCTGATGAGCTGCTTCTTGTACTGCTTCATCATTTACTATTCCAAAACCAGCTCTGTTTACTCCCATATCAGTAGGAGAATTATAAAAAGAAGTTTCTCCGGTAATTTTTTCAATAATTCTTTTTAATAATGGAAAGGCTTCAATATCCCTGTTATAGTTAACTGTTTTTTGATTGTAAGCTTCCAGATGATAATGATCGATCATATTAACATCCTTCAGATCTATAGTTGCAGCTTCGTAGGCAATATTAACTTTATGATTAAGAGGCAGATTCCAGATTGGGAAAGTCTCAAACTTTGCGTAACCAGCTTTTAGTCCCATTTTATAATCATGATAAAGTTGACTAAGACATGTTGCCAGTTTACCGCTGCCTGGTCCAGGACCGGTAACAACAACAATCGGTTTTGAAGTTTCGATATATTCGTTGGCACCGTAACCCTCAGCACTAACAATTAAATCAACATCAGTGGGATAACCTTTTGTAGCTTTATGTGTAATTACTTTTACTCCTCTTCTTTCAAGCTTATTTTTAAAAGCGGCAGCAGAGTTTTGATTATCATAACGGGTAATTACAACAGCTTTTACATCAAGCCCCCATTCATTAAAATCGTCAATAGTTTTAAGTGAATCAACGTCGTAGGTAATTCCGAAATCAGCACGAACTTTTTTTCTTTCGATATCACCAGCATAAATACACAGAATAACATCAATATTGTCTTTAAGGTTTTGAAGCAGCCTCATCTTAACATTTTTATCAAATCCGGGTAATACTCGCGCTGCGTGATAATCGTATAGTAGTTTTCCTCCGAACTCCAAATAAAGTTTGTTATTAAATCGTTCAACTCTTTTAAGAATTTCCTGAGTTTGTTCTTTAAGATATTTTTCGTTGTCAAATCCGAGTATTTGAGGCATTTATAATTCCGGTATAAGAGTAATAAAATTATAGATTGAGTGTTTCAATAATCAAAAATAAAGATTTATATAAATATTCGTATATAAAAAAATAATAATAGCTGAAAATTTTCTGATTTATTCAAAACAGGGGGTAGGATTTATTTTGATATTAAGAATTAGCCAAAAAAAAGACCGCAATTAAAGCGGTCGCATTAAATAAAACTTTTTAATCAATCTCAGAATAACTTATTTATTTCTTTTTTCTCTTTAATCACTGTTCTTCTCCAGCGCAAATAATAAAAGGTAATAACAACAGCAAACACAATTAATAGGATTATTATTTCCATTATATCACTGAACTCAAAAGAATGAAATACATTTTCTGTTAAGCAAAACTTTCTAAAGCTTCTTCTTTATTCCGATAAAGATTAAGGACGCCGTATAGCCCTGTAATTTTAAATAAATATAAAGCTGAAGGCTGGGGAATAATATATTTAATCTCTCCGCCCCGTTCTGCCATTTTTTTGAGTATTACAACAAGAGCGCCTAAAAAGGTTGAATCAATATACTCACAGGTACTTAAATCAATAATGATCTTTAGATTATTTGTAAGTATATCATAAACTAATCTATCTTTAAACTCTTGGGCTTCCTTAAAAGTTGCCCTTGAAAAGTTAACCTTTTCAATAAGCACATCATTAATAACTTCCTTGGTATAATCCTCAAAGCCATATAGAAAATTTTTTTTAACTTCTGTCATTTCGTGAACCACAATGATTTCCTTTTTAGTTTTGATATCTCAATCACAAATAAAAGGCCAGAGTTATTAATTGAGTAATTTTCAAGTATTCAAACAATTTAATTCATTAATACAAACTATTGCTCATTATTAGCCACTTCCAACTGAACCGATATGATTCAGAAATATCCTCCTGCCACATTTTGAGTAAAAGACTTTATTTAAAGGATCAATCAGTCTATATCAGAGCCTATTCCTTTTACAATTTCTTTTTACTTCCTTGTCCGAACTTCTCTTTCTCAAACCAAGTTGTTTTAATCATTTGGTAAAAAAGAGGAATTTTAAACTGTAAAAAACAGTAAAAAATACGCAGTTTTTCTAATAGTAGTGAATAATCAGACAAATAGTTTTGGTTTACTTTTTGTAAAAAGTCTGAAAGTTCAATCCTTTGATTGAATGTGTGTATTAAGTTCATTTTTAATTAAGTGAGTACTTCTTAATAATAGTAATAGGAGATTAAATGAAAAAATTCCTGATTTTTCTTGTATTGGTTGCAGCCGGTTATTTTGCTTATGATTATTTCTTTGCTGAAAAAATATACTATGAAATAAATGCATCATACAACAAACAAAGAGAGTCGGTTAGTATAGAGGGACCGGCAATAAATCCAAGAGATTTTGCACATTATGAGGGAAGAATTAAAAACATAAGCGACAAAACTCTTAACAATGTTGTAATTACTTATATGATTGATGCTCAATCATCAGATGTAACTATCGGTAAACTGGAACCGGGAGAAATTAAAGAGTTTAAAACAAAAGTTGTGATGCTGAGACATATGGATCCGTCTCATTACTTAAAAGAAGTTACATTTGATCCGGAATAAACTCTGAATCAGATTATTGTATCGCTATTAGCTGTTTAATAAAAATTTTTGTTGATGGTAAAACGTTTTTTTCAAAAACGGACAAAATATTTTTTACAGATAAAAATTATTTCAAATATTTTTTTTAATTCTTCTTTTTATAGATAAATCTTTTTACTTTGCAACAGTAAATTTTTTATTAGAAAAAATTCTCTCCAACTTTTTGTTTATGAAAAAGAAAAGAAATCAGAAACAACGACAATCAGATCCAAATCAACTTAGTTTTGATTTTAGTAAAGAAAATACTTCGATAAATGTTCACATACCCAAATCCTCTGCCACAATACTTAGCTCTCAATTTATTTCAGCAAAAAGATTAGCTATCAGGCTGGCAGAATCCTGAATCATTGAAGTATTTAAAATAAAAAAACCATGGTCGAACCATGGTTTTAAATGAAATTGTTACTGCTATTTTTTATTAAGTATATTCTTAACCCCTTTGTCAATCCATTTTTCCAGCAGAGTTAACAAATTGTCGCCGGATAGTACCAAAGCCTGATTTTTAGCGCTTAAAAAGATTGTTTCACCAATTGCATTTTCAGATTCTATTTTTGTTTTTAACCACTCGGAAAGTCGTTTTAACCAAAGCTCTCTGTCTTTTTCTCTAACATCACCTTCAAATACAATCAATTCTTCTTCTTTGAATACACATCTTACTTCATTGAATTTAAATTTTTGTCCGTCAGCTCCAAGATGATTGAATAAAGAGTTTGACAAATAATTAACTTTATATTCACCTACTGCCTGATCAATATCTCTCCATACTTTTGCAACAGGGTCTTTATCCATTTTAACAGGAGGATTGACCTGACACAAATTGTATTGATTGAAAAAGAATTCAAGGAACTGAGATACTTCAAACAATCTCTGATTTGAATCCAGAGCATCCCATCTTTTGCGGGAATTAGTTAATCTTTTATTCTCTGCTGATGTAAGATTGTTATAACCTTCTTTTACATTTTGCAGGTTAGCCCATTTTTCCAGAGGATTATCCTGGTATATCCAGCAATTTGATGATATCCAACTTTGTGTTTCTGAATCCAATGCATCAGTAAAGAATGAAAAATAATTGGAATCTACAGAGTTTGTTAATTTGTATTGAGCAAAAACAGATTTAATAAACTTTACTGCTTTTTTCTGATCGTCAATTATACCAACGGAGCCGATTGCTTTGCTAATAGATTCTTCTCTGATACTTCGGGTTGTAACTGAGTTTGATGTATCAAGCCATGCTAAAAATGAAATTGGATTATCTGTCCTGCTTACTTCACCCAGCATGTTTACACAGCTTAATAGCAAATATGTTCTTAATGCTGATAACTCATAAGATTCGTTTGAAGCATTTATCCACTTGAAAACCTCATCATCCTGAAGAGATTTGGCAAGACTGAGTCTTTTTAAAACAAACTGGATTTTATTCTGCAAAGAGGTATCTGCATTATTCCAGTTTGGCAGATCTGGTGGTGAAATTGGTTTTGCTAATGTTTTTTCAAATTCGGCTTCAAATTCATCTGTTAGTTTGGATTTTACTAAATCCTTTGTTAATTGATCTTCCACGCAGCTACCTCAATTTATAAAGTTAATGTTTTTTCTGAATGCTCTTATTATAATGTAATTTTTGTTCTTGCGTTGCAATTATTATTCCACTTAGCAGTTGGTTTTAATTGAAGAATTTCAAGCAGAAAAGGGAAAAAAACACGCTATGTTTAGTTAGTTGGTAAATTTTACAGCTTAATGATATTACCAAAACTATTTTTGAAAGGATAAAGTTTTGATTTTTTTGAGTATTTTTAACGCGAAAATCAAAATAATTATGGGACTTGAACCTGAGAAAATTGTGGATATTTTTCACAATTATTTTTATTCCTCAGACAATCAACGTAAAAAACCGGCAATATAAATGATGTTCTCCGCCAGAAAAAAGCGTCTGCATTTTTGCAGGGTTATGGAATAATTCTTATACCTGATTTATTAATGCTTGTGAACACATCGATAATGTTTTTTCCCAGTTATATTCTTTACACCAAAAAACTGATTAACTTTTTTGAAAAATAATTTTAAAAATTCTGAAACAAAGTTTCTTTCATCTGCAGCGATTATAATAGCAGCTTCGCTCTGGGGAGTAGATGGAATAGTTTTACGTCCATCACTTTATTCTTTGCCCGTTCCATTGGTTGTTTTTGTCGAGAGTGCTATTGTAGCAGTATTATTAACACCTTTTTTGATAAAAAGAATTTCACCTTTGAAATCTTTAACATTAAAAGATTGGATTGCATTTGTGGGAGTAGCACTTTTCGGCGGGGCAATAGGAACTATGGCAATTACCAAGGCGCTTTTCTATGTAAACTTTGTTAATCTTTCTATTGTAATACTACTTCAAAAACTTCAACCGGTTTTTGCAATTTCACTTGCAACCTTGTTATTAAAAGAAAAACTGCCAAAAGAATTTTTTCTTTGGGCAAGCCTGGCAATAGTTGGTGCATATTTTATGACTTTCGGTTTGTCATCTCCAAATTTTTCAACCGGAGATAAAACAACTATAGCGGCTTTATTTGCTTTGTTAGCGGCTTTTAGTTTTAGCTCTTCAACCGTGCTTAGTAAAAGAGCTTTAAGAAATGTTAATTATGAGATGGGTACATATCTCAGGTTTTTGTTTGCCGCTATTATAATGCTGGTAATTGCAGCTTCAACCGGTGATATTTCAAATATTAAAGATATTACTGCAAAGCAAACAGTTATCTTTTTGATTATTGCTTTTACGACCGGCGGATCAGCAATATTTCTTTATTATTACGGACTGAAAAGAATTTCTGCCTCAGTTGCCTCTATCTGTGAGCTGGCATTTCCATTAACTGCCGTTGTGCTTGATTATTTTGTTCATGATAATATCCTTTCGCCGGTTCAATGGATTGGCACTGGTGTTTTAATAATCAGCATTCTTAAAGTAAGCGGAATAAATATTACTCCAAGATTAAATCACGAAAAATAAATTCAGATTTTAATGCTGTTGTCTTTGATTCCTTATCAGTTAATTAACCATAAGTTTTATAAGAAAAAATACTCCAAGAAAAGTCAGTATTAAACCATATACTTTTTCCAAGAAGCTGGATTTAGATCTGATAGCTACTTTAGCACCCAACATAGAAAATGGTACAGAACCGAGAGCAAGAATTACAGTAACAACCCAATCAATATGATCTAAATAAGCATGAACTATTGTTCCGGGTAAAGCTAGAAAAGCTGAAACCGCAAGTGAGCAGGCGAATGCTTTTTTAATCGGCATATTCAATATGCGAGCATAACTTGGTGCTAATAAAAATCCGCCCGAGTTAGCTAATAAACCGGAGATTAATCCGATAAAAAGCGCGATCAGAATTAATCTGATGTACCAGTAAAACCCGTGATTAGCATTTAATGATTTATCTTCTTTGGGATTAAAGGATTTTTCTTTTGGAAATAATAAGAAGCTTATACCAAAACCGAGAACTAATAAGCCGGTAATTATCAACAGAGGTAATGCGCCGGTATATTCTGTTAGAAAAGAACCTACTATGGTTGCAGGTACACCTATCAGAATACTCCACAAAACAATTTCTCTATCCAACAGATTGGATTTCCAATATTCTGCTGACGCAATTAATGTTCCTGGTATTGTTGCTGGTAGCGGTGCTGCAACTGCTATAAATCCCGGGATTCCAATCAGACTTAACATTGGAGTTGCAACTGCACTGCCCCCCTTACCGAATAGACCACCGAGAAATCCAACTACGATTCCTATAAAAAAAACACCGGCATAAGTAAAAAACACCTGTAACTCCTTTAAGATTTTATTTGGTTAACAATTGTTTAACAATTACTAATTGAACCGCTTTCATAATCAGTAAAATTATTTCAGAAAAGCATACGAACTTTTTTTAGATATTGAAAGCCGATTAGTAATTTTTATTTTTAAGCACCCTGCAGCTTTAATATATTAAATTGACAAATTAAAGAATTGTAAAATGATTTATTAAAGTAATACCAATAACTTTTCTATGGGTTTTCATCATAACGTCATCAAAGTTGGTTGTATCTGAAACAGCTGATCAAGTGATCATTTACCATTCCGGTAGCCTGCATATGTGCATAGACTATTGTTGATCCTACGAATTTAAATCCACGATTTTTCAGATCCTTACTGATTATATCTGAAAGCTCGGTTTTTGCTGGTATCTCTTTTAACGATTTGAAATTATTCCGTACCGGTTTACCATCAACAAATGCCCAGATGTATTTGTCAAATGTTCCAAATTCTTTTCTTACTTTAATAAAGGCTTTTGCATTCTGCACCGCAGATTCAATTTTTAGTTTATTACGGATAATGCCTGAATCTTTCATCAAAGAATTAATTTTCTTTTTGTCATATCTGGCAATTTTATTAAAATCAAAATTATCAAATGCCTTGCGAAAGTTTTTCCGTTTGTAGAGAATGGTTTTCCAGCTTAATCCAGCCTGAAAACCTTCAAGCACAAGGAATTCAAATAATTTTCTATCGTTATGAAGCGGCTTACCCCATTCTTTATCATGATATTTTATATAAAGCGGATCGCCGGAAGGCCACAGACATCTTGATATTTTATCCATACAGAAGAATCAATTATTAAACTATTTTCAAAATAATTATTAACGAGTATAAATTAAAAATTATTATTTAAATATTTCGTGATCAGTTTCTACTGTGAGTGATTCATCTTTTCTACAAATGCTTTTACAAATCTAAGCGGAGCTTCTGTATCTTTATTCAAATATAAAGAAGGCTCGATCACTTCCAGTTCCATCAGGGCAAACTGATCTTTCTGAATACGTACAAGATCAACCCGAGCGTACAATGGTACAGTAGAAAGTTTATTAATTACATTCTGTGCAGCATCGGTTATTAAGGCGGAGGGGGTTACAGGTTTAATATTGCCTCCATGTTCTTCCTGGACTCTGAAATCATTTTCCTTTGGTGTCTTAAGAACTGAATGACTAAGTTTACCGTTAAAAAAGAACAAAGAATATTCACCTTCTTCAACAATATTTTTAATAAAAGGCTGAACCATATAATCACGTTCGGCAAAAGTATTTTCAAGAATATCAAAAGATAACACTATTGAATTCTTATTAAGTCTGAATGTTTTATCCGCACTGGCACTGATATTAGGTTTTATAATAATCTCTTCTGTTTCAAGCTGTTCAAAGTAATTCAGCGCTTCATTACGGTCAAATCTATTTTTCCACAACGTGTTAACAACCCTCACTCCGTTTTTCTGCAGGTCGTACAGATATTTTTTATCCATGTTCCACTTCATCAGAGCAAGATCATTTTCAAGATGAGTTAAAGAATTAATTTTCTGGAGAACTTTTAGAAACTTTTCTGAATCGTGCTGATAATCCCAGGTTGATCTTACAATAACTGCATCATAATTACTCCAGTCAGTTGCTTCATCACGCCAGGAAATCTCTTCAGCAAGCCATCCGGACTTTTTCATTGGTTCTATCAGAAGCTTATCGTATGTAAAGAAATTTTCAAGGTTATCAGTCGAAAGAAGAGCTGCTTTTTTGAACATAAATATTTCAGTTTAGTGTAAAAGTTTTGATTGTAAAATTATAAAATTGATTGCAGAGATTTGTTGTACCAAATCTCTGCATCTGAAAGATTATTATTTAAAGATATTGTTCTTTACCATTTCGCTTGAATTATAGGGCGCAGGTTCTCCTCCAAGATATTTATGAAACCATTCAAGATGTGCATTATAATACAGCGGCATAGATTTAATGTTATTTGGCCAGTGCCCGTCATTCTTAAACACAATCAACCTGCTGTCTATACCTAATGATTGCAATGTAGTAAAGTATTGGAGACTTTGGGTATAAGGCACCCTAAAATCTTTTTCGCCTGTAATTATTAAAGCAGGTGTAGAAAAATTCTGAACATAATTTGAAGGAGAATATTTAGCATACAAATCAGAATTCCATGGCTGTCCGCCGATATCCCAATTTACAAACCATAATTCTTCGGTAGCACCCCACATTGATTCAAGATCATAAACTCCCATCATAGAGGCGAGGCATTTGAATTTTTTAGTATGTCCCTGCAGCCAGTTCATCATATAACCGCCATAAGACCATCCCATTGCACCCATTTTTTCACTGTCGATATAAGGCAGTTTTTCAAGTGCTTCAGTTACTTTCATTACATCTTCATATACTTTACCTCCCCAGTCTTTTGAAATTGCTTCGGTGTATTTGCTTCCGTATCCGGTAGAGCCATGGGGATTAAGAAATGCAACAACATATCCTGAGCCCGGATAAATCTGCCAGTCACCACGATAAGAATCCATCCATTGCATTTGAGGACCACCGTGTACGTTTATTATTAATGGATATTTTTTATATTCTTCAAAGCCATGTGGTTTAACAATAAATACATGAACAGGTATTCCATCCGCACCATCAACCCACATTTGTTCTGCAGGTCTGATATCAACTTCTTCGGAAATTTTTTTATTGTAAAAAGTTATTTGAGAGTAAGTTCCGCTGTTTAATGTATATGAATATATTTCACCGGGTTTATCAACACTTGAAAAATTCAGAAATACTGTCTGCTGATCTTTGCTGATTTGATAACCGCGGACAGCTTTATCATCTGTAACTTTAGTAACAACTTTCGAAACAGCATCAACTTTAAAGACCGGATTATAACCCTGAACATTTGCTGTAAAATAAATAGATTTTGAATCCTGCGACCACGAAAGATCACTTGTTGTATAATCAAATGCTTCCGTAAGTGTTTGTGTCTGCAATGCTTTTATATCATATACTGCTACTCTGAATCTGTCAGCTTCAAAGCCCGGAGTAGTTTGTGTTCTGTAAGCAATATAATTTCCATCCGGTGAGAAAGCAGGTGTGCCATCCCACGCATTATTAGCAAATGTGATGTTAACTGCTTCTTTGCTTCCAATTGGCAGTAAATAAATATCTGTATTAGTTGATGCTGCAATGTTTTTTTCGGGTGTTGAAACATAGGCTAATATTCTGCTATCGGGTGAGAATGCATATTTAGGACCGCCGCCAAGCATATAGGTATCTGATAAAACATCGCTGCTTGTTATTATCTCATATTTCTTTTCGACCATATCGTATAAAATCAGGAAGGTTTCTTTTTCTCCCTTATATTGTGTCCAATGTCTGAACATAAGATTATCAGCAATGTATGCTTGAACAGGACCATTTGCGGTGGACTCATCTAATCTTTTATTGCAGTCATTTTCAACACCGCATTCAGGAAAAAGATCCGCAGTAAATGCAACATATCTTTCATCATTAGAAACAACCGGGGCTGAAATCCCGGGGTAAAAATCAGTTAGCTGCTCAACATTATCTTTATCAAATGAATATTTATAAAGCTGCCCTTTACTTAAAAGATAAAGATCATCGCTGACAGACCAAAACGGTGAATAAGCACCAGGTAATTTATCGGAAATACTTTTAAGTGAAGAACCGTTTTTATTCATCACATATACCGTGCTTGTTGTTTTAGCAGCAGGCAGATCATATTCGGTTACAGAATAAGCTATTCTTTCACCTGAGTTTGAAAGAACAGGACTGCCGACTGATTTGATTTTGTAAAATTCTTCAATAGTAAACGGTTTCTTCTGTGCATTTAAACCGGACGCAAATAAAATGAACAAAAGAAATAGAGTTGTGCTTTTCATCGTAACTTCCTTTCATAGATATATAATATAAATTGATTCATAAAATGGATAATTAAATTCAATGTTTTATAATTGGTATTCCAATCGATGCACTTGGCTCCGTGATTTTTAGAAGATCAGCGATTGTTGGTGCTATATCAACTATATAAACAGGAGTATTGATTGTTTGTGCAGGAATATTCCACCCATAAAAAATTATTGGGATATGTGTATCGTAGCTGAAAATTGTTCCGTGCGAAGTTCCTGTTTTTTTATAGTCTGGTAAATAACCCGGCTGCAGATCATAAGCAATATCTCCGGAGTAAGTTGGATGAAATCCGTTTACTGTAAGATTTTTTTGATCCCTTGAAGCAACCTGTGTATCCAGATAATCTCTTGTAAAGATTGAGGACAATTGAGGAAAAGTTTCTCTCATATATTCAACTAATTCTGTACGGATTAACTGCAAATTAAGCTTGTTGTTTCTGATTAAATCATGATTTAAAAATATCTGTCTGTTTGAATGATTCTCAATTATTCCGGAACTGCCAAATACCTTTTGAACAAATAATTTAATTGAGTCAGAAAAAGCTTTATGATTTAATCCTCCTACGGGAACCCCTTTATCATGCAGATATGCTTGAGTTTCAAGTGCAGCATGATCTGCTGTTAAAAACAACAAATAATTTCCTTTTCCAACCTGTGCATCAATTGCATCAAGGAAGTCAGCTATCTGCCGGTCAAGTTTAATATAATTATCCATAACCTCGTAAGAATGAGTTCCATATTCATGCCCGATAATATCCGGCGTTGAAAAACTAACTGCAAGGAAATCAGTAAACTCTCCTTTCCCAAGATTTTCACTTACAATAGCTGATTTTGCAAAGTCCGTCAGAATCTGATTGCCATACGGAGTTGATATTAGTCTGTAATAACGCTCTTTGTGTTCAACCTTTTCAAAAGAATGAGGAAAAGAAGTTTTGCCTTCATTAAATAGGTCTGGCTCATAAGGTGATTCATCCGGCGGATTTATTTGATAATTACTTTCCGGCAAAGACAATTCCCACTTCTTTGTTAAATATAAATCGGAATAATTTTTATCGTTAAAATCCCTTACCCATTGAGGCAATTCTGAATGGTAATAAGTAGAGCTGATAAATTTACCGGTTATGCCGTCATACCAGTAAGCTCCGTCGGGCATATGTCCGCCAGGCAGAATGGCAGAACGGTCTTTTAGTGAAACTGAAATTACTTTTGACTTGCCGTTATTTGAAAGTTTCAGTTGATCAGTTATTGTTGTTGATAATAATCTTCTTGGTGATCTTTGTCCGTTATCATTATCACAGCCAATACTTTGTTCGTCGGGATCCCCGACACAGTTAATTGATTTTTTCAGAAATTTATCATACCAGCTATTACCGATTATTCCGTGATAAAACGGAGTTGTTCCGGTATAAATAGATGCATGACCCAATGCAGTACTGGTTGATTCATAATTAAAATGTGCAAAAGTAAAATTGGATCCTTCATTCATTAATCTTTTAAATCCATCGCTGCCATAGAATTGATAGAAGCGGTAAAGATATTCGTACCTCATTTGATCCACCACAATGCCGACTACTAATTTAGGTCGCTCTACATTTTGTGAAATAACAGGTATAGTAAAGAAAAGGATAAAAAAAACAGCAAACAGAATTTTTTGAACTTTCATTATGAGACCACAACTTATTTAACAAACAATAACTTTTAGAAGTAACATTATTGCAAAAATAAAAATTTATTTACTCAAATAAGCCTTTTTAACTGTGTTTATAAGAGAGTGAAAAATCAGGCGTATATATTGTTTATTGTTTCTTGTTAGTTAAACATTGTAAATTATAATATGAATTTTATTCCTTCATATATTAAACTGCTTAAAAACAACGAACTGAAAAAGCGGGCAGAGATAGCTTATAATGATTTGTTTTCCTGTACTTGCTGTCCGTTAGATTGTAAGGTTAACAGAATTGAAGGCGAACCTGGAATTTGTGTAAGCGGAAATTTGCCGATAGTTTCTTCTTACACTCCGCATTTTGGAGAAGAACCTGTTTTATCAGGAAAAAACGGAGCAGGAAATATTTTTTTTGGTAATTGTAATTTAAAATGTATTTACTGCCAGAATTATGAAATCAGCCAGAGTTATAAATCAGAGCGTTTGAATCAGGTTAGCCACGAAAGACTTGCTGAAATAATGATTGAGCTTCAGGAGAAAGGCTGCCATAATATCGGACTTGTATCCCCAACTCATTTTTCGTCAACAATTTTAAAATCAATTTACCTTGCTGCCGAACAAGGACTTAATCTGCCGATTATTTATAACACTAACGGATATGATTCTGTTGAGATGTTGAAACTTTATGATGGAGTAATTGATATTTATCTGCCGGATATAAAATATGGAAATAATGAATACGCAAAAAAGTACTCGCACGTTGATAAATATTTTGAGTTTGCAAAAAAAGCTGTAATTGAAATGTTTAATCAAGTTGGCGATGAGCTTATTTTTAAAGATGGTGTTCTTGTCCGGGGATTAATTATCAGACATCTTGTTTTGCCTAATGATCTTTCAGAAACTGAAGAAGTTTTCAAATTTATTTCTGAAGAGCTTAGTTCAAATGTTCATATTTCTTTAATGTCGCAATATTATCCCGTTCATAAAGCATATAAAGATATTTTAATAAACAGAACATTAAGACATTCAGAATATGAAAGGGCATTAGAACTGCTTGACAAATACGGTTTGCACAACGGCTGGATTCAGGAAACGGAAAGCCCTTCTAATTATCTTCCATATTTTAATCAGGATAGGGCAAATCCTTTTAATAATTGATCAGGATTTATTTTGCTCAGTTAAAAATATTAATGAAGATTTATATTCATTTTAAATCTTCTTCTCCTAATTTTTAGTTGTGGAATTAATTAAGTTTCTTTAAAAACTATAAACAAAAGTTCGGGAGATAAAATTATGAGCAGAAAAGTTGAAGTAGCCGGAATAATGGGACCTATATGGTTTATTGGCTGGTTGTTTACAATTGGATTTTTAAAACTCACATTTTTTAAAGGTCTTTTAGCGTTAATCATTTGGCCATATTATATCGGTGATTTTCTTTCGGGCAAGATTATGTAAGAATGATAGAGCTCAGCTGGTTATTAAACAGATACCGGCACTTGAATTTATTTGTAGAATAACAATAAAAGTTTACCTACTTATCCAGCCATGTTTTGAAAGCAGAGGATCTCTCAACACTTACAAGTGCTTCAATATCCTTCGGTTCCTGAGGAGTTAATTCTATTTTTATTCGTGAACGTGAGTAGGGAATCATATTTTTGATTGCATTAAGAGCTACTATCATTTTTCTGTTTATGCGAAAGAATCTTTCCGGGTCTATAACTTCCTGCAGCTTATCAAGAGTAAAATCTATAGGGTAAGTGTTTCCGGATAATGTTGTAAGAAAAACATTTTTTTCCATTGCAAAAAAATATGCAACTTCATCAATCCCGACTTTCTTTATCTTTTGTCCATATTGAATTAAAAATCTTTTTTTATAATTGATTTCTTTACGCTGGATACTTCTGATTATCTCTTCATAATCTATCAAGTAAGAGGTCTTGATATTTTTGAACTTATTCAGGCTATTATGCAGCTCCTCTTTTCTGATTGGCTTAAGAAGATAATCGATACTGTTCAGTTTAAATGCTTTGATTGCATATTGATCATAAGCAGTGGTAAAGATAACCGGACTATCAACAGTTACTTTTTCAAATATTGAAAAACTTGTACCGTCTTCAAGTTGAATATCAAGAAATATTAAATCCGGCTTGTTCAGTTTAAGATATTTGATTGACTGCTCAACAGAAGCAAGCACTGCAGAAATTTCAATTGATGGATCAATTTCATGGATCAGTCCTTCTAATCTTTCAGCAGCAAGTTTTTCGTCTTCGATTATTATTGCTTTCATTTTTATTCTATCAGCATTTAGAAAAATATTTTCCTTTTAGTTTGAAAAGATAAAGTTATTACTCCGGTTTTATAATCGGAATTTTTGCAATGTATTCCTTTTCAGTAACTGAATACTGCGGAAGAGTTTTACTCAGTAATTCATATCGTTTGTTAAGATTACTTAATCCTATGCCTTTTGAACCTGTATTGTTGATCTTTGGCTGAAGATTATTTACAAAAATTAAAAAATTACTTTCGGTGTAGATTTTTATTTTCAGAGGATTATCTGACGAAGCCTTGTTATGCTTAAAAGCATTTTCGATTAAAGTTTGTACGGTAAGCGGAGGAACCAGGCATTTAAGCATTGATACATCCACATTTATTTCCAGATCAATAGCATTTTCAAATCTGATTTTCTGAAGGAACAAGAATGATTTAGCGAAATCCAGTTCTTCTCTCAATTCAACAACCGGTTTTTCTATTACATCAAGTGTGTACCGGTAAACCGAAGCAAATTCATCCAGAAAAATCTGAGCCTTATCTGTATCCTTTTTTATAAGCGATGATAGAACATTTAAACTGTTAAACAGAAAATGCGGACTTAACTGATTTTTCAGCGTTTCAAATCTTATCTGTGAATTTTCTTTTTCGAGTCTTTCTGCCGTAAGCAGTGATTTGCGGTTTCTGTTAAACCAGGAAATTGCTTCTATAACGCTGACAATAATGATATTAATTACAGCCGTAATAAGTGAGTTGTTAATTAAGTTTTTAATTAATCCATCTTTGTATTGTATTAATGCTTCATTAATTATCGCGCTGATTGAGCCGATTGCTGCACCTAACAAAACAGTTAAAATTAATTCAGAAGGAATTCTTGGAATAAGTTTTTCCGGCAGTTTAAATATTGTATCAAGTTTGTTTACTAAAAGGATATCAAAAAATATTAGAATGAGAGCGTACACAAAACTGAATGCTGTTCCGAAAGCAAGTCTTGCCAAAAAATTTAATACGCCTGAAACTTCAATAAATCCCGTAGCATAGTTGTATGTAATGATTATAAGCTGTACAAAAAAAGCAAGCAGTAGAATGCCCAGGATTGTATGTTTATTTAATTTCATTTTCACACTTCAAAATTCGTTAAAAAGGAATTAAAATGCTCAGCATTTAAATCTTATTTGTCTTTTCATCTGTTTTCTTTCTCAAGTAAAAAAGATATTCATTACACTTCACGATTAATTTTAGGAAGTAATAAATCGCTAATACTCAATCCGCCACGAACTGCAAACAATAAATAAAGAAAGACAAAAAGCCCATCCAAAATACTTGTAAACCAGAATGTTGTAGGAAAATTCCGGACAAAAATCATAAAGACGTAAAGCTGAATAACATATAATAATCTGCCGATTATCAGACATCCAACATTAAATGAGTATCTCTTAATGTTGAAGGCTGAGAGAAATTGCAGATAAGCAAAGCAGACAAAGAATGTTCCGAGAAAAATTGAGAAGAATGGATCAATAGGCGGATTGCTGATTATGCGGTTTGTACCAATAAAAAAGAAATACATAATAGCCGCAGTTGAATCCCACAATCCGCTTACAAAAAAAATAACTGCTAAAGGTTTTAAGTTTTTATTTTTCATTTAGATATAATTTTTCAATTTGATAATTTTAATAACCCGGGAGTATTTACACTCCCGATGTTTTATTGATAGTTTATTTAGAAAGACATTGCCAAGCCAAGCCCAACAGAAACATAATTAAGTTTAACAGATGTAATTTGATTTGAAATTTCAATATCTCTGTATAAAGAGCGATATCTGACACCCGGCATCAAATGTAATCGATCAAAGATTGGAATTACTATTCCTGCATCAATCTGCCATCCTATCCCATGCCCTGAATCGCTTATTATCTGTCCATCGGCATTTTCAACTTCAATGTGATTGAATATTCCACCAGCCCTGATTAAATAAGACAAACTTGTTTCGCTTATAGGATGAACAAATTGAAAACCAAAAGTATAACCGGTTTCTTCAAAATCTATATTGGCACCAGCGAAAGAATTATCAGCAGAGAATTTATTCCATCCCCATCCGGCATAAACGGCAAGATGCGGCATAAAGCGATAAGCAATGGTACATTCAAAGCCAAATCCTGTTTGCATATCTGTATTTCTGAAATTTTCTGTAGAGAATGAAGCTCCGCTTCTAAACTCCAGGTTCCAGCGTTCTTGTGCTGATAGGTTATAAGGTATCCATATTATTATAAGGATAATGATTGTTAAAATTTCTTTTTTCATGATATCTGTCCTTTTAAGTTTTTAAAAAAGTGATTTTAAGTTCTGATTCAAATTTATAAGGTAACTTAAGTGCAGAAAAAAAATAGGAGATGAGCCTGTCTAAGCAGTGGATGAATCAGTAAAATACTTAGATGAAAAACCGGAACAGACAGCAATAAATTTTTCAGCTAATAAAAGTTTTATTGTCTCTAATAGTTAATTAAGTTTTGAGGTTTTCTGCTTTAGTTTGCAATAGATTTTTTGCACTCTGTCCGAATCATCATAGAAATGCTCATTATGGGAAAGATAAACAATGAATTCAACAACAACTTCATAAAAGAATAGAAATTATGCCTAGCAGGCTTTTCTACCAGACCGTTTCTTTTCAGGGGTATTTGAGCGGTTATTGGGTTAATTTCCCAAGTCAAAGTAAGTGGTAAAAGTTGTTCTAAAAAATAAATTAGATAAAAATTATTGGTAGTAGTTTTCAAAGCTGCATTGCTGTTTTTGGCGGCGGATTAAAAACAACATCGTTAGCTGTTAAAAATTTATGACAATAGAAGTAATTAGAGATTTTGATAATGATAGAAGAAAATTTTCACAATTCACTTTCCGCATTTTCAAATGTAGGATTTACAAATGTTAGCAGAGCTTTTACAATGTTTTTTACAAAAGCGACAATAAAATAGTGGCTCGTAGAAAACATAAAACATTTGGAAATTGTCAAATTTGTGAGCGATATAAAAAACTTACAGATGACCACGTCCCACCCCAAGGCGGAATTGAAGTAGATGCAGTGGAAATAAAATCTGCTTTTAATTTCTTCACTAAGAGATTCGGGAATAAAAATTATTTTATTTCACAAAATGGAGTAAAGTTTACAACAATATGCGAGTGTTGTAATAGCAGACTTGGGCGTGAATATGATACAGTGTTAAATACTTTTTCATTAGATGTTAATAGGTTTCTAACTTCAAAATTATCACTTCTCAATTCATATAATATTGAAACAAAACCAAATAGATTAATTCGTGGTGTGTTAGGACATTTGTTGGCAACAAAAAGCGAAATAGAAAGAACTCCTTTTGATAATAAGGTAAGAGAAATATTATTCGATGGAAGCAAACCAATTCCAGATGATATAAATGTTTTTTATTGGATTTATCCTTACAAACTAACCATAATCATCAGAGATATTTTAATGCCTGCTGTTCGTGGTAGGTATAATGATTTTGGATTCTTCCAAATATTCAAATACTATCCAATTGCATATTTAGTTGTTAATAAAAGCAATTATTCTAACCTTCCGTCGCTTAGGGATTATAATTCTGCAAAGATTGATACAGTAGCTGAAATAAATATTAGAATTAATGAGCGGAAGCATTGGAAGTGGCCTGAGATAGTTGAAGATGGAAATTTTGTTTTTTTAGGTAGAGCTGGAACTGAAGCAATTAAAGCTGAAAAACATATTAAAGGAAAAAAAGTATAACTAACCAATCAATCCAACCGTCTTTTTCACATCCGTAAGTCTTACAATATTTGGCTTGGTTGTTCCGTTACAAGTTTGTTGTTCAATATTGATTTTTTTTCGCTGGTTGAATTAAAGCAAAGTTATTTTAAGTCAAACAAATTTCATTTTTATAGTTATTGAATCATGTGTTCTTTGTGCTTTTATAAATTTAATACCTGCAAAAACCATCAATAGACATCTTAAAATATTATTTCAATCTCCATAAAAGACTCTATTCTAAGATCCCGACTTTTTCTCCATAGTTTGATTTTTTATAACTGAGAAACATTAAAGGAATAATTATCAGTAAAGTAATAAACGCCGCTGCAAAAAAATCATCTGCAATACCCTGAACAAATGCCTGATTAGCAATGTGCTGTGCAATCAAAGCTTTTGATCTTGACAGCATTTCAGCTCCTGTGCTTCCGGTGCTTTGCTGAACAAAGTGATTTATGTTAGTAACAGTCTGTTTAAAGATGGGTGAGTTTTGATTAGCTGCTTCACCAAATAGCGCAGTATGAAAAATTACTCTTCTTGTAAGCCAGGAACCAAGAATTGCAACACCAAAGCTGCCGCCTATCTGTCTTATCGTGTTAAACAAACCGGTTGCCTGAGCCATCTTAGCTTTTGGAACACTATTAATAGCCATTGTATTAAGCGGGATGAACATAAAACCAAGTCCAAATCCTCTGATAATAAGCGGTATCATTATATCGTTATATTCTGTGTAGATTGAAAGATCTTTATACAAGTATGTGCTGATAAAAGTCATAATTGTTCCGATAAAAATCAGAATCTTTGGATTCATTTTATCAGCAAGTTTTCCAATTATAGGAGAAGTAAGACCCTGAATTATTCCAACCGGAAAAAATACTAATCCTGCCTGAAGAGCAGTATAGCCGAGAGAGTTTTGCAAATACAGCGGCACAAGAAAAGTGATTCCAAAAAAACCAAGTCCGAATATAAACATCATCAGATTAGCCAGTCCAAAATTTCTGTTCATTAAAAGTCTCAGATCAACAATCGGATGTTTTACAGTTAACTCAGCAGTAATAAAAATTACAAACGCTGCAAAAGAAATTGCAAAACAGCTTAGGATAAAATTTGAAGTCCAGCCGCCGGTGTTCCATGCAGCATTTCCATCAGCTAATGCAAGTAAAAGAAAAACAAGAAACAATGTCATTGATATAAAACCAATTATATCAAAATCACGGGTCTTTTCAGTTTTATATTCTCGTTGAATTATCAATGTTGCAACTAACCCAACAATACCAACGGGCACATTTATATCAAAAATGGTCTGCCAGCTAAAAGCATCTATCAGATAGCCGCCAAGCATAGGACCTAGTGATACAGAAGCCGCTGATGCAATTCCCCAAAATCCCAAAGCCATACCTCTTTTTTCAGGTGGAAATTCTCTTGTTACGATTGCCATCCCAACCGGCATAATAAATCCCGCACCAGAGCCCTGAAGAACACGGAATATAATCAGCATGTTTTCATTAGTAGAAAGACTGCATAAAAGAGAGCCGAGTGTAAATAAAAACATTCCGAGAAAATAAGTCTTCTTATATCCAAAATGATCTGCAACCCAGCCGGAAGAGGGAAGTATTACAGCAAAGATTAAAAGATAACCAGTAATTACCCATTCAACTTTATCAACACTAATTCCGAATGCAGCCATCATCTTTGGCAGTGCAACATTAACAATTGTTGTATCGAGCACTGCCATAAAAGTACCGATCATTACATTTGCGAGCACAAACCATTTATAAGATGGATGCTGATCCAGCGCAGAGAGTTTAGCACTAAAACCGTTTTTTATATTGTTTGCCATTTAGTCTTTTAACTTAATTTTTATTTCAACAGACATTCCCGGCAGAAGCCTTATATTTTTATCATTCACCCGATTACCATTTTCATCAACCGGATAAATTGAAATTCTGATCGGAACTCGTTGAGTGATCTTGGTAAAATTACCAGATGCATTTGCAGGTGGAATTAATGAAAATTGTGATGCAGTGTTAGATCCCATTAAATAAACCTTACCGGCAAATTTTTGGTCGGGATAAGTATCTACAGTTATCTGTACCATATTGCCGTTCTCAATAGACGCAAGTTTTGTTTCTTCAAGATCAGCAGTTACCCAAACATTGTTTACATCAAACACTGTATATATTGGCTGACCCGGCTGTACGACATCTCCCTCCATTACCCATCGTTTACCAATAACTCCATTTAACGGAGAAGAGATAACAGTGTTAGTCAGTTGCACCTTTATAACATTCAATCTGGCAGCAGCAGTTTTTAAGCCGGACTTAGTAAGTTCATATCTTGCCTTTGCCTGTTCTAAAGAGTGAAACGCATTATCATATTTTTCTTTAGATATGACATTGCTTTTGAATAGTGATTCGGCTCTGTCAAAATCTTCCTGAGCCTTAGCAAGATTTACTTTTTCAAGATTTATATTTCCTCTTGAAGTAAAAAGAAGAGCTTCAGCTTCATTTTTCTGAGCATAAATATCAGTTGAATCAAGAACTGCAAAAATATCACCGGCTTTTACTGTATCTCCCTCATCGTAATTTAAGGAAATAATTCTGCCAAGTATCTTTGAGCTTACTGTTAATTTATCTGCATCAATAAATGCATCATCGGTTGATACAAAACCAAGTTGAGTCTGATACCATTTCCAGGCAAACACTGCAGCAATTGCGATTAATATGAATGGTATGATAAATCTTTTTTTGTGTAAAAGCTTTGTGACTCATCTCCGTTTTTATTTTTAATATCTGAACTGTTGTTTTCAAAATCAGAATTTATTTTTTCATTATTGATATTTGTCATTAGTAAGACTCCTGCTATGCTTTAACTCCCTCTAAAAAATATTTTACAAACGAACCCGATTCCTTTTTTAACTGCTTAACATAAATTTTATCATTATTTCTTCCCTTCAATTGACGCAGTACTCTGAATCTTAATCCCTGAAGGATATGCAGAATCAATTCCGGTAAATCTGCAGGAAGTGTTTTTTTGAATTCGCCTTTTCTTTTGCCTTCATTAATTATGATTTGAATCAGTTTTAGCTCCTGATAGTGAAAATTTTCAAACAAGGATTTATAAATTGATTTGGTATTTGAAAATGAATGAACATTTAATGTTCCAAGGTTCAAAAGCTCTTCAAAGAACTCTAATCTATTTTCAACATAAAGGAAAAGTTTTTTAGAAGCAGTAATATTTTGATTTAAGATTTTTTCAATTGCTTTAACAAATTCATCCTGCTCGTGATGAATAACTGCCCGGAACAGATCTTCTTTTGCAGGGAAGTAATAATACAACGAAGCTTTGCCCAGCTCAACATCTGAAGCAATTTCATCCATAGTTGATTTGTTAAATCCGAATTGTGCAAACCGCTCACGTGCTGCCTTAAGTATAGCCTGTTCTTTCTCTTTGGTTTTGTCCATATTATTAAACTTTCGACTGTTTTACTTGAACAGTCGAAAAAGTAATTTAAAAACCGTGTATAAGTCAACTTCAGATATATGCGGGATATCTCACTATGATTTAAAGCAAAAGAAGGGAGGAGAAGAAATGTGCTAATCGTATTCTTCAAAATATCCTGGATAAACTGTTCCGGGATTAAATTTTAAAAATCTATCCATTGCTGATTTATCAAAATCAATTTTATAATAAAATGAGTATTTTATTTTTAACTTATACTAAAGAATTTACAAAACTTAAATGCATCGGGTATATAGCAATATCAGTTAGCGCGTTTAAAGAAATGATGGGTATTGTAAGAAGTTAATGTAAGAGCTGACCGAAGATGGAAAATAAATTAACCTGCTTATTACTAATTCAGAAATTAAAACGAATATAAGCGGACTCAAACCAGATGTAAGAGATTATGCACTAATTTCACTTAACAATCTGAAATCACTTTTATAAAAAAGGAAGTTAATTATAATTAAGCCTGAATGCATTGTTAATTATTTAAAAGTATCCTCTTCATATTTTATGTACATAATTCTGATCCGAGTATTTGCGATGAGAGAGTCTGCTTTTTTATAAATAGACTGCCGGAATTTTGCTAATAAAAATTTTTACTTCTTTCCAGCATTTCAATAATTGGAATTTTGGGTCCGCGGCAGATAAATACTACCAGATTGTTTTCATCCGGTGATACATATTCATTTTTAAATTCACCCGGAAAAAGCTCAACAGTGTTAAACAACTCTTTAAGTGCATTGTAATCATCCGGACTATCAATTTGAAGCAGGATATTCCCGCTTACTCTTTTCTTACTCCACAGATAATAATTATTGTGTGAACTTGCAATAGGTGGAAGGTTATTATCTTCTCCATACAATTCAATTGCACCTGCTTTTCCGTAATTTCTTGCTGCCACAATTGTTTGTTTTTTATCTTCTTCTGATAAACTGTTATAGGCATCAACAACAAGCTTAGCTTTTTTCTCCCAGCCGATTCTATCAGCAAGAAGCTGAGGCAATGGCGGATTTTTTCCTTTTTCAACTTCCGTATTGATGCCAATAAATTCTGTGTACTCTTTAACTGTTTCATAATTAAAGTAAGGCAATATTAAAGGCAGCGCTAATGCTAATCCTGCAAAAAGAAAAACAATAACAACATACTTTAACCAAAATGTATTATATCTGTTTATGATGTTTGTAAAAAACAGTGCACCGCCGGTAAGTACGGCAGGATAAGCAAATGCAAGTCTGTCTGGTCTGCTGGTGCCGGAGAGCATCATAAAAAGAAACAATCCAATGAACAATAATGATAGAAAACGGAAATCCTTATACCGGTTTGAAAATAAAAGATAAAAAGTTCCTGCCAGCCAGAATGGAACTGTTGCGGGGGACATTTGCATTACTTGTCCCATTATAAAATCAAATGGCGGAGTGTAAACATTTTTGTATAAACTTATATTTCTGTAAAACTCTATCGATGGAAAATCATTTATAATTTGCCAGATAATATTAGGCAGAAAAATCAGAACTGATAATAATCCACCATAAATAAACCATTTGTTAAATAACAATTTCAGTTTGCCTCCGACTGCCAATGAAATTACCACAGCTATAATAAAAATTACAAATGTATGTTTATTCATTATGCCAAGCCCCATAATAATTCCGGCATATATCCAAAGCTTCAAATTGCCGGATTTAATTATTCTAACGATTATCAATAGAAGTAAAACAGCAAGCAAGAGTTCAAATGCATTCATTGAATAAAATCCACCAAATGCAGCTGTGATAGGCATTGAAGCAAAAGAACAGGCAGCAAGTAATTGTGCGAATTTATTCCCACCGATTTCTTTTGTAATGATTCCAGTGTGAAAAACTGCCGCTGTAACTGCAAGGGCGGGCAGAATTCTGATTGCATATAAAGAATCACCGAAGAAAAACTTATAAATTGTCAGTATAAGCGGCGCCAAAGGCGGATGGTCAACATAACCGAAAGCCGGATTGTTTGCGCAGGCAATGTAATAGAATTCATCAATAAAATATCCGTATCCCTTTGTGAATGTAGAAAGATAAATTATAAGGAATGTAAAAGTGCTTGCAAAATAAAGATGCCTTTCTCTTAAGACTGATAATTTTATTTTTATAAACAAACTTTTCATAAATGAAGATAATAGTTAAGTTAAAACTAACAGGAAAACAATTACCGGAAAAGAGTATTAATTATTTATAATAATAAATGGTCTTATGATTTTTCAGACTTAACGCTCGGTTAAAATATAAATAATAATAATTTATTGATATCCCTTTTGAAAAAAATATAATTCCTGATAAAGCTGTTTCTTTTTCTTTATCAGGATGCTTTATTAATTATCAGCCGTAAATAAAGGTAGTTGTCTAAAAATTTATCTTGTCAAGGCTTTAGAGTTTTCTTTTAGTATCAGTTATATAATCTGAATTGCTGAGTTAACAATAGAAAATATTTATACAGATAATTAAAGCCTAAGTGGTTTAAAGCAACTACAACACCATCTCGCAAATATTATTACCACTTATCCATAAATCCATGCACGCGTATTGAATAAAAAATATTTTTGGATTGTCTTCTTTATAAAATCTTGTTGAGCATACAAGAAAAATATTTCTGAAAAAATTTTACTGTAGAAGTTTTCTACGGTACTTATTCTTAAAGAACAATCTCCTGTTCTGAAGACAAAAACTCTTATTAAATAACTAATTAATTGTATTAACATAATTCATAAAATGAGGCTAAAATGAAAAAGTTAATGAAAACAGGGGCAATAGTAATCGCGGGGCTTGCTGTTCTGATAATTTCCGGTTCAGTTTATTTCACACTAACATATCCGAAAGATATTCCTGTAATCAATGTAAAAGTTGTTGCAACCCCAGAAAGGGTTGAAAGAGGGAGGTATCTTGCAAACAATGTGGCAGTTTGTATAGATTGCCACTCAACCAGAGACTTCACAAAATTTTCAGGACCAGTAGTGCCGGGTACTGAAGGTATGGGCGGTGCAATTTTTGGAGAAGAATCAGGTTTGCCCGGTACTGTGCCGGTAAAAAATATTACTCCTGCTTCGTTAGGAAATTGGTCAGATGGTGAAATAATCCGTGCACTAACTTCCGGATTAGACAAAAATGGTGAATCATTATTCCCAATTATGCCGTATGAAAATTATCATACTATGTCGGAAGAGGATCTTTTTTCGGTTGTTGCATATCTACGTACTCTTAAACCAATCGAAAATGAAGTCGGCAAGAAGCAGCTTGATTTCCCATTAAACTTTATTGAAAAAACAATGCCGATTGAAGTCTATAAACCATTTAAATCTCCTGATAAATCTGATATGAAAGCCTATGGAAAGTATCTTGTTACTTTAGGTGCCTGCATTCACTGTCATACAAAAGCTGAAGATGGTAAATTAATTGAAGGAATGGAATATGCCGGCGGAAATGAAGTAAAACTTCCATTTGGAATTATCCGCAGTGCAAATATTACTCCCGATGTTAAAACAGGAATTGGCTCCTGGACAAAAGAAGAATTCATTCAGCGATTTAAATCAATGGCTTCCGAGCAGGCTAAGAATATTGAGGTAAAGCAAGGTGATTTTAATACAACAATGCCGTGGACTATGTATGCTAATATGACTGAAGAAGATCTTGGAGCAATTTACGAGTATTTACACAGTATTAAACCTGTTAAAAATGCAGTAGAAAAGTTTTCTCCGATGCTGGCAAATAAATAAATGTGATGTTTATATATTAAACAAAAACATAGGGTGGACTTTATAATTAAATAATATTGGAAGCTGTATCTCTTATGAAGAAGAAGCAGATAATTTGATCTTTGAAAAATGTTAATGAAGGTGAATGTAAATCAGAGGTTTTTAACCTTGAGCAGAATTTTACCGAGTACTTATTTCAGTTATATCTGAACAATTTTAAGTTTTTGGTTAAAGATTGGTTAACTACTCTAAACACTAAGATTATCCTTCCATTAATTATTCTGTCCACTCTTCACTAACAGACAGCAGGCTGCAAGAATAAAAATTAAATTTCGATTGAACGAATAATCATTAATTAAAAGGAGCACACGATGAAAAAATCTTTAGCATTGTTGTTTGCGCTTCTTGTTGTAACTACTCTTAAAGCTCAAGTAACAGAATTCCCTGATGAGAAAAAAGCTGCTATTGTTGATAACCTGACCGTTGGAATAAAGTCAGAGAACATTGGTCTTCATACCAGTTCAGCTTTTGTTATGTATGATCTGATAAAAGAATCATATATTGAAAGCAGTGATGCAAATAAAGCAATGATTCCTCTTTTAAAAGTGTTAAACAATGGAAAGACAGATGAAGAAAGAATTGCAGCTGCATTTGCATTATATCAGCTTGGCAACCCAATCGGGATTTATCAATTGCGTGGAGTCGCGGTTTTTGGTGATAACCATAGAGTTTCAGAAATTTGTAAAAATCTGTACGTTACTTATCATAGACTGAATGGAACAGAATATTTAGTGAATTTCTAATCTGACGGAAACTTCATCACCCTTTAATTGCAGCCGGGTAAATATCCTGGCTGCTTTTGTTTACTGCCGATATTCTTTCACTAATAACATTGTATAAATTAATTTACTTTGATTAACTGCGTCTTGCAGTATTTACAATTTTTTACTGAATAATTTACTTTTAACTTTTCTATATAGTTTGTTATCAGTAAAAATCTGATATACGACACTTACATATGTCTTATATCATTAAATCAATCCGTTCGTAATAAGTTAATTGAGAACATTATAAACCATTCTTATGTTTCACTCAGAAAAATTTAGAGAGGTATAGAATGCAAAAGGCTTTAATAATTGTGAACAATAAAAACTCTGCAAATAATAAATTTGGCGAATCAATTGCTCAGTTTCTTCTGCACAGAGGATTAATTGCTGAGCTGATACCAATAAATAATTTTGAACCGCGTAAGCTTGAAGAAGTAGATTATTTATTATTAAGCGGCTGGAAAAACAGGGCATTATTTTCCATAAGTCAGCCAGATAGTGAATGGATAAATTTTGTAAATAAACTTCCGAACTTAGATGGAATGCAGACAGCGATCTTTAATGTTTCAAAGTTGTTTTCGGGCAGAATGTTTAAGCGAATGAAAAAATATCTTAACGGAAAAAAAGATAATATTGATTTTGCATTTAAGTCATCCGATGGATCTTTATCAATTTCCGATAAGCTTACCCTGAATGAGTTTATTGGATAAGAGGATTAATTGCGGTAAAAGGGAGTGTAAATAGAAAAAAAACTTTTAGAAATTCCATATTTGATATTTTAAACTTGATCATATAATATTTTTTTCCACTATGGATTATTTTATTTCAAAATTCATTCCTTAAAAAGTAACTTAAAAAACAAGCTTTAGGCAATCATCAATATAGGCGGTAAACGTTTAATTAAGTAAGTAAAAATATTACTTACATTATTTTTTTGGATTACTGCCCCAGCGGCTATATCAGCCTGATGATGGCATCTCTCTGTCATATCTTATTCCTGCTTTTTCTTTTACTTCTTCATCCATCAGTTGATTTGCCAATATTTTGGCTATCTCCAGAAAATTACCGAACAAACTTAGTTGTGTTTCTAAAGATTGATTCTTATACCAATCAAGATTTTGTTTTAGATTTTCCTTAATTTTTTGTTTGAGACTCCTTTTAATTGTTTTTGTTTTTTTTGTTATTACAAAATTATTAATTATTTAGAGTCTCTTTCCTTTTTTAATTAAACTATTTTAACTAAGAAGTAGTTTATACCAACGAACAATGAAAAAAACTAAAGTTATCGAAGTAAAACCATTTTTTTTGTTTGTATAAATTTGTTTGTATTTAATTGATAATAGTATATCCCGCTTGCAAGGGAAGAAGCATCAAATTCTATTTCATAAAGACCAGCGGGTTTATATTCATCAACCAAAGTTGCAACTTTATTTCCTAAAACATCGAAAACCTTTAAGATTACAAAACCGTTAACAGGTAACTGGTAACTAATTACTGTGCTTGGATTAAACGGGTTCGGATAATTTTGTTCCAATACAAACTCTATTGGCAATCCTATCTCTACTGTTTCTGCAAGATTGAAGTATTCAAAACCACCGTCGTAATCTACTTGTTTTATCCTGTATTGATAAGAACCCGGACTTAAACTGTTATCAACAAATGTATAATGGTTTATTTCGGTCGTAGTTCCATTCCCCTCCACAAATCCTATCCTCTCCCATTTGCCTACTGCTGATTGCCTACCTGCCTTGCCGTCAGGCAGGCTGCCTGCTTGCCTTTCAACCTCAAACCCCCTGTTATTTATCTCAGAAGCAGTTATCCAGTTAAGTGAAACATTATTGCCGCTTACAGATGCAGTAAAGGATGCAAGCTCAACCGGGAGCGGGTGCAGAAATCCATATGTTGTTGAATCTATTTTTGCTCCTTTTAAATAGCCGTCACCGGAGGAATAACTTCCAAAATAACTGTGAATTATAGTGGGTTCTAATACCCAGGCGGTATCAGCAAATCCTTCACAGTAAAAACCAATGCTGAACCAATATCTTAATCCATTCATTCCGAAAACAGAAGCTGAGTCAATATAATCAAGGCGCTTTAACTCAAAGCAGATAGAATCCAATTGAGTTTCATAGATGTAACCGAGCTGCCAGTTAAAATTAATAATTACATCGTCACTGCCCGAGTTGTACCTGTAATAAATACTATCTCCCTCAAACCTGTCATAAGTAGTGGCAAAATGCCAGCCTGTATTCCAGATCCTTCTTTCCAATTTGAAGTAAGATTTGTCATTAATTGTAACTGTATCTGCTGCAATGGCAGCATAGTTTTCCATTGGATTAAGAATCTGATTATAATGCCACTGGTTCCCGAGTTTAAGTGGAAGCTGTTGTGCCTCCAGGTTGAAATACACTGTAAATACTACAAAAAGAGCCCATGATAAATTTTTCATCAAGTCCTCCTTAATGAATAAAAAGCTTATAATAATGTTTAGAAATGTTTATATAATGTCAAGTAAAAAAGATTGAGATTAAGAGTGAGATTGAGATTATAAAAAAATATTAGAACTCACACTCACAATCTTAATAACACTCTCATTCCCAATCCTTGTTATTCAAAGTCAATTCTTGTATTTCTTCACCCCAATTTTAAGCATAGAAACAAGCCAAAGAAACTAAATTGCAGCAGTTGGTTAGCAGTTAAATGCTTATTTTTGTTAAGAATCGAAATTATTTTAGATAAGGAAAAACGATAAACCAGCACCAACCGAAGTCCCCCGTATGGGACGACATATATCTCATTGGACATCCTTCAAAATATATTTCTCATCGAATTGAATATTGAATTTCTTTGACAACAATTCATATTCTTCCCTGAACGTCCGTTTTTGCTGATGTTTCTCCTGGTTATTTATATATCTCACAACCTGATCAATTAGTGAATGTGAATATGAAAATGCACCGTATCCTTCCTCCAGCTAAATTTCCCTTTTACAAACTTCTTCTCATTAATCCATTTCGATGAAGAACCTTTTACATCCTGCATCAATTCCGGAATCAATCGATGAGGTTTATAACCTGTGAAGATATGAATGTGGTCTGTGATTCCATTTATCGCAATTAATTTGTGTCCGTTCTACTGAACGATGCCGGTAATGTATTTGTATAATTCATCTTTCCATCTTTCTGAATCAGCGATACCCGGTTTTGAACTGCGAATACGAAATGAATATATATTTGCGTGAATGTGTTGGCTATTGATTTTTCTATTTAGTCCCTAAAGAGATATTAATTTTATCTTTAATAATTTTTCTATTGATATATCGTCCCTGCTTGCAACAGGCAAGCCTAAAGGGACTTGTTCAAAATTATGGATTTTCTTTTCTCCGCTCATTGTTATTCCAAGTGCTATTACCGTGTTTTCTTTTTAATCTTAATGGATTAATAATCTTTATTATATAAAAAAATTAATCACCTGAATAACTACGCTTAAAATCCTACTGCTATACCAACATGCACTATTGGTTCCCATTTTTTAAATGGAGAATTTTTGTCCTGCAAAACATCGAATAAAATCTCAGCATACGCAGTAGCATTAGGACCAATTGGCTGTCTGTATCCGGCACCGAGCAGTACAAACGGAACCCATATTCGTTCGGATTCATATTTTTGGTTTAATTGATTATAGTTATGGTGCTCATAGTTTGTAAATGCAAATTCGGCGTGCAGATATCCTAGCGGAACAGGACTGTATCTCATAAACAAACTTCCGCCAAAGTTATGATAAGTAAAATTTTCTCTGTTCTTATAATTCTCTTTAATAAAAGAGTAATGAGCTTTAATTCCGGATGAAAACTTAGAACTGAAATTATAACCTATCATAGGTTCGGCACTAATCAGAATGTAATCATTCCAAACATTAGCTCCGAGATTACCTCCGAAATACCACTTTCCCGCTTCAGATGCGGCTGTATTGTCTGGTGAAGTAACTGAATTATTCTTTGCAAAATTAAGTGAGGTGAAAAAACAAAGAATAATAAAGAAAAAGAACATTAGTGTTTTTTTCATGAGACTCTTCCTTTAGCTTAATTAATTATTAATAATCAGTGCTTCAAAACTAACATTTAATCAAATAAATAAAAGATGTGCAGATAAATTTTAATAAAACTGCACAGCCAACTTTGTTTTAAAAACCAGCGAACTTATTTTTAATATTATAACATAGGGATTATCTTTTTTGCGCGGACAAATTTTATAATCAAATTTTCATTATTATCTCAAATTATCTTTATAGAGGGAATTTTTATGGGAGCTTTGGAAAATGTTCTTACACAAATTAGTGATATCCTTTGGGGTTATCCGCTTATTATTCTTCTTTTCGGAACACATATTTATTTAACAATTAGATTAAAGATAATTCAAAGGTTTATTGGTAAAGCCATAAAAATTTCATTGGGTAGAAATAAAGAAGGAAGCGGAGATATAAGTCAGTTTGGAGCATTAACCACTGCACTTGCTGCAACAATAGGTACTGGAAATATCGTTGGCGTATCAACGGCTATTGCAGCCGGCGGACCCGGAGCTGTTTTATGGATGTGGCTTACTGGTGTTTTTGGAATATCGACAAAATATAGCGAAGCATTGCTTGCAGTTAAATACAGGGTTAAAATGCCAGATGGGTCAATGGCGGGCGGACCAATGTATGCTCTTGAACGCGGATTGAATATGAAATGGCTTGCTGTATTGTTTGCGGCTTTCACTTCTGTTACTGCTTTTGGAATCGGTAATATGGTGCAGTCTAATTCTATTTCTACCTTGGTTTTTGAAACTTTTAATATTCCAATGTGGATAACCGGAATTATTTTAACAGTTTTAACCGCTGTGGTTATTATCGGCGGAATAAAATCAATTGCTACCGTTTGTGAAAGACTTGTTCCTTTTATGGCGATAACTTATGTGCTCGGATGTTTAATAATTCTTGCGATGAATATAGGAGGAATTCCAAATACAATTATGCTGATATTTAACAGTGCATTCAGCGGACATGCTGTTGTTGGAGGATTTGTAGGTGCAGGAATGAAAGAAGCAATAAGATTTGGAATTGCACGCGGATTGTTTTCAAATGAATCAGGTTTGGGAAGTGCTCCAATTGTAGCAGCAGCCGCACAAACAAAAAATCCGGTAAGGCAAGCATTGGTTTCTTCAACCGGAACATTCTGGGATACTGTTGTGGTTTGTGCAATGACAGGACTAGTAATTGTAAACTCAGGAGAGTGGATGAAAGGATTTTCAGGAGCCGCATTAACCAAACAAGCATTCAGTGATTTTCAGATAATTGGTCCTATTGTTTTAACATTAGGGCTGTTAACCTTCGTCTTCTCAACTATTCTTGGCTGGTCTTACTATGGCGAAAAAGCTGCCGAATATCTTTTCGGAAACAAAGTTATTAAACCTTACAGATATCTTTGGGTAATTTTTGTAATGATTGGTTCAGTGGTGTCTTTAAATATAGTGTGGACTTTTGCAGATGTAACTAACGCTTTAATGGCAATACCGAACCTTGTTTCATTATTACTTTTGAGCGGGGTAATTGTTAAAGAAACAAAAAAATATTTATGGAACGGAAATCTTGAAGAGGAAGGGGAATAATAATTTTATATTATTATTCAGCAGCTCTTAAACATTGATTAGAAAAGTAATATAGATTAAAAATAATTATCAGATTATTCTTTTATTTTTCCTCCTGACTCATCAATTGCTCAAAAAATTCCATGTTTGGCGAATCAGAGTTGGATATAATAATCTTAATAATAGCGGTAAGCGGAACAGAAAGCAGCATACCAACGATTCCCCATATATAACCCCAAAGCAGAACTGAAAGTAAAATCAACAGTGGATTTAAGTTTAATCTCTTTCCAATAATCATAGGTTCAGCAACATTGAATGCAAGAGTTTGAATTCCGGCTAACAATAATGTAACTAAAAGAACAACACCGAAAGAATCAAATTGTACTAGAGTAAATAAAACAGGGAATACGAGAGCAGCAGCGGATCCAATGGTGGGAATGAAGTTAAACAAAAACACAAATAATCCCCAAACAACCGGAAAGTCAACCCCTATCAAACTTAATACAATAGTAGTAAGCACGCCTGCAGAAAGATTAACCCCTACTTTAGTTATAATGTATCTCTGTATTTGGTTAGTGATTTTGGAAAAAGTATCCTCAAGCTGCTGAACGCGTAGTTTTTTACCTCTGTCAGAATCATCCGCAGTTTTTGATTCATCAACTGTCTCAGCATTTTGTTTAACATCCTTTTTTATATCTTCAAGTCCTGAGTAAGCTTTCTTGAAAACATATCTGCGCTCAATTGCATTATAGATTGTTTTATTTCCTGAGAGAACAAAAACAAAAAAGAAAAGCACAAACAACACACTTCCGAGCAATGAAAAAGTTGATGAAAATAATTCACCTAAAATATCCTGTAAGTTCAATGATCTAATCAAATTGTCGAAGGAAAATTGTGTAAAAAATGAATCAGTAATACCTAATGAAACAGCAGCAGTTCTTATTAGATTACTTAACTTATCACCGTATATCGGCAGACCATCTGCAAATTGAAGAAATGAATCTACTACTATTCTTCCGATTCCATAAAGCACAGCAAACGTGATACTAAGATCAAGAATAATAATTAAGAACATCGGAATCTTCTTTTTGATAAGCCAGTTATTAAAAGGTGAGAAAACAAAGAAAAGGAAAACTGCAATTAGAAGGGGGATGCAAATATGGCTTAACTCTTTTAATACAATTCCGATTACAACTAAACCAATTGCAACGATGAAGAATTTTGTTACTCCATCAAAACTTGTTTTTTCTGTCATCATAAATTTATTTAACTTCATCCCGTATATGCCAAGGATGATTAATTATGATTAATTTTTACACAGTATCACATCGGATTATATCTTGTGTTACTGCTGTTATTTAATTAACCCGTCAGGGGTTTGCGGTGTTGATAATAAAAATTCAAAAAGCTCCCAGCGTTTTTTTATATTGTCTGCTGTTCCGCCATTACTTTCTATATAATTTTTTACAATATCGTATCCCAGATTATAATTGATCACATAACTTCTGTAAGTTTCAATAAATGAAACGTATTTATCGGCACTTTCTTTTGTTCGCAAAGAGTTTTTCTGCAGCCATTCAACAGTCTGCTCACGGCTCCACTTTTCATCAAGATAATTTCTTGCCGCTTCATTTCCTGCGTACGAAAAATTCTTTTGAAGATCGAGGACTTTATAATAAAGATCAGCATCATCGGGATTTATTCCTGCTATCGGAAACAGAATCTCTTTTTCAAACTTTATTCTTTCATTCCCGGGAAAAGCCATTGCGATACCGTAATTAGCAGTTCCCTCTGCGATTAATGATTGCGGAGAGAAAAGCGCATAAACTTTAAACTCTGCCCAGCCTCTTCCGTTTGATAGTTTTTGCTCGAGTAGAGTATTATAAACATGATGTCCGGGATAACCTTCGTGAGATGCAAGATCAATAGCCCTGTCAATAAAAACCGGCAGGTCTGTATTTACTTCTATCAGACTGAAATAATTTCCTTTATACCAGTTATATGCTCCCCAGGGCTTATCCTTTACATACTCAAGTTTAAAAGATTCCTGCTTTGGTAATTCTATATGATTTAGGGTTCTTATTCTGCATTCCTTAATTGCAGCATCAAAAACATCTTTAAGTTTATCGGCAGGAATTACAAATTTCATTTTAAAATCATTCAATCGTTTTACAACATCACCTTTACCGGGTAATATTTTATCGAGTTCAGTTATTGCATTCTGGAAATACCCGTCATTATGAACAGGAGCTACGGCATCATAAAGTGCTTTTGTCTCCATATCAAAAGGAAGTACAACACCGTTTAACATATTTATATATGTTTTGCAGGCAAGAAGTTGTTTGTAGAGATATCTGAAGCGCAATGTTTCAAGTTCTGTAGCTTCATATACGCCAAGAGATTCTAATTCATTTAACATCGCATCAGTTTTTGAGGATAATTCGTTATATGCTGTTGAATCAAATTGTAAATTTGTTTTTAAACCAGAACGCCATTCTTCTGGTCCGTAATAGGCATCAACAAAGTTTGCATCATATTGTCCGATATTAAGAACAAGCTTAACATATTCTTCTGCAATTGAATTCATCTTTAGCTCTAAGTCACTCTGAATTATTGGTTCTTTACGCTCGCTGCAAGAAATAAAAATTATTGTTACAAGTAATATGAAGAATATTCTATTCATTTTATTCCTTAATTATTTTAATCTCAAAATTAATTGGTTAATTCCTGATATGCTTAATGAAATCAAATTATTCTTTACCTCAAGTTCTTTTCCGCTTATCAGGTCTTTAGCAGTATTAATTTTATAAACTGCCGGTAATTTTATTTCAATATTTTGTTTATCGGTACTTTTATTTAAGATAGTTAAGATTCTTTCATTCATATCCGATCTTAAATATGCATAGATGTTTTCGTCAGCCTGTAATGTTAAAAAATCCCCATATCTTAACGCCGAATGTTCTTTTCTTATATTGATCAGTTTACTGACATCTTTAAGAGTTTGTTTTTCATATTCGTTAAGTTCATCATCAAATCTCATCATTCTTCTGTTGTCAGGGTCAGCCGCTCCTGTCATTCCGATTTCGTCCCCATAGTAAATAACCGGAATACCCGGAATTGTAAGCAGATAGGTTAAATGTAGTTTTAGTTTATCATAACTTTCCGGATTATCAACCTTGGGTGGATTTGTCCATCCGATCTCTATTGCCTGTCCGTCATTTATAGCAAGATCACCATCAGCATAAGCCATATATCGTATCTTGTCATGGCTATCCATAATGTTACCCATCAGATTATTATATCCAAACACCTGAAATGATTTTTGCATTTGATAATCGAGTAATTTAAATGAAGCCTTTTCATCTAAAAAAACAGGGATAGCAGTATCATAAAGATTAAAATTAAACTGTGCGTTTAATTGTCCGTTGTTAACATAAGATGCAATAAGATCTATTCCTCCGAATGTTTCACCGATTTGGTAAATATCTTTTTGTTCAGGAATTGAAATTTCTCTTTTAAGTTTTGATGTCAGTAATCTCCAGTATTCATTCGGTACATGTTTTACAGCATCGTGTCGAAAGCCATCGGCGCCGGTAACTTTTAGCCACCAGACTGCATTATCAGTCATAAACTCAAGTGCTTCAAAGGAGCTAACGTAATCAAAAGACGGCATATAAGGCTCAAACCATGTAGTTAATCTGTATTCATCCCACAAACGCAAGTTTAACTTTCCATCCGGTAAATTATAATTCCCAAACCAATCGCGGTGATCTTTCCACATCCAGTGTTCTGTGTGAACATGATGAGCAACATAATCCAAAAACACACTTGATTTTTTTTGATGTGCCAGATCAATAAATTTTTTAACAAGATTCATATCGCCGAAATGTTCTTCAACTTTGGTTGACGAAACAGGCCAATAACCATGATAACCGGTGTACCAGCGATGCGGTGCAGGAAACTCTCTGTAAGCGTTATTAGTATTATCCACAATTGGAGAAAGCCAGAAAGCATTTATTCCGAGCTGCTCAAAATATCCTTCCTCAAGTTTGTTGATTAAACCCTGAATGTCGCCCCCCTGATAATTAGCTTGTGAAAAAAGTGAATCATGAATAACTGGAGCATCGTTAGCTGAATCTCCGTTACAAAAACGATCAATCATTAAATTGTAAATTATATTATCATTTAAAGAATGAAAATCAGAATTACCGGCAATAACACCATTGTGCAGCTGAACTGTTTGTATATTGCTGTGCTTACCCATTCTGTTAACTGCAAGCCTTACAAAATGATTTTCAACAAGCATTTTACCTTTGACGATAAGTTTTATTTCTCTTCCGTTCAGTTTTATCAGTTCTTTTGGAAATAGTTTGTTATCAAAAAGGACGATCAGACTTTCTTCATCCACAAAGCTGCTTCTATCGGCATTTTCAAAATAAAATTTCAAGATAATTTCATTATTCTTTTTTTCTGCTCCAATTATGTGAAGAAACATTTTATCTGATGCAGACTCTTCAATTATTCGTACTGAATTAAAATCACCCATTCCATTTGATACTTTAACCGGATTTGCGGGATCAACAACTTCTCTTCCATCGATAAAAAATTTGTATTCATATCTGCCGGGATCAAGCGGGATTTCAACTTCAAACGTTCCATCACCGTTCGTATCTTTCATTGGCAAACTCTTACGATCCCAGCTATTGAATTGTCCGAACAGATTGATCTGTTTTTCTTCTGGTTGAGGTTTATAAGTGAAGAGATATTTTTTAGTTCTTATCAGCTTTACAGGCAGTTGATATTTTTCTCCCTTATGTGTAAATGAAATTAACTCAATTCCGGAAAAATTATCTTTAGGAATAAAAGAGACTTCATTTAAAGTAGAATTATATTCTGCAATAATATTTTTGTTAGAAGTGAACTCTACATCATAACGATCTGAATAAAAAATATCACTGACAAGAACAGTTGTTTTACCTTCTTGTGATAGGTTGACAGGCTGAATCAAATCATAAATCTGCTGTGAATAGTTTATTGAACTTATAAAAACTGATATTATTAAAATTCTTCTTAACATATATTTATTAGGGATAATTATTCAATTGTTTTCTTACAGAATTATTACAGTTACAACTTAAAAAGATATTGATGAATTAAATTTACTAAAAGAGAATAAAAGATAATGAACAAGAACAGTTTATTTCAGCTCTTTTACATCATCGATATAAAAGCAATAATTATGTTTTTTCATTCCAATTTTGGGATAATAATCAGTTACGGCTGGAGCAGAAAGTAAAATAAGTTTTGCCTGCGGTGCTGCATTTTTTGTTTCTTTGATTAGCTGTTTACCAATCCCTGTTTTCTGATAACTGATATCAACAGCCAGATCTGAAAGATATGTACAATAAACAAAATCTGTAATCGAACGTGCAAGCCCAATCAATCTGCCGTTTAGTCTTGCTGTAATAATTAAGTTAGCATTATTACACATACTTGTCATTCTTTGTTCATCATCAACCGGTCTTCGTTCAGCGAGGGTGCTAGTCTTAAGGACTTCAATAAATTCATCTGGGTCAAGTGATTTCTCAATTGAATAGATTATCTCTTCCATTCGATTTTCCTTTTAAAAAAAAAGCGAAGAACAATTGCTTGTGCTTCGCTTTAAACAAATTTAAGTAGTTTTATTTTAGAACAGCATCTTTTGCTGCTTTAGCGATTCTGAATTTCAATACTTTTTTTGCAGGAATAACCATTGTTTCACCGGTAGCGGGATTTCTTCCCATTCTTTTCTTCCGGTTAACAACAACTAATTTACCTAAACCAGGTATTGTGAATGCCTTCTTAGCTTCTTTGTGTGATAAAGCTACGAGCTCATCTAAAAATTGACCAGCTAATTTTTTTGTAACACCGGTCTTCTTTGCCATGTGGTCAAGAATCTGGCCCTTGGTCATTGGTTTTGCTGCCATAAATAGCCCTCTCTTTTAATTTATGAATGAAGTTAAATTACAAAGCGAAAATAAATATATTTTACTTGAAAAGAAAAGAGCCTGATTAAATATTTTAATGTCGTGTTAAAGTCTGATAAACACTAATGAAACAGAACTGCAGGTTAAACACTAATTACTGCTTTGTTGAGGTGAAGTTAATTCTTTATTTTGATGTTAGTAATTTTTAGCAGATTATCTTCTTTATGTATAAAAGAATTGCAATCTTTTTTTTGATGACTCAGATTTATCTGTCAGCACAAGTAATTGATACTCTTGAAACAAAAGTTAAAATATTTAATGATACTACTTTTGCTGTTCAGGATTCAATTTCATCCGATGATTCCTTGCTCGTTTCACCAGAAAAAGAATTCATAATTCCATTAAATTCCTCAACATTATCTGATAAACATTTTATTATCAGTAATAAGCAGCTTACACATAATGATTATAAATATACCGGAGATTATCTGAGATTGTTTCCTTTTAACTTTATAAAGGATTTAGGATTTACCGGACAGCCGAGTGAAACTTTTCTTTATGGAGTCGGCAATAGTTCTACCAACTATTTGTTGGATGGTATTTCCTTAAATAAAACATATTCAAATTCATTTAACCTGAATATGATTCAAAGCGAAGATATTGATTCAATCGAAATAATCCCCCTGCCGCGCGGTTTTTTATATGGAACAGATAATAATCCGGTAAGCATTAATTTTATTACAAAAGATTCTGTAAGATCTCAGCCATATTCAAGATTGAGATATTATCAGGGTGCAAACCGCAACTTGATGCTTGACGGTAGCTTTAATGTGCATTTGATGAAAAGATTAATTGGAACGTTCTCAATTACCAACAGAATTCTTGACAGAACTTATAAAGCAACCGATTTCTCAATATGGCAGGGAAAGTTTAAACTTAAATATCTTCTGTCAAACAATGTTAATATTATTGCATCATACAACGTAACTGATTACAAAGCCGGTTACAGCGGGGGAGTTGATGTTGATAGTATTTTATCTTTAGGAGCAAATCCGGATGATATTATGTATAATTTCCGTACTGCTCCAATGTTTTATCCTGATGGAAAAATAAATGTTTTAACCCACTTGCCGAGATTAAGAGTTTTGGCAGTGCCGGCTAACTGGTTAAAGACCGATGCCAGCGTTTTTTATTTTTATAATGATTATAGTGGGGAATTAAATACTAAAGAATATGCCGAAACCAAGACTTTTGGTTTTAATATTAACAATAAGATTAATTATGGTGTGTTTAATCTTGATATAAATCTTAATTATGAAAAAGGTAAACTCTCAGCGTCTGATTCAGCCAAACTAATCCCGTTAAATTCTTATCTGCCTGAACAAGATTTTAACAACATATCAGGTTCGGTTGTTCTTTCTGCAAATATTGACAGCATATTTATTCCCGCTGTGTTTTATAAAATGTCTAAAATAAATTCCGGTTATTCTGGAGTCAATCAACAGGGCAGTATAGAAAAAATAAGTAATGGCATTGGTATAGATGTGTTATTTAATCTCAGGAAGTCTATCGCTTGCTATATTGGCGCTTCTTATTTAAAACCAGATAACACATCGCCCTCAGGACTTTCATTTATTGAAGCAGGTTTAAAATATTATTCAGATTTATTTACCGGTGATGTTAAGTGCTTTTTAAATGAATTTACTTATCAGAATTATTCCAGGGATGGTACAAATTATATTTTCAGTTTTGGAAACCTAAACGGTTTTTCTGGCAGCATAAAACTTAATTATGGTGTTTTTCTTCTTGAGTCATCTTTATCTTTTTACTCACCAAGCTATAATCACACTATAAACGTTCCGGATTTTCAAACTCAAACCGGATTATATTATAAAGGCATTTTGTTTAAGGATAATCTTAATCTTAAAACCGGTTTTGTTTTTTATTACACCGGCAGGAATAAAGTCTTTACTTATGAAAATGGTTTACTTGAAGTTCCATCATCATATAAGATTGATTTTACTCTTGCTGGCGAGATTCAGAAATCTGCAATAGTGTATTTTACTTTTGAGAACTTGCTTGATAACAAATATTATTTAACCCCTTACTATCCAATGCCTGAAAGAAATATCAGGTTTGGTGTTGCGTGGGAATTGTTAAACTGAAAACCGGAAAATGGATTTAACTGATTAAACAGATATGAACGGATTAATCAATTTAAATCTGTTATCAATGTCTTAAAGACTCAGCATTTCCTTAAATTTAACAGCCTGTCTTCTGGAAACTTCAATTTTATGTCCGCCTTTTAGTTTAGCAAGTAATCCGCCGTTAAGCCATGGCTCAATACTCTCAACCCATTTAAGATTTATAATATGTTTTCTGCTTGCACGGAAGAATGCTTTGCTGTCTAATCTTTCATCAAGATAATTTAGAGTGCGAAGAATTAATGGTTTATTTTCATCAAAAAATAATCTCACATAATTTCCTTCTGATTCAAGCAGTCTTACTTTCTCTAATTTAACAAACCAGCATTTATCACCGTCTCTTACAAAAACCTGATCATCGGCAGTAAGGATTTCCTGCGTAAGAGCATGTGATTTTTCTTTTCGTCTTCCCTCAATAAGTTTTTTTATTGAATCAGCCAGTCGTGATGGCTCGATTGGTTTTAAGAGATAATCAAGCGCGTTAAACTCAAAAGCTTTTAATGCATACTCATCATAGGCGGTAGTGAAAATTACTTTTGGTACGTTATCCAGTTCTTCCAGAAGCTCAAATCCGCTTTTACCGGGCATCTGAATATCCAGAAAAATAACATCTGGATTAAGTTCCGATATTTTATTGTGTGCATCTTCTGCATTTACTGCTTCGCCGATTATTTCAATTTCTTTAAATGGTTCAAGTAACCTGATTAATTCTGTTCTTGCCAATCTTTCGTCATCAATTACTAATGCTTTCATAATTTTGTATCTCCTAATGGTATTTTAAGTGTTGCTAAAACTAAATTTTTATTTTCATTATTTAAAGTTAATGATGCTTTTTCTCCGTATAAAAGAGAAAGTCTTTGTTTAGTATTACTAATGCCAAATCCCCGGGAAATTTTCAAAGCGTCTTCATTGAACTGTCCGTTGTTTCTTATCTGAATTATTAATGTAGATTCATTTGTAGATGCAGTAAGATCAATCTTTCCGCCTCCGGTTAATTTTGAAATTCCGTGTTTAATTCCGTTTTCAACCAATGTCTGAACCATCATCGGTGGAATTTCAACTCTGTCGGCAGAAGGTGTTGAGCTGATATTGTATTGCAGTCTTTCTTCAAATCGGATTTTTTCCAGATCAAGATAATCCTGTATAGTTTTTAACTCATCCGAAAGAGGCACTGTTTCGGTCCTTTCGATCCTTAGAGTATATCTCATTATGTTAGAAAGTTTTGTAATTGCATCTTTTGCATTTTGAGGATCTTCTTCAATCAAAGCTCTGATGCTGTTCATAGCATTAAACATAAAATGCGGATTTAACTGAGCTTTTAATGTCTTAAGTTCAAAATCTTTTACAGCAGCTTCAAATATTAATGTTTCAATTTCAGCTTTCTTGGAATTTTCAAAATAGTGGATTGCAAAATAAATAAGCGACCATACAAGCATTATACTTGTTAAATTAATTATACCTGCAACAATGGAAGCCGTCAGATGTTGTGCATCTTTTTCAACCCCAAGCAAATAACCGGCAAAAAAAACAGGTATATAAATTATTAAACCGGTTATAAAACTTCCTGTGATAACTCTTGGTGCAATTTTTCTCAATGGCAAAACCGACCAGTTATTCTTCCTTATATAATAACGATAAAAATGAGATGCTGTTAATCCGGTAATTCCCAGTATCATCCATAGAATAATTCTGTTTAATGCGATTGATTCAAACGAGGAAATTATTAAAAGATTTGTGATTGTAAATAATCCCCAGCCTGAAGCCTGAGTTATCCAATAAAGATTTTTCCTTTTCAAAATATTTACAGTCTTATATAAATTTTCAGTTTGATATTTATTAAAGCCAAGCTTTGTTTTAATTGCTACAGTGTTCATTTCAAATATAATCTTAACAATATTAAAATAGAATCAGGTTGTTCCTGTGCCGAAACTTATTGGTTGGATTGTTCGTAACGGGAATATTTTTTATGATTGGCAAAGAAATATGATAAGTGGAAATGAAATGAAAGGAGACACACTTAGTTGTGTCTCCAAAATTAAATTTAAAGAGATATTATATCATTATAGATTATAAAAGCCATAAGCAGAAGCAGAATAACAAATCCTGTATTTTGCAGAGCAACTTTTATCTTAACAGGAATCTCTCTCCTGATTATCGCTTCAATTATTATCATTACTAAATGACCGCCATCTAAAACAGGGAAAGGCATTATGTTAAGTATTGCAAGGCTTAGACTTAGTAATGCTAGAAAATATAAGAAACTTGATATACCAGAATCCGCAGACTTTGCAGCAATTTGTGCAATCTTAATCGGTCCGCCAAAAGCTTTTCCAACTTCGATATTACCTGAAAAAACTTTTCCAACCATCTGAAAAGTAAGTGCAGTCATTTTCTCAATATCTTTCCAGCCATAATAAATTGATGCAAATGCTCCGTAGGTTTGCATTTTTGTTTTGCCTAAAAATACCGGACCAATTGCAACTCCTATTTTTGAATCATCGCCGGGTGTAACAGAAATGTTAAGTTCTTCGTCTTTCCTTTTAACAACAAGCTGAATCTCCCTTCCCCTATTAGCTGAAATTAGTTCTGTTGTCTGCTTTGGTGAGTAAAGCGGAATTCCGTTTAAACTTAACATAATATCACCGGGTTTAAGTCCCGATTTTTCTGCTGGTGAATCTTTAAGTACATCACCAATCCCTGGTTTTATTCCTTGCGGAAGCAGATAAAGAGATTTGCTTTCATCGTCAGGAATTAATTTTCTTTCGATTGAAAGGTTTTTAATAGCACCATTTCGTTCTAATGTAACATTTAAATTTTCACCAAGTGTATTGATAAAAATCTGTGCACGAAGTTCTTCCCAGTTGTTAACTTGTTTTCCGTTAATACTTAATATTTTATCTCCGGCAACAAAACCAGATAACTGGGCTGGACTACCATCTTCAACGAAAGCAATTGTAGTAGTTGGTGTTATTGGTTTTCCCTGAAAGAAATTTGCTCCCCAGAATATTATCCACGCAAGAAAAAGATTCATCAATACGCCGGCAGTTATTACAAATATTTTTGCCCAAACTGGTTTTGCCCGGAATTCGTACGGCTGTGGTTCCTTTTCAACAAAATCAGTATCCATACTCTCATCAATCATTCCGGCAATTTTAACATATCCGCCAAGCGGTAATAAACTTAAACGGTAATCAGTATGTCCTTCACCATCAAAATCTTTTGGTAACTCACCAAATGTAAATCCTGTTTTTCTATTCCAGCCGAACAATCTTTTTCCAAATCCAATAGCAAATACATCGGCACGCATTCCGCTTAATTTTGCAGCGGCAAAATGCCCAAACTCATGAATAAATACTAATATGCCGATAGTAATTACAAAATAAATTATATAATCCATTATAAGAGAAACTCCTTATAAAAAATAGTTGTCACACTGAGCAGGTTTGTTTAAGCCAGTTGGGGCCGAAGTGTGACCAGAATACAATTAAGAAAATCAGATTTCGACCAGCTCTATCTGAATAATAGTTCTAAAAACTTTAACTAAGTTGATTTTAAAATAACATCCAATATTTATCTTTAATAACTTGTGCTGAGTACAAACTCTCTCGTTGCTCTATCGCATTCAAAAATTGTTTCAATATCCGGCTCGGAGTGATTTTCAATATAGTTCAGTGCTTTATCAATCAAACAAGGTATTTGAGAGAATTTAATCATTCCTTTTAAAAATTTATCAACTGCAATTTCATTTGCCGCATTCAGGATGCAAGGTGTTGTTCCGCCAGTTTTTATCACATTATATGCTAATTTTAAGCATTCAAATTTATCAAAATCCGGTTCAAAAAAAGTAAAATTATTTATTGCGGGCAAATCAGTTCGCTTAAAATCATTCTTTAATCTTTCCGGAAATGTAAGTGCATATTGTATAGGTAATTTCATATCCGGCAAACCAAGCTGTGCTTTTATTGATCCGTCAACAAACTGAACCATCGAATGAATTATTGATTGAGGATGAATAACAACACTTATTCTTTCAACAGGTAAACCAAACAACCATTTTGCTTCGATAACTTCAAGCCCTTTATTCATCATTGTTGCAGAATCGATAGTAATCTTATTTCCCATTTTCCAGTTAGGATGATTAAGTGCTTCATCCAGAGTGGCAGTTTCAAAAAACGACTTATCTTTGTTTAGAAAAGGTCCGCCGGAGGCTGTTAAAATCAGCTTTTCAACCTCGTTTAGATTTTCTCCAATCAAACACTGATAGATTGCTGAATGTTCGGAATCTACCGGAATAATTTGTGCGCTGTTTGCAAGAACAAGTTTGGTTACAATTTCTCCGGCAACAACAAGGGTTTCCTTGTTAGCAAGTGCAATTCTTTTTCCGCGCTTTATAGCTTCCAGCGTTGGTGCAAGTCCTGAAAAACCAACAATAGAGCCAAGCAGGATATCATAATCTCTTTCTGCCGCAGCGTTTAATATTTGATCATAGCCTGAAAGCACTTCACAAATATTACCAGCATTGGATTTTAACTCTTTAGCTTTGGATTTGTCCGTTACAACAACAAACTCCGGTTTAAACTCTTTTATTTGCTGTTCCAGTAAATCTATCCTTGAATTAACAGTTAATCCGGCAACTTTAAATCTATCAGAAAAATTACGAATAACATTAAGAGTATTAACACCAATTGAACCAGTTGAACCTAATATGAAAACTTTTTTCATTTTCTTATAAATTGATGGTTAAAAGTACCAAAGAAAGATTTGTTTAGCAATTAAGATTTATTTGGGTGTGATATATTTTTGATGAATAAAAAAGCCAATCACAACAATGTAATTGGCTTTTAACAATTTTATCAGCTTACGCTAATACGTTACATTAAATGTCTGAACACCATCAGCAGTTGAGGTAAATACTGTAACTTTAACAGTATGAGCTTTACCTGTTTGTGAAGTAACATATTCAACCAGATAGCTGTTTGCAAGCGCACCGGCAACAGGAAGATCCTTTAATGATAAACCTGCTGCATCGGATGGTATAAATTTGTAAGTACCGCCAGTACAGAGAGAAACTTCCCAAGGTCTTTCGTTATATTGATTCCAGCTGTAATAAGTTGTATCTGAACTATAAATAGTGTGGATAGTTGTCTTACCGCTAAGCAAACTGCAAGCTTGTGCATTTGTCCAATGTATTCCATCCATATTTTGAGTTGGCTCATCAGTAAATAAAACCATTACACGCTGCGCTCCCGGTCTCCATGAATAAACTGAATCAGCAAAAAATGCAGCCATTACGCCGTTTTCATCTCCGGCATAACCAAAATTTAACGCTCTATTTTCGAGTGCAGCACTATCCGATCCTGAAAAACCTTCAGTTCTATAGGTACCAGTTGAACGATTTAAATATGTGCTTAACTTTTGTGCAGTGGTAAAATTGATTCCGCCGTTAATATCACCACTAACAGAAAAGCCAACCACTGCAAATTTTACATCAAGTCCGCTTGCTTGCAGGAAATTTGCAAATTCAATTATACTTGCAGCAACAGAATCTGCTTCTTGATCCATACTGCCTGAGTTATCAACTAAAAATACCACATCTGCTGTAAGAACATTACCTGTTCCAACTTTTGTTACTTTCAATCCTTTTACAACTCCATCTTCCTCTATAAAAAGATTTGAGCCTTGCGGATTTGAAGCATTATAATTAAATGCAATTGGTTGTTGTGTTGTAGGATCAAGTAAACCGAGAATGTTTAATTTTATTCTGTTACCAGCAGCAGTAAATGTTGCAGATGGTAAAACATTGTTTTTTGTCGTTGTTGGTACTGTTACACCTGATGGATCAGCGGGAATATCGGAATTATCTGCTGGTGTTTCAGCAGAATCGCAAGAAAAGTAGATTACTGATGTAAATGTAAACAGTAAGATCAATATTAATTTACGCATGTTATTTATCCTTTGGATTGTTGATAATTAGTTATTTAAAATAATGCTCAATTTTGATTACCAAATATAAAACTGAATTGTGTAAGTAAAAATTGCTTTAAGCGATTAAATTTAACACAATGGCTTTGTTAATAAATGGTATCGCAATAAATTTATTGAAAAATAATTTCCCAATTAGAATGAACTTTAATTAGAACACTATTGAATTACAAAGATTATTCCATTTGATTTTTTCGGGATTATAAAGTATTTGTTTCTTTTTAGCATCTTTTTTAACAATATATATTGTAAGATTAAGATAAAACGAAGGTCGGATGTAGTATTTACAACTACATTTTAACAGGTAATAGGAAAGTTTTCTTCAAAAGATTTTAGTTGTATGTATTAAATTTCTCCCCTTGAAAGCCGTTATTTAATTACTATTTTTAAATTATGATAAAGAGAATTCTTACAATATTGTTTTTGTTTTATTCTGCTTTGGCTCAGCAAAACCAAATGGATCAAAATCAGTTTATGCTTGCCGAAAGCTACGAACAGCAAGGTGATCTTAGCAAAGCAGTTGAAATAATTGAAAATCTCAATAAAAAAGACCCGGGTAATATTCAGTTCTTCAATAAACTTAACACACTTTACCTTCAGCTAAAAAAATACAACGAATCAGTTTCATTGATTGAAACCAGAATTAAACTAACACCTCAAGATATTAATCTATATGGAATGCTCGGCTCCACTTATTACACAGCAGGCGATCGTACAAAAGCTTATAAGATTTGGGAAGATGCCATTGATCAGTTTAAATCCAATCAGATGGCAATTAGGATAATCTCTAACCACGCAATTGAAAAACGTGATTTTGAAAAGGCTATTGAATACCTGAATACAGGCAAGCAGTTATCAAAAGATGCATATTTGTTTTCTTATGATCTTGCAGAACTTTATCAGATCACAATGCGATATCGTGAAGCAGCTAACGAATACTGCGGACTTATAAAAGCAAATTCTTCACAATATCAGCAAATAGAAAGCAGAATTCTTTCATATTCTAATAAACCCGGTGCACTTGATGAAACGATTGAGGTAGTTAGAAGATTTAAGAATGAGAATATAAATTTTTCTCATTTACTTGCAAGATTACTGATTGAGAAAAAATTATTTGATGATGCGTTTGATATTTATAAAGAGATAGATAAAAAAGGAGATAATAAAGGAATTGAACTACAATCTTTTGCTGATTTTGTATATCGTGATGGTGCGTTTGAAACAGCATTAAATGTTTATAAATATATAATTGATAATTTTAACAATGAACAAATAATCCCAGCCGCAAAACTTGGTTATGCAAAATCACTTGAGGCATTATTTATAAAAAAAATTAAATCGGATAATCCTGAATGGAAAACATATTTTATTCCGATTGCTGCTGATAAAAGAGATGTTCAGCCGGTTGTTGATGCTTATAAAGAAATAATAAATATTTATAAGCATTCTGAAGTTGCGGTTGAGGCTAATCTGAGGATAGGAATTCTTTATGAACATTATCTTAATGATAATGAAAAAGCGAAAGATTATTTTAACAACATAACAGAAAACCATCCGATGTCCAAATTCGTTTCGCTTGCTTTAATTGAGCTTGGAAATATCTCTGTTCTGAATGCCCGTCTTGATGAAGCAGAAAAATATTTTCAATCGGTTACAGATATTCCAGGAGTAAATAAGGATGATAAAGGCTATTCGAATTACATGCTTGCAAGGATTTTTTCATTCAAAAATGATTTTGAATCAGCCAGAGAAAAGTTGTTTGCAGTAATGAGTAATCTAAAAGATAATATAGCAAATGACGCAATTGGGTTTTCAATTTTATTGAACAATGCAAAAAACGACTCGTCTAATTTATCACTGTATTGTAAAGCAGAATATTTAACCGAGCAGCAGAAATTTGATGAAGCAAAAATTTTTTATGATCAGCTTGCTCAAAATCCGCAAGCTTTTATTTTTCACTCGATAGCAAAGATACGAAGTGCGGAGATGCAGATTGCAGATAATGATTATTTAAATGCATTATCAGCTCTTGGTTTAATTACTGAAGAAGCAGAAAAAAATATTTATGCCGATAAAGCTTTATATTTGCAGGGCAAAATTTATCAGTATGGTTTTAAGAATAACGATAAAGCGATTGAATCGTACGAAAGTCTGCTTATAAAATTTCCAAGGTCACTTTACCTTGACGAAGCAAGACAAAATATAATTGAACTGAAGAAAAAAATTAGTTAGGATATACAATGTCTAAAAAACCCGGACAAAAAATAGTTAAATGTTCTTTTTGCGGAAGAGATGGCAATGAAGTAGGAAGTATGATTGCCGGACCAGATGTTTATATTTGTGATATCTGTATAGGCAGCAGTGTTGATATTCTTAAGAACAACTTAGCCGCAGTAACTAATCAGAAACAGAGTAAATGGACAAAACACTCGCCGGAAACTATTAAGAAAGCACTTGATGAATATGTAATCGGACAGGATAGAGCAAAGAAAGTTTTAGCTGTTGCTGTTTATAATCATTATAAAAGAATTGGTTCCAGAACGACATTTTTTGAACTTGATGATGTTGAAATTGAAAAGAGCAATATTCTGTTAATCGGACAAACAGGTGTTGGCAAAACATTACTTGCTCAAACACTTGCAAGAACTCTGGATGTTCCGTTTGCAATTGCCGATGCAACAACATTAACCGAAGCCGGTTATGTCGGTGATGATGTTGAATCGGTTCTCGTGCATTTATTACAAGCTGCTGATTATAATTTAGAACGGGCACAAAAAGGAATTGTATATATTGATGAGATAGATAAGATTGCGCGTAAGAGTGAGAGCACATCAATAACACGTGATGTATCCGGTGAAGGCGTGCAGCAGGCATTGTTAAAAATATTGGAAGGAACAATAGCAGGCATACCTCCTAAAGGCGGAAGGAAACATCCTGAGCAAAGTTTGATTAATCTAAACACAAAAAATATTCTGTTTATTGTAGGCGGTGCTTTTGATGGAATTGATAAAATTATTGCAAAGAGATTGAATGAAAACAGAATGGGCTTTTCTTCAGACTTGAAAGAAAAAACAAAAGATGAAGACCTTGTTTCACTTATTCAGCCTGAAGATCTTTTAAAGTTTGGACTGATTCCTGAATTAGTCGGCAGACTTCCGGTTGCCGCTCCGCTTCATCAGCTTACAAAAGAAGCTATGCGTAATATTTTAACCGAACCAAAGAACGCAATAATAAAGCAGTATAAAAAATTGTTTTTAATGGAAGGTGTTGAACTTGAATTTGATCCTTTTGCTCTGGATGCAATAGTCGAAAAAGCAATGGAAAGAAAAACCGGTGCACGCGCTTTACGTTCAGTTGTTGAAAACTTTATGCTAGATGTAATGTATGATCTGCCGTCTAAAAAAAATATAGAAAAATGTATCATCACCAAAGATGTGGTTGAAAAAAACTCGGAACCGATATTTATAAAATCAGATGTTAAGTCTGCCTGATTGATAGCAAGAAAATCATTCGTGTTTACCTCTGTTATAAGAAAATTCAATCTTTGTCAGGTTGTAAAGTTTTTACTATAGTTATTTGTGCACAGTGATTTTTATTTATAAGATGAAAAACATAATTATCTACATATCACTGCTGTTCACTTTTCATTCATCTCAGTTTTATACTCAAAGCAAAATTCTCATTCCGATGGATCTTAGACAGACGGATCATCTTAAAGCTTATGGAATTACTTTTCGTGCTCTGGAAAATGGATTAAAGGCAGACTGGTTGTTAAACTATCGGGGAGGTTCATTCTTAATCGATCAGTCAGATAAAGTAATTTCAGAGTGCCTGTTAGAAGAAGTTTTCTTTGAACAGATAAATCTTGCTCAGGCTTCTCAGATTTATTCCGAAGTTCAAAGTGAAGACAACAATATGGATGTTGTAAGATTAGAAAAAGCGCCAAAGATCGCTGTCTATGTACCGCCGGGTTTTTCGCCATGGGATGATGCTGTTACACTCGCATTGGAATATGCAAAGATAAAATATGATAAAGTATGGAACGATGAAATTCTCCGCGGTGATCTGGAAAAATATGATTGGCTGCATTTGCATCATGAAGATTTTACCGGGCAGTATGGTAAGTTTTATGCAAGTTTCAGCAATGCACAATGGTACATTGATCAGCAGATTATGTATGAAAATAATGCCAAGAAAAACGGATTCAAGAAAGTTTCCGAGATGATGAAAGCTGTTTCTTTAACAATTAAAAATTTTGTCGGACAAGGCGGATTTTTATTTGCAATGTGCAGCGCAACGGATTCTTACGATATATCTCTGGCGGCAGAAGATGTTGATATTTGTGCACCGGTTTTTGACGGTGATGCTGTTGATCCTGATGCACAAGAGAAACTGGATTTTTCCAAAACTCTTGCTTTTAATGATTTTAAACTTGAAATGAATCCTTATGTTTATGAATACAGCGATATTGATATTCAGCCCTTGGAAATTGGGCTACAGCAAAATGATTACTTTACTTTATTTGAGTTTTCTGCAAAGTATGATCCGGTACCGACAATGTTAACACAGGATCACGCAAATGTTATCAAAGGTTTTATGGGGCAGACAACTATGTTCAGAAAAAACCTGATTAAAAATTCAGTTATAATATTAGCTGAAAGACAGGGCACTAATCAGGTAAAATATATTCATGGGAATTTCGGGAGAGGAACTTTTACATTTTATGGTGGGCACGATCCTGAAGATTATCAGCATGTAGTAGGAGACCCGCCGACTGATTTAAGTTTGTACAAAAATTCACCAGGATACAGATTAATATTAAATAATGTTTTATTTCCTGCAGCAACCAAGAAAAAACAAAAGACATAGAGAAAATAAATCCGGTGTCTGCTGCGAAGTAATTGGTTTTATAATAAGTTGCAGCAGTGCAGAATTTAATCTGTGTGTTACTTATTAACATTGTTTTGACTTATTCTTTTATTCAATTACTCAGAGTGATGACAGAACTCAGAAGTTAGGGAGAGCTTGGAAAAATGAAGACCGTAAAAATTAAAAACAGTGATAAAGAAACTACTATTGGTAAAATAGTATGTGTTGGAAGAAATTATGCTGAACACGCTCATGAACTTGGAAATTCAATCCCGGAGAAACCGGTGGTGTTTTTAAAAACAGTTTCTTCTGTAATTTATTCGGGTGATAAAATTGTATATCCAGCTTATTCAAATGATATGCACCATGAGGTTGAGCTTGTATTACTGATTGGCGAAGTTATTAAAGATGCTGATCTTGAAACATCTGAAAAAGCAATTACCGGTTATGGAATCGGATTGGATATGACTTTACGGGATGTTCAATCGGAGCTTAAAAAGAAAGGATTTCCCTGGACAACTGCAAAATGTTTTGATACTTCCACTGTGCTCTCTGATTTTATAGAAAAAAAATTTTATCAGTTAACACTTGATGAAACTATTTCATTAAAAGTAAATGGGGAATACAGACAAAAAGATCAATTGAGTAAAATGCTTCATAAGCCAGCCGGAATAGTTCAATACATTTCTTCTCTAATGAAACTTGAGCATGGCGATTTGATTTTTACCGGAACGCCTAAAGGAGTTAATAAAGTTGAAAGCGGCGACAAATTAACCGCAGAACTCGATGGATTATTAAAACTTGAATGTTCAGTAAGATGATTATTTATTTAAACCTGCCAGGGCTTTTCTTATAAGCTCTTCTAAAGTGTAATTAGGATTTTCGGAAAGCAAATCCCTTATAACTTTTTCGCTGATTTGCCTTTGATAACCAAGCGTAGATAAAGCTGCAACGGCTTCTTCTTTTGCCGATGATACTTTTACCTCTCCGTCAGCTTTAACTGAGTCAACTTTATTCCTTAATTCCAGAACAATTCGTTCGGCAGTTTTTCTGCCGATACCGGGAATAGCAATTAGTCGCGAAATATTTCCGTTGCTGATAGCCTCTTTCAGATCATCTACAACAATACCCGATAAAATCCCCATGCTTACTTTAGGTCCTATTCCGCTGACTGAAATTAAAAGTTCAAACATATCTTTTTCAGATTGAGTATAAAAACCAAACAGGGTAATAGAATCTTCTTTAACATTTGTAAAAATAAAAAGTGAAACAGATTCTTTTTCAGATATTTTTTCAAATGTATTAATAGATATGTTTACAGAGTAACCAACTCCATTTACATCAAGTAAGATCTGCGTTGGTTTTGATGAAATTATTTTTCCTGTCAGATAACCAATCATATCTTATTCAATAACTCTTTCCGGATATGCTTCAATAAAAGCTTTCCAGTCTTTTGTTTTTTTTATTGGAATATTTTTTCTGAAAGCGTGGCAGAGTGCAATTGCCAGTGCATCGCTTTCATCAACTTTAATTTTTTCTGATTTAATATTAAGTAAAGTTTTAATCATATATAAAACCTGATCTTTACTTGCAGAGCCTTTTCCAACAACTGATTTTTTTACCTCTCTGGGTGAATACTCGCTGGTTGGAATATTATTATGTAATGCACACAGTATTGAAACTCCTCTGGCATAGCCGATCTTCATTGCTGACTGAACATTTTTTCCATAAAACGCTGTCTCGATTGCAAACTCATCGGGTTTGTGACGTTTTATAATTTTGCCAAGTTCGTTGTAAATAATTTCCAACCGATATGGTATAGGTTTATCCGAAGGAAGATTAATCGATCCGCTGGCGACTCTCAGAAAACTGTTATTTGAATATCTGATAACACCATATCCGGTTATTCTTGTTCCCGGGTCTATACCTAAAATGATCATAGAATAGTTTTAAACTGGTTTAAAAATAAATTCCCACCTGTTGTGGGAATAAAAAAGCACTTTAATACTCTGAAGACTATTCAATAAAATCGGCATTGGAGTAAACATTCTGTACATCGTCAATATCTTCCAATACCTCAATAATCTTCATTGCTTTTTCAGCATCTTCTCCTTTTACCTCAATCAGGTTTCTTGCAATCCATTGGAGTGAAGCATTTTCAATTGTAAAATTTTTCTCTACAAGAGCTCTTCTTACGGGTTCAAAAGATTCAACAGAAGTTTGAACTTCAAAAAATTCATCCTGAGTTGAAAGATCATCAGCTCCTGCTTCTAAAATTACTTCCATAACATCATCTTCTTTTTTACCTTCAGCAGGCATTGTGATAATCCCTTTTCTATCAAACATCCATGCAACCGAACCGGTTTCGCCCATTGAACCGCCGTGTTTGCTGAATAAATGTCTAACCTCGGCAACAGTTCTGTTTTTATTATCAGTTGCAACTTCAACCAGAATTGCTATGCCTGCCGGTCCATATCCTTCATAGGTTAATTCGTGATAAGTTACGCCTTCAAGTTCACCGGTAGCTTTTTTAATTGCACGCTCAATATTATCCATCGGCATATTCTGCGCTTTGGCATTATCAATTGCTAAGCGTAATCTTGGGTTACCGGCGGGATCTCCGCCTGCCCGGGCAGCAATTGTAATTTCTTTGATAAGCTTTGTAAAAATTTTTCCTCTTTTAGAATCGAGAACGGCTTTTTTTCTTTTTATTGTTGCCCACTTTGAGTGACCTGACATTCCAAATCTCCTAACTTTCTTTTTCTGATAGTCTTAAATCTTTTAATCTTAGTTGAGGATAGGTTCTGCTATCCCTGACGGTTTTATCAATTGTATATACAATATCAACTTTTGTATTTTTTTTCAGGAACAAATCTAAATACTCACGCATATTAAAGCCAATAGCATCAAATACCTTATCACTGTTTTTTTGTTTAAAGCCTGCCATAATATGGTTATTACCAACTATCCGCGGAGTGTTACTTAACTCAACATTTTCAGTAAGAAAAACCGGTCTCATATTCTCTGGTCCAAATGGTGCAAACTGATCGAGTATCCGTAAAAACTTTGGAGTGATATCAGAAAATTTGATCTTTGCATCAATTGTAACTTCCGGCAGAAGGTCTTCTTCGTTTATTGATTCTTTCACAATCTGATTAAACTTGTCTTTAAACTCCTGCAGCTTATCAAGCTCTACTGCCAATCCGGCAGCAGCCTGATGACCACCAAAATGGATTAACATATCTTCACATTTTTGAAGAGCTTCATAAATATTAAAATTAGTAATACTTCTGGCAGAACCCTTAGCAATTCCATCAATGGTTGTAAGCATAATAGTTGGTCTGTAATACTTTTCCACTAATCTTGAAGCAACAATACCGATAACGCCCGGATGCCATTCTTCCTGATGTAATACTATTGCCAGTTCGTTATCAAAATCAACAGAGTTTTCTACAAGCTGAAGTGCATTATCAAAAGTATTGACATCAATTTTTCTTCTTTTATAATTTTCAGACTCCAGTACTTTAGCCATTGTCCGTGCTTCATCAATACTGTCGGTAATTAATAATTCAACTGCTCTTCTGGCATCACCTAATCTGCCCACGGCATTAATCCTTGGTGCAATTGTAAATACTACCTGTCCGGAATTTAAATTACCCGGCTGCAGACTACTGGATTCTATTAACGCTAAAATTCCCGGGCGAGGATTTGTATTTATTTTATCCAATCCTTCTTTAACCAGCACTCTGTTTTCATCAATTAGAGGAACGATATCCGCAGCAGCAGCAAGAGCAACAAGATCAAGATATTTTAACGGCATTTCTCTTCTGCCGATTTTTTCAGCAACTCCCTGAGCTAACTTAAAGGCAACACCGGCACCGGATAAATAATCAAATGGATATTGGCATTGTGGTGTAAGCGGATCTAATACTGCTAGCGCATTTGGTAATTCATCTTTTGGCTGATGATGATCGCATATTATAACATCCATCCCTAATTGATTTGCGTAATCAGTTTCTTCAATAGCTGTTATACCGCAATCAACTGTAATCAACAGTTTAGCATCATATTTAAGTTTTATTGCATCAATACCTTCTTTAGATAATCCGTAACCTTCGTTTAATCTTCTTGGGATATAAAAATCAACATTTGCGCCCAGTTTTTGTAAAAACATATAAAGCAATGCTGTTGCGCAAGTTCCATCAACATCATAATCACCATAGATACAAATCGGATGGTTTTCGGTAAGTGCCTGAATAACCCGCTTTGCTGCATTTTCCATTCCATTCATCAGATATGGATCGTGTAACGAATCTAAAGAGGGTCTGAAAAAATTTTTTGCTTTAGTGAAGGTGTTGATTTCTCTTAATGAAAGTAATTTAGCCAGGACTTCGGAAATGTTTAGTGAGTCAGCAATATCCTTTAATGAATTTATGTCTTCAACTTCTCTGATTTTCCAGCGTTTATTTAACATAAAAGAATTAATTATATTTTATAAGAACACATCAAATAAAACAATCCTATAAGCCGAATTTTGTAACCCCGATAATGTTCGGAGCGGCAATTATTTATCTTACTTTACCGTTACCGGTAAAGTTTAGCGGTCCACCCAAAAATCCAACCAGCAATTAAGCATTGGTTCAAAGCGAACAACTTTGTCTTAATCAGCCTTCCTGTTATGAAAAGCGAATTAAAAAGATTTTTTTACTTGACCTTGCTTCAGGTGTGGTTTGCATAGCACTTAACATTACTGCTAAGCCGGTGAGCTTTTACCTCGCCATTTCACCTTTTCCCTGAATTTCTTCAAGGTAGTTTATTTTCTGTTGCACTTTCAGTCGAAAACAGATTACTCCATTAACGCCCGGGCGTTACCCGGCACCTTGTTCTGTGAAGTTCGGACTTTCCTCCCTCCGGCTAACCGGAGAGCAATTGCCCGGATTGAATTATTTGATTATTCTTTAAATTTGAACTGACATCTCTGCCAATTCAGCCAATTACAAAGTGATAGTTATTGAATAAGATTTAATGAGAATTTTAACTGACGGAATATAATAAAATTATTATGATTTTTTCAGATTAAAAATTATCTATTCCTTATTCCCTGCAACATCATCAGCAATTTCCTGAGATATCAAAATCCTTCCACAGTACTCACACGTAAAAATCTTTACATTTCTTCTTATTTCAAGCTGCCTTTGCGAAGGGACAATGTTGTGACAACCTGAACACGCAGATCTTTTTACAGTCGCAACAGCCTTGCCTCTTTTTGCCTTACGGATTCTGGTATATAATGATATGTCTGGTTTTGTAACCTGTCCCTCAATCTTTTTCCTTTTTTCAAGCAGTATTGTTTCTTCTTCTTTGTTAGCTTTTATTATCTCTTCAAGATCGGCTTGTCTTTCAGTCAATTCTTTCTGAAGCTCTTCAAGTTTTGGTTCAACTTCCTCAACCTGATTGGAAAGGGTTTTACTCAAATCCGCAAGCGAGTCATTCTCAGCCGTTAATTTTAATATCTGCTCTTCCGAATGATCAATCTCTTTGGTTAAGGCATCGTATTCTTTGTTGTTTCTAACCTGATAAAGCTGTGCTTTAAATTTTTTCTGACTCTCTTTAAGTTTTTCAATTTCTTCTTCGTTGTGTGCTCTTTTATTAATTGATTCGTGCTGCTCGTTTGTCTTGTTCTTTATTTCATCTGTTAATTCATTAATCTGACCTTCAAGGTTGTTAACCATTTTTGGCAGATCACCTCTTAGTTCTTCAAGTTTATCTAATTGATCATCTACTAATTGTAACTGGTAGAGAATTTTTAGTCTGGTATACAATTTTTAGCTCCTTAATTATTATAAAAAACTATTGGGTTAGTTGAACCCTTATATTTAAAAACTTTTATTTTTTCTGAGATAGATTTTTCAATTTTATTCTTTATTGCATCAAGGGAATGAATTTCGGTTTCATAATGTCCGGCGTCAATTAAAAGGATTTTATTTTCAGCATCCTGAAAAGTATGATATTTAACATCTGCAGTTACAAATGCATCTGCACCTGATTTTATTGCAGTTTCTAAAAGCTCACTTCCCGAGCCGCCGCAAACAGCAACTTTTCTGACTTTGGATTTTAATCCTTTGGAAAATCTGAGATTTTTAATCTTCAATGATTTTAATATCAGATTTAGAAATTGTTTATCCGATAATTCTTTTTCCAAATTTCCGATTACGCCCATACCATGATTTGAATCTTTATTGGTAAGCACATAAATATCAAAAGCGGGCTCTTCGTAGGGGTGAACTTTTTTCATTGCTGATATAACTTTATCTGCATCAAATGAGTTTACCAGAACTTCAAGCTTTACTTCTTCTACCGTTTCCAATTTATTTTTTAATCCAACTTTTGGATTTGATTTATCCGATCCCTTGAAAGTTCCGGCACCAACAGTTCTGAAACTACAGTTTGTATATTCACCTATAATACCAGCTCCTGCTTCGTGCATTGCGTCAGCAACTTTATCAGCGTATTTAACGGGAACAAAGACGGAAATTTTGTTTTGATTTGACGAGAGGTTAAACAGAAATTTCTGATTTTTTAGTCCAAGTTTTTCAGCAAGCTGAAAACTTACACCATCTTTTGTAAAATCTAAATTTGTATGAGCGGAAAAAAGGGTAATATCTTTTTTTATCAGCTTTTCAACAATCTTTGAATGTTGATCTTTACCGACATCTATTTTCTTTAATGGTCTGAAAAGTAAAGGATGATGGCTAATAATAAGATTACATTTTAGTTTTATCGCTTCGTTAACAACACTCTGGTTAACATCTAAACAAAGCAGAATGTTTGAAACTTCTCTTTGTAACGATCCAACCTGTAAACCAACATTGTCCTTTTCCCAGGCAATGGATTTGGGTGCCCAGTCTTCTATAATTTTTACAATACTTTCACATCTCATAAAATCAAAAAAAAATGCACCCTTTTTTGGCTTGGGTGCATTTCTTAAAATTTTCTGGTCTTCGCATTCTGACCGCAATGGTCATTTTTAACGAGGAACTTTAATTTTTTCGGGTTTAATCTTCTCATATTTAAGTGTTGAAATATATATCTATCTGATTTAATAAACAATTTTTCATTGCTTTAAATCAAGGGTCAACCCATTTTCCATCATCTTTTATCAGTTTAATCAATTCATCAACAGCATTATTTGCCGGAATATTACGTTTAACAATATTTTTTTCCCGATAAAGAGTAATTTTATCAACTCCAGCTCCGACATAACCATAATCCGCATCAGCCATTTCGCCGGGACCGTTGACAATACAACCCATAATTGCAATCTTTAATCCTTTCAGATGTTCTGTCCGTTTACGAATCATCTCAGTTGTTTCCTGCAGGTCAAATAAAGTTCTGCCGCAGGAAGGACAGGCAATATATTCGGTTTTAGATATTCTTTGTCGTGCTGCCTGTAAAATATTAAATAATAATCTGTTGATGATTTTTTCTTTTGTCTCGGATTTTTTGATAAAGCTTTTTACATAAATACCGGAATTTCCAGATTTTATATCATCAACTGATAACCAGACACCATCACCAAAACCATCTATCATTAATGCCCCAAAATCTGTTGCAGAATAAAGCTGCAGGTTCTCCGAAGTTATGTTGGAGTATTCCCGTTTAATTATAATTGGATTCTGAACATCGTTTAATATTAGATCAAAAAACACTCTGCGCTGCTCAGCCATTCCTGCAAGGTTGTTTGTTTCCAGACAAATCACAACGGTCTTATCGATTTTTACTCTATCTAAAAAAGATTTTGAAGAATCATCAATTGTCATTGAAACAAAATTCAGTTCACTTGATTTTTTAGCAGCATTCAGGAATTGCTGTGCTGTAAAGATTGGATAACTTTTATTAGTATTATTTAGCTGTTTCCAAATCTCAAAATCATATATCACGCTTAAACCATTCGGACAATCAAATGGTAAAATATTTTTTCCAAGATATATTAAATCAGCAGCAGTATCTGATAGATTCCATTTATCACTTTGCTCATCATAAGTGTATCCAATATCAATCAAATCTTTCTGCACAGAAATTTTTCTTGAGCTGTAATCGGCAACAACTCTTGGAACATTTCCATGCCCAATTGATAAAACATTAAATGTTTTTCTTTTGTTATAAGTGAAAGGATCAATGGGTGACTCATCAATTTCTTTAATTGGTTTATGATCATCTCTTCCTTTATATCGGTCTGCAATAGCTATTGCAACCGGTGCTTCAAATTCTGGATCTTCTGTTAAAGAGACGCGAATAGTATCTCCTATTCCATCTTCAAGTAAAGCTCCTATTCCAAGTGAAGATTTTATTCTTCCGTCTTCTCCGCCGCCTGCTTCAGTAACACCAAGATGAAGCGGATAGTTCATTTCTTCAGCTTCCATTTTATTTATTAATAATCTGTAAGCCTGAACCATAACTTGCGGGTTGCTTGCCTTCATTGAAAGAACGATGTTGTGGAAGTTTTCATCTTTGCATATTCTTAAAAACTCTAATGCGGATTCAACCATTCCGAGCGGTGTATCGCCATAACGACTCATAATTCTATCCGATAAAGAGCCATGATTTGTTCCGATACGCATTGCAGTGCCGTACTCTTTGCAAATCTTTACAAGCGGAGTAAATCTTTCTCTTATTCTGTCGATCTCTTCCTGATATTCAACATCAGTATATTCGATCAGATCGAATTTTTTCTTATCAACATAATTGCCGGGATTAATGCGGACCTTCTCAACAATCCGGGCAGCCATCTCTGCTGCATTTGGAGTAAAATGAATATCTGCAATCAGTGGAACATTATAACCGCGTAAACGAAGCTCCTTCTTTATCTCTTCAAGATTTTTTGCTTCGTTAATGCTTGGAGCAGTTATTCTGACATATTCACAGCCTGCTTTTACCATTCTTATTGTCTGCTCAACCGTTGCAATTGTATTCATTGTATCGGTTGTTGTCATTGATTGAATCCGGATTGGATTACTTCCACCGAGCGGGATATCTCCGATAAAAACTTCTCTTGTATTGTATCTTGAATATTTTGTTAAACTATTACAGTAGTGTTTTAAGTTCTTTACAATTTCTTCCATAGTATTTTCTTATATTTTAAAAACAAAGCAATTATTAAATCAATTTAGTTCCGTTTTAAATATAAAAATAATTCAGTCTACACTAAAAGTCTTAAATCATGTGTTTTAATCTTATTATATTTGGATATGCGAATCTCAGAATCGAAAATAGAAGAAATAAGAAACTCAATAAGTATTGTTGATGTAATATCAGAGTATGTTCAATTGAGAAAACGCGGTAAAAACTTTGTAGGATTATGTCCGTTTCATAACGAAAAAACTCCTTCGTTTACCGTAACGGAAGAAAAACAAATCTTTCATTGTTTCGGATGCCACACGGGCGGAAATGTTTTTAAATTTCTTATGGAGTACAAAAAAATTTCTTTTATCGAAGCAGTTCAGGAAATAGCAGAACAACAGGGCATCGAGATTAGTTATGATGATGAAGGTTACAGCGAGAAGCAATCCGAACAGGAAATTCTGTATGATATAAATACTGAAGCTGCACGGTACTTTCTTAACAATTTATTAAATGATCAGGAAGGCGAGGCTGCCAGAGAATATTTTAAAAATCGGAATCTTAAAATTCAGACAATACGGGCATTTGGTTTAGGCTATACAATAAACGGTTACGAAAATCTTGTAAATTTTCTTAAAGAGAAAAGCATTGATCTTGAAAGAGCATTACAACTTGGATTAATCGGGCAATACAAAGACGGGAGAATCTATGATAAACTGCCGGGAAGAATTATCTTTCCGATCTTTTCGCCCAACGGAAGAGTTGTTGCTTTTGCAGGAAGAAAATTAAGAGAAGAAGATACCGGCGGAAAATATATAAACTCACCCGAATCTTTAATTTATGTGAAAGGCAGAATTTTATACGGACTATCGCATGCTAAGGATGATATAAGAAAGCTTGATAAAGCAATTATTGTTGAAGGCTATATGGATTTAATCTCGCTTTATCAGGCTGGGATTAAGAATGTTGTTGCGGTTTCGGGTACAGCATTAACAGATGATCAGGCACAATTGCTTTCACGTTACACTAGAAATGTTGTTCTTTTGTTTGATGCCGATGCTGCCGGTATTAAAGCTTCGATGAGAAGTATTGAAATTTTACTTAAGCGCAATTTTGATGTTAAGATATCCACGCTGCCAAAGGATGAAGACCCCGATTCTTATGTTAATAAATTTGGAAGAGAGGCTTTCGAAGAAATTATTAAACGGGCAGAAAATTTTCTTGAGTATCAGACTTCTTATTATGAATCACAGGAGATGTTTGATGACCCAACCAAAATGGCAGAGGCAATTCGGGAGCTTGTAAAACCAATTGCTCTTGTTGATGATGAACTTAAAAGAAGTCTTTTAATCAGAAATATCTCAAGAAAATTTAATCTCAGGGAAAAACTTTTAGAAAGTGAATTGAGTAAAGCACTTGAATTTCAAAAGAAGCAAAACAGAATACAATCTCAAAGAATTTTTAAAAATGAAGAGATTCCTAAAGAAGGATTAATTGTAAATGAAAGAGTTAAAATTCCACCGCACCTTTATAACACTGAACGCGAACTAATACGGCTGCTTTTTGAAAATGATGAAATGATAATTGCATTGGTCATTGATAATATTCAGGCAGAAGATATTCTTGTTGATATTCATAAAATAATTTTTGAAAAAGTTTATTTCGAATATGAAAATCTAGGTAGTTTAAACTCAGCCGATTTGATGAATTTATTTGATGATGAAACTCAGATTTATTTGCGTGAGCTTACGATTGAAAAATATTCTTTAAGTGAAAATTGGGAAGATTTTTATATGTCAGAGAACAAGGCAATAATTAATAAAAAGTATGCTGCAGATATTATAATTAAGTATAAACAAAGCCATTTTGATATGCTGATAGCAGCAAATGTTAAAGCACAGGAAAACGCTGAGGCTGAAGAAAGATTAATTGAACTTATGAGGGAAAGACAAGAGTTGGAAAAACTGAAAAAAGCTGTCCGTGAAGAATTTGAGAAAAATTAAGTATTGATTAAAAATTTAAAATGGAACTAAAGTACAGACAAGCAAAAACCGGAAAACTAATGATAGATATCCTGCCCGATAAGTGCGACTTTTGCGGATGTTGTGTTGGTGTTTGTCCCGAGGATGCAATTGAATTAAAGGAAGCCGAAATCTATATCATTGATGAGCGATGCACTAATTGTGCAAAGTGTGTTTGGTCTTGTCCGATTGAAGTTATTAAGTTTAATAAAAATGGAGTCTTGTTCTGACCAGCGAAAAACTGTGTGATCTGTGTTATCAGCGCTCAATCAAATCGCAATAGCACGCGGATGACACGGATTTAACGGATTAGCACAGATTAAAAAAATGAAAAATGAATACGATATAATTGTAGTCGGTGCAGGTCCTGCAGGAAGTATGGCTGCGCGGTTTGCTGCTGAGCAGGGTGTTTCTGTGTTAATGCTGGAAAAAGACAGAGATGTCGGTTATCCTGTAAGATGCGGTGAAGCAATCAGTAAAGCAGGAGTTGAGGAGTTTATTAAGGTTGATTCAAAATGGGTTGCAGCAGAAATAAATAAGTTTTCATTAAACGCTCCAGATGGAAGTGAAGTAATTGTTGAGTTTGGTGATGCAGGTTATGTTCTTGAAAGGAGAAATTTCGATTACGAGCTTGCAAGAACTGCTGCAGAAGCCGGAGCAGAAATTTTAACCCGCGCTTATGTAAATGATTTGTTGTTTGAGAATGGCAAGGTAAGCGGAGTGAAGCACGAGTACAAAGGTGAGCAGAAAGAAGTTAAATCAAAAATTGTTATTGCAGCTGATGGAGTTGAATCGCGTGTCGGAAGATGGGCTGGACTTAAAACAGTTACGGATTTTCGTGATATGGAAAGCGCAGTCCAGATAACTGCTGCTAATATTCCTGTTGATCAAAATACTCTTTACTTTTATTTCGGTCAGCAAGTTGCACCAAACGGATATTTTTGGATTTTTCCGAAAGGCAGAAATAAAGCCAATATCGGGCTTGGTATTAGCGGCTCTGTTAATAAGAAAAAGTATGCTCAGTACTTTCTTGATGAATTTATGAACAAACGTTTTCCCGATGCACCAGTACTTACTAAAATTGCCGGCGGAGTTCCGTGTTCAATCACGCTTGATAAAATTTCCGGACCCGGAATTATGCTGGTCGGCGATGCTGCCAGACAGGTTAATCCATTAAGCGGCGGTGGAATTGCAAGCGGAATGATAGGCGGAAAGATTGCCGGTACAATTGCAGGCGAGGCAATCAAACAAAATAAACCCGATCATATTTTAACTTATGATAAAGCGTGGAATGATAGACTTGGTAAACGTCACGAAACATTTAACAGAATTAAAGAGGGCATTTATAATTTTTCTGATGATAAATTTAACAACATTGCACACTCGGCTTTAAAAATTCCTATCGAAAAAAGGACACTTGGTAAAGTGTTTACAACTGCATTAATAAATAACCCATCCCTGCTTATTGATATTGCAAAAGTGTTTGTGGTTTAGCAAATAGTTTTTTATTGACATTACAAATCTAGCTTCTTACATTACAACTGGCATTTTATAAGGGGTTCTTATGAGAACTATTATTTTATTCTTTTCCTTTTTCATCATTCTGACGATTAACATTACAGGGCAAAACTGGTTGCCGCTAAATGTTGGGAATGAATCTCAATTTGAAAAAGTGCATAAATATAATCTTTCTGGTTCTGTTTTTTCTACTTATACTTTTTTCTCATATAAGGTAACAGATTCAATAATGATAAATGATAAAGTATATTACCTAGTAAATGGTTTTTTTGACTTTCCAAATGGCACATTAATACGGTATTCAAAAGATTCGTCCCAAGTAATAATTCTTAAAAATGATTCTGAATATATTTATATGGATTTTAAGTTATCAGATTCTTCTACTATGCTTCAAATCCAACCTAATAATACTTTTAGGTCAATAACGATTTTATTAACAACATCTGTGATCTTAGGAGATACGTTAAATGTTAAAGGTTTCATTAGAGAAACCGTGTCCCCGGCTCGTTATAAAAAGGGATGGTATTATTTTGCCCCGGATATTGGAATAGTTAAACAAGTTGAAACTACCAATTGGTATTTTGTTGACACTTATTCGTTCAATATTATAGAATATTTGAATTTGGATTCATTAGGAAATATTTATCACAAAAAACACACATATTCTGCTGACATATTATTTAATCCAATATTATTAATTGAATTTGGCAATAACTTAAACCAGAATTTTCTGATTAAACATCCTTTATCAATAAAGGGAGATAACATAGAATTATTTGGGAGATGTTATTTAGATAGCGTGTATCTCGATTCATATTATATAAATGATATTGATACGATTTTCAATTCTAGATTCCCTATTAACTCAACATCAGAAATTGATTATTCATTATATTATCCAGTAAGTTCTATATTATATCAACAAGGATACAGTTTATATTATAAAATTGTAGCTAAAGATAAGGGAATTGTTACATCATATTATTCTAGACCAACAACTGGTTATTACAAATTAATTTACGATCCATCTCCGCCGCAGGTTTTATTCTTACCGGATAGTATCTATGTTTCTACGATTAGTGATACTGGCGCTGTAAAAATTATAAATACATCTGATCATTCGGTAAGGATTGACTCGATTAATTCTGTTGGGGGATTTTACGGTTATAGAGGAATCTTAAGTAAACCCGGATTTGAATATCCGTTTTATTTATTCCAAACAATGCCTGGATTTATGGGTGACACTTTGGGAATTATAATTCCTCCACACGACTCTATAAATGTTTCATTTTATGATGTGGATTTATGTCCAATATGCGATTATGAAGTTCAGGAGTACTTTAAAGATACTTTAAGATTTGTATTTACTTTTATTGATGGGAATGTTTATTCATTCAGCAAATCAGTTCCAATAAGCGGAGAGGGAAGTCCTTCAGCAGTTGAGTATGAAGAAATATTACCAAAAGAATTTTCACTATCTCAAAACTATCCAAACCCGTTTAACCCGAACACCAGTATACAGTATGTAATAGGCAGCAGGCAATTTGTTACTTTAAAAGTATATGATGTTCTTGGTAATGAAGTTGCAAGATTAGTAAATGAAGATCGCTCAGCGGGAAGTTATAAGATAAATTTTGATGCAAGTAATCTTTCAAGCGGTATTTATTTCTACCAGTTAAAAACCGGTAAGTTTATTGAAACAAAAAAAATGATTTATCTTAGATAAAAGAAGAAATCTATCTTGTAAGTATCAAAATCATTTAAAATCATTAATTGCTATAACAATCAACGTATAGTTTAATTTATAAACTCTTCATTGATTCCCGCATAAAATCAACCTGTTTAATGCAATGTTTGAATAATTTCTTTTGTGTTATAGATTAAAACAAATTATTATATTTCAGATGCTAAGAAATTAATATGATTTAATGCCTTCTAAAAAAAACAAAGAAGTAAAATATTCCAAAGAAATAAAGCCAAAAGCAGCGTTTCTATCTGGTATAAGACAAAAGAAACTCTTAACCGAACCGCAGGATAGAGTGTTATGTGATATAGCATCAGCTTTTGAAGATCAGTTTCATTATTTGCTTTTTCTGAAAGGCGATGAACTTGAAATATTTTATTCACCTTCGGTAAAAAAAATTACCGGTTACTTGCCCTCAGAGCTTATTAAAAAAGATTCACTTGGCAGGGAGTTCGTTTATCAGGAAGATATTTCAGATGTAAAAAAGAGACTTCATAAAATTGAAACCGGAAAAGTTCCCAGCCTTAAATTACTTTTTAGATTTGTAAGAAAAGATGGAAAAATAATTTGGCTGAAAGAACAAATTAAGTCGGAAACAGTAGATGGCGGAATAATTTTAAAAGGCTTGGTAGTTGATGTTACAGAGTTTAAAAAAGCAGAAAATGATTATGGTGAAATTATTAATAATCTTTCAGAGGAAATAACAGCCAGGGATAATTTTCTTTCGATACTTTCTCACGATTTACGAGCGCCGTTTTCAAGCATATTAGGCTTTACAGAAATCCTTCTTAATGAAACAGCTTTAACCGAAGCAGAGAGGGCAGAATATCTAAACTACATAAATGATTCTTCAAGCAATCAGCTTAGATTGGTAAATTATCTGCTTGATTGGTCAAATCTGCAAACCGGAAGAATGCATCTTGATCCGCAGCGTGTTCAGGCACAAAGTCTTGTATTTAATTGTATATCTGCCCTTACCGGTATAGCAATGAGAAAAAATATAGATATCAAGGTTAATGTACCCGAGTCTTTGTTTTTAAAAACAGATGAAAGACTGATGATACAGGTTATTACTAATCTGGTAAGCAATGCAATAAAATTTTCTGAGGAAGGAAAAACAATCCGTATTTCTGCTGATAGATTTAATAATGAGCTTGTAGAATTTGTAATCAAAGACGAAGGTGTTGGCATACCCGATATCTATCAGTCAAGAATATTCAGATTTGAGAAGATGTTTTCAACCAGAGGTACAAAAGGTGAAAAAGGTACCGGACTCGGACTATCTTTGGTTAAAGAGATAATTGAAAGACATAAGGGTCAGATTTGGTTTTATTCTAAAGAAAAAGTCGGCAGTGAATTTCATTTTACCGTACCAAGTTCAGAGAATACTATTCTATTGGTTGAAAATAATAAAAGTGATTTTATTAAGATTGAAAAAGTTATCAGGGAAAATTATTCTTCGTTTAAGTTTGTAGGTGCTGATAATGGTTTCGAAGCAATAAATGTTGTCTTAAAACAGCAGCCTTCGTTAATTATATCATCACACGATTTACCGCTTATGAATGGTGTTCAGTTTGTTAAATCAATTTTGCGCGGCGATAAAAAGTTTTATTCGCCGATAATAATATTGGTTGATACACGCGATGAAAATCTGATAAAAACTTATCACGATGTTGGTGTAAGAACTGTAATTTCCAAACCGGTAGATTTAAAAATTGTTAATCGCGAAATATCAATTGCTCTTAATTAATTGAATTAAATTAAATACGTTTTATTTACAAATAATTTATAAAGGTGATATAGATGAATCTGGCTGTAATAGGAACCGGATATGTTGGGTTGGTTTCAGGTACCGGCTTTGCTGAAACAGGAAACAATGTAATTTGTGTTGATATTGATGAAAAGAAAGTTGAAACCATGAAAGAAGGACAAATACCAATTTATGAGCCCGGACTTGAGGTTTTGTTTTTAAGAAATATTGTTAAAAAAAGATTATCCTTTACAACCGATTTAAAAGAAGCAGTCCGTAACTCAGAAATTATATTCCTTTGTCTTCCAACACCGCAAGGTAATGATGGTGCTGCTGATCTTAAATATGTACTTAAAGTTGCTGATGATATCGGACTGATGTTCAAACAGGAACCCGGACTTGGATTCAAAGTAATTGTTAACAAAAGCACTGTTCCGGTTGGTACAAGCGACTTAGTCCGGAATTCGATAAAGAAACACGCACCCGGTTTTGATTTTGATGTATGCTCAAATCCAGAGTTTTTGAGAGAGGGAATTGCAGTTGAAGATTTTATGAAACCTGAAAGGGTTATTATTGGAACCAGTAATGATAAAACAAAAAAGGTAATGGAACAGCTATATGAGCCATTTTTACGCACCGGAAATCCTGTTTACTTTATGGATGAAAAATCCGCTGAGATGACAAAGTATGCCGCTAATTCTTTTATTGCGATGAAAATTTCTTTTATGAATGAAATAGCAAGACTATGTGAATTAACAGGTGCGCAGGTTGATGCTGTCAGATTAGGCATTGGATCAGATTCCAGAATTGGTAAAAGATATTTATTCCCGGGTATCGGTTACGGTGGTTCTTGTTTTCCTAAAGATGTTCATGCACTTGTTAATACTGCAAACGAGAAAAATTATGATTTTAAGATTTTAAAATCTGTAATTGATGTTAACAAAGAACAGGTAAAACATTTCTTCAGGAAGATTTTAAAACACTACAAAGAGAACCTTAAAGGAAAACATTTTGCGATGTGGGGATTAGCATTTAAGCCAAACACAGATGATGTCCGTGAAGCACCGGCACAATATCTTATCAAACTGCTGCTTGCTGCGGGTGCAACTGTTACTGCCTACGACCCGGAAGCAAATAACACTACGAAAGCGGTTCTCGGAGATATAATTAATTATGTTGAAACATCTGATGAAACATTAAAAGGTGCAGACGCATTGATTGTTGTTACTGAATGGAAAGAGTTCAGAAATCCCGATTTTGATCTGATTAAAAAATCCTTGAACGCACCTGTTATTTTTGATGGAAGAAATCTTTACGACCTTGAAAAATTAAATGAGATGAAATTTACTTATTATTCAATCGGAAGAAGTGATATTATTAATTAAAGCATTTTGAAAGTCAGATATGCTAAATCAAACTGATTTATCTTCATTAAATAAAGGCGATTCGGTCGATCATTTTCTGCTTGTTAAAAAGTGCGAAATTAGATTGACAAAAAACGGTAAAGAGTATCTTTCACTTGAACTTGGTGATAAAACAATCAACTGTCCTTCAAACCTTTGGGATGATGTGCCGGGATTCAAATCAATTAAAAACTCGTTAGCTGTTGGAGATATTGTAAAGATAGAAGGTTCGATGGATGAGTATCAGGGAGGGGCACAGATTAAAATCGAAGCGATTCGGTTATCAAAGCAAAGCGATAATGTTTCTCACACAGATTTTCTTCCAAAATCTTCGCGTGATCTTAAAACAATGAAAAGCGAATTCTTATCCAGATTAGAAAAGATCACAGATAGTAATCTTAAACAATTATTGAAAAATATTTTTTCAGAGGAAAGATTTGAAAAATATACACTTGTTCCTGCTGGAAAAATGTGGCATCACGGCTACATAAGCGGATTGATTGAACATACTTTAGAGATAATAAGAATATGTGATTTGATGAGTGATATTCATCCCGAGATTAATCGTGATATACTTGTCTGCGGTGCAATGCTGCATGACTTTGGAAAAATTGAAGAGCTTACCTATGAACCGGTTTTTGAATATACAGATAAAGGTAAGCTTATTGGGCATATTGTAATAGCAGCAATGATAGTTAATGAAGAAATAAATAAAATTCCCGACTTTCCGGAAAACTTAAAAAATAATCTACTGCACTTAGTACTTAGCCATCAGGGTAAACTTGAATATGCTTCGCCAGTTGTTCCGAAAACACTTGAAGCTATTACTCTCTATCAGGCTGATGAATTAAGCGCAAAAGTTAACGCTTATAAAAATGTAATCAATAATGAAATAAAACCGGGTATAAACTGGACTAAGTTTATTTCATTAGCAGGAACCGATATTCATTCACATGGCATACAAAGCCAAGCGGATGATGCAAAAGAAACCTTATTTGACTAATCTTAAATTAAAGGAAGAATCATGAAAACAAATCTACACCTTATTATTACTCTTTTTTTCATTGTTTTTGGGGCAGCAATAACTTCTGCTCAAACTGCAGATGAATTATTAAAAGAAGGTGATGAATATGTAGAGAAGTTTGATAATCAAAAAGCTTTGGAGACATATTTAAAAGCTGAGAAGTTAGCTCCAAATAATTGGGAGATTTTGTGGAGACTCAGCCGCGCTTATGTAGATATTGGTGAGAAGATGCCGGATAAAACTGATGCTCAAAAAGATGAACGTGAAAAAACATATAAAAAAGCTTTAGAGTATGCTGATAAGTCTGTTAAGTTGGCGCCAAGTCAATCAATTACTTATGTCAGAAGAGCAATTGCTAATGGAAGAATTGCACTTTTTGAAGGAGTTTTTTCTGCAATCGGAACGGTTAAAGATGTTAAAGCTGATTGCGAAAAAGCTATTCAGCTTGGCACCGGAGGAAATTATGTTCAGGCACTGGCACATTATGTTTTGGGAAGAACTCATCTTAAGGTTTGTGAAAAAGCTTATCTTGTCAGATTACCGCTTGGACTTGGATGGGGAGATACGGAAGAAGCAGTAAGACTTTTAGAAACAGCGGTAAAGCTTAAGCCAAATTTCCGAATGTTTTTGTATGAATTAGCAAAAGCTTATATTGAAGAAGATGAGTATGATAAAGCGAAAGAAACTTTAAAGAAGGTTGAAAAAGCTCCCAAAGCACATGAAGATGATGATCAGGTTTTAGCTGATGCGAAAAATCTTTATGAGAAAATAAAGAACAAATAAATTTCTTAGTGTTTCTTAGTGGTAAAAGTTTTTTTTCACCACTAAGAACACTTAGTTTTTCTTAGAATAAAAAAGAATTCAGAAGATGAATTTCAGTAAAACATTTCTTAACAAACTTTCTGAAGCTAAAAAAATTGTTTTCTTTACAGGTGCGGGAATCTCTGCTGAATCCAGCATTCCTACTTTTCGCGGTAAGGATGGAATCTGGAATAAACTTAAACCAGAAGAGCTTGCTAACTTTAACGCATTTATGCGTAATCCTCAGATGGTTTGGGAGTGGTATAACCATCGTAAAAAAATTATTCACGAAGCAAAACCTAATGCCGGTCATATTGCAATTGCGGAGATGCAAAGCCTTTATGATGAAGTAACAGTTATAACTCAAAATATTGATAATCTTCACAGGAGAGCAGGAAGCAGAAATATTTTTGAATTACATGGTAACATTGAAAGAAATTTTTGTATCAATTGCAGAACATTTTACAACGAAGAACTTGATTTCTCTGATGGAGTTCCTAAATGTAAATGCGGAGGCTTGATTCGCCCTGATGTTGTTTGGTTTGGAGAATACCTGCCTCAGGATCAATTTGCAGGCAGCGAAAAAGCTTCTGTTTTAGCAGATATATTTTTTGTTGTTGGAACTTCTGCGGTAGTCTATCCAGCAGCCGGATTGGTTTATGCAGCAAAGCAAGCAGGCTCTTTTATTGTTGAAGTAAATATTGAAGAAACAGTAATCTCATCTTCTTGTGATGAGTCTTTTTTTGGTGAAGCAGGAAAAATATTACCAGAGATAGTTAATCAGATTAAAAAGGTAAAGTCTCTGTCAGATAACGAATAGTTAATTCTTTTTAGGAACTATTAAGCTTAAAACCGCCGTAAAAACAACTGCACCTACAATTGACCATACAATCGGATAACTAATTCCGCGAATATCGATTTTCCACAGGTCAGGGAAATTAAATTCCCGTGCAAGAATAGTTCCGATATATGCACCGATAAATCCTACAACAATTGAAATAATACAACCGCCCCTTTTAAACCCTGTTAATGAGCGTCCGATGCCGCCGGTTATACCGGCAATTAAAAGTAAGAGTAGTATTTCAAACATATTAAACCACTTAAAAATTTATACACTGATAAAATAGTTTTAATTCAGATAAAATTCTTGTATTATTTTAGCAGAGATATTTTGTTCATTAAGTTATAGTGTAAAAAGTTATTATGAATCGAAGAAGATTTATTAGAAATATATCACTGGTATCGGCGGGATTTCTTTTCATATCCGAAAAAATACAGGGAAAAGAGCCGCCTTTATTTACTGAGCACAAACCGGATCCTTCTTCTTGGAAATCAGATGAAATTAATATTGCCTGGATCGGTCATTCGACTGTTTTGATTAACTTTTTTGGAACAATAATTCTAACTGATCCTGTTTTTTTTGAAAGAATTGGAGTAAGTGTATTTGGAATGACATTCGGACCTAGCAGATTCACTCATCCCGCTTTGACTATTGATGAAATTCCTAAACCGGATATAATTCTTCTTTCGCATGCTCACATGGATCATATGGATTATGAATCACTTGATACCATAACAAATAAGTACTCTGATCAGATTGATTGCATTACTGCATACAATACCGCTGATGTTGTTGCAGAACTTAAATGGAAATCACTTCAGGAAATTGATTGGGATGAAGAAATTGAGTTGCAAGGTATAAAATTTAAAGCTAATGAAGTAAAACATTTCGGCTGGCGATATCCATGGGAAAAAGACCGTTCAAATGGTTATATGCAGGATGGAAGGAGTTACAATGCAGTGATAATTGAAAAGAATGGAAAGAAAATTCTATTCGGAGGCGATACTGCTTACCACGAATTATTTAAGCCATTGAAAGATGAAAACATTGATATAGCAATTATGCCGATTGGAGCATATAATCCCTGGAAAAAGAATCACTGTAATCCTGAAGAAGCACTGATTATGGCTGATGAACATATTGGTGCAAAGTATTTTATTCCGATACATACAAAAACTTTTAAGCAAGGGATGGAACCGGTAGATGAACCTTTAACATGGCTTAATGAATCTATCTCCAGGTATAAAATCAATCTTGCGCTGGATGATATTGGAAAAACATTTACACTTTCCAATCTTTGAGCGGCAGATAATTAATTAAATGAAAACTATTCTTGATTTAAGAAATAATTTTATTTCTGATACCGAATCATTATTGAAAGATATGGTTGGTTTCAATTCTTTATCAGAAAGCCAGGTAAACTGGAAACCTTCGGATGATGTCTGGAGCATTGCTGAGTGCGTTGATCATCTTATTGTTACAAACCAGCTTTATTTTAACGAGTTTGAAAAACAGTTTTCACAAAAACAATTAACAACTGATTGCTCCAAAACTTTAGTCAAGCATAAATTCACAGGTAAGCTTTTAATCAAGTCTGTTGATCCTGATAATCTTAAAAAAGTAAAAACGTTTGGTGTCTTTAAACCATCTCAAAGTAATTATTCAACAGATCTATTTGAGAAATTTGTTGATATGCAAAAAGGTTTTATAAATCTATTAAGAGCTTTTAACAATTTAGATTTGAATAAGTATATAATGTCTTCACCTGCTTCCAAATTTATAAAAGAAAACTTTTGCGATGTTCTTGAAATTATTCGGTTACATGATCGAAGACATATTAATCAAGCGCAGCGTTTGTTGAATCATAATAACTTCCCGGAAAATTAGATGAATAAATTGGAAAAAGGATATATCCAGATTTACACTGGCGATGGAAAAGGAAAATCCACCGCAGCAATAGGTCAGGCAGTTAGAGCCGCCGGATATGGGCTTAAGACTTACATTGCTCAGTTTATGAAAGAATATCCATACAACGAATTGGAAAGCTTAAAATATTTAAATGATTGGATTACAATTGAACAATTTGCAGGGGATGATTTTGTTTACAGAAAAGAACTGCCAAATGTTGTTGAAAGAGATAAAGCAAAGAGAGGATTAGAAAAAGCAAAATCTAAAATGCTTAGCGGTAAATATAATTTAATTATTCTTGATGAAGTTCTGGTTTCAATTCATTTTGGTTTGTTTACTGATGAAGAGGTGCTGACATTTATAAAAATAAAACCAGAAAACGTTGAGCTTATTCTTACAGGGCGATACTGTCCGGATAACATAATTGAAGCCGCCGATCTTGTAACGGAGATGAAAGAAATAAAACACTACTATCAGGATGGTATTCTTGCGAGAAAGGGGATAGAGTCATAGCTTAATCAAGAGATCAAAAAGATAAAGCTGCGAGTAACAAAAAAGTGAAATAGAAAGCCAGCAATTCCCAGTTAAATCTCCATTTCTCTTATGGCAAAAACCTTCTTTAATTCTTAGGTTAACAAAAAAAGCAAAGTCGTTAAATCTGCTATCTGTGACTTGTCAGATATAGTGTTTTTCCGCATTGCATTTGATTTTATAGTTATATAGTTTTAAGCGCACTTAAAATAATAATTAGAAGAACTTAAATGGATAATGTTTCTCAGGAAGACTATCTGACGGCAATTTACAGAAATCTTGATGATGCCGGTGAAATTAAACCAAATCTGCTGGCTGAAAAGTTAGAAATATCTAATGCCGCAGTTACAGATATGTTAAGAAAACTTTCACGGGATGGATTTATTGATTATAAAAAGTACAAAGGTATCAAGCTTACTGATAACGGTGCATCTTATGCAAAGAATATTTTACGCCGTCACCGGTTATGGGAAGTATTTTTACATAAAACACTTGGTATGAGCTGGGATAAGATTCATGATGAAGCTGAAAAACTTGAGCATTCTTCATCCGATGAGTTAATCAATTTGCTGGAAGAATTTTTAGACTTCCCGGAAGTAGATCCTCATGGCTATCCTATTCCTGATAGGAGAGGAAAAATCAAAGATTCAAAGACAGTTGTTGCGATAACAGAATTGGATAAAAACGATTCAGCGAAAGTTGTGCGCGTAAATGACGATGTAAAAAATATGTTAACATACATTACTAACATAGGTATCAATTTGGGTAAGGAAATTAAAATAAAAGATAAACTGGGCTTTGACGGTTCGGTATTAGTTAAGATTAATAAGAACGATGTAAATCTAAGTAATAAAGTTGCATCAAATATTTTTGTGGAAAAGATTAAATAAGTAAAGATATGAACGAGCCAATAATACTCTTAATAATAGGCATTGCAATAATTATTTTTCTTATCATGTTATTTTATCCTGCTAAGGGAATAATTGCAAAAGTTAAAAAATCAAAAATTGCCAGTAAAAAGATATTAATCGAAGATGCATTAAAGTATTTGTATAACTGCGAATATCATCAGATCGTCTGCACATTAAACGGTGTTGCCGGTAATCTTTCAATCTCAGCTGATGATGCTACTGATATTATTTCTAAACTGGAATCACTTGGATTAGTAAATGCAAAAAAGAATGAGTTAATATTAACCCCCGATGGAAGGTCTTATGCGCTGCGTGTTATCCGTGTTCATCGTTTATGGGAAAAATATCTTGCCGATGAAACAAGTGTTTCAGAAAATGAATGGCATTTAAAAGCTGAAGAGATTGAGCATACATTAACACCCGAACAGGCAAATAAGTTAGCGGCACAAATTGGTAATCCTGTTTTCGATCCGCATGGAGATCCGATTCCTTCAGCCAAAGGTGACTTACCTGTTAGAAGAGGTAAACTTCTTACTGAAATGCAGGCTGGTGAGTTTGCAAATATTATTCACATTGAAGATGAGCCTTATGCGATTTACTCACAAATTATTGCAGAAGGTTTATATGCCGGTATGCAGATAAGAATGTTATTGGTTACAGATAAACGAATTAAATTTATTGCGAATGGCGAAGAATGCGTACTATCTCCTTTAATTGCAAAAAATATAACAGTAGGTATTGTAAAACTTGAAAAGCAAATCGGTGAAAATTTTAAAACGCTCTCTTCACTTAAAGTTGGAGAAAAAGGAACAATACTTGGAATAGCAAAGTCTTTGAGAGGGCAGCAAAGAAGAAGATTGATGGATCTCGGTATAGTACCGGGTACAAAAATAGAAGCTGAGCTTGAAAGCTTAACAAGTGATCCTATTGCTTATAGAGTAAGAGGAACAATTGTAGCTTTACGCAAGCAGCAGACCGATAGAATTTTTATTAAGAATAGTGAGGTTGAAAATTGAATAGTTTAGAAATGAGTAATTGTGCTAATTGTCCAGTACACAATATGGGCAATCTGAAAAAGCTTGGAATTGATATGAGCAGTTTTGATTTTGTTGTTGCACTTGCAGGAAATCCGAATACCGGTAAAAGCACTGTATTTAATTATCTTACCGGTTTAAGACAGCATACTGGTAATTGGCCAGGCAAAACAGTTACACGTGCTGAAGGCGGGTTTGAGTTTAACGATAAGAAGTTCAAACTTGTTGATTTACCCGGAACTTATTCGCTTTTATCTACCAGCACAGATGAAGAAGTTGCGCGCGATTTTATTTTGTTCGGGCAGCCCGATGTTACAGTGATTGTAGTTGATGCTACAAGATTAGAAAGAAATTTAAACCTCGTTCTTCAGATTTTAGAAATAACCAACCGTGCAGTTTTATGTCTTAATCTTATGGATGAGGCAAGAAGAAATGGTATTAAGGTTGACGACAGGACTTTATCTAAAGAACTTGGAATTCCGGTAGTTGTAACATCAGCAAGACAAGGCGAAGGAATGAACGAATTGTTAAAGATGATATTTGAAGTTGCTTCAGGTGAATATATATGCAGACCGTATAGAATAAAGAGTAATTCTTCAGAATTGAATGATGCAATCGAAAAACTTAGCAGCGAAATTGAGAAAGAATTTTCTGGCTTACCCAATCTCCGCTGGGTCGCATTGAGACTGCTGGAAGGTGATCAAAGTATTATCAACGCAATAAGAAGCGGGGATCTTGGTAATCTTAAAAGACAAGAACTTGCAGGAATAGAAAGTGAATAGATAAAATTAGCTCAGGATCCAGGAAGACTCAGGAAAAAATAAAATTATTGGGTAATAAAGAAAGAGAACTGAACAGATTAATCCTGTTTGAAATACTCTGGTTCTAAGTAAACAAATAATTTCAAATTAACTTTTAGGATGTTCAATAAACTTTAGAGTAATAATAATTAGAGATGGTATTACAAAATTAGCTTTATAAACTTGAGCATTAAAGCATTTGTGGTTAGAATTTATGGAAGACAATATGAATAATAATAAATTTAGTAAAGAATCAATTTTAGCAGCAGCAAACAACCTGCGTTGGGAGGTTGACGAGAATCTGCACGATACATTAATGGAATCTATTTATGAAAATGCCACTTCAATTGCTAATAAAGTTGTAAAGTATCCGGATAAAAAGCAGGCATTTAGTTTTGATAGAACTTTAGATAAAATCTTAACCAGTAAGTATCTTGGTTTTCCGATAATGTTTCTGATTCTGGCTGTCGTTTTTTGGATAACAATAGTTGGTGCAAATTATCCTTCTGTTTTTATTTCTTCTGTTCTTGTAGATAGTTTACATCCGATACTTAAAAATTTTGCTGACTCATTTATGCCCTGGTGGTTAAGCGGAGTTTTAATTGATGGCGCTTATCTTGCAATGGCTTGGGTTGTTAGTGTAATGCTTCCGCCTATGGCAATTTTTTTTCCGGTTTATACTTTATTGGAAGACTTTGGATATTTACCCCGTGTCGCGTTTAATATGGACCCTCTTTATAAAAAAGTAGGAGCACACGGAAGACAGGCATTGACTATGGCAATGGGGTTTGGATGTAATGCCGCAGGTGTAGTGGCTACCAGAGTAATTGATTCTCCGCGTGAAAGACTGATTGCAATAATTACTAATAATTTTTCGTTGTGTAACGGAAGATGGCCTACACAAATACTGATTGCTACAATTTTTATTGGTGCAGCCGCTCCAGCTTATCTTGCCGGAATTGCTTCTGCCGCTGCTGTTGTCTTTATTGCAGTTTTGGGAATTACATTCAGTTTAGTTGTTTCATGGGGATTATCCAAAACATTGTTAAAAGGTGAGGCATCAGCTTTTAGTTTGGAGCTTCCGCCATATCGTCCCCCAAGATTGCTACAAACTCTTTATACTTCACTTATAGATAGAACAATTTTTGTTTTGTGGAGAGCAGTTGTATTTGCATTGCCGGCAGGGATGGTTATTTGGTTGGTCGCAAATATTACAATTGATGGAATTTCTCTCGCAGATCATTTTATCAACTGGGTTAATCCGGCTGCTTTTATTTTTGGACTTAACGGAGTAATTATTCTGGCTTATATAATTGCTATTCCTGCTAATGAGATTGTAATACCGACCGTATTGATGTTAACGGTTGCAAACCTTGGGTTAACTAATCTTGGTGGTGGAAGCGGAGTAATGTTTGAGTTCGATTCCGTTGCTGATACTGCGCAAATCCTTCATGCCGGCGGATGGACATTGCTGACAGGAATAAATTTAATGCTGTTCAGTTTATTGCATAATCCCTGCTCAACAACTATCTATACAATTTATAAAGAAACTAAAAGTGTAAAGTGGACTGTTATATCAACTTTTCTCCCAATACTATTAGGATTAACTGTTACTTTTTTTGTAACACAGTTATGGAGAATATTTTTATCGTAATATTAATATCATAGGAACTATTTATGCGTATTCTTTCCTGGAATGTTAATGGCATTCGTGCAATTCAGAAAAAGGGTTTTGTTGATTGGCTGCTTACAGAAGATCCTGATATTCTTTGTGTACAGGAAACTAAAGCCGAACCGGAACAATTAACAGATGAACTATTAAATATCGATGGATATAAATCTTACTTTTCTTCATCTGCAGTTAAAAAAGGCTATAGCGGCGTTGCAATTTATACAAAGCAAGAACCTGTAAAAGTTGAAAATGGTTTTGGCATTCCAAAGTTTGATGATGAAGGAAGAATCATTATAGCAGATTACAAAGATTTTACTCTTCTTAATATTTATTACCCAAATGGAAAAATGAATCAGGAACGATTACAATATAAAATGGATTTTTATGACGCATTTCTGAATTATGCAAACAAGCTTATTGCTAAGGGGAAAAAACTAGTTATTTGTGGTGATGTTAATACTGCACATAAAGAAATTGATTTAGCCAGACCAAAAGAGAATTCTAAAGTATCCGGATTTCTGCCTATCGAAAGAGAATGGTTGGATAAGTTCATTTCAAACGGTTATCACGATACTTTTAGAATGTTTAATAATGAACCGGATAATTATACCTGGTGGGATCAGTTAACACGTGCCCGTGATAGGAATGTTGGCTGGAGGATCGATTACTTTTTTGTAAGTGATAATTTTCAGAAGAATGTTAAAGATGCTTTTATAATGCCGGATGTAATGGGATCAGATCACTGTCCGGTTGGAATTGACATCAAACTGAAGTAATCGTTTTAAAATCTCTGTTGTTAAATTGTGCCTAAGCAAGCTGATGATAATCTGAATAATTATAGAAGAGAATTATTTGTTTAATTGTTAATCACCAACAATCTGAAAAGATTGATTAAAAATTGACATAATTCTAAAAAAATTACAGCAATCTGTTCCGAAAACAACAAAATTTCTTATATTATAGTGAAGATAATACGGCACTTTAATTGTTGTAATTATTAGGTTTATTGTTTTTCTTATAAAGTATAATTTCTTAAAATTAACAGTCAGGAGTAAATGAGATCTAAATCTCAAAAACTGCAATTAAGGCTCACAATTGAATTCGCATTGTTCTTTATCGTAGTAGCAGTCTTCATCTTTGTCTATTTTACCAGAAAATTTGAAGACCAGATAAATGAAAAATATGCCTATAAAGCTGATGTGTTTATCAACTTTTTTAAACAAAGCCCGAATTCTTTTACTGATAAAGAGTTTACTGATAAAGAAGCGATTTCTAATTTACTTCAATTAAATGGGGCAGTTTATTTAGTTATTGAAAAACCAAGCGGAGAAATTTTAGACGCAATTAATTTAGATGTTGCGGAAAACAACCTTTATGTTCTTTCTAAATCTCAGAAGGAAGGGATTTCTCAGGACGAAAAAGTGTATCGAGTTGCACTGCCTGTTGAGAGGGAGAAAGTTACCGGAAAAATCTATGTTGGATTTGAGTCGGGCGACGACGCGCATAAGATTCTTAAAAATCGAATGCTGACTGCATTATTCAGTTTATCAATTCTGATGGCTGGGATAGTTTTCACCTATTTCTTAAGCTCAATTTCTTTCCGACCTTTAGCAAAAATATTTAAAGCACTTGACTCGGCAAATATTTCTGCAGAACTTAAAGGCAAAAAGAGCGGCAAAAAAAATGAGTTGAGAGTTCTTGAAGACCGGGTTAATATTCTGCTGGGTGAACTTGATAGATCAAGCGGTGAAGTTGAATCATTAAACAAAAAACTACACGATGTATTTAAAGACAAAATAGCGGAGTTAAATTTTGAAATCAACCAGCGAAAAAAAGCAGAAATCATGCTCCAAAAAAGCGAAGAACAATTCAGGCTTGTATTTCAGAATGCTCCTATAGGAATAGTTATAATTTCGACAGAAGGAAAAATAATAAGTGTCAACAGGTCTTTTTGTAATACAGTTGGATTTGAACGCGATGAGATAATCGGGATTCCTATTAAATATTTATTTGATAGAAATGACCTCGAAGGTTTTGACAACAACTCACTTGAATATAATGGAAAACCAATAGCAGATTTCAGTTCGGAAAAGACCCTCTTAAAGAAAGAGGGAAAAGAAATTAATGTTATAGTAAAATTAGTTTCTGTTCTGGATGAAAAGAATAAAGTTAAGCACTATGTGATGCAGCTTTTAGATATTACTGAAATAAAAAGAGTTCAGCAAGAGCTTGTTGATGCACTAAGGAAAGCTGAAGAATCCGATAGATTAAAATCAGCATTTCTTGCACAGATGTCACACGAGATAAGAACCCCGCTTAATGTTATTCTGACTTCAATACCCTTGCTTGCTGATGAAATTTCAAGTAAAGATGAAGAGTTGAAAATTATTCTTGATTCTGTTAAAAGTGCGGGAAGGCGTTTGCAAAGAACAATAGATATGATATTAAATATGTCTTCTGTTCAAAGCGGTAATTACAAACCAACTTATGAAAAATTTGATTTATTGGCAGACCTTAAAAAACTGATGAATGAATTTAAATCCCTAAGCGACGATAAAGGACTTGAGCTGAAGTTTACTCATTCAATAGATAATTCATTTATTGTTGCCGATAGATATACTGTAAATCAGATATTTCAAAATCTTATCAACAATGCGATTAAATATACATTAAAAGGCTATGTTGAGGTATTTGTAAGAAATGAAAATACTAACAAGATAAGAGTTGAAATAAGGGATAGCGGTATTGGAATGAGTGAAGAATACCGTAAAAAATTATTTACACCTTTTTCGCAGGAAGATGTCGGATATAAAAGAGAGTTTGAAGGAAATGGATTAGGATTAGCATTAGTAAAAAAATATGTCGAATTGAATAAAGCTGAAATTGATGTTGAAAGTGAAAAGAGTATTGGTTCTGTTTTTTCCGTTACATTTGATCTTAGTGTTAATTTTGAAAATGACTCTCAGATAAAAAAATACTCACAGTATCAATAATCTGATACAGGCACTCACCTAAAAATTATCCTCCTTACCAGTAATTCTTTAAATATTATATTTGCAGTGCCGGTTACAGAAAATCACCTTTAAACTTTTGGAAGTAAAATTATTAAATCCATATAAATAGAATCTTATAATTGAGTGTAAATTAAAATGAGCAAATACAAAATAATTTCTTTTTACAAATACGTAACTATTGTTGATCCGGAAACGCTGGCAAAGGAGCATCTTTCCTGGTGCATTGAAAACGAGCTTAAAGGAAAAGTATATCTAGCTGAAGAAGGAATTAATGGTTCGGTTTTTGGCGATGACAAAAAAATAGAAAAATATAAAAATCATTTATACCAATATCCGATGTTTGCGGATATTTGGTTTAAAGAAACATCAACTGATGAAATTGCGTTTACAAAAATGCATGTAAGAGTAAAATCAGAGATTGTTAATTCAGGGTTAGTAAATACATCATTGGCGCATACCGCACCAAAACTTACTCCGGAACAGCTATTGAAATTTTATGAGGATGAAAAAGATTTTATTATTGTTGATGCTCGGAACTGGTACGAAAGCAAGATCGGGAAATTTAAAAATGCAATTACACCTCAGATAACTCATTTCAGAGAGTGGCCCAAAGTTGTTGAATCATTAAATCAATACAAGGATAAAACAATTATAACATATTGCACCGGCGGTATAAGATGTGAGAAAGCATCAGCGTATATGAGAGAGCAGGGTTTTAATAATGTTTATCAGATCGATGGCGGGATTTTAAATTATATTCAGAAATTTCCTGATACTTACTGGGAAGGCGGAATGTTTGTATTTGATGATAGGAGAGTACTTGAGCCAAATACAAAAGAAGAACTTAAATATACTGCCAACTGCCACTTTTGCGGTAAACCAACAGCCTATCATATTAATTGTCATAACCTTGATTGCGATAAAATTATTATATGCTGCCACGAATGTAAGACTATAAATGAGTATTGCTGCAGTGATAAATGCAGAGCAAGTTTAAACAAAAGAAAATCTTTCTATGGATAAGCATACATTTATGCGTCTCTGCCTGTAAATAATCAGATGCAAAGACGCATAATTTTAAGATCTATTTTTTCCAATCAGCTAATAATTTTTTCATGTTTTCAAGATCAAATGGCGGATTTTTCAATCTGCTGCCGAAATCAATTGCTTTTTCCATTGTAGAAATTGCTTCTGATTTCTTATTCATCTTTGCATAATATTGTGCGAGTAAACTCATATTAGAATAGTTCTGAGTAATCAATGTTGATGCCTGTATCCAGTTAAACCCTTCATCAAGATTTATATTCTGCTGTAGGCAGTAATTTGCTGCTGATGTAAGAGTTCTCCAATCAACAGTGTTACGGGCATTCTGCAATACTAAATCCTGAGTGTTTACATTAATTTTAAATGGAACTTTAAGTTTTTCCCAAATTAAATTAACATTTGCAGAATTATCTGTAACATCGGTAATTGTAAATGCCATACGTTCGGTAAAGGGATTTGATTCAGGTTTAACTTTGATTCTTAATACTTCCTTATCCGGATTAAAAGCCGGACTATCGTCAACCTTTGTATCTTTGCTAAAAATAATTTCCCATTCGTTTTGATTTGGTATTGTGTGGATTCCATAAGTTCCTGCCGGTAACTCGGTTCCATTAATATTTACAGCTTCAGAAAAAGTAATTGTTGTTGCTTCATTTGCACCGGTTCTCCAGACCTGACCAAAAGGAACAAGTTCACCCCAGATTACTCTTTCTTTTACACCCGGTGAACTGTAGTCAATTGTAACTTTTGTAATACCGACAAATTGAGAAACTACTGCATCTGGACTTGGACGCGGAGTTCTGAAACCTTGTGCAAATACTGAGAATGTCATCACTGCCAGAATAAACGTCACAAATAAGATTTTTTTCATAAATATCCTTTCCTTTAATTTATATTTTGAACGATTAGTATTGATTAGTTAATTTCAATACCAAGTTAAATATCATTTTTTATTTATGCAATTAAATGGATAACGAGTTAAAAAAAGAAATTGAACAAAGCCTGAAAAAATCAAAACCCCATACAAAAATTGATGAGATAAAAAGGTGGATCCCAAGCATAATTATTCTTCCGATTACAATTTATTGGATAATGAATTGGGGCGAATATGGTTTAATTGATAATGTTGATCTTGTAATACACGAAGCAGGGCATCTTTTCTTTAGATTTTTTGGAAAATATATCTACACTCTTGGCGGAACTTTAATGCAGATAATTCTCCCTTCAATTATTTTCTTTTATTTTTTCAGAAATGAGTACAGAACAGGAATGCAGTTTTCACTACTCTGGCTTGGACAAAATTTTATTAATATATCTGTTTATGCCTCTGATGCTCAGGCTCAAAGATTACCACTGCTTGGCGGTAACAAAGTATATCACGATTGGCATTACTTGCTTGGTGAAATCGGATTACTTCAGTATGATGCTGAAGTCGGGTATTTGTTTTTCGGAATTGCAATTCTAATTTTTATCGTTGTGATAATAATGCCTCTTATTACTCAAAATTAAATATTATCTTTTGCCTCAAAAATTACCGGGTATAAATTGAAAAAGATTTTTCTTCTATTATTATTAATAATTATTCAAAATAACCTGTTTGCTCAGCAGGATACTGTAAAAACTTTTTTCCCAAACGGAAAGCCCGAAGCGATTGTGGTTTACAATGGCAATCAGCGGCAGGGAGAAGCTTTATTTTATTGGGAAAACGGTAATCTTAAAGAGAGAAGAAATTATGTGAATGACAAAGTGTTTGGAACGGTTACTGTATATTATGAAAATGGAAATATTAAAGAACTATATAGCATTGAAGATGGAAAAAGAGATGGACCGGCAGCTTACTATGATTCGCTGGGGAATGTGGTCGAAGATGTGATCTTTGAAGATGGAGTAAGAAAAGGACAGGAGTTTTTACTTGTTGGTGAATATCGGGAAGAAGACTATCAGAAACTTTTAGCAGAATGGAAAGAAAGACAAAGCAATAAAAAGAAAGATGCCAACGAACTTAATCTTCCACCCATTGAAGATGATAAGATAAATATGGATGATGATCCTGCATATCTGCTTAGCCCGGAAATTATGCCTGAACCAATTGGAGGAATGCATACTATTTACAAAAGACTTGTTTATCCGGTTGAAGCGAAAAAGAATAAAATAGAAGGCACTGTAAAAGTTATGGCTTTTATTGAAAAGAATGGCGAAGTCTCTTCTGCACAGGTTGTCGAGGGTATTGGTTATGGTTGTGATGAGAATGCAAGACTATCGGTTTACTACACAAGATTTAAGCCCGGGCTGCAAAAAGGTAAAAGAGTTAAAGTTCAGATGATAATACCTGTTGAGTTTAAATTAGATGGATCAAAAGAATAAGATTTTATATTAAATAATCTTAAATCTTAATTCTGTTAAAACTGATTTGATTTTCTCATTGAGATTTGAGCTTTTGATAGCATAGTTATTGTACTCTCTTCGTACCGGATAATATTTTCTTTGATTATCAAATTCATTAATAATATTTGAATTACTCATTCCCAAGATTCTTCTCATTCTTTTATCGTCATCAGCTATTGGATAAATTTCAGATATAAGCTTATTCATAAAATCTTCAAACTGTTCGGAAAAGTCTATTTCAATTACAGGATTATTAAGCTCAGGAAATTGAAACTTATATTGTTTTTCAACATTCAGAAATTTACAAAGTGAATCATAGATCATAATTGTTCCATTTGCTTTTCCCTCATAAGAATAACCTGCAATATGTGGTGTAGAGATATCTGTTCTTTCTAATAATTCTAAATTTACTTCCGGTTCATTTTCCCAGACATCAAGAACGGTTATTATCCTTTTCCTTTTAATCGATTCAAGTAAATCATTATTGTTTATTACTGCTCCGCGAGAAGTGTTTATAAGAATTGTATTTTCTTTAAGCTCTGTTAAGTTATTTTTATTAATAAGATGCAAAGTCTTATCAATACCGCTTTTATTTAATGGAGTATGAAGAGTAATAATATCACACTTCAGAATTTCACTAAGCGAAACAAACTTTCTTGGATCTCCGCTTCTCTCAAGCGGCGGATCGTTTAAAAGTACTTTCATCCCGAGCGATTCAGAAAAATGTGCAACTTTACTTCCCACATTACCAGTACCGACTATACCGATTGACTTATCTTTTATCTTAAAATCAAATTTAGCACTTAGATGAAAAAGTGAAGCAACAACATATTCGGCAACAGAAAAAGCATTACAGCCGCTTGCATCTGCAAAAGCAATTTTATTTTTTTTTAAATAATCTAAATCAATATGATCCGTTCCGATTGTAGCTGTACCGACAAATTTTATGTTCGTATCCTTAAGTAGATTTTCATCAACTTTGGTAATAGAACGAACGATAAGAATATCCGCATCTTTTAAAAGCTGATTTGAAATAGAACGTCCCGGATAAGTTTCCACTATTCCTAAATGGTTAAAAGCTTCTTGAGCGAATAAAATATTTTCATCAATAATTATTTTTTGCATTTTTTTTCTGTTCAGATTTTAAGAAACAAAATATTTTAATTGGGATTTGCACATATTCAAACTATTTTTGCAAACCAATTAAATCAATAAAAATTATTTACATGTAAAAACAAATTGTTTTTCCTAAAATAAGGAATTTCTGATGCTAAGCAGACTTTTACAACCTGAAATCCAGTCTCTTATTGAGGAGAGACAGCTTAGCATTCTTAAAGAAATTCTTGTTGAATGGACTCCAGCCGACATTGCTGAACTTCTTGTTGATCTTCCTGAAAAAGACCGGGTAATAATCTTTCGTTTGCTTTCTAAAGAACTTGCAGCGGATACTTTTGAGTATATGGATTTTGACACACAGATGGATTTGCTGAAACTAATGGGTAAAGAAGAAAGCGCAGTAATTCTTAATGAAATGGATCCCGATGATCGTACCTGGATGTTTGAAGAATTACCGGCTTCAGCAGCAAAGCAATTACTTCAGCTGCTTTCACCTGATGAACGGAAAATAGCGGTACAACTGCTCGGTTATCCGGAAAATTCTGTCGGAAGGTTGATGACTCCCGATTACATTGCTGTAAAACCTTCATACTCGATTCAGGAAACTTTAGACTATATACGTGAGCACGGACAAAATAAGGAAACATTAAACATCGTTTATGTTGTTGATGAAAAAGGAAAGTTGATTGATGATATTAAGATAAAAGATTTTCTACTTGCACCATTAGATCAGACAGTATCTGATTTAATGACAGAAAATTTTGTTGCATTACATGTTTTTGATGATCAGGAAACTGCAGTAGAAGCATTTAAAAAATATGATAGGGTTGCTTTGCCTGTTGTAGATAGAGCCGGAATTCTGATAGGCATAGTAACTGTTGATGATGTTTTTGACATAGCTGAAGAAGAAGCAACAGAAGATATGCACAAGCAGGCAGCTATGGAAGCTCTTGATGAACCCTATTCTTCAATCCCGTTATTAGAGATGATAAAAAAGCGAGCCGGCTGGTTAGCAGTTTTATTTTTAGGAGAAATGTTTACTGCCTCGGCAATGGCTTTTTTTGAAGATGAGATAGCTAAGGCTGTTATTCTGGCAATGTTTGTTCCGTTGATAATTTCCAGCGGCGGTAATTCAGGTTCACAAGCTGCAACACTTGTAGTGCGTGCGATGGCGCTTGGAGAAGTTACAATTAAAGACTGGTTTTTTGTTATAAAGCGGGAACTTATAACAGGACTGACATTAGGTTCTATATTAGCAGTAATTGGCTTTTTAAGAATCTTTGTCTGGCAAATGGCTTCGCATATTTATGGAGAGCATTGGTTTTTTGTTGCACTTACTGTATCAACTTCTCTTGTTGGGGTTGTAATGTGGGGTACGATTACCGGCTCAATGCTTCCTTTCATTCTGAAAAAGTTTGGATTTGACCCTGCTTCATCTTCCGCTCCGTTTGTTGCTACTCTTGTGGATGTTACAGGACTGGTAATTTATTTTTCAGTAGCAATTTTTATACTCAGCGGCAGACTTTTGTAAAGAAGTTTGCTGTTTTACTGATAGAATATTAAGAATCGTAAACTTATTATTTTTATATTTACACCGTTATAAATTATCCAAAAAGTAATAATGTGAATAAGAAAAAGATAACTAAAGGAATAATTTTAGCCGGCGGCTCTGGTTCAAGATTATTTCCGATAACAAAAGTATATAGCAAACAATTAGCATTAATCTATGATAAACCGCTTATCTATTATCCTCTTTCTATCCTGATGCTCGGAGGAATAAAAGATGTTTTAATTATATCAAACGAAGAAACAATTCCGTTATACAAACAGTTATTTAACAGCGGTAATGCAATAGGATTGAATATACAATATGCTGTTCAACAGGCGCCAAATGGAATTGCGGAAGCATTTATAATCGGAGAAAAATTTATTGGTGATGATAATGTTTGTCTGGTTCTTGGTGATAATATCTTTTATGGTGATCTTACATTTTTTTACGACGCAATTGAAAAGAACACAGGAGCTACAATTTTTGGTTATCAGGTAACAGATCCTGAACGCTATGGGATAGTAGAATTTGATAAAGAAGGAAAGGCAATTTCAATAGAAGAAAAACCATTAAAACCTAAATCGCAATATGCTGTTCCCGGACTTTATATTTACAACAGCGAAGTGGTTAATATTTCAAAAAAATTAAAACCTTCTGCACGCGGTGAACTGGAAATTTCGGATGTGAACAGAATATATCTTGAAAAAGGTGAGCTGTATGTTGAAAAAATAGGCAGAGGAATTGCCTGGCTGGATACAGGAACACCGGAAGCATTATTACAAGCATCGAATTTTTTTGGAGTAATTGAAGACAGACAGGGTTTGAAAGTAGCTTGTATTGAAGAAATTGCTTTTAACAAAGGATTTATAAATAAAGAGCAGTTTAGAGAGTTAACTAATTCGATTCCTAAATCGTTATATAAAGATTATCTTGAAAAAATATTGAAAGAGGGATAAATAATTGGAGGTTATAAAAACTGAATTTCCCGGTTTACTTTTAATCAAACCAAAAGTATTTGGAGATAACAGAGGATACTTTTTTGAAAGCTATAATAAAGAAGCCTATCAAAAGGCGGGAATAGATTTTCATTTTGTTCAGGATAATATTTCTAAATCAAAAAAGAATACTATAAGAGGACTTCATTATCAGATTGGCAGCAAAGCTCAGGGGAAATTGTGTCAGGTAATCTCCGGCAAAGTGCTGGATGTTGCAGTAGATATACGCTTTGGTTCACCAACATTTGGAAAATATTTTGCTTCAGAATTAACTGAAGAAAATCACACACAACTCTGGATTCCGCCAGGATTTGCACATGGTTTTTCTGTTTTATCGGATGAAGCAATTTTTTCATATAAATGTACCGAACTTTATTGCAAAGAACTCGAGAGAGCTATTTTATACAATGACAAACAGTTGAATATTAGTTGGAAAGTTGATACACCAATTGTTTCTGAAAAAGATTTGCAGGCAAGGTTATTCAAAGAAATCAATAAAGACTTCATCTATTAATCTATATTCATAAAGGAAATTTTATGCAAGTTCCGTTGCTAGATCTTAAACTTCAATACAAGTCGTTAAAAAAAGAACTTGATGATGCAATAATAAAAGTTTCTGAATCACAGCATTTTATTCTTGGACCTGAAGTAACAAGTATGGAAAAAGAATTTTGCAGCTATCTCGGATGTAAACATTCACTTGGTGTTTCATCCGGTACCGATGCTCTTCTTTTAGCTCTGATGGCTATTGATATAAAACCCGGCGATGAGGTTATCGTACCGACATATTCTTTCTTTGCTACAGCCGGAGTTGTTTCAAGATTATTTGCTGTTCCGGTTTTTGTTGAGAACGATCCTGTTACATTTAATATTGATCCTAAAGACTTTGAAAGAAAGATTACTCCCAAAACAAAAGCTGTAATTCCTGTTCATCTTTACGGTCAGAGTGCTGATATGGATGATATAATGAAGATTGCAAAAGCTCATAATCTTATCGTTATTGAAGATGCAGCCCAGGCAATCGGAACACAATATAAAGATGGAAGATTTGTTGGAACAATAGGCGATATCGGATGCTTTTCATTTTTCCCCAGCAAGAATCTTGGCTGCTATGGTGATGGAGGTTTGGTTACAACAAATAATGATGAGCTTGCAAAAATCCTGTCTATTAAAAGAGTTCACGGCGGTGAACCAAAATATTATCACAAAGTAATTGGCGGCAATTTCAGAATTGATGCTTTACAAGCCGCAGTGTTGAAAGTTAAACTTCCACATCTGGATAAATGGTCCGAAAAAAGAAGACAAAATGCTAATCGCTATACACAACTGTTTAAGGAAGCAGGCTTGGCTGAGCAAACAGGAAAAACATCTTTTGATTCTAAAAATAAAGTGTTGTTACCTAAAGCTGTTTATGATTTTGGAAAGGTGAAGAATTATCATATCTACAATCAATATATTGTAAGAGTTGAAGACAGAGATAAATTAAGAGAATTCTTAACTAAAAATGAAATCGGGACAGAAATATATTATCCGGTTCCATTTCATCTGCAGGAATGTTTTAAAGAGCTTGGTTATAAAAAGGGAGATTTTCCTGTTTCAGAATTTGCAGCAGATAAATCTTTAGCTCTGCCAATATTTCCTGAATTAAGCGATGATCAACTGGTTTATGTAGTTGATACTTTCAAAAAGTTTTTCAATAAGTAAAAGTATCTTATGTTAAAAAAGATATTTCTGTCACTGCTATTTAGTTTTATCACATTTGCACAGGTGGTTTATGAACCGCTGCACAGAGATATTTATTCATTCCTTGCAAGACTCAGTCAAAAATCTATTATTGAGTTTGATGATCAGATCAGACCGGTAAGCAGAAAATATATCGCGCAAAAGCTTATTGAGGTTTCTGAAAAATCTGATAGGCTGACCTCATTGGAGAAAGAAGAATTAAGCTTTTACAATAAAGATTTTCGTTTTGAATTTGATCTGCTGAAAAATATTAAGGAAGATTCTTCCGGAATTTTATTTTTCAGACATGATAAATCAGAAAGACTAAGGCTATTCAGCTTTAATAATAATTTCTTCAGATTAAACATTAGTCCCATTCTTGGTTTACAGATTGGTTCCCGTGATAATGAAAAGCTTACTCATATATGGAATGGAATTTATGCTTACGGCTACATTGATAAATACATAGGGTTTAGTTTTGATTTCAGAGATAATACTGAAACCGGCAAAACAATAGATAAGTTAAAACAGTTTACACCAATAACCGGCATCGAAGCGAAGTCGGATTTAACAACTCCTGTTTTTCCTCCGGATAAAATGGAGTATAGTAAAATAAATGCTGTAATAGCAACCGAATGGGATTGGGGATCGTTCGCAGTTGGTAAAGATTTGATGGAGTGGGGTTATGGTGAAAGCGGATTGCTTGTCCTGTCACAAAAAGCTCCGTCATTTGGTTTTATAAGATTGGATGTCAAACCTGTTGATTGGTTTAGATTTAACTATTTGCATGGCTGGTTATCATCAACAGTATTGGACTCTAACACGATAATTCATAATCTATCAGGCGGTATAAGTTTTTCATTTATTGATAAGTTTATTGCTTCTCACACATTGACAGTTACTCCATTAAAAGGTTTGGATATTTCTATCGGGGAATCGATAGTGTATGATAAAAAACCTGAACTTTTATATTTAATACCGATAATGTTTTTCCGGTTAGCAGATCATCAGTTAAGCCATCAGTTAAATGCTGCCGGAGGAAATGCACAAATATTTTTTGGATTAAGTTCAAGAGGTCATATACCAAATACTCATTTGTACGGCACATTATTTATTGATGAAATAACTATCAGTGGTTTATTTGATTCATACAAACAGCGGAATCAACTTGGGTTTACTCTTGGTGCATCTGTTACTGATTTACCAATAGAAAATCTGACTGCAAAAATCGAGTTCACCAAAATTTATCCGTTTGTTTACCGGCATTATATTCAAACGACAGATTATCAAAGTTCGGGATATTTGCTTGGTCATTGGATGGGGCATAATTCTGATCTTATTTATGGATCACTCAACTATAGATTTATAAGAGGCTTGCAGGCTGCTGTGTGGGCTCAGTACATTCGTAAAGGTGAAAACGGAAATGTCCGACAGCAATATTTTATTCAGCCGCAGCCGCCGTTTCTGTTTGGCTTAAGAAAAAACTATTCCTACATTGGTGCAGAAATAAAGTATGAATACACACACGAATTGTTTGCTAAATTACAATATCAAAGAACAAATTATTCGCTGCAGCAGGACGATCTTAGTTTTGTTGATAAAGTATTAAATGAATTTTATTTCTCAATTTATTATGGTTTATAATTTTGGTTGGCAGCTTGAAAAATAAAAAGACTTACCTTGCCGGTCATAATGGAATGGTTGGCTCGGCTATTTATAAAGAGTTAGTTAAATCCGGTTATAAAAACATTGTTATAAAAGACTTCTCAGAATTGGATTTAAGAAACCAGTCAGATGTTTTGAAATTCTTTGAGGCAGAAAAACCTGAAGTCGTTATTATTGCGGCTGCAAAAGTTGGCGGAATATTAGCTAACAATACTTATCGTGCTGAATTTATTTACGATAATCTGATGATAGAATCAAATCTTATTCATTCATCTTACTTAAATAAAGTTGAGAAACTTGTTTTCCTTGGAAGCTCATGCATTTATCCGAAACTAGCTCCTCAGCCGTTGAAGGAAGAATATCTGCTTACAGATACTCTTGAGTTTACTAATGAGCCTTACGCAATTGCAAAGATTGCCGGAATAAAATTATGCGAAAATTATTATCGTCAGTACGGTTGTGATTTTATTTCTGCAATGCCCACTAATCTTTATGGACCAAACGATAATTTTAACCTTCAGACTTCACATGTTCTTCCTGCACTTATAAGAAAATTTCACGAAGCTAAAATTGAACAGAAAGAGTCGGTTACTATTTGGGGAACAGGTAAACCGTTAAGAGAATTTATGTTTGTAGAGGATCTTGCTCATGCTATAATTTTTATGATGGAAAAAATAAACGCTGAGGATCTTTATGAAAACAAAATTACTCATCTGAATGTCGGAACAGGTAAAGATATAACAATATCTGATCTGGCAAATCTCATTTCTGATATTGTGGGTTATAAAGGTAAAATTGATTATGATACCACTAAACCGGATGGGACACCAAGAAAACTTATGGACGTAACAAGACTTAATTCACTTGGATGGAAATATAAAACTGAGTTGGACGAAGGAATAAGATTGACTTACAAATGGTTTGTTGAAAAATATCACTAAAACAATCACTTGGCAATTTTGTTGAATTAACTGATTAATCAGGACTCTAAAATGAAAAAAGCACTAATAACCGGAATAACAGGACAAGACGGAAGTTATTTAACAGAAATCCTTCTTGAAAAAGGATATGAAGTTCACGGAATTATCAGAAGAAGCAGTTCTTTTAATACCGGCAGAATTGATCATCTTTACAATGATCCTGAAATTCTTAATAAGAAGATGTTTCTTCATTACGGCGATCTTGTTGATACAAGCAATCTGAACAGATTACTTGAAAAAATTCATCCCGATGAAATATATAACCTTGCTGCTCAAAGCCATGTTAAAGTTTCGTTTGAAGTTCCCGATTACACCGGGCAAGTTGATGCACTTGGAACACTGCGATTTCTTGATGCAATAAGAGAAGTGGGATTAAGAACAGTAAAATTCTATCAGGCATCAACAAGTGAGTTGTATGGTAAAGTTCAGGAAATTCCTCAGACTGAAAGAACACCTTTCTATCCGCGTTCGCCGTACGGTGTTGCAAAACTTTACGGTTACTGGATAATTGTAAATTATCGCGAAGCTTACAATCTGTTTGCCTGTAACGGTATCTTGTTCAATCACGAGTCACCAAGAAGAGGTGAAACATTTGTAACCAGAAAAATCACACGTGCTGCTTCGAGAATTGCAGCAGGGATACAGCAGAGTATTTCACTTGGAAATCTTAATGCCAAAAGGGATTGGGGATATGCACCCGAATATTGTGAAGGAATGTGGAGAATACTTCAGCATAAGAAAGCTGAAGATTTTGTCCTTGCAACCGGACAGACAAATACGGTTAGAAAATTTGTTGAGCATAGTTTTAAGCACCTTGGAATCGAATTGGAGTGGAGAGGGAAAGGAGTAAATGAAAAAGGTGTTATCAGCAGTGTAGATTTTAACAAAGCAAAAGATTTGATTGATTACGAAAAAAATTCCAAGCTTTATAAATATGATTTTACTTCAAAGCTTAAAAAAGGCAAAGTGGTTGTTACTGTTGATAAAAATTATTACCGCCCAACAGAAGTTGATATGCTTATTGGTAATCCGGCAAAAGCAAAAAAACTACTAGGCTGGAAAGCAAAAACAAAGTTTGAAGATCTTGTTAAGCTGATGATAAAATCCGATATGGATAAAGTACTGAAAAGAGGATTTTAAATTCTGTTTAAATCTTTATCAAATCAAATTTATAGCCTTTGGCTTTTAGCTTTTTAATTAGTTCACCAAGTCTGTTATAAAACTTATCGGTGCGTTCAGGGCTTGTACCAAAATGTATTAGAATATTTGCACCGTTTAATCCGAATTCATTTTCAAAGCTGATAATGCTGTTAAAAATTTCGTTACTCGAACGATATTGTTTTCCCATCGAAGGAATTGTATAATCTGCATTGGAAATTACCCCGGGAATGAAATTGATTATCTTTATACCGTTCTCACTTGCCCAAACGGATATTGAATCGTTATACCATTCATAGGGAGGAAGAAAAATTAAAGATTCGTTTTTACTTATTCCGGCATTTTCTAAAGCATCGTAATTGTTTTTCAGATCCGTTAAGAACTCTTTTTTTGAAATTAATGTTGAATCTCTCTTTCCCCAGTCTGCATATAACAAATGTTTATCCGAATGAGGTCCGACATAATGACCATCTTTTTTTAATTCTTTAATCAGTTCAAGATGTGATCTTATAAAATCCCCCGTAAAGAAAAAGTTTGCTTTAACATTTTCATCCCTTAAAGTTTTCATTATAACATTTGCGCCGTCATCAAATTCGTGTGCACTGAAAATAAGATGCACTTCTTTCTTTGTAGTATCGGTTTTAATTATACCGCCGTGACTGATTACAAAATTATTATAAGATTTGTTTCCTATGTTCTGAAGTGCTGATAAATAATAAGTTAAACTTGCTGTTCCGTCCATAGTCGGTTCGTTTGTTGAATAGTCACCATAATCATCGTGATAAACAACATAATTATTTTGAAATTGTTCATATTCATCAGGGCTGTAAAGCTGTATTCCGATTAGTTTATTGTAGATAGTCGAATAAACAGGACCATCAACAAGTCCGCCATTAATAGGGTAATTATGCAGGTGTGTAAATGCAGAATGAGGATCAGATGGATAATCACCGTTTGCCGGTAATCCGACTATCATACTTGTTCCCCATGGATTACATCCAAACAGCCAATCGCGCAATGAAGCCTCCATCCCGAGATATTCTTCATCTCCGGAAATTTCATTATATAATCTGCATTGAGTAAGCATGGCAGAAATTAAATTATTAGAGCACCAGATAAATGGAATACCTATTTGGAACGGATTATCTTTACCGCGCTGATAAACTGAGTCGATCCCTCTTTTCATAAATGATAAAAATTTTTCTTTTGAAATATCAGGATTATTTTCAGCTAACCAGTAATGCCCGAGGTTAACGAATGGATACCATTGATAATGATTTGCAGTATCAGCTCCCATCCACGGTGTTACAGGCTCCATTACTCCAAAGTTAATTGCATCAGATAAATAATTTTTATCTCCCGAAACATTAAATAATTGTGCAGCAGCAAGCTCCATATCATCGACAAAGTTATCTTCTTCATAAAAATATGGTGATACACAAGGTGCTGTTTGACAAGCGCCGGGGCTGTTCTTTCCTGTTAGGTACGCATCTTTGGATTTTTGGTAAAGTGTTTCAGACAATTCAGGATAATATTTACCAAGTAATTGTGAAGCTAAAGAAAACACAGAAGAAAATTTTCCTGCTGTTGAAGCTAATCCTTCTGCTCTGTTTTTATATTTAAAAACTCCCTGCGGCTTACCGGTTGCAAAGTAAACTGGTCTTTCCAATCCTTTCCCATAGCTTATAGTATCTTCGGTCGGCAGTCTGAATCCGCGATGATCTCTGTCATCAGCAATTTGATTAAACATAATATCCTTTTCAGGATTCATTTTCATCAGCCAGTCAACTCCCCATTTTGCTTCATCAAGAATATCGGGAATTCCATTTGCCCCCTTATTTCCGTCCTTATCATATTTATCTTCAAAAGCTTCAGGATTTTTTAGATACCCAAATAACATCTGATAAGCCGCATTTGCAGAAGTTGTAACATACTGCAAATAATCAGAAGCATCATGCCAGCCGCCGACAACATTTATAAAAGCAGAATCAAGTGACGGATGATAAATTATAAATCCATCGTGAGTGTGGCATGAATCTTTTAAATAAGGATTGTAGCCGCATCTTTGCTGCCTCATGTAATTGAGCAGAAAATCAGCAGTTCCGTTATATACATCATCATCAATTCGAAAGGAAGGAGATTTAATTCCATCGCATTCGATAAAAAATGCGCCCTGTAATTTAAAATCAGAAAAATCCAGCCTTGCTGTTGAATTGAAAGACCATTGCGCACCGAAAGATTTAATCTTTCCTGATTTAAAAACTATCTGCCCGGTAAGTGCATCCTTTATTGAAAACATTTCAGGCAGTATAAAATCTTTGCTGATAAAGACTGCTGATTTAACAGATTTAGTTAAATAGCCGAGTTGATTTATTCTTATCCAGCTCTTCTGATCCTGAGGATAATTATTTACCATTGTAAAAAGAAAAAGGAGTAAAATGATTTTTTTCATATCAAATAAATGTTTTACACAGTTAAATTACGAAAGATGCGGTAATATTTCTTAAACAAATCATAATTTGTTTTTGCCTTCAGAAAGATTAAAGTTAATTTTGTAACTATAACATTATTGTTCTAAGTACACAGAAATTTTTGCTTAAAATAAAATACCGGAGGTTTTATGTTCGACCCTAATTATAAATTTACATGCGTTGATAGATTTTTAAAATATGTAAAATACGATACTCAGTCTGATGAAGATTCCACTTCATTTCCTTCAACTGAAAAACAAAAAATTCTTTCAAAAGATCTTGCTGAAGAATTAAAGCAGCTTGGGTTAAAAGATGCACACATGGATGAGTGGGGCTACGTTATGGCAACTCTTCCGTCCAACACAAATAAAAAAGTTGATCCGATTGCTTTTATCTCTCACGTGGATACTTCACCTGCGGTTACAGGAAAAGATGTCAAACCAGTGATAAGAAAAAATTATCAGGGCGGAGATATTAAACTTGAGCACGGCGGCTGGGTAATCAGAGAAGATGAAAATCCGTATTTAAAAGAAGTGATAGGATACGACTTGATAACTACTGACGGTTCAACGTTGCTGGGCGCTGATAATAAAGCAGGCGTTGCGGAAATTATGGATGCAATTAATTATCTGTTAACCCATCCTGAAGTAAAACATGGCGATATTAAAGTCTGTTTTACTCCTGACGAAGAAGTTGGAAGAGGAACAGAAAAAATTGACTTGAAAAAGCTTGGTGCAAAGTATGCCTATACAATTGATGGATCAAGCAGAGGTGAACTTGAAACGGAAACATTTTCTGCAGATGCTGTAGTTATAAAATTCTTCGGGAAAAACATTCATCCCGGTTATGCAAAGAATGTGATGATAAACTCGATTAAAATTGCAGCTCGTTTTATCGAAAAACTTCCTAAGGATAGTCTTTCACCCGAAACAACAGAAGGTCGGGAAGGTTATGTTCATTGCGGTGCATTCAATGGAAATGAAGAGTTAACAACGTTAAAATTTATTATCCGTGATTTTGAAGCTCCTAAGCTTAAAGAGTACGAAGAATTATTAAAGAAAATTGCCGAAGATACAGTAAAAGAATTTCCAGGTTCCAGGATGGAGTTTCAGGTAATTGAGCAGTACAGAAATATGAAAGAAGTTCTCGATAAACATCAACACGTTACACAATATGCTGTTGAGGCAATGGAACGACTTGGAATAAAACCAATTATGCATCCGATTAGAGGCGGCACAGATGGCTCCCGCTTATCTTTTATGGGATTGCCGACACCTAATATTTTTGCAGGCGAACAGAGTTTCCATTCACAGATTGAGTGGATTGCAATTCAGGATATGGAAATGGCTGTTAAAACAATTGTTGAAGTAGCTAAAGTCTGGGAAGAAAAAGCTTAGAAAATCTGAGTTAATTGATTTAAAATATTTTTGATGATTGGATTCTTTATTAAGAATTCAATTAATATTCAATATCCCGAATCAGCGGATTATATGGATTCAAATATCTTTGCTGACTATTGTTGATTAAGCTTTTCTTACTACAAAGGTTACAAAAATCACAAGGGAATCTTTGTTTGAAACTTTTCAGACGGCAATTAAACCATACCGGAGAAAGTTATCGGCTGATAGTTAATTAAGCGGGATATTCTGTAATATGAAATATTTTAAATATTAGATTAAGATCTTATAAAATTATCTTAATGAACACTCAAAGAAAAAATGATTTAAACAACTTAACCGATAACCGGCTTACAACATCTAATCGCCCGCCGGAGTTAATGGCGCCCGCCGGAGATTGGACTATGCTGCGCGCAGCAGTTAATAATGGTGCTGATGCAATATATTTTGGTTTAGATAAACTTAATATGCGTGCAAAAGCAAAAAATTTTACTCTTGATGATCTGCAGGAACTAACTACTTACTGTAAAGAGAATAAAGTAAAGACATACCTGACATTAAATACAATTGTTTTTGAAGAAGAACTTGAAGAACTGGAAGAAATAATTGTTGCGGCAAAAACAAACAAGGTAGATAGAATAATTTGTTCTGATCTTGCAGCGGCTGATTTATGTTCTAAACATCAAATGCCGTTTTGTATCTCAACTCAAAGCTCAATTTCAAATTCACTTGCTGCCGATGTTTATAAAAGAATGGGTGCTGTTAGGATTGTCCTTGCACGTGAATGTTCACTCGAAGAGATAAAGAAAATCCGTGCAAAGACTGATCTTGAGATTGAAACGTTTGTTCATGGAGCAATGTGTATTGCAATAAGCGGAAGATGTTTTATGAGTCACCATCTTTTTGGCAAGAGTGCAAATCGCGGTGAATGTGTTCAGCCGTGCAGAAGAGAATATGAGGTATATGATTCCGCTGCAAAAAAATCTCTTGTCATTGGAGAGGATTATGTAATGTCTCCACAGGATCTCTGCACAATTGAATTTGTTGATAAGCTGATTGAAGCAGGAATTGACTCGTTTAAAATCGAAGGAAGAAAACGCGCGCCCGAATATGTTGCTAAAGCTGTATCCGCATATCGTCAGGCTATTGATCTTTACTTTGAGGGTAAGCTTACAACTGAAAAGAAAAAAGAGCTGCTTATAGAACTCGAGAAGGTTTATAACCGGGGTTTTTCATCCGGATTTTATTTCAATGTTCCAAGCTCTGAAGAATATGCCGGAGTTGAAGGAAGTAAAGCAACAACCAGAAAATCTTATGTCGGTAAGGTTCTTAATTACTTTAAAGAAATTGAGATAGCACATATACTGATTGAATCCGGTCAGATAAAAACAAATGATGTGCTGCTGATTATGGGTGAAACCACAGGAGTTCTGGAATTTAATTTAGAGAAGGTTATAGTTAATGATAAAGAAGATCAAACTGCTAAACGCGGTGATGAAGTAACTTTTAAAACTCCTTCATTGGTAAGAAGAAATGACAGAGTATATTTGATTGAGCAAGTCGTTTAATAAAATCTTTAAGTTTCAATTTTGGATTATTTAAATAGTTAGTTTGTAATATTCAAAATAATAAAGCGTACTGTCCTTTAATATTTTAAAAACTTCTTATCGGGTTACAAATGGTTCTGTTTTAAATTCTTTTCTTATCTGAATGCTTTTCGCTTTACCCAAAAACGTATTCCAATTACCAGGCTAAATGATATCACAGCAGGAAGTGCGATAAATATAAGTCCCAAACCAGGAGTGTTTTTACCTGTTGCAGGGTCATAATTAAAGCAGGAAAAAAGATTATTTGGATTTGGTAAACGGTAAGTTGGCGAAAAAACATTGTTAATGCTGCTGATCAGCAAACGAATTTCTTTTTCATTTCTTAATCCGATTAATTTTTTAGTGATATAACCATCTGAATTTACTCCGACTAAAAGTGCATCATGATCAAATTGTTTAATTTCATCATTCCATACCGGATAAAATCCAACTGAAGCATTAAGCCGATTAATGCTGTCAGTTATAGCAAATTGCCATTGCTGGTTATTGTCTAATTCAATCCGCTGTGCCATTAACCGCATATCCTTCAATGAATCAAACGGATCAAAGCTGATCACTAAAACAGAATACTGATTATCTTTGCCGGAAGAAATATTCTGTAAGTTTTCCATTAACTGAAAAAGTAAAGGACTGCAAACACCGGTGCATCTGGTAAAAATAAGTGCAACAATTAATGGCTTTTCAGCAGCAAGCTGATGCAGAAAAATCTCCTTTCCGTTTATTAACTTTAACGGAACATTTGATATACTCTCATAAATATTTGTTTCCTCATTCCAATCAGGCGTTTGAGATTGAACGAAACCGGTACAGCTAATAACAAAAATCAGGAACGAGAAAATAAAATTTTTAAACATCTGTTTGATATATTTACGAAAAGAATGAAAATTCCAATAAGATAAACCGAAGCAAAAGCTGCACCGATAGTTGCAAGCATTTTTGCACTTGTAAATGCTTCAGGATAATCGCTGTATCTTCTTGGTATAGAATCTGCACCACCCACATAGAACGCTAATAAAAAGCCTATTCCGCCGACTACGATAAATAAAAGTTTAAGTGTGGAAAACCTGTCATTAGTTTTACTATTAGTATAATGCTTAGAAAACCAATAGAAGAAAGCAAGACTAAAAAGAACATTTCCTAAAGCATTATAGGTATGGAAGTGTGCGGGCACCCAAAGTGTATTATGAAGAACAAAATTATTTGAAATAGTTGCATCAATAACAGCGCCTATTCCTCCAATTACCCAGCCGACCACACCGATAAAAAATAAAAGATTTGATAATGACCAGTTGACTTTTTTACGAAACACAGAAACAATAACGCTAAACACAGTTACTCCTGCTGCCGGTAAACTGGCTGAGTAAGATGCAATCTGACCAATAATCTGAAATCCTTCCGGTTGAACGAAATCCATATATAAGTGATGGAAGAATGCAGTCAGAATAAAAATCAAAGTGAAGTTCCACGCTAATGCAACATACCATGTAGTTTTCCATTTTGGCTGCCCGCTTATTTCAGAGAACAATTCATACAGAATTGCCAGACCTAAATACAACATTTCATTAGCAAGTGTATGTCCGAAAAAATAAGTAAGGTTTTTCAGCAGCAATGCATCATTCATAAAGCTGCCGTTTGAATAATACTCTGAAAAAAGTAAAACCAGTAATACAACCGCTGCAATTAAACAGGTAATTATTCCCACCAGACTGATCATAGAGATCAAAACAAAAGGCGGAGTCTCGACCTTTGGATTTTTCTTAAAATGCTGCCAGGCAAACACCTGAGGAATCGAATATTTTTTTAACAATGCTGTAACCAGACTTAAACACCAAATCAACCAGCCAACACCAAAAGCAGTAAGCGAAAATAAAAATAATGGTGTTGCCCAGGCACTCCACATTATTTTAAATGGCAAAGGATAAAGAAAAGTCCAGCCTGCATGAAAATTTCCGACAAGGGTTGATGCCCATAGCATTACTATTCCGGCAATTGTAAAAATCAGAGCCAGCAGATTTGCCAGATAACTTGTCCTAACGTATCGCTCCATAATAAAATTTATCCCAGCCATTCCCGCAACGAACCATATTCCAATCATAGTTAGTCCGTGTGTAGTCATATCGGTATAAAATGTAACAGCAGATAAATGAATAATTGCACCCTGGTTTAATCGCATAATTATGCCAAGTATGATACTTAGTACAAATAAAACAAGTATAGTTATAATCCAGAAGGCTGTATTTTTTTTCAATAATATATTTTCCATAATAATCTCATTTAACAATAAAAGAAGTTTTCATCACATGATGCGCCATTCCGCAATACTCCAGACAATATACATCATAATTGCCAGGTTCGGTAAATTTCCAACGCAGCCTGTTAACATAGCCCGGCATTGCCTGGATTTGAGCAATTAATTCATTTGCAGAGTTGTAAATTGCAAAACCATGATTTACATCTAAACTTGTAACTCTAAACTCGACCAATTCATTAGCGTTAAGTTCAATTAATGATTCACCTGTCGGATTTTCAGGATCAATTGCCTGATCTGACATAATAAAATAAAATTGTTTTGATGCTACGTGAATGATCTTTGCGGGTTGTTCATCTGCAAAAATAAAATATGGTGATTTAGGAATTGTAATCGATGCAAATATTGCTAATACTATAAAAAGAATCAGTATAAACCAGAACCGTTTTTGTAAAGCCTTTTGCATACCGGTTTGAATTTGTTCATCTCTTTTTGATGACAGAAATACATAAGTAAAAATAACTATGATAATTCCTGTTAGAATGAGAAATAACAATAGAAGGGAATTCTGCATAACTAATTAGATCTATATTTCAATTAATTGTTGTTGATGATTTAATGATATTTGTGCAAACATATCAAAACTTTTAATTCGGACAAAATTGTCTGGAAATAGAATTGAATATGATATGATAAAAATCATTGTAAGGTTTGCAGAAAAGTTCGAGGTGTTAGATTAATCACCAAGAGTATGTCAGGGGTTATAAAAACAAAAGCAACTTACATTATATTTAAACTGATATAAGAAGTATTTATCATTTCAGAAAAATGAAAAAGGCACAAACTTTTGCAGATAAAGCTATTGCATTCAATCAAAGCTTAAAATATTCAGGAAAACTCCCTGCTGACTTTCAAGTGTTGAATCCGTTTTTAGATAATCCTGAAACAATGCAGGTAATGCAAAAATTTTATCATAAGTTTTATAATGATAACAAGCAAAGAAAATTTATAATTGGAATAAACCCAAGCAGACATGGAGCCGGAATTACAGGGGTTCCGTTTACTGATACAAAGCGATTGGAATTAGTATGCGGCATTCCGATGCGCTCAGCATATAGTCACGAGGTTTCCTCAGTTTTTATGTACGAAATGATTGAGGCATTCGGCGGAGTTAAAAACTTTTATAAAAGTTTTTATATCAATTCACCTTTCCCTTTGGCAATAGTCAGAAAAACAAAGGAAGGGAAGTGGCTTAATGTTAATTATTATGACGATAGAAACCTTTTTGACAGTGTAAAAAGTTTTATGATTGCCTCACTTAAAAAACATATTAATCTTGGATTGGATACATCGAAGGTTTTTATATTGGGGAAAAAAAATGCCGACTTTATTCACTTGCTTAACGAAGAACATCAATTGTTTAAAGAAGTAATTGTGCTTGAGCATCCGCGTTATATTCAGCAGTACAGATCTAAAGAAAAACAATTATATATAGATAAATATATTTCAGCATTAAAGAGATAAGTTAAAATTAAAGTTAATCTGACAGTTAAACAGCAAATGTTATCTTCTGAAGAACATATTATTTATACTATTGGTCATTCTACACATAGTATAGATGAATTTTTGAAAATACTGGGTTATTTTAATATCAGATATCTGATTGACATTCGCAGTTTTCCTGGCTCAAGGAAATTCCCGCACTTTAATAAAGAAAATTTGGAAGCAACTTTAAAAGAAAATGGAATAGATTATACACATTTAAAAGATCTGGGTGGAAGAAGAAAAGCACAGAAGAATTCCAAAAACATTCGCTGGCGAAATGATTCATTTCGTGCTTATGCTGATTATATGGAAACTGAAAATTTTAAAAAAGGAATAGCACAATTAGAAGCTATTGCATCGAAGCAAATAACAGCCTATATGTGTTCTGAAGCTGTCTGGTGGCGGTGTCATCGCTCGATGGTTTCAGATTATCTGAAAGCAAAAGGCTGGAAAGTCTTGCATATCATAGCTCAAGGCAAAGCGGAAGAACATACTTATACATCACCAGCACGAGTAACAGGTAATCAGGTTTTTTACTCAGATGAAAATTTGTTTAGCGAATCAATTTAATTTTTATGAAAACAAAATTTAAAATAGGAGATCACGTCAGTTGGAATTCAGAGGCAGGAAGAGTTTCGGGTAGAATAATTAAAGTGCACACAAAAGATTTCAATTACAAAGGTTATACTCATCACGCTGCAAAAGATGAACCTCAGTATGAAATTAAAAGCGATAAGTCTGATCATATTGCCGCTCACAAAGGATCGGCACTTACTAAATTGTAAGACTACTTTATAGTTTTTGAGTTAAAACGGAGTTATACTGTGTGATTATTATATCATTTCAAACTTGTTTAAGAGTCTTTGCTGTTTAATTTCCAGACGTTGAAATAAGCCAGTCCTGAAAAACAAATCTGGATTCAAAATAGCGTATGGAGAGGCTCATTTAGTAAAAGATTATATAAGTCTAAAATATTTTAAACCAGAAAGTTTATCCGTAATGAGAGAAGATATATTTTATATAAACCAATGTAAAACGCTTGCGAAATCTGCCGCAGAAAAAGGCAATTCACCTGTTGGTGCCATTATAGTAAAAGATGATAAGATAATTAGTGAAGCTGAAGAAGCAGTAAAAAGCAAAAATGATGTTACTTGTCATGCAGAAATAGAAGCAGTCAGAATTGCAGTGAAAAAATTAAACTCAACTAACTTATCCGAATGTATATTATACACAACTCACGAGCCTTGCATTATGTGTTCTTATGCAATCAGATATTATAAAATAAAAAAAATAATTTTTCTTAATGCGGTTGATTATCTGGGCGGAGCAACATCTTCAATGGATTTGCTAAGATCTGATTTGGTACCGCCTGATTGGGGAAAATCACCTGAGATAGTGCATCTTAAATCAGATGTTTAATCAATCCGCTTTGGATATTTGGAATGCTTCAATAAATAATTTTGTAATAAATATTCTGATGAGTAATTGTTAATGCAATTCCGAACTGTCCAAGAATATCTTAAATTCATTTCAGTTTCTGAATAAAAAAAGATGCCTGATTATTTAAATCTTAAACAATCAGGCAAAAAAAAGTTTGGAATTAATTAAACTAAACTTGCATCCAGACTAATTGGAAGACTCAGAGCTTTACTGATAGGGCAGTTTTCTTTAGCTGCATTAGCAATTTCCATAAATTTTTTCTGATCTATATTTGGAATCTTAGCCTTTAATGTTAAATGAGAACCTGTTAAGGCAAGTTTTTCCGGATCCATAGTAACTTCTGCATTTACATCTATTGAATCAGGTGTAAATCCATTCTGACCAAGAATAAGACTTAATGCCATTGCAAAACAGCCGGCATGAGATGCTGCAAGTAGTTCGTCTGGATTGGTCCCTGCACCATCCTCAAAACGGGTTTTAAATGAATATTGATGATTGTTTAGAACCTTACTCTTAGTTGTTAAGGTTCCTTTTCCCTCTTTTAAAGAACCGTTCCATACAGCATAAGCATTATGTTTTTTCATGACTATTACCTTTCATTATTGTTTTTATCTGTTTTGTTTTATTGTCTGACTATAATAAACAAGTTATGTTCTTTTATTCCTTGTTAAGAAAAGTTTCACTTGTAATTCATCAGTAACATAATAATTTAATTAAAGAAAGAGAATTACTTCTATTGAGTTATCTCACAATCATTTTATCTTGAACAAATATTGTGAAGCAATCCACAAGAAAAATATTTTTTCTGAGCTGTGAGCAATGAGAATTTTCCGCAGATATTAAATTGTATATTAAACTAAGATTATTAAAAGACATAAAAATATTTTTGAAAGCTGAACTATGAAAGTAGAAATATGGTCGGATATAATTTGTCCGTTTTGTTACATTGGAAAAAAACATCTTGAAAAAGCTTTAGAACAATTGTCATTCAAGGATAAAGCTGATATTGAATGGAAAAGTTTTCAGTTAGATCCGTCACTGCCGCTTGAAGGGCTTTCTATTTCCACAACCGAATATTTAATTAAACACAAAGGTATGCCTGAGCAGCAGATAGTTGGTATGCTTGAATATCTAAAGCAAAAAGGAGCTGAAGCCGGAATTAATTTCAGGCAGGATATTTCAATACAGGCTAATACTTTCAGAGCACATCGCCTGATTCACTTTGCTCAGGAAAGAGAAAAGGGAAATGAGATGGAAGAGGCTTTATTTGCTGCTCACTTTTCTGAAGGCAAAAATATTGGAAGCATTCAACTGTTAACAGAGCTTGCAGAAAACATTGGACTGAATAAAACAGAAGTTATAGAATTCTTAAACAGCGAACAGAAAACAGAAGAGGTTAGGAAGGATATTAAAGAAGCACAAGCTTTAGGTATTCATGGTGTTCCTTTTTTTGTGATAGATAGAAAGTATGGAGTTTCAGGTGCGCAGCCAATAGAAGTATTTGTAGAAGCACTAACACAAGCTTACCGGGAAGGTCAGCATAAATTTAAAATGGCGGGCAAGCAAAACAATGGCGTTTGTGAGAATGATAACTGTAGAGTATAGAGAGAATTAATTCAACAAATTTGTTTTAAGTCAAATGAAAAATGCTCTTAATACTTTAGTTTAGATACACAGTTATTACTGTTATCAGCAGCTCAAATCATTTTAATTAATTTGGAGTTTTAAATTTTTACGCTTTATCAGTTTCTTGTTATAGTTCATATTTTTTCAGCCATACTTGGAATGGGACCAGGTTTTGTTATGATTTACATCGTTACAAAAGCCTCTAACATGACAGAATTAAGACATGCATATTTTATCCGCAACAGATTGCATAATTTTGTAATGGTTGGCGGTACTCTTCTGCTTCTATCCGGCTTGGGATTAGGATTTATTAATCCTTATTTATTTCATGCTGCCTGGTATATAATCAGTTTAATTCTGTTCATTATTGCATTGGCATTTGGACCAATTTTATTAACACCACGTTCAAAACCGATTAAAGAGTTGTTGAAATATTATAACGGAGATGAAATTCCTGAAGAATATTATGCCCTTTCAAAAAAGTTGTTCTTCTATGAACGAATTGAGAACTTGATATTCTTAATCATAATCGTACTTATGGTTCTTAAACCATATTAAAACGGATTTTTATTTGATATCAATTTGCTGACTAAAAAAAATTATAAAGAAATAATCAGATTGGAAAAAAATGAAAACGAATGAAGAGCTTGATGTAAGAACACTTATTCCGATTAAAAGACATGAATTGTTATTAAAAATTTTTAAAGAACTGCCCGTTGGTGAAAGCTTTATTTTTATTAATGATCACGATCCGGTGCCATTATTTTATGAATTCCGTTCGATCCATGGCGATGTTGTCGGATGGGAATATTTGAATCGCGGCGGAAGAGAATGGAAAGTAAAGGTTACACGCACCGAAGTTTCAAAAGAACGTGAGATGAAAAATATTGCAACTCTTCTTGATCTTCGTAAAGTTGATAAAAGGGATTGGAAGCAGATTGTGTTCCATCGCTACGGTATGATGGAAGAGGGAACAACAATGGAACTGATTGCAAAAGAAGATATGAAAGAAATTGAAAATATTTTCAGAGAAAAGTTTGGGGGTAAATTCAACTGGATTTCTAAAAATAAATCTTCAGATGAATTTGTAATTCATATCAGAAAAGAGGATAGCAGTGGTCTTGGTGATACCGGTTATTCAGTAGTAAATGAATTTGATGTTCGTCCTTATCCGCCTTCCGAGCGGCACGAAATGTTTTATAAAGCTTTTGCAGATATCAGACCGGGTGAAGCGTTTGAGTTTTTTAATGATCATGATCCTAAACCATTGTATTATCAAATGGAAGCAGAGAGTAAAGAACCTTTCAGATGGGAATATTTAGAAAGCGGACCTGATGTGTGGAAAGTAAGAGTGATTAAAGTAAAATCAGAATAAAGCTATTTGATGATTTTAATAATTTTTGAGTAACTGCGTTTAATGTTTTTTAAGATCAACAAAAGAATTTTTAGATTTGAAAAAATATTTCCAGAAATTATTAATGATTTTAAGATTAAAAGAATTATAAAGTAGAGGTTTAAAGTGCTTTGCATTTATCACGAATCAACTGATCCGTATTTTAATGTTGCTGCCGATGAATATATATTAAAGTATATTGAAGAAGATTGCTTTATGCTGTGGCGTAACGATAACGCCATTATAGTAGGTAAATTCCAGAATACACTCTCAGAAATAAATTACGAATACGTTAAAGAACATAACATCTCTGTTGTAAGAAGACTTTCAGGCGGCGGTGCTGTTTATCATGACCTTGGCAATTTGAATTTTTCTTTTACACAATCAGGCAAGGATACCAGCTTATCAGATTTTGAAAAATTTACCCGGCCGATTATTGAGGTAATAAGAAGTCTTGGAATAGATGCACGCTTTGAAGGAAAGAATGATCTGGTCATTGATGGAAGAAAATTTTCTGGAAATGCAGCACACATTTACAATAATAAAATACTGCATCACGGTACTATTCTTTTTGCTTCTGAAATGAGAAATATTAGCGAGGCACTGCGGATTAATCCCGTGAAGTATATTGATAAAGCTGTAAAGTCAATTCCTAAAAGAGTTACTAATATTTCAGAACATTTAAAAACTCAAATTAGTCTTGAAGAGTTTACCAGAAAGTTGATGGATTATGTTCTCGCAAATTATCCCGATGCACGACTTTATAAATTTACTGAAGAGGATAAAAGAAAGATTCAAAAACTAAGAGATGAGAAGTACGCAACCTATGAATGGAATTTCGGGAAATCACCAGAATATAATTTTAAAAAAGCAGTACGCACAAAAGGCGGCTTGCTTGAGATGAATCTGGAAGTAAAAAATGGAATAATTGAAAAAGCAAAAATCTTCGGAGACTTTTTTTCTGAAAAAGGAATAGAAGATATTGAGCAGGCTTTAATTAATATTCATCACGAAGAAAAGAATTTAAGAGATATCTTATCCAAATATCCGATCGAACAACACTTTCGCAGCATCAATATCGATGATTTGATCTCTGCTATGTTTTGATGATTATATCATCACACCTTAAAAAAGTAATTTTAATTATTTTAAACTGGATATCAACAGTAAGCTTTCCCATCGGTAAGACGACAGGAAAGTTTAATGCTGAGAAAATATTTATGAAATAATATGGTTTAACAGAAATAATGAGAAAAATTTGTTTCTTTCGGATTAAAATTATTAAAAGGAGTTGAAGTTATGTTACTAACAAAGCTGCTCATTGAAGAAATTGAACAGGAAGCAATTAACACAAAGAAAATGTTAGAGCGTGTTCCTGCTGAAAAATTTGATTGGCGTCCTCACCAAAAATCAATGACGTTAAAACAACTTGCAGTACATATTGCTAATTTATCCAAACGACCGGCTCAGGTTATCACTACTCAATATCTGGATTTGGCTGATAGCTCAATCAAAAAACCTGAAATAAATAATACCACTGATTTAATAAAAGAATTTGAAGAAGGAACCAGTCAATCCATTGATGCATTAAAATCAGTTAGCGATGATGATTTAAATGTAAATTGGATTATGCGAAGAGGTGAGCACATAATAATTAATATGCCCAAAGCCGCAGCTATTCGTAATATGGGCTTAAGTCATCTCTATCATCATAGGGCACAATTGGGTGTTTATCTCCGGTTGTTGGATATTCCTGTTCCCGGAATGTATGGACAAAGTGCAGATGATAAATTACAGACTAAAGGATAGAACCGTTTTAATTTTCGTCTTTATCTCAGATAATTTTTGAGACAATCTGAAAATGTAATTTTTATTTTAACAGAGCTATACAATGAATAATAAAATTGATCTTGTCAGACAAAATGAACTTGCAGCAAAATTTCACGAATTACATCATAGTGATGAAATTCTTGTGTTAGCAAATGCATGGGATTGTGCCTCTGCAAAAATATTTGAAGTAGCCGGATTTAAAGCGGTTGCAACAACAAGTTCCGGCATTTCTTGGTCATGTGGATTCAAAGATGGAGAGCACATTCCGCCGGATTTAATGATTGAGATTATCAGTCGTATTGCGGGCTGTGTTACTATTCCAGTTACTGCTGATATAGAAGCCGGATATTATGGAGATGATCTGAAAAAATTTTCAGATTTCATCAGTGATGTAATTAAAGCCGGTGCAGTTGGAATTAATCTTGAAGATGGTGATTCAAAAACCCGATCACTGATCGATATTAATTTTCAGATAAAAAAGATAAAGTCGGTTAAGGAAATTGCGAATCAAAATGGAGTTAACTTATTTCTGAATGCCAGAACAGATGCAATTGAGTTAGCAAAAGGTGATTTAAAAACTAAAATTAAAATTTGCATTGAAAGGGCTAAAGCGTTTGAAAAAGCAGGTGCAGATGGAATATTTATTCCCTTTGTAAAAGAAATTAAAACGGTTGAAGAATTAAAAAAAGCAATCAAACTGCCGTTAAACATACTGATTAACGATACAGTAAAAATTGATGAGCTGAGAAAATTAAAAATAAACAGAGTTAGTGTCGGCGGTAAACCAATGTTAGCTTCACTGAGTACTCTTAAAATAATTGCTGATGAATTATTGTCCGGTGATAACTGGAACTCGCTTTTTGTAAAAGACCCGAATTATTTGGAAGTGAACAAATGGTTTGCATGAGTTTAACTTTAAGAATCATTTTTGATTTTACCTGTTTTTAAATTTCAATTATTCGTTCAACTGATTAAAATAAACTTTTGATTCCGGTAATTGCAATCTGCAGCCCGACACAAAAAATAAGAAAAGCAATAAAACGATTTGCAATTGTTTGCCCTTCATTGCCTAATCGGCTGACAATATTTTTTGTATGTCCATAAAGAAAATATATTAAAATGCACATTACAGTAATTGCTAATAGCATTGCAGCATTGTTAATCAGATAACCTGACCAGTCGGAATTAGAACTATGTGCACTGAGTGTGAAAAGCACAGATATTGTTCCTGCACCGGTTGTAATCGGAAAAGTAATAGGATAAAAAAGTTTATCATTAACATTATTGGCAATATTATTATTGGTCAGACTTTCTACATCTTTAGCATCGGTTTTAGTATCACTGCGTGCAGAAAGTGATTCCCAGCCTATAATACAAATAACGATACCACCGGCTAATTGCACAACCGGAATTGATATGCCGAATAACTCTAATATCCATCTGCCGGCAAATAAAGCTACAACACAAATAGAAAAGGCGTAAATAGTAATTTTTTTTACCGCTGCTTTTTTATCAGAATCCGGAAGCTGCGACAGATAAGGATTAACAATTAAAGCTGACCCGATTGGATTAATAACGGGGAACAACGCAACTATACTTATAAAAAGCATATTAATAAATGTATGAACATAGGTTAACATATAATCTCATAGTTTTATTTAAAGTTACTGATTATTTGTGTTTTTCTCATCAAACTTATTCCAAACTATTCCTTAATGCGTGCAAGTAATTTTAATTAAACTTTTTTTGTCACACAGAATTATTCTATGTTGATTAAAAAAATTTTTTTATAAATATTTTTTCTTTATCACTAAATGAATAAGTTAACATCAAAACTTATTTAACAATTTATATTATTCAAAAAGTCCTATGAAAGCAGTTCGTTTTGTTGGGGTAATTAAACCTTTGGAAATGCAGGAAATCCCAATTCCTGAAATAGGGAAACGCGACATTTTAGTGAAAATAAAAGCAGCAGGTATTTGCCATTCTGATGCACATTATCGTGCAGGAATTTCTCCGGTTAGTTTTACTCCGTTAACATTAGGTCACGAAGTAGCAGGGATAGTTGAGAAAACAGGGGAGGAAGTAACAAATGTTAAACCCGGTGATAGAGTTTGTCTTCATTATCTGGTTACTTGCGGTGATTGCTATTACTGTTTAACGGGTAATGAACAATTTTGCAAACAAGGTAAAATGATAGGGCATCATACAGACGGAGGTTATGCAGAGTACATTGCGGTTCCTTCACGTAATGCAATTCATCTTCCCGATGAAATTCCTTTTGAACAAGGAGCAACGTTGATGTGTGCATCTGCTACAGCATATCACGCTTTACTAAAAAGCAGAATAAAACCAGGCGATAAAACTGCAATTTTTGGTGTCGGAGGTTTGGGGCAATCTGCAATACAACTTTCAAAGGCTTTTGGTGCTTCAATGGTTTTTGCGGTTGATATCAACGAAAAGAAATTGAAACTTGCTGCCGAATATGGAGCCATTCCGATAAACGGAAAAACAACTGATCCGGTTGAAGAGATTAAAAACTTAAATGCAGATAAAGGTGTAGATGTTGCAATAGAAATGATAGGATTAACTCTAACACAAAAACAAGCTCTTCAATCTGTAGGTCCGTTGGGACGAGTAGTGCTTGTTGGTCTTTCAAATAAAAATCTTTCTGTAAACACTTACAGCGAGATACTTGGAAATGAAGTTGAATTAATCGGTTCAAATGATCATCTGTTGCAGGAGCTTCCTAAACTGATTGATTTTGCAGCTAAGAAAATGCTTGATACTTCACAAATCGTAAGCCGGACAATTCCATTGGATGCAGATGCAATTAATGAAACACTTGATGCATTAGAAAAGTTTGATGCGGGAGTAAGAACGGTTATTGTTCTTTAGTAGTTACCTGAAATGCTAATAGTAATGAAGAAATGAATGTTAATTTTCAATTGTATTTGTCTGCAGTCAATTAAAATAATTCCGATTCTGATAATATCAGGGTTGATATTCAATTTAATTTTTTATGTCTGATAATTATTCTTTGGATAATAGACCTCAACGCCGTAGTTTAATTCTTGCAGCATTAATGCTTACTATGATGCTGGCTGCAATGGATTCAACTATTGTTTCAACAGCTATACCGCACATCGTATCTGAATTAGGCGGATTTACAAAATTTTCCTGGGTGTTTTCTATTTATCTTCTCTCACAAACAGTTACTATTCCTTTGTACGGAAAGTTAACTGATCTGTTTGGTCGTAAGAAAATTTTAATTTTTGGAATTAATGTTTTTTTAATCGGGTCAGCTGCCTCTGCAGCTTCATGGAATATTGAATCACTTATCCTATTCCGCGGAATGCAGGGACTTGGTGCCGGTTCTATTATGGCTACAGTAAACACTATTGCTGGTGATATTTATACAGTGGAAGAAAGAGCAAAAATTCAGGGATATCTTTCAAGTATCTGGGGAATAAGCGCTATCGTAGGTCCTGCTCTTGGCGGTGCATTAGCAGAGTATGTAAACTGGCGCTGGATTTTTTTAATTAACCTTCCGATAGGCGCTTTATCAATTTATTTTATCACTACTTTTTTCAAAGAAAAAATTGTTCCCGTAAAACCTGTTATTGATTACAAAGGAGCTGTTCTTATCCTGATTACTTTAGCACTGTTATTTATTTATCTGCTTGAAGGCGGACAAGCTTGGGCATGGATTTCTTTTCAAAGCTTTGCTCTTCTTATAACTATTTTGTTATTAACGATCTGGACTGTTAGCACTGAAAGAAAAACTGCCGATGCAATTATGCCGGGATGGCTGTGGAGAAATAAAACTTTAGCTTTTACAAATCTGGCAATGGCTGGTATGGGAATAGTTATGATGGGTCCCGAAACTTTTCTACCCACATTTGCACAGACCTCGCTCGGCATTGGAACTATCGCTTCAGGTTTTATATTGGCAAGTATGAGTCTTGGTTGGCCAACTTCTTCAGCACTATCAGGAAAATTGTATATGCGGATTGGATTCAGAGACACTTCAATTATTGGAGCAGTTTTCGTCCTTTTAGCATTTGCAGGATTTCTTTTTATTCCAAGACCTCAGCCTGTTTATCTGCTGGTTACAGATCAGGTTTTGCTCGGTGCTGGATTTGGTTTGCTTTCAACGCCTTCTTTAGTCGGGATTCAGTCAATGGTTGCATGGCAGCAAAGAGGAGTTGTTACAAGTGCCAATATGTTTTCAAGAAATCTTGGACAAAGTCTCGGTGCCGCAATTATCGGTGCAATCTTCAACAATTCATTCCTACATCAGATGAAAAGCAAGCCATCTGATATTCCTGATTCTATAAAAGATATTATCGGAACATTCCATTCATCAGATTTAGTTGAGTCATCTAAAGAGTTTTTGCGCGGTGCTATAAATATATCAATGCAGAATGTTTATCTGGGGCTTGTCTTTTTTACATTACTTATTATTCTTTGTCTTTATATTGTCCCTCAAAGAAGTGCAAAAGATAAAACGCTCATTGATACCGGCAGATGATTGTTCTTTGTCTTCTATCCATAGTTTTGAGAGTAACTTTTATTTTAAAATAATTAATTTTTTTTAGGATTATCCAAAAACACTATCCTAAAAACAATTAGCTTTTTAAAAATTAAATAAGCAATACTTCTTAGTTAATGATAGTCTTGTAACTTTATAATAACCTAGAATGATCAGAAGAACAAGTGAGCCAAGTATCTTTATTTCAGTTTCGCAAGAAGTCCTTTATAAGTGCTTGTACTTCCAGTATTCAGATATTAAATAGTTACAATTAAATCTGAAGATATTTTATATTTGAATCAGAAAGGCAAATATCTTTTTGATGGTTGTTTCACCTGTACTTTAAAAATTATTAACATCAGAGAATAAGAGATTCAAATTATCAGAAGTTTTACTTATACAGAGGTATATTACTTTGCTATTAAATCAAAATCAAAACCAGCTCTGCTTAAAGCATTTTTAGCAGCTTGTAATGCAAAGTCAGCTTTGTTATGAGGATGTACAGGCACCTCTGTGGTATTCTGTAACTGCTCAAGCAGGTTTTGTGTTTCGGCTTCGGTTAATTTTTCACAAACATCATACATACCACCCGGTTCTTCTTCCAGTAAATCATGCTTTTCCATTATATGCCTTATTACCTTTATTACATCAGGCGTTGGGGGAACAACCATCAATGCAGTTAAAGCACCGTGATCCAGACGAAGTTTTGGCTGCAGAGGTAAAGGAACATTATTATTTGCTTTTTGTGCAGCAGGAAAAAGTATTTTCTCTTCCATTTTTATGTGCTTTAATAATCCTGTTCGGAATTGATGATAAAGCTCAACATCTATTTCGTTTGGATTTTCTGTTGCCTTATCAAATAACGACTCAATTCTTCTGTGGTCTGCCGTGAAAAAATTATAAAGTGGTTTGTTCATTTTTCCTTAAAATATATTTCAAAAAATTTTATCATAAACTGCTGCTTTCAAGTGTGTATTAACAACAAAAAAAATCTTTTTTAATAATAAAAACTTACAGATTGACGTTGGATAATCCCCAACTGAAAATATGTTGAAAAATATCTATTTATTTGTAAGTTGCAGAGTTAGATAATTAAACATCGGTTGTAAACTATTCTTTTTTAAAACAAAACACAAAATCAATAATTATATATGAAGTATTCAAAAGCAAAATCAGTAAAAGAACTATCAGTTAACGGAACAAAGTATAATTACTGTTCACTGAAAAATCTTAAAGAAGGGGATGTTAATCATTTACCATTCAGCATTCGTATTCTTCTGGAAAATGTACTTAGAAATTATGACGGGTTTAGTATAACAGATGAACACGTAGAAACTCTGTTAAAATGGACTCCCGAAGCAGTTGATAAAGATATTCCTTTTATGCCCGCACGAATTTTAATGCAGGATTTTACAGGAGTGCCGGCTGTTGTTGATATGGCTTCTTTACGTTCCGAGTTTGTAAGACATGGAAAAGATGGACAGAAAATTAATCCTGCAATACCTGTTGATTTGGTAATTGATCATTCGGTTCAGGTGGATTATTACGGAACCGATTATGCATACGACAAAAATGTTGAGCTGGAATTTGAAAGAAACAAAGAACGGTATGAGCTTTTAAAATGGGCGCAAAAAGGATTGAATAATTTTACTGTTGTTCCTCCGGGAATGGGAATCTGTCATCAGGTAAATTTAGAATATCTTGCTAAAGGAGTTATTTCAAGAAATGGCTGGCTCTTTCCTGATACTTTGGTTGGCACCGATTCACATACGCCGATGGTAAATGGTATTGGAGTTATAGCCTGGGGTGTCGGCGGTATCGAAGCCGAAGCCGCAATGCTTGGTCAACCAATTTTCTTTACTTGTCCGCAGGTAGTTGGCTTAAAACTTACAGGCGATATCCCGAATGAATGTACTGCCACTGATTTGGTACTTTCAATTGCAAGGCTACTTCGGAATACCGGAGTAGTTGGAAAATTTGTGGAAGTTTTTGGAGACGGTTTAAAGCATCTGACAGTTACCGATCGCGCTACTATCGGTAATATGTCGCCTGAGTTCGGCTGTACGGTTACTTATTTCCCTATTGATGATAGAACTTTAGAGTATATGCATTCCACTAACCGCTCTGATGAACAAATAAAAATTGTAGAAAAGTATTGTAAGGAAAATTTTCTTTGGAGAACCGGAAATGAAGACATCAGGTATTCTTCAATAGTTGAGCTGGATTTATCAACATTAGAACCAACAGTTTCCGGACCTAAGCGACCACAGGATAAAATATTTGTTAAGGATTTAGAGAAAAAATTTAAAGAGATTTTAAAAAATGAGTTTAGCCGCGAGTATCAGCCTAAGAATGAAAGGGCAGAGTATGCAATGCTGATTGAAGGTGGATCAGGAACAGAATTTACTTTGGGTAAAGTACCAATAAGCGGAGAAACACATTCACAGGTTATTCTTGATGGCAGTCATCTTCACTCGGTAAGGATAAAAGAATCGAACAAAGAATTTGTACTTAGCGACGGCAGTATTGTAATTGCAGCTATAACAAGCTGTACAAATACATCTAATCCTGCAGTGATGGTTGGAGCAGGTTTACTTGCAAGAAATGCTATTGAAAAAGGATTGAGAACTAAAACATGGGTCAAAACATCTTTAGCACCGGGATCGAAAGTTGTTACTAAATATTTAGAGCGTTCAGGATTAAATGTTGATCTTGAAGCTTTACGGTTTCATACTGTTGGTTATGGCTGCACATCTTGTATTGGCAATTCAGGACCGCTTCCACCAGCTATTGCTACAGCAGTAGATAAAGGTGAATTGATTGTTGCTTCGGTTCTTTCAGGAAATCGTAACTTTGAAGCAAGAGTTCATCCGCAGGTTAAAATGAATTTTTTAATGTCTCCGATGCTTGTGGTTGCTTATGCTTTAGCAGGAAGGGTAGATATAGATTTAATCAATGATCCAATTGATTATGATCCAAATGGTCTGCCGGTTTATCTGAAAGATATATGGCCCTCAAGAGATGAAATTCAAAAGACAATAAATGAATGTATGAAGCAAGATGATTTTCAGGAAGTGTATGATGTTATTTTTGATGGTTCAACGGATTGGAAAAACCTGAAAGTTAATCTTGATCAGAATTTTGAGTGGAATCTAAACTCTACTTACATTAAGGAAGCTCCATTTTTTGAAAATCTAAAAGAAATACCTGAACCGGTAACTGATATAAAAAATGCCAGGGTTCTATTGTATTTAGGAGATTCGGTAACTACAGATCATATTTCACCCGCCGGATCTTTTAAAGAAACTTCAGCCGCAGGTAGTTATTTGATAAGCAAAGGAATTTCTAAAGGTGATTTTAATTCATACGGCTCCAGAAGAGGTAATCACGAAGTGATGATGCGGGGTACTTTTGCCAATGTAAGAATTAAAAATAAAATTGCCGATAAAGAAGGCGGCTTCAGCCGGTACCTGCCAACAGGTGAAGTTAAAAATGTTTTTGATACTGCAATGGAATATAAAAAAGACAATACACCATTAATTATTCTCGCCGGTAAAGAATATGGTTCGGGTTCTTCCCGTGACTGGGCTGCAAAAGGAACTTTTCTATTGGGAGTAAAAGCAGTTATTGCGGAAAGCTTCGAGCGTATTCATAGAAGTAATCTGGTTGGAATGGGGGTTGCACCTTTAGTATTTACAGATGGTCAGAATGCTGCATCATTAGGTTTAGACGGTACCGAAATTTTCAGTATAAATGGTTTAGCTGATGATTTAAAACCTCACAAAATTTTAGATGTAAAAGCAGTTCATCCATCAGGTAAAGAAGTGAAATTTAAAGTTGAAGCAAGACTGGATTCAGCAATAGAAATAGAATATTATAAGAATCAGGGAATTCTGCAGTACGTGCTTAGAGAGTATTTGAAGAGTAATTAAATTTTAACGCCGCGGATTCACTGACTGTAAATCAATCTGTGTATTCGCGGCAATTTCTTTTCTTGTAAATTTTATTTGTTACTGATCTTTAAATAGATCATTCAGTTCACATAATATCTGCTCACGGTTTTTTTATCAGATTGCTCTTTTCTTTTTCGTATAGCATTACAGCTTCGTTAACGATTCTATATGCTTCTTCCTTTCCAATAAACTGTTCAACAACAACCTGCTTATGCTCGAGTTTTTTATAATCCTCAAAAAATCTTCTTAACTCAATAACAGTATGCGGCGGCAATTCTGAAATATCATTTATATAATTAACAGCCATATCATTATTTGCAACTGCAATTATTTTATCATCCTGTTCGTTATCATCAAGCATATGCATTACACCGATAACCTTAGATTCGATAATACATAACGGGTCAACATCAATTGAGCATATTACCAGAATATCTAAAGGATCTTTATCATCACAATAAGTTTGCGGTATAAAACCATAATTAGCAGGATAATGCACAGACGAATAAAGAACTCTATCCAATCTTAACAAACCACTTTCTTTATCCAATTCATATTTCCCCTTTGAGCCTTTCGGAATTTCAATTATTCCGTTTACTGTTTTGGGTACATCTTTTCCGGGACTTACATTATGCCATGGGTTAAATGATTGCAGATTCATATTTGGTACTTAATTATATAAACAGCAATTGAACTATAATAAATACCGGCAGTAAAATGATAATTGAAAACTTAAACATATAACTGAAAAAATCAGGCATATTAATATTGTTTTCTTCTGCAACAGCCTTTACCATAAAATTTGGACCATTTCCGATGTATGTCATAGCGCCAAAAAATACAGAAGCAGTTGAAATTCCTTTTAATAAAATTTCAGGGATTCCTGCAACCAAAGTTCCTTCTGTTATACCGAGTCCTAATGCAAGCGAATGAAATGTAACGGCAGTTGGTGTATTATCCAGAAAGCTGCTTAGCAATCCTGTATAATAATAAAACTGTTCAACGGATTGGATGCCAAGATGTTTTGCGTTTATTTCAAGATACAGCAGAGCCGGAACCATGGTAATAAAAATACCAAGGAACAAATAAGCTACTTCCTCTATCGGATGCCATGTAAAATTGTTTGAAGTCCTTAGAAGTTTTGGAGTAAATAATAATGAGAGATAAGCCATTAGCAGTATAAATGCTTCACGGACGAATTTGAAATAAGGATTAATGTTGATAAATGAAAGATATTGCTCATTGATAAAAGCAACCGCCAGAACGACTCCGGCTAAGAAAATAAAATTTCTTTTCCCTTCAATTTTTATAGGGCGAATATCTGTTTTATCACTGATTATAGCAGAGTGAGGCTCTTTCTTATAATAATAAGTATCAACAAAAAAGTAAATTACAAGCAATATTAAATTTGTAATAAGCCATTCAGGTACTAAATGAAAAAACCATGTAAATGGCGCCCCTCTTAAATACATCATAAACAACGGTGGATCTCCAAGCGGAGTAAGTAAACCACCACAGTTAGCAACAATACCAATAAAGAATAAAATTGTGTGAACCTTAAATTTTCTTTCTTTATTTGTTTGGATTACAGGTCTAATCAAGAGCATAGCTGCACCGGTTGTTCCCATAATTGAAGCAAGCACAGCACCAATCCCTAAAAATAAAGTATTAATTTTTGGTTTAGCTTCAATATCACCGGTTAAAAGTATCCCGCCGGTTATAGTAAATAAAGCACCAAGCAGAATTAAAAATGGAACATAATCGAAAATTATTGCGTGTTCAAGTTCGTGTGTAAATCCATTTAGCAGCAAATAAATTAAAACAGGAATGCTTAAAATAATCGCAACTAAAAGTTTGTTCCGGTTCTTTTCCCAAAAGTGATTCCAGAACAAAGGAAACAGAGCAATTGATAAAAGCATTAAGACGAACGGTAAAATACTTAACAGTGGTATTTCAACATTTGATGTGTGTTCCATAATATTCTTTCGAGAGTATAAATGATAAAAAATTCAGGCGGTAACTTAAAAAAATAATTATTAAAAATTACTCAGCGAAATCACAAACCGATGCTTTTAATTAAAAAGTTGCTCACTTTGATAAGCCTGTTCAAATCAGTATTTTTAGCCTCAAAATATCACAAATAACGAAAAATATTTAGAAAATAAATTATGAGATTAAGTAAATATTTTGTTCCAACTCTCAAAGAAGTACCTAATGATGCTGTAGTAGCAAGTCATATTTTAATGTTAAGATCAGGAATGGTAAGAATGCTTTCTGCCGGTATTTATTCTTTTCTGCCATTAGGATATCGTGTAATCAGAAAGATATCAGAAATTATTCGTGAAGAAATGGATGCAATTGGCGGACAGGAATTTCATCTGCCGGCACTTAATCCAAAAGAAGTATGGGAAGAGACAAATCGTGTTGCTGCTTTTGGCGATACTTTATTTCAGATAAAAAACCGTGAGTATGTTTTAGCTCCAACTCATGAAGAGATTATGACATTTCACGCACGTAATGTTGTTAAATCCTACAAAGATATGCCGCAAATCTGGTATCAGATACAAACTAAATTCAGGAATGAGCCAAGACCAAGAAGCGGTGTAATCCGAGGTCGTCAATTCCTGATGAAAGATGCATATAGTTTTGATACGAGCTGGGAAGGGTTGGATAACTCCTATGATCTGCATGATAAAGCGTACAGAAGAATATTTGATCGCTGCGGATTAAAATATTTTGTCGTTGGTGCATCAAGCGGTGCTATGGGCGGTACCGGCTCCGAAGAATTTATGGTTAAATCTTCTGCCGGTGAAGACACTGTTGCTTACTGCAAATCCTGCGGCTATGCTGCTAATGTTGAAGTCGCTGTCTCAAGAGTAAACGGAGTTGAAAGAGATAGCGAAAGTAAAAGTATTTTTGAAATATCTACACCAGATGTTAAAAGTATAGATGAGCTTTGTGAATTCTTAAAGATTGATGAAACCCAGTGTGCAAAGTCAAGAGTTTATATACACAATGAAAAACCAATTTTGGTTTTAATGCTCGGTAATGATGAAGTAAACGAAACCAAATTAGAAAAAGTTCTTGGCGGTGCTGTACGTCCGGCTCATCCTGATGAACTGAAAGAAATTTCTGGTGCTGATGCTGGTTCAATTGGTCCTGTTGGTTTTAATGGAAGAATAATAGCTGATAATCGTTTGAAGAATGCAAACAATATGTTCAGTGGTGCAAACAAGAACGATTACCATATTGGCGGCATTGATTTTAATCGTGATATAACAAATGTAGAGTACTCGGATTTCAGAATAGTAAAATCAGGCGAAGGCTGTCCAAATTGTGAAAAGCATCTTGAAGTTTTTCCTGCGATTGAACTAGGACATATATTTAAACTGGGTACTAAATATTCAGATTCAATGAGAGCTTTTTTTACTGATGAAAAAGGAGAAGAGCATCCGATAATTATGGGAAGCTATGGAATCGGTGTTGAACGAGTTATGGCTTGTTCTATTGAGCAGAATCACGATGCAAATGGAATTGTGTGGGATAAAGCAATTGCACCGTTTCTTGTTCATTTAATTGGATTGAACTTAAAGAAGCAGGATATAGTTGATACCTGTGAAAAAATTTATAATGATCTTAATCAGGCTAAGATAGATGTTTTATTTGACGATCGTGATGTAACAGCCGGATTCAAATTTAATGATGCAGATCTGCTTGGTATGCCCCTTCAGATAGTAGTAGGTGAAAAAAAACTTAAAGAAAACAAATGTGAAATAAAGATAAGAAAAACGGGTGAGAGATTTGATATAGTGTTAAATGAGCTGCAAAATAAAATTAAAGAATTATTACAGTAACAGCATTCATTGATCATATAAATTGTAAAACTCTGGCGGGTTATACTATAGCTTGTAAATTATAGCTGAGTAAAAAGAAATCGTAAGAATTCAAATAGATAGAAAAAAATTTTTTAATATTAACTTAAGAAATTTGAAAACTCCGGTACCTGAAAAATTTTGGCTGCCAATAATTTCCCTCCTTATAATCTTTGGAGTATCTTTCGGATATTCTCAAACGAACGATCTGGCGGGAATTAAATTCAATTCCAAAAATGTATCCAAACATCAAAAAACATCAATTTTTCTGAATGAAGGAAAGCCATTAGAATTAAGTAATTCTTTTTACATCTCTTTCGATATTTCTTTTTGGGACTTTAAGAGATTTGGACCAATACTCAGAATTGAAGATGAAAAAGGAAATGAAATACGGGTAGTCTATGTACCATTTAAAAACAAAGATACCTCGTACATACAAATTACTGAACCATTTAATAAAACATCTTTAGAGATTAAAATTCCCCGAAATGAACTGACAAGAAACAGATGGTTTAATTTTAAATTGGAAATTGATCGAAAAGATAAAATTTTAAGAGCATACTGGAATAATAATTCCATAGATAAGATTAATTATCCGATAAAAAATCAAGATCAATTTAAATTTGTTTTTGGCATAAAGGATTTAAAAGACTTCAGTGATTATGATGTGCCGGCTATAGCTGTAAAAAATATTATAATTAGTGAAAATGATAAGATAAAATATCAGTGGGAATTAAATCCTTTTAAGGAAAATCCTTTATACGATAGATTTGAAAATATTAAAGTGACAGTCGTTAATCCCGTTTGGATTTATCAGGATCATCAGAAGTGGAAACACATTACTGATTTTTTTATATCTGACTCACTGCTTAATTGTTTAGGCGTTGCATTTGATTCAGTTAATTCACGTCTTTTTATTGATCGTAAAAGCGATTTGCTGATTTATAACCTCATATCAGGTAAAGATTCTGTTATCAAATATGATTCGATAAGTCCGGGTTATTGGAATGAATTGTTTTATGATGACAGCAATCAGGTCCTTTACTCATTTATGAATGGAATGGGTCAGGTTTCTGTTTTCGATTTAAGAGAAAAGAAGTGGACGGTAATTGATTATTCAAGAAACTATAGCGGACATTATTTTGGCAGTGCAAAATTTATCTATCCCAAAGGAGGTAATCTCTATTTACTTGGTGGTTATGGATGGTATTCTGTAAAAAATGATTTATTCAAATACAACTTTTATCAAAAAAAATGGGAAAAGATTAACCTGAAAAAGAATGAAATGAACCCGCGTACATGGTTTGCATTTGGTAAGGGTTTTAATGAAGGAGAATATTTAATTTATGGCGGACTTGGAAACAAGTCAGGAAAACAGGAAGATGGATTTAATAATTTAAATGATTTTTTTCTGCTTAATCTTAATGACTTAACTTTAAAGAAATTAAAATATCCCGAAGGACAAAGAATAAATTATGTTGTTTTGGCAAATTATCTTTACTTGAATAAAAAAGATTCCACAGTTTATTTCTTATCAAAGACTGATGAAGGTGATTATTTTAATATTTATTTAAATAAAATGAATCTCAATACAGGAGCCATATCCAGGATCAAAGATAACTTTTGGAGCTCTCGAACCGACAAATGGGTGTATCATTATCTGCATTACAATAAATCAACTAACGAATTTATATCTGTAATATTTGATTCCGCAAAAGTTGAACTGTATTCAATCAGCTATCCGCCAATCTCTGAAACTGCTGAAGTATATACTGAAAATAATGATTCGGGGGAAAATAATTTTCTCGTGTTCCTTATTCCAATATTCATTTTAATTGCCGGCACAACAATTTTTGTTTTTCTGAAAAAAGGAAAATTAAATACTGGCGTTTCAGAAGCCGCTAATAAAGAAGTAAGCTATAATTTTATTGTCAGACGGAATAAAAATTCAGTTAATCTTTTTGGTGGATTATGGATTTATGATAAAGATGGAAATGAAATTTTCCAATCACTTTCTCCTAAGCTTAAGGAAATATTCTTATTGATATTAATAAGAAGTTTAGGCAATCATCATAGCGGAATTACATCTGAAGAACTTTCTTCGATCATCTGGCCCGATTCTTCTCCCGAAAGTGGTAAATCAAACAGAGGGGTGGCAATTAACAAACTTAGAAAAGCATTGTCATCAGTTGAAGGTATAGATCTGGAATTTTCTGAGAAGCTATGGATTATTAGATTCAGTAATGGTGCAAGCTGTGATTATTTAGATTATTTAAAATTAAAAACCAATAAACAAGATATTAATGAATTTAAAGATGAATCTTTTCAGACAATATCAAATATTTTCGGCGGCGGTGAATTTTTAAAAGGAATCAGTTACGACTGGCTGGATTCCATAAAATTTGCAATCAATAATGAAGCAATAACATTTCTTAAACAATATTTTGATGACAATGAAATATTTCAGGATTTTGATAATCGTATTAAACTATGTGATATAATATTATTATTTGATTCAGTAGATCAGGAAGCTATCAAATTGAAGATAAAAACTTTATCCGATATCGGAAGACATCACATTGCTAAAAATTCCTTCAACTTATTTATTGCCGAATATAAAAGATTGTATGATGAACAATTTCCTCTTTCTTTTGAAGAACTAATCAAATCTTAAAAAATATTTTAAAATTAACCGGAAATTAACCCCTTTACTAACCTTTATGTTAACCCTTAGTCTTTTTATTTACATCTGAAATTAAAATTACTAAGGATAAACGGGAAGTCCCCCAATATTCTTTTTCTCCAGCCTGGGGGACTGGAGAGTATAAAATGGGATTAATAATGATATCAACAAAAACAAAAACTAAACTCTGCCCACACTGCGGTAAGCCAATCAGTATAAGAGCCTTAAGATGCAAATGGTGTAAGGTTTGGCTTGTTATGGTGTGAAATAATGTTGAAAATTGTTCATACCATCTAAAAGTAGAGTATTCAGTTTAAATAGAATTTGCATTCCAATAACAAATGTTAGTGAAGGAACTTTTATAGTTGTAAGAATTAGAAAATTCACTAGGCTATAATATTGCAGAGCATCAAAACAAGTACTTGCTTTTATAGCAGCATTAAAAATTTTCCTTAGTTAATCAATTCCAATCATTTCTCTATTATATTCTAAACCCGCTCAGGTATAATTTCTTAGATAACTCTTGTATTTATACCCATACAGGTATATTTCATCTCCTGATAAATATAATTACACTCGTAAAGGTATAAAATAAGCAAGCTATCAAACTTTGTAAAAGAAAAAAGAGAAAAATAGATTAACAATAGTAGGATAATGGGGAAATTACATTTTAACACCACCTGTTGAGCAATTTCTGGAGATGCCCGAAGTAGAGGATTTAACAATGCATCTTTCAGAATTAATAGGAATAAAAACAGCAGAACATTTATTGATTAAATTAAGATTTGGTGAACTTGCATTTATCAGTAAAAGATTTGACAGGTTAAAATCTGAAAAACTTCATCTTGAAGATATGGCTCAAATAACCGAGATGCTAACAGAAAGAAGATACAGCAGTCCGATGGAAAAAGTTGGAAAAGCAATCTTAAAACACTCTGATTATGCTGGTAATGATGTAATAAGATTTTTTCAATTAACATTATTTTGCTTCATAACTGGCAATGCTGATATGCATTTAAAGAATTTTTCTTTATTAACAAATTTAGATGGAAAGATAATACTTTCGCCTGCTTATGATTTACTATCAACAAAAATTCTTTACAAAGAATTGATTGAACAAAGATTGGATCGCTTAAAATAACCTGAGACTCATCAAGATCATTGAGGACTTGATTGATAAATTTATTAGTTTCTGATTGGAAAAACCGAATAAAATGAATTTATTAAATCCCAATACACCTTTAGTTGAAATATTTGAAGATCTCTTTACAAAAAAACAAATTCGAGTTTTTGTAAAGCGTGAAGATCTTACAGATCAATATATTTCTGGTAATAAGTGGTATAAACTAAAATATAATTTGATTGAAGCTGAGAAACTTGGCTTTAGAACTCTTCTTACATTTGGTGGTGCTTTCTCAAATCATATTCACGCCGCAGCAGCCGCAGGGAATAAATTTGGTTTCAAAACTATCGGAGTTATAAGAGGAGAAGAGCATCTGCCGTTAAATCCCACATTGTCTTTTGCTTACGAAAATGGAATGTATCTTGAATACATTGATAGAACATCTTACAGAAAAAAATATGATCAGGAATTAATCCAAAAATTGAAGGATAAGTATGGTGATTTTTATTTAATCCCCGAGGGCGGATCAAATCATTTGGCTGTTAAAGGATGTGCTGAAATAATATCATCAATAAATATAAAGTTTGATTATATATGCTCGGCTTGCGGTACCGGAGGTACTTTAGCAGGTTTAATACTTGGTCTTAATAAAAATGCATTTGCATTAGGCTTTTCTGTACTAAAAGGCGGTGAGTTTCTGAATCAAAATATAAGCTCTTTTCTAAAATACTTTGATGCTGATGATTTTAAGAACTGGAAGATAAATTTGGATTTTCATTTTGGCGGATATGCTAAAGTAACTAAAGAGCTTATAGAATTCTGCAGCAGTTTTTCGGATCAGCATAATTTTATTATAGAACCAATATATACCGGTAAAATGTTTTATGGATTATTTGATCTGATTAAAAGAGATTATTTCCCAACGAATTCTTCAATTATTGCAATTCATACAGGCGGATTACAGGGGTTGGAAGGCTTAAAATTCAGAAAGAAGATATAATTCCAAAAGTTATTACAATTTTCAAAAATATATTAAACCTTAAAAGCAGGTTGATAGATATTTTATTAGATTAATTACTGAAATTTTTAAGTTTTAACTTTATCGAGTTTTATGGATCCTGAGATAGTCCTGATTGCAATTTCGGATAATGATTTAATTAATATTCTTGAAAAAGAGTTAACTGCAAAAAAATATAATGCATTAATTGCAAAACCCGAGCAGGAAATAATTGATTTTATTGCCCTCAAAAAACCTTCAATTCTGATTTTAGATACAAGTCTTAATGAAAGCGGCTTAAGAGCTGAACTTGCTGTTAAAGTAAAAAAGATTTTAGACCTGCCGATAATATTTTTATCCGATTCTCCTGAAGAAAAAATCTTTGAACAAGCAAGACTAATTAATCCGGCAGCATTCTTTTCTAAACCTTTTGATATTAAAAACATTGTACGGGCAATTGACCTTGGTATTAGTAATCACAGATTCCATAAAGACATTGCAGATATTAAAAGCAAATATGAACTAATAATAAAGGCTGCTAACTCCGGAGTTTATGAAATTGATCCCGCTACTTTTGAAATTGATGGTGATGAACAGCTTGCAGAATTATTTGGATATACAAAGGCTGAAGTTAAAGAGCTTGGCTGGGCGTCTTTAATGCCCATTGAAGATTATAATAAGAAGAAAGAACTATTAAATAATTTACTGCAGGGTAAGATTGAGTCGTACAGTATTGAACATAGAGTAATTAAAAAGAATGGCGGAATTGCCTGGGCTGTTTCCTGCGGCTCTCTTTCAAAAGATTTTGATGGAAAGACAAAAATAGTCGGAACACTTAGCGATATAACAGAAAGAAAGAATGCAGAGGAAAAATTAAAGAAATACTCTGAAGAACTTAAACAAAGTAATTCGGCAAAGGATAAATTTTTTTCAATAATTTCGCATGATCTGCGAAATCCGTTTAACTCACTTTTAGGATTTTCTGAACTTCTTGCTAATAATATTGAAGACCTTACTGAGCAAGAGATAAAAGATTCTGCTAAAAGTCTTAACCGTACAGCAAATCATTTATTTAATTTGCTTACAAACTTACTTGAGTGGTCGCGGCTGCAAACAGGAAATTTCTCAATGGAGAAAACAGATTTTAGTTTAAGCACTATCATAAATTACATTCTTGATGTTTACTCCAGCCCAATTTCTGAGAAGAAAATAAATATAATTAAAGAAACCAACTGTGAAATAAATCTTTTTGCTGATAGAAACATGGTTGAAGCTGCAATAAGAAATATTATTTTCAATGCCATTAAATACAGTAATATTGGCGGGACTGTAAAAGTCGGTTGCAGAACCAATGATAATAAAGCAGAGGTTTATGTAGAAGATAATGGTGTTGGTATTGCGATTGAAGATCAGGAGAGATTATTTAAAATTGATAGACAGTTTTCAACTGAAGGTACTAACTGTGAAAAAGGAACCGGCTTTGGATTACTGCTTGCTAAAGAACTTTTGGGAAAAAACGACGGCTCTATAAAATTTACCAGCACAATAAATGTTGGTTCAACGTTTATAATTTCATTGCCGCTTACTAAATAATTAAAATACTTTTATCCGGGATTTATATGTCTGAAAATCAAAACTCACAACAAGCAGCTGAAACCGCAACTGTAAAAAGCATAATTAAAGAATTAACCCAGCCTTTTAAAGACTTGTTTAAAGCTTCAAGAGCTTTGTGGGGAATTAATCTATCCTATCTTTTAGAAGGAATAACATATTTTGGAGTTGTTGGATATCTGGTTATCTATTTTACAGATTTTATAAAGCTGGATGATATAAGTGCAGGGCAGATGGTTGGATTTCAAACTGCGGGTATTACACTTGCGATGTTATTTCTTGGTGCAACTGTAGATTGGATCGGCGTAAGAAAATCACTTTTGTACTCTTTGGGTTTTATGTTAATTGGAAGAGTATTCCTGACACTTGGACCTGACATTACTTCTAATACAGGATTGTGGTCATCTGCACATCTTATTGCAATGCTTGGCTTGTTGGGAATTATTCTTGGTTATGGAATTTATCAGCCGGCTTGTTATGCGGCAGTTAAACAGTTTACTAACGAAAAAACTGCTGCGATGGGATATGCAATGTTATATGCAATTATGAATCTTGGTGGATTTCTTCCAGGGATTATTGCTCCGCCAATCAGACAGTCATTTCCTAATGACAGAGAAGGAATGCTTGCCGTAATGTGGGTGTATGTCGGGCTTACTGTTTTAGGAATTATTGTTGTTGCAGTAATTTTAACTAAAAAGACGATTGAAAAAACAATTCTTGAAGTAAGCGTTGAAACCAAAGAAAAGATAGAAGCAGATAAAAAAGCAGAAGATGAGAAATCTTTTAAAGAGAAAATTATTTTTTATCTAAAAAATTTTCCTATTAAAGATGCAAGATTTATGTATTTCATATTTATACTTATTCCTGTTCAAACATTATTTGCACATAATTGGTTAACACTGCCTGTCTATTATAAACGGGCGTTTACCGGAGTTGTATCTGATAATTTTGAGTTCTTTACCAACTTCAATCCTTTACTAATTTTTATTCTTACTCCGATGGTTGCAGCATTAACAGTAAAGCGGGACACATACAAAATGATGATCTTAGGAACATTTGTTATGGCTTTCCCAACATTCATTCTTGCACTTGGTCCAACAATTTTTAATGTTTTTGCCTTTCTGATTTTGATGACGATCGGGGAGGCTATGTGGCAGCCAAGATTTTTACAATGGGTTGCGGAAATTGCTCCAAAGGGAATGACCGGAATTTATATGGGAATTGGTCAGTTTCCCTGGTTCTTAACAAAAGTTGTAACAAGTTTATATTCGGGCTGGTTCTTGATGACATACGCTCCGGATGGTGTTCCGCCCGAACAAATGAATACAGAAACAATGTGGTTTATCTATGGTTGTATTGCAATGGTTAGCACAGTCGGATTGTTATTAGCACGTAAATGGATGGTGAAAGGATTTAAAGTTAAACACGAAGGATAAATATTAATTGAATGATGCAGTTGTGTAGTAGATGAAAAATAAATTGTTCTTATAGGTTGATACAACACTATTCCATTAATACAATATTTTTAATTAAGTATCAGGATTAGTATGAAAAAAGTATGTTTTAAAATTTTTGCTGGCATAATAATTCTGATTACTGCCGGATGTTCATCAATCTCCTATGAGACAATCTATCCTGCACTTATTGATGGGAAATATGATAGTGAGTTTCCCTACAAATCTACCTCCGAAGAATTAAAGAAAATAAGTGAAACAATACAACGAATTAACACAACAGCATTTTACAAGATTTATATTTTCCCTGCTCAGGAAAATATCACGATAGAAGATTTAAAGAACATTGAACCATCTCAAAAGGCGGAAAGAGAATTAATTGCTGATAATTCTGCATCCGGAACCGGAATTGTTGTTTACTCAGAAAACGGAAATGTAGCTTTAATGACCTGTGCTCATACACTTTCTTTTCAAGATACCATATATGCTTTCAGACTAAACGATGACGGAACATATTCAAAATATCTTGAATCGGTTTTAATTAAAGACAAACAGGTTGTATATGTTGCAGGCTTTCCTGAAGGCAGCCAGCTTGATATTCTTGCAGTAAATAGTGAATATGATCTTGCGTTAATCGGTAAGAGTTATGGTTCTCAGCAAAGAGTTTTTTATCCTGTGTTCAAATATCCAAGAGGTAATGCTAAAGAAGTTGAGTGGGGAACTTTTGTTTATTTGCTCGGATATCCGATTAATTATAAAATGATTACAAAAGCAATAGTCAGTTGTTCCAAAAAAGAAGGGGATGGTTCATTTCTTGTAGATGCAGTAATTAATCCGGGGTTCAGCGGAGGACCAGTACTGGCTATTCGTGATGGTGTTCCAAACTTCGAGTTAATCGGAATAGTTCAATGGGTTCCCGAAGAAGAAGAAAGCCTTGTGTATCCGCAACTATTAAAGAATCATTCTTCTTATAATCCGGTGGTTCCATATAAAGGAGATTTATTTGTAAAGAAACATAAGTCAATACGATATGGAATTGCTAAGGTTATCCCTGTCGAGAACATATTAAAATTTATTTTTTCAAATAAAGCAGAACTTAATAAAAAAGGATTTCATATTTTCGAATAAAAATATTTTTGGTTTTAGTAACTTTTTCTCCTCTCCAAGCGTCTCATTAATACCGGTATTGAAATGAAAAAAGAAATTGAACAAATATCTTTAAAAGTTATCTGTCCGTTCTGTAATAAATCTATTTCAGAAATATGGATAGCAAAAATAGATTCTGTCATTGGGATAAGATATGCCTATATCTGCTGCAAGTGTGATCATCTGTTAAAGATTTCTAAAGAAAGAATATCTGACAGTTCAATTAATTCATTTATAACTATTCAAGAATAACACTACCGCCCGCACAAATATCATCTTTGTAAAAAACTGCAAACTGACCGGCTGCAATTCCAAGATCTTCTTTTTCAAGAGTAACTAATCCCTGATCATTATTTATTTCAAGACTGCATTTATAAAATTTTTCACCGTGTCTGATTTTCACTCTTAATCCGCTGTTGGGTAAGCTATCATTTATTATCCAATTAAATTTTCCAACCAAAAAAGTTTTACGTGCACGCTCAGTTAAATTTTCCCGCGAAATATAGATGATGTTATTCTTAATATCTTTCTTAACAACAAACCAAGGTCCGCCGCCCAATCTTAAACCGGAGCGCTGACCGATAGTATAAAAGTAATACCCTTTATGTTTACCCATTACTTTACCGCTGTCAATATCAATTATATCACCTTCAATTTCCCCAAGATGATGTTTGATAAAATCAGTAAACTTAATTTTACCTAAAAAACAAATTCCCTGACTGTCTTTCCGTTTCATATTTGGCAGATTATATTTTTCTGCTAATGATCTTATTTCTTTTTTAGTAAATAAACCCACAGGAAACATTGCTCTGCTTAACTGGTTCTGAGTTAAATAAGCAAGAAAATAAGTTTGATCTTTTACCGGATCGGGCGAAGTTTTTAATAAATAATGATTGTTATCCTTTTCAACCCTTGCATAATGACCTGAAGCAACTTTTTCAAATGAATTATCGATTTTGTTTAAGAACTGTCCGAACTTAATCAATCTGTTGCAGAACATATCAGGGTTAGGTGTTCTTCCGTCTTTGATTTCAGAAATTGTGTAAGAGACAACAGAATCCCAATACTCATTCTGCATATTGATAATTTCAAGCGGTGTATCAGCTTGTTCACATACTGCCCGGGCAAATTCCATATCCTCTTCCCAAGGACAATCACCAAGAAATGAAAATTCATCCTGCAGCCAAATCTTAAGATAAAAAGCAGTTACATCATATCCTTCATCTTTTAAAAGACGAAGTGCAACCGAACTATCAACTCCGCCTGAAAGCAGAACAGCAACTTTCATTTTTCTTTTTTACTCCGTTTAATCTTTATTGCTTCTAATTTACCGATCACATCATCATAGATTTTTTTATCAACCTTACTTAAAATTATCGTAATCAGTTTATTTGAATTTATCATCCTGTCAAAAAATCCGATACATATTTTATTTTTCCCATCGCAAACCTTCATTAAGCCTTTATATCTGGCATCAAAAATGCCACCGGTTAAAGATTCGATATCTTTATAATAAATTGTTACGGTTTTTTTTCTGAAGAAAAACTCAGAACAGATTATCTTTTGTTCATCAGCTTCGATTTTATATGGTACAAGCTTATAAAAATTAAAATAGGATTTGTTTAAGTAATAAAGCAAAAGTAAAGATATTATAAATGGAAGCAGTAACAATAAATTATTATCAAGATTTATTGCCAGAGATATTAAATAGAAAACAAGTAAAACAGATACAACAAAATTTGCGTACCTGTAAATAAGTTTCCAAAACCACGAGTAAGTATAAATTTGCATAAAATTTTGTAATCTTTTTTAACAAATTTACTTAAGAGAATATAAAGGTTAAAACAAATTGCGGATAAATAAAAAAGGGCTCATCAGAGCCCTTAATTATCAAATAAAATCGCTTGCTAATTAATCTCTGCTCCAAGACCTTTAATCTGATAAATAGTTACAGGTCCTGTAACAGTTGATGGATCAAATGCTACGCCTTGTTCTGTTGCAACGTGTTCATAATATTCTAATGCTTCTTCCTTAGTGAGATTTATTTTATAAACCGTACCCTCAACAACTGCAGTTTTCCCCTTTGCTTCAACCGGGAATACGATATCTCCATCTTTAACTTTTATTTTGATCTTCTGATTTTCAGCATCGCTTTTTAATTCCATCCAACATCCAGCCATTGAACAAACATCAAGAATCTCACCTTCAACCAGAACTGTTTTGTCCAAAAATTCTTCAGGGTTTTCCAATATTTTTGAAATACTGGTTTTATCTTTTAGAGTAATTTCTCTTCCCAATTTTTCTGTTTGAGCGAAAACCGTAAGAGAAGTTATCATTAGCAGAAATATAATTAGTTTATTCATATCATTTCCTTTTGTTGATTAAAATTTAACAGTTATTTTATCTTTGAATTCTATTTTAATACCCTTTGCGTCGCCGACAACTTCTTTAAATTCTTCCATTGATTCGGGTTTTTTCTTTTCAAGGTTTTTCATTACTTCTTTGTTTTTTATTAACTCAGTAAAATCTACTTCAAGCAATGTTACAGTATTGCCCTCTACAAAAGAAGCGTCAGTTTCATCAATGTTATTATTAAAGTTAATTATTGCAGAAATTTTAAGTCCATTAAACATATCAGTTATTTTTTCCAGTTCCTGATTTTGAAAAGTTGAATCTTCATATTCGGAAGTATCCTCCATATCGCTGCTGCCATTATCTTCTGGTTTTGGAAAATCAACTTCCAATAATGCTGGATTTCCCTTAGAAAATTTAAATTTTATAAAATCATTGTTTACAATTGTATCCTCAGATTCTGTAGCATCTTCTCCGAAAGGAACCTTGTTTTCAGGACTTGGGTTAAGCTTTATATTATTAATATCTGTAAAAGAATATAAAGCTTTAAAACCTTCGTAACCGTCAGTTGAAAAACTTTCGCCCGAAACATATTTAACTCCTTCTCCGAAATCAGAAACCCTTGATTTTAATCTGTCTTCATTAAACATATTAAACTCTTCAGTCTTTGAAGAATCGAAGGCTGCGATAAATTCCCGCATCATATTAATAAATTCAGTTTTCATCAGAACAGTTTCTTCTATTGTTCCGCTTCCATCCTGATTAAGATTTACTTTAGTAGCAACCTGCAAACAGCCGCTGAATAATGTAAGTGTTATAAGTCCGGCTAAAACAAATTTTATTTTTTTCATAACATTCCTTTATAAAAGATTACTTGCTAATTCAGCTAATTCGGAACGCTCACCTTTTTCAAGATTAATGTGAGCATATAATTTTTGTCCTTTAAATCTATCGATAAGATACGAAAGTCCATTCGATTGTCCATCAAGGTATGGATGATCAATTTGATAAACATCGCCGGTAAAAACAATTTTTGATCCTTCACCCGCACGTGTGATAATAGTTTTAATTTCATGCGGGGTAAGATTTTGTGCTTCGTCAACAATAAAGAAAATTCTTTGCAGGCTTCTGCCTCTTATGTAAGATAATGGTTCTATAACAAGCTTTTGATCCTTAACCATTGCATCAATAGCAGTATGCTGTTTATCGTGTTCAGGAAACTGATCCTGAATAACTTTTAAATTATCCCACAAAGGCTGCATATAAGGTGCAAGTTTGCTTTCAACATCTCCCGGTAAAAATCCAATATCTTTGTTGCTTAAAGGAACTATCGGACGGGCAATAAAGATCTGCCGGTAACTTTTTTTAACATAAAGTGCAGCAGCTAGGGCAAGTAATGTTTTACCTGTACCAGCTTTTCCTGTAAGAGAAACAAGTCTTATTTCAGGATTTATCAGAGCATCAACTGCAAATGTTTGTTCGGCATTTCTTGGAGTTATTCCATATACAGTAGTTTTATCGATCTTGATCAGCTTTTCCCGGGTTGAATTTAATTGAGCTAATACTGATCTGAACTGATTTTTCAGTATAAAATATTTGTTGGGAAAAGCCTCCCCGTTTAATTTTTTTAAAAGTTTATTAGGATTTACTTCATAAGGCGGATGAAACAAACTTAAAAGAACATCATCATCAAAATTTTCAATTATAGCTTTTCCGCTGTAAAGCTCTTCGATATTTTTTACCCTGTCTGTTGTATAATCTTCTGCAATTATTCCAAGAGCTTTTGCCTTCATCCTTAGGTTTACATCTTTTGTAACAAGTATAACCTGGGATTTATTTTTTAATTTAATCTGCCATTCGTATGCAACGCTTAACACACGATGATCGGGTGTATCATCAATAAAGACATCACGTATAGCCGGCGAAATTCCTTTGGAGATTGCGATACGCAGTTTTCCCCGTCCTTTGCCCATTGAGATCCCGCCATTAAATAAAGCAGATCCGGTTATTGAATCAAGTGTCCGGGCGAACTGACGGGCATTAAGATTAATAACCTGACTTCCGCGTTTAAATTGATCTAGCTCCTCAATTACTGTTAAAGGTACGATAACATTATTTTCCTGAAACATATTAATTGATTCTGCATCATGCAGTATCACATTTGTATCAAGCACAAATGTTTTAGGTTCTTTTTTTGTTTTAGAAGTCTTTTTTATCGGCATAATTTTGTGATTAGTTTATTTTAAAAGTGAAGACCACAATTAAAGGGCTGGCTAAATTGTAAAAGATTGTTAAAAAGTTATTGCTCAAAACAGCAGATGATTCCGTTTTTTTGATTCATGTGCAAAAATCTGAAATTGGATTATCAATATCAATTGAAATTTGACTAAATATTTTATTATTAGGAATCCTTCTTTGCCGGAATTGTTATTAAAAACTCGGTTCCTTTATTAATCTTACTTTTAACCTCAATCTTCCATTTAAGTATATCAATCAAATCCTTTACAAGCACCAATCCTAAACCGGTTCCGCTTTCGCCCATAGTTCCTCTGCCGGTTTGTGCTTCGCCAAGTAAAAAAATACTTCTTAGCTGAGATTCCTCGATTCCAATACCATGGTCTTTTACTGAAAGTAAATAATGATCTCTATTATCTTTTACAGAAATAATTATTTCACTTAATGAATTTGAAAATTTGATTGCATTGTTAATCAGATTACCGATAATGGTCTGTATCATAAACTTATCAGAGTGAATGACAATTTCGTTAGGAAGATCAGTAACTATTTTTATCTTTTTATTTTTTGCAGACTGCAGATACGGAGTTATTGATGACTCAATAACATCTGAAAGAATCAGATCTTCCGGATACATTTCAATTTTTTTATTAGAAAGTCGGGCCCATGTTAAAAGATTTTCAAGTAAAATTATAAGATTCTTTGATGAAACATTCATCTGGCTTATTATTTCTTTTTTATCCGAATTGCTTAATCTCTCAAAATCATATTCCAGCAAATCTGATATGTTAACAAAAGCTGCGATAGGATTTCTTAAATCGTGTGCAATTATTGAAAAGAACTTGTCTTTTGTTGCATTTAAGTTTGCAAGCTCATCATTCTTTTGACTGATCTCTTTTCTTTGAATGTTAATTTCTTCGTGCTTTATAAATAATTCGTTTCTGGTTTTAAGAATATTATTTCTGTTTCTTAAAAGCACCCAGATAAAAATGATTGATGCAATTGAAAATAATGAAATAATTAATGCAATTATTCTTTGAGAGCTTATAATTTTCTTTTGCAGTTCGTTCTCAACTTTTAGTATCTCAGATTCACTCTCAACTCTTTTCAACTCATGTTTTGCCTGAAGATCGGCTATCTTTTCAGTGTATGATAAATTGAACAGGCTGTCACTAATTGTTTTATACTTTTGATGATATTCAAAAGCTTCTTTGTAATTATGTCTCTTTGAAGATAGAAGAGCTAATTGATTATAGATTATACTCAGGTCAGAAAGTGAGTTTAACTCATTTGAAAGCTGTAAAGCTCTCATTAAATAATCTTCGGCTTCATTGAATTTATTTACAGTTAAACTAAACCTGCCCAAATCATTAAGTGAATGGATTATCTCAAGTTTAAAATCAGTCTTTTCAGCAAGCAGCAAAGATTCCTTAAAATATTTTTCGGCTTGATTATAGTTTTGTTTTTCAAGTTCAATTTTTCCCAGACTGGAATATGCCCATATTAAACTTTTTGTGTCATTAGAAGCCTTTGAATTTTCAAGTGCCTTTTTAATAAATTCTTCAGCTTTTGCGTGATTATTTAATGTTAAATATACTTCTGCTATATAACTCTGAAGTAAAGCAATAGTAGCTTTATTATTTTCATTAACTATTTCTAATGCTTCGTAATAATATTTTAATGCGTTGTTCAGATCTCCTTTGTTATCGTAAGTAACACCGATATTCAGAAGGGTATTAACTATTGTTTCATTATCACCTATCTTCTTTGCATAATCAAGCGATTGAAAGAAAATCTTAAATGTTTGTTCAACATTGCCCTTCAGATTCTGATTTATTGCCTGTGAATTAAAAACTTTAATCAGGCTTAATGAGTCTTTAAGCTCTTGATAAATAGGTATTGCCAATTCATATTGCTTATCAGATTCCTCAATTTCGCCAAGATGCCACAGGGCAACACCCTTATTAAAATATGCATCAGCAAGAGACCATTCTGCACCAGATTCCTGTGCAAGTTTAATTGCTTTATCAAGATATTGTATTGCTTCTTTAGGATTTTCTGACGATAAGAAATATCCCATTTCAATCAGCAATCTTATCTTTTCCTTTCCTTTTGCAGTAGATAAAAGAGTTTTCAATGAATCAACTTCTGACTGAGTGAAAACTGTTACAGATGAGATGAAAAGAAATATTAAGATTGTCAGAAAAATTATTTTAGCTCGATTAATTAAACCCAAAATACTGCCGATAATTTTCTATAATATTATTTTTCTTTATTATATTCTTGAAAGATTGTTATATATTTACAGACAAAAATAACGATGCCTTTGCTCAAAAACTATTTTATACTAACCTTTGGAAATAAAAGATAAGCCGCCTTTGGAGTGGCTATTTTTTTAAAATTGAATTTTTATTACCGGTAATTACAGATTGTAATTGAAAATATCTGAATGGACTATGACTAAACGAAAAACAAAAGCAAAACTGATACTTGAAGATGGAAGTGAATTTTCCGGATTTAGTTTTGGATATGAATCAAACACTAACGGGGAAGTTGTTTTTAACACAGGTATGGTTGGCTATCCCGAAACAATGACGGACCCATCGTATAGAGGACAAATTTTGGTTTGTACTTATCCACTGATTGGCAATTACGGAGTTCCCTCCAGAGAAAAGGAATTTGGATTATTAAAGAATTTTGAATCAGATAATATTCAATGCCGCGCTTTAATAGTTTCAGAATATTCTTATAAACATTCACACTGGAATGCAGAAAAATCTTTATCCGATTGGATGATTGAGGAAAAAATTCCGGGTATTTACGGAATTGATACAAGAATGCTAACAAGAAAATTAAGAGATAAAGGAACAATGCCCGGGAAAATTGTAATTGATGAAAACTCGAATATTGATTTTCAGGATCCCAATAAAACAAATCTTGTTGGTGAAGTAAGTGTAAAAGAAGTAGTGGAATATAAAGCAGGTAAACAAAAAATTGTTCTTGTTGATTGCGGGACAAAAAACAGTATTATCCGCGCCTTTATCGGCAGGGGTATTTCGGTTATCAGAACTCCTTACGATTACAATTTTACAGAAATCGAAACCAATGGAATTGTTATTTCAAACGGTCCCGGTGATCCTAAATTAAATACTGCCACAATTGAAAATGTAAAAAAAGCATTTAAACTTGAAAAGCCTGTTTTAGGAATTTGCCTCGGTTCTCAGATTCTTGCATTGGCTGCGGGTGCAGATACTTATAAACTTAAATATGGTCATCGCGGGCATAATCAACCTTGTAATGAACTTGGAACAAAGCGCTGCTATATTACTTCACAAAATCATGGTTATGCTGTCGATTCAAAAACTTTAACTGAGGATTGGCGTGAATGGTTCATTAACGATAACGATGGAACGAATGAAGGTATTATTCATATTTCAAAACCATTTTTTGCATCTCAGTTTCATCCTGAAGCTTCTCCCGGACCGGATGACAGCGAGTTTATTTTCGATATGTTTGTCAGAGCACTTAAATAGTAATAATCTTATCCCAAACTCGTTACGGGATATACAACAAAAAAGAAAAATGCTGAAACAAATTCAGCATGAATCAATGATAAATTCTGTATGATTAAAAAAGGAAAACCCAAAAAAGTTCTAATTCTTGGCAGCGGCGCATTACAAATCGGACAAGCCGGCGAGTTTGATTATTCAGGTTCACAGGCAATTAAAGCCCTTAAAGAAGACGGAATAGCAACAGTTCTTGTTAATCCGAATATTGCAACAATTCAAACATCAGAAAACTTTGCAGATAAAGTTTACTTTGTTCCGATTAAAACTGAGTTTGTTGAAAAGATAATTATTAAAGAGCAGCCCGATTCTATCTTATTACAATTCGGCGGTCAAACAGCGCTTAATGTTGGTGTTGATTTGTATGATAGAGGAATCTTAGAAAAATATAATATTAAGGTTTTAGGAACATCGATTGATACAATTAAGGATACCGAGGACAGATTATTATTTGCCGGGCGTGTTACTGAAATTGGTCTGAAGGTTGCCAAAAGCAAAACCGCTACAAGTGTTGATGAAGCTGTAAAGGCGGCAGAAGAAATTGGTTTTCCTGTAATGGTCCGTATTGCTTATGCTCTTGGAGGATTAGGTTCAGGAATTGTTAACAGCAAAGAAGAATTGATTGAAAAAGCAAGAAGAGCATTCTCATTTACTAAACAGATATTAATTGAAGAATCACTATATGGCTGGAAAGAAATTGAGTATGAAATTGTACGGGATAAATATGATAACTGCATTACAATCTGTTCGATGGAAAATATTGATCCGATGGGAATACATACCGGAGATAGTGTTGTTATCGCTCCGGTTCAAACACTTTCGGCAAAAGAAAATTTTAAACTACGCTCAATTGGTATAAAACTAATCCGCCATCTTGGAATCATCGGCGAGTGTAACATCCAGTATGCACTTAATCCTGACTCGGAAGATTACCGTATAATTGAAGTTAATGCACGATTGAGCCGAAGCTCCGCACTCGCATCAAAAGCCACCGGTTATCCGCTTGCTTTTATAGCAACAAAGCTCGCACTTGACTATGCACTGAATGAAGTTGCAAATATTATTACTCAGGAAACATCAGCTAACTTTGAACCCACACTTGATTATGTTGCATTAAAATTTCCTCGCTGGGATTTACAAAAATTTCAGCAAGTAAGCACATTGCTTGGCTCTGAAATGAAATCAGTCGGCGAAGTAATGTCTTTGGGAAGAAGCTTTGAGGAGGTTTTACAAAAAGCTGTTCGTATGCTTGATGTAGGTATGAATGGATTTGTTGGTAATAATATAAGCTTTAACAATCTCGATAAAGAATTAGCCGAACCTACCGACAAAAGAATTTTTGCAATTGCTCAGGCTCTGCAGCAGGGATATTCTGTGGAGAAAATTCACCAGCTTACAAAAATTACAAAATGGTTTTTGTATAAGATGAAAAATATTGTTGATCTTCAAATGGAAATTGCTGGTAATAAACTGACTTCCATTGATTATGAGCTGATGAAAGAATTAAAGCAAACCGGGTTTTCAGATATTCAGATTGCACAATCAGTAAACTCCACGGAATTGGAAGTAAGAAAGTATAGAAAATCGTTAAATGTTATTCCTGTTGTAAAACAGATAGATACAATGGCTGCAGAGTTTCCGGCACAAACAAATTATCTTTATTTAACATATCATGGGTCAGAGGATGATATAATGCCGGGAGAAAAAGATCAGATAGTTGTTTTGGGAAGCGGTGCTTACCGGATTGGTTCATCTGTTGAGTTTGACTGGTGCTGCGTTAATGCAGTTAATCAGGTAAATAAAAGCGGTTACAAATCCATAATGATTAATTGTAATCCTGAAACCGTAAGCACAGATTATGATATTTGCGATAAGCTTTACTTTGAACAGCTGACTTTTGAAAGAGTCCTTGATATTTATGATAAAGAGAATCCAAACGGCATAATTGTTTCAATGGGTGGTCAGGTTCCTAATAATCTTTCAGTAAAACTGCATAATGCCGGTATCAAAATAATCGGCACTTCTCCAGAGCAAATTGATAATGCAGAGAGCAGACATAAGTTTTCAAAAATACTTGATGAAATTGAAGTTGATCAGCCTGAGTGGAAAGAAGTTACCAAGTTGGATGATGCAAAAACTTTCGCAGAAAAAGTCGGATATCCTGTTTTGATAAGACCAAGTTATGTGCTTAGCGGTGCTGCAATGAGTATTGTGCTTACAGAAGATGAGCTTGAATTTTATCTGAAGAAAGCAACTGAATTGAATACAGAACATCCGGTTGTTATTAGTAAGTTTATTACCGATGCACGCGAGATTGAAGTTGATGCTGTTGCAAATGGAGGCGAGCTGTTTTGTTATGCGATATCAGAGCACGTTGAAAATGCTGGTGTTCATTCAGGTGATGCTACACTTGTTCTGCCGCCGCAGCGGACATATCTTGAAACAATGCGTAAAGTAAAAATAATTACAAAGAAGATTGCCGGCGCATTAAAAATAACCGGACCTTTTAATATCCAGTACATTGCAAAAGATAATAAGGTTAAAGTTATTGAATGTAATCTACGGGCATCAAGGAGTTTTCCTTTTGTTTCCAAAACACTAAAAATTAATTTTATAGAGATTGCTACAAGATTAATGCTTGGTGAAAAAGTTCCGCATATTGATAAATCTTCATTTGACCTTGATTATGTGGGAGTTAAAGCATCTCAGTTTTCTTTTACAAGATTAAAAGGCTCTGACCCGGTTACAGGAGTAGAAATGTCATCAACAGGAGAAGTAGCCTGTCTTGGAGATGATTTTAATGAAGCATTTTTAAAAAGTCTTTTTGCAATCGGTCAAAAAGTACCGGCAAAAGGTGTTTTGCTTTCCACAGGTACACCGAAAAACAAAGCTGAACTTATTGATGAGCTAAAAGTTTTACAAGCAATGGGATTAGAATTCTATGGTACAAAAGGCACTTCGGATTTCTATAAAGAAAATGGCGGAATAGATATTAAAGTATTGTTTCGCCCGCTTGATAATCAGGAACCCGGTATATTAAGTTATATGGCAAATGGTAAAATTGATTTAGTTATTAACATTCCCAAAACAACTGAAAAGGTTGAACTGGATAGCGATTATATTATCAGACGAAAAGCAGTTGATCTTAATATTCCGCTTTTTACAAATGTTCAGATAGCTAAAAGATTTGTTAAAGCATTAAAGAATTACACACTCGAAACACTTCCGGTTAAGAGCTGGGATGAGTATGAATAAAGATTATTTAAAAAGTACTTTTATCTTTAAATCAGGCTTGCTCTGTCTTTGAGAATTTACTTAAAAGATATCCTTACTTTGAATAGATATAATTATGAAGTACTTCTACAGTTGTTCTGCAATGATGAAGATCAATCTCAAGCAGATCACGCACAGAAAGCACTCCGGCTAGTTTCTCATTATCAATTATCAGAATATGTCTGATTTTTGCTTCTTTCATTTTTGCAAGAACTTCTTCGGTTGATTCATCAATTTTTGCAACTATAAGATTAGTGCTCATTACATCGCTTACCAGTGTAGAGTTTAAATCTTTTTCTTTGGCTATAACTCTTTTAACTAAATCGCGTTCTGAAAAAACACCGACAAGTTTATCATCTTTCATAACGGGAACAAGTCCAACCCCTCGGTTAGCCAATTTGCTTACTGTCTCTTTTACAGTTGAATCAGACTGGACTGTAAAAATATCTCGACCTTTTAAAATCTCTCTAATTGATTCCATTTCCAGCTCCTTATAAAAAATGATGGTTATTTAATGGCGAAAGTAAAAAAATATTTGACATTTACAAATAATTAATTGATCCCAAATTGTCTGATTATTAAAGAAAAAGACAAATAGTCTTTGCGCTATTATTTGAGATAGTTAATTGAAAAAGTCATTTCTTAATCTTATTTGCAAATATTGGATTTCAAGATAAGTAATAAAGAAGGTAATTCCGATTGGTTAAATTTCAGTTCTTCTTATAAAATCTTCAATCACTTTATCGGAGGAAGTAACTAAATCTTCAGGTTTACCGGTAAAATAAATAACTCCTTCGTGCATCATTGCAACTTTTTTTGCAACATTTTTAACACTGTACATATCGTGAGTTACAACTATTGATGTAACTTTTAGTTTATCTGCAAGATCTTTGATAAGATGATCAATTGAGTCGGACATAATAGGATCAAGTCCGGTGGTAGGCTCATCGTATAAAATATAATTTGGATTTGTTACCAATGCACGAGCCAATGCGACTCTTTTTTTCATACCGCCTGAAAGCTCAGAGGGTTTTAAATTAAGAATACCTGTTAAACCGACAAGCTCTAATTTTTCATTTACAATTTTGAGGATATCATCCTTTGTATATCCGTTTTTGGATTCAACAAGCGGCAGTGAAACATTTTCATAAACAGACATCGAGTCAAACAGTGCAGAACCTTGAAAAAGAAATCCGAAATTTTTTCTTAATTCATATAATTCTTTCAATGAAAGATCGGATACAATTTTACCCTCAACTTTTACAAACCCGGAGTCTGGTTCTAATAATCCTACAATGTGTTTTATTAAAACACTTTTTCCGCAACCGCTTCTGCCGATAATAACAATTGCTTCACCGGCTTCAATTGTAAGATTAACGCCTTGTAAAACTTTCTTGCTTCCAAAGCTTTTGTGTAAATCACTTATTTCAATCATAAAACAAAATTTGTTAACTGGACAAAAATAAATAAAAAGTACTATTTATAATCAGAATATTTATTTAGCCCCAAAATAAGTTTTTGATTTATTCATATTGAATATTATGACATAGTCAAGCTGTTTTTATTAATTCTGGGTTAATAGTTTTATAGTTTTCAGTGTAAGCAGTTCCAGAATTAACAACGGTAAAAAGTCAAACTTAGTTGAAAATAGAGACTCCATCATTTATTAAGCTGCTT
>OFEK01000043.1_pt1 | contig 188252 bp, 127 predicted proteins | sample 1521131 | NCBI WGS metagenome assembly OFEK01 (sample SAMN05720209, study PRJEB24109) | activated sludge metagenome | isolation source: Anaerobic digester | place: China | collected 2015-12-16 | reverse complement strand
CACTTCGAGTCCGCGCCTGGACGATGATTCTCAAAAGACACACCATTCGGCTCGCAGGCGCGTCCCTCAGTGTGACGAGGTTATGAAACGTTTACCGAGACCGACCTGTCACGAATGATCCAAACCGGCGTATTCGCTGGTGGACTGACTCAGCGTGACGAGAATGTTGAGTGCGTCGGATGACCCCTGTCATGTGCAGTTCGAAGATCCGCCGTGGCGGAGCCGCGCGGAGCAATTGCCTCGGACGCCGCCACTGTGTAACTTCCGTCACGCTTCGGAGCTTTCCATCACATGCACGCGGGACCCACCATGACTGCAGCGCATCGAGCACCATCGGCCCTGTACGAATCGCACCTCGACTCGCCCATCGGCACCTTGCACATGTTGACGCTCGACGACGCGCTGTGCTGGATCGGCTTCGGGTCCGAACACAGCGGAGGCGACGCCACGGGCTGGAGGCGGCGACATCTCGCGCCATACATGGCCGAGGCCGCCGGATCGCGGCACGCAATGATTCACGAGCAGTTGCTCCGCTATTTCGACGGACGGTTGAAAAAATTCCGCGTCAAGACGCAACTCCTCGGCACGGATTTCCAATTACAGGTGTGGACAGCACTGCGCGCCATTGCTTATGGAAACACCGTGAGCTATCAGAGCATTGCCGACGCCATCGGCAATCCCAAAGCATCACGCGCGGTGGGTCAGGCGGTTGGACGCAATCCCATTTCCATCATCATTCCCTGTCACCGCGTGATCGGCGAGCACGGTTCGCTGGTGGGCTACGCCGGCGGCATCGACAGGAAGAAATTCCTGCTGCAACTCGAAGGCGCCCTGCTGATGTGAGCCGGGTGCGCGGCGAAGCATGTTGATACAACGTGGAGAATGACGAAGGGCGCGGTGATCCGCGCCCTTCGTGTGTTCCGGCAGCGCTCTCCCCTCGCGGGGAGGCGCGGTTTCGCGTTATTCCGCCTTTTTCTCGGGGAACAACGCCACCTGCACGTAGCGGTCGAAATTGAGATACTTCACGGCGGCCTGGCGGATCATTTCACCGGTCAGTCCGTCGATCAGCTTGTCGTAGGCCAGGAATTGATTCAGCGGCTCGTTGTTGGAAACGGCGCGCGCGATCTGGCTGATCCAGAAGCCGTTTTCCTTCAAACCCTTCTCACGCTCGCGGCGCTGAATTTCCTTGATCTTGTTGAGGTTTTCCTCGGAAGGAGCATTTTCCTTGGCGTTCTTCAGCACGTCGAAGGTGGTGGCGGTGAGTTCGGCCACGCGATCGGGATTCGTACCGAAGTTGATGATGCAAGCGTATTCGCTCTTGGGGAATTTCTCGACCTGCAAGTTCACACCCACGCCGTAGGTGCCGCCCTTGTCCTCGCGAATGGCTTCGCGCAGCATGATGGTGAGGTATTCCTCGAGCGAGCTGATGATGTAACGATTTTCATACGTCCACTCGAAGGGACCGCTGAACACCACGGCCACCATCGACTTGTCGTCCACGCCTTTGCGCACTTCTTTTTTCACAACACCGGCGGGGGTGTCCACATTGTGGTCCTTCCAGCTTTCCTTGCGCTTGATCGTGGGCAGTTGGCCGAGGTATTTCTCCACCATCGGCTTGAATTCCTTCTCATCGATATTGCCCACGAAATAGAAGGTGAAATCGCTCGCATCGCGGAAGCGATCGGTGTAAAAGGCGAAGGCCTTGTCGAGATCCACGCGCTCGAGCCACTGCTTGTTCACCACAGGCACGCGCGGGTGGTAATTGCCCAGCGTGCTGGTCAGCGTATCGGAGAACACGCGTTCGGGCATGTTGCCCATGTTTTCCATCATGGACATCATGCGCGTTTTGAACGAAGAAAAGGCGCTGGTGTCCTTGCGGGGACGGGTTGCGAGGAGATACATCATCTGGAAGGCCGTCTCCATATCCTTGGGCGCGAAGCTGCCGGTGAAGCCCTCGCTCTCCCCGCCGATGGTGGGCGACACGTTCACCACCTTGCCGGTAAGCGCTTTGCGCAACTGCACCTGATCGAAATCGCCCGCACCACCGAGCGTGGTGGCCGTGGTGGCGAACAGACCGCTGGGCAAGTCCTCGGTGGACACGAGCGAATAGCCGCCCGGACTGGTGGCACCGAACAGCACTTCATCAGCCTTGAAATCGGTTTTCTTGAACAGCACGCGGATGCCGTTGTCCAGCGTCCACTCGGTGACGTCGATATCGGCGTATTTTTTCTCCGAGGCGACCTTCACTTTGGAGTCTTTGAGTTCCACGAGGGGCTTGTTTGCCACTTCATCCACATACGCTTCGAGCTGCATGGCTTCGACGCGGGCGAGGATGTCGCGCAGTTCCTTCTCGGTGGGCGGCGTGAGGCCGGGTTTTTCCGGCATGCTGACGGTGATCACGCGATTGCGATTGCTCATGAAATCGGCGGTGAGCTTGTTGACCTCGCGCAGCGTGACGGTGGGAAGGAATTTCTTGTAAATCTCGTATTCGATGTCGATACCCGGAATCGGCTCTTCCTCGAGGAAGTTGCGCACGAACTCCGATGCGTGATCGTCGGATTCGGTTTTGTCGCGCTCGTTCCAGCTGCGTTCCATGTTGCGCAGCATGTTGGTCTTGGCGCGCTCGAGTTCGGTTGCGGTGAAGCCGTGCAGCTTGACACGCTGCGCCTCAACGAGCAACGCTTCGAAGCCGCGAGCGATGCCGCCGTCCTGCACTGTGGTGTTCAGCGTGTACACTTCCTTGCTGCGCACGAAGCCGCCCTTGCCGGAGCCGGCGAAAATGAAGGGCGGATTGGATTTCTGTAAAATTTCGTTGTAGCGATCATTGAGCATGCGCGTGTACAGGCGCTCGATCAGGGACTGGCGATAGTCCTTCACCTTGCGATCAACACGCGGGTCGAGTTTGAAGTACATGGCAATGTTGGTGGAGGTGGCTTCGGCGTCGGAGGCGATGCTCACCAGCAACTCATCGTGATCGGGCACCTGCTCCTGCGGACGCTGCGCCTTGTCGGGACGCGCCGCGATGCCGCCGAACATCTTCTGAATTTTCTCTTCCATGCGCGCCACGTCGAAATCACCCACGGCCACGATGGCCATGAGGTCGGGGCGGTACCAGGTGCGGTAGAAATTCTTCAAGGTTTCATACTCGAAGCTCTTGAGAATTTCGGGCAAACCGATGGGGAGGCGATTCGCATACTTCGAGCCCTTGAGCAACACGGGGAAATGCTTGTCGCGCATGCGCGAGGACGCACCCTTGCGGCTGCGCCATTCCTCGATGATCACGCCGCGCTCCTTGTCGATTTCCTCGTTGTCGAAGGACACCGCGCTGGCCCAATCCACGAGCACCTGCATGCCTTTGGTCACCACGTCCTCGTTGTCCATGGGCAATTCCAGCATGTACACGGTTTCATCGAAACTGGTGTAGGCGTTGAGATCGGCGCCGAAGCGCATACCGATGGACTCGAGGTACTCCACGAGCTGGTTTTTCTTGAAATTCGCCGTGCCGTTGAAGCACATATGTTCGACGAAGTGGGCGAGGCCCTGCTGCTCGTCGGATTCGAGTACGGAACCCGCGTTCACCGCCAGGCGGAAGGCCGCGCGGTTCTCGGGTTTCTTGTTCTGCATGATGTAGTAGCTCATGCCGTTGGCAAGTTTGCCGACCTTGACATGGGGGTTGAGCGGCAAATCGCTGCCGAGTCCGAGGGAAGCTGCGGTCTGATCCTTCTCCTGTGCGAACGCCGTGCCCACCATGAGCAGGAACGCGAGAAACAGACCCGTGAATGTGCGTGTGTTGATCATGAATTTCTCCAGCGGATGATACACCTGAAGCAACAATTACAGAAGATACGAAAATCGAGCAAAAAGATTCACCGGACCGATTCTTGACCTGCTTTTATCCTCTCCCACCGTCCGGAAAGCAGCACCCGCGGCTTCCATGAAACCACTACTGCCTCAAGGATGAAAAAAATCGCGGAATCCCCCGCCCCGCAGCACGATCGCCGCTCGCACGGTATGCTCGCATTCTGGAAAAAGCGACATTGCGGATGGCACAACTAAACCCCTGCCTCGTCCACTTTGTCCGAAGCATCATGTACAGTACACGATCCCTTTTCGGCATCATCCTCCCCTTGCTGGTGGCGGCCGCGGTGAACGCGCAGCCCCTGCGTCCGGAGCTGGAGGCGCGCTTGCAGCGGAGCATCGACAGCATACGCGCGGAGCGTGGCCTGCCCGGGGTGTCCGCATCGGTGTTGCTGCGCGGCCAGGGTGTGTGGCGCGGTTGCGCGGGAATTTCGCATGCCGGCACGCCCTTGCGCGCGGAGATGGTGTTCGGTATCGGCAGCAACAGCAAATTGTTCACCGCGGCGGCCGTGCTACGCGCGGCGGAGGCGGGTCTGTTCGACGTGGAAGACACTGTCGGCGCCTGGCTGCCTCCGCATGCGAACATTGCGGCGGGTATCACGCTGCGACAACTGCTCAACCATCAAAGCGGTCTGGCCGATGTGAACGCCACCCCTGGATATCAGGACAGCATGCTCCTGAATCCCGGGCGCATATTCACACGCGAGGAAGTGCTCGCCTGGGTCGGACCGCCGCACTTCGCTCCCGGCACGTCGTGGGAGTACTCGAACACGAATTATCTGCTCGCCGGCATGATTGTGGAACGGGCCACGGGGCGCGGACTCGCGGCGCTGCTGCGCGAGGATATTCTCGCACCGCTCGGACTCGACAGCACCACCCTGCCACCCGACGAGGGGGTGGTCGGTGTTGTGGCGCATCCCTGGGCGCAGGGCGGTGATATTTTCGCCGTGTCGCGCAATGCGCTGCACAGTGCGGCCTGGTGCGCCGGTGCGATGTTTTCCAGCAGCGGCGATATGGCGCGCTGGTACGATGCGCTGTTCGCGGGCCGTGTGCTCGGTGCGGAGAGCATGCGCGAAATGACCACATTCGTAGGATCGGGCGAATACGGTTTCGGCATTTCGCGGCGCATCGAGAATGGCCGCACGCTGTGGGTTCACGGCGGGAGTATTCGCGGCTACTCCTCCTTCATGCTGCACGACAGCGCGCAAGCGCTGACGATCTGCGTGTTGGTCAACGCCACGCAGGTGCCCGCGCAGGCCATAGCACTGCGGCTGCTGGAAGTGCTGTCGGCAACGCCCACGGGCATCACCCGCGTCGACAGCGCGGCACCCACGCCCCGACTGTATCCCAATCCCGCGAGCACTGTGCTGCACGTGCGGGACGCGCATGGCTTGCTGCGCGTGTACGACGTTCGTGGCGCCCTGCGCTGGGAAGGCTCGATCGACGGTGGCGTAAGCATTCCCGTAGCTCATTGGCCTCGCGGCATGTACGTGCTGCGAAGCGCGCATGCATCATTTACCTTCATGAAGCTATGATATCACAAGCACCGCACCGCATCCTGCTGCTGACCGTGTTGCCGGGCCTCGGCATGCCCGCGCAAGCTCCTACGCTGTGCTTCCCTCCACTCACCGGCATCGCATGGGAGGAAGTCGCACCCGCCAACCTTGGATGGGATGTCGCCGACTTCCACGATGCATCTGTGCTAATCTGTGTGAATTCTGTGCAATCTGTGGTTTTGAAACTCTGTTCATCCGCTCCAACAGCAATCAAGGCACACGCACCGACACAGTACGCGGTTCGCGCGCAGAGCTCGCCGGCTACATCACGTGCAGAGTGCGTGCGGAAACCCCTTCACTTGTGCGCAGCAGGACGCGATACACACCCCGCGGGAGGGAGGCAACTCGCAGGGGCAACGCATGCGCTCCGGCGGTGAACAATCCTTCGGCGAGCACGAGTATACGCTGGCCTAGCACGGAATACACTTCCACGCTGATGGGTTGGGTGTGATCCAAAGACAGATGCAGCGTGCCTTCTCCGCTCACGGGTTGAGGAAATACCGCATCGATGCGGGCCGGAAAAGCAGCTGGCGGTGCAGCGGAGGAGGTGGTCAGCAGTGTGCCTGCGAGGCGGAACGCCGAATCCCAGGGATGCGTCACCCAGTCGCTCCACTCCGCCATGGCCGCGTCGGTGTTCGCTTCCTTCACGTAACGCGTGCCACCGGGATGCGTGTCGTTCACCGACGAGCTGTGCGACGACGTGTAAGGATTATCATCGAAGCCACCCGCGAGATAGGTGGTGAATATCAGCGTGCTGCCGGCCGCCACGGTCCGCGTCAATCCCGTCCAGGTCACCCAGCCACCAGCGAACGTGTCGGGCAGGGTGACGCTGGAGCTTTCCAGCACGGAGCCATTGGCATCCCGCACGTGCAGGACCAGGGTCACTTCATGGCCACGGTTGTCGGGCTGCCTCGCGCGGTCAAAGGAGGTGCCGAAATGAAAGGCGAAGCTCTCCACGGTCATGGCTTTGTCGATGAGCACGCTCTGTCCCACGGCCACATTGCGCGGGGAGGCGGGATTGTCATCGCCACCGAACCAGCCCGTGGCGTCGATGATGTCCTGATTGATGCTGTGCTGCTGCGCGACGACGGTGAACAACGGCGTGACGAGCAGCAGGAGTGCGAGTGCGTTGTGCGCCACGCGGCGCGACGTGTACAGATGTGGCATACGCGTGCTTCCTTGAGTGAAGGTCTATGGTCGGGAACGTTCAGCAGTATACGGATTTTTTTCCTTTTCTGTATCAATATCGCTCTCGCCGTCACATCGTAATGCATCACGCGGCGACACCGCGGCGTGCGGTTGGTGGCAGCGAATTCCATTGCGACGCGCTGCGACGCGGAGTATGTTGCGGTGTTCCATCAATTTCGATCAGGGAGATCAAGGAGGACAGCATGAACACGGGGAAACACGCTTCAGCGATTCCATCGGACCACCAACACGACAGAGACAATGCCGCGGAAAGGACTCCCGGGCCCGGGCCGGAGACGCTCCACGATTCGACGGAACTCTGGCGTCCGGCGCGGGCGCTCGCCTTGCTGCGCGCGGGCACGGGCATCGATACGGCCGAATTCCGCGACGGGCAGGAAGAGGCCATCCGCCACGTGGTGCGCGGCGAAGGTCGTCTGCTCGTGCTGCGCGGCACGGGCTGGGGAAAGAGCTTTGTGTACTTCATCGCCACGAAGCTGCTGCGCGAAGCAGATTTCGGACCCACGTTGCTTATTTCGCCGTTGCTGGCGCTGATGCGCAATCAACTGCTCGCGGCCGAGCGCATGGGGCTGCGTGCAGTCACCATCAATTCCGACAATGCGGATGAGTGGAGCGTCATCGAGGCGCGACTGCTGGCGGACGATGTGGATGTGCTGCTGATTTCGCCCGAGCGCCTGGCCAACGAGCGCTTCCGCGTGGAAGTGCTGGCCCATATCGCCGCGCGCATCTCCCTGCTCGTGGTGGACGAGGCGCATTGCATCTCGGATTGGGGACACGATTTTCGACCGCATTACCGGCTCATCGAACGCATCATCCGCACCTTGCCCGCCAATCTGCGGTTGCTTGCCACCACGGCCACGGCCAACAACCGCGTGATGGAGGATCTCGCTTCCGTGCTCGGACCGCGACTCACCGTGTCGCGCGGTGATTTGCATCGTCCCTCGCTCACCTTGCAAACGCTGCGCCTGCCGGATCAGGCGCGGCGCATGGCCTGGCTGGCGGAAACACTGCCACACCTCGACGGACACGGCATCATTTACACGCTCACCGTACACGACGCCGAGCAACTCGCGGAATGGCTGCGCACGCGCGGATTGCATGTCGAGGCCTACACCGGCGCCACCGGGCCGCGCAGAGCGGAACTGGAGAACGCCCTGCTCGAGAATCGCGTCAAGGCCCTGGTGGCCACCACGGCGCTGGGCATGGGCTTCGACAAACCCGACATCTCCTTTGTCCTGCACTATCAGATGCCGGGATCGGTGGTGGCGTATTATCAGCAGGTGGGCCGCGCCGGACGCGCGGTGGATGCGGCTTACGGCGTGCTGCTCGCGGGCAGCGAAGACGACGCGATCAACGAGTACTTCATCGGCAACGCCTTTCCCACACGCGAGGAAGTACGGCTGCTGCTGGATGCCCTCGAGGAGCATCCCCATGGCTTGAGCGTGCCCGAACTGCTGGCGCATATCAACGTGGGCAAGGCGCGCATCGAACGCACACTGGCGCTGCTCACATTGGAATCTCCCGCGCCCATCGCACGCGCCGGCAGTTGCTGGCAACTCACCGCGGCACCGCTGTCCGCTTCCTTCTGGCAGCGCGCCGAACGACTCACCGCGCTGCGCCGCGCGGAACATGGCGAAATGCGCCGCTACGTGGATACGCCCTTCGGCGAGCACATGGCCTTTCTCCTCGAAGCACTCGACGGCGATGTGGCCTCGGTCTCGGCGCCGACGTTGCCTCCCCTGCCGGACACGGTGTCGGAGGACGTGTTACGGGCAGCCACCGAGTTCATCCGCGCGGGCAATCACCCCATCGCTGTGCGCAGCCGCTGGCCCGTCGGAGGCCTGCCGCATATCAAGCAGGGAGGAGTGATACCCGAGGCCCTGCGCATGCAGCGCGGTCGGGCGCTTTCTCGCTGGGGCGACGCCGGTTGGGGCGACATGGTACGCCGGGGAAAATATCTCGATGGCCACTTCCACGACGACCTGGTCGCCGCCGCCGTGCGCATGCTGCGCTCCTGGGATCCGCAACCCGCACCGGTCTGGGTCACCGCCGTGCCATCGCTCCGCCACCCCGAGCTGGTGCCGGATTACGCGAAGCGCTTGGCGCGAGCCCTTTCGCTGCCGTATTATGCGGTATTGCAACGCAGCGCGATGCGCCCCGAACAGAAAAGCATGGTGAACAGCACGCAGCAGGCAAGAAATGTGGATGGCTCACTCGCGCTCTGCGTAGATTCCCTGCCCCACGGTCCGGTACTGCTGGTGGACGACATGGTGGATTCGCGCTGGACAATGACGCTGTGCGCCTGGCTGCTGCGCTCGCATGGCTGCGCGGAAGTCTGGCCTTTCGCACTTTCCCTCACAGGATACGACTCATGATGCCGGAACTCACATCCGCAACACAAACCATTCTCCTCCTCACCGCTCCACTCATCGTGGGCCGCGAGCGCGCAGCGGTCGAGGTGCTGACAGCGGGTGAATACAAACGCCTGCGGGCGGCACTGCACGCGGGCGATCATCGTGTGCAGGACTTGCTCGACGGTGATCCCGGCAGCGTACTCGATGCGCTCGGCCTGGATATCGACATCGCGCGGCTGCGGCTGTTGCTGAGCCGCGGCTTTCTCCTGAGTCAGGCGCTGGAGCAGTGGAACAGCCGGGCGCTGTGGGTGCTCGGTCACGAGGACGACGACTATCCCGCGACTTTGCGCGCGCGACTCGGCGCCGACGCCCCGCCGCTTCTGTACGGCTGCGGCGATCCGTCGTTGTTCGCCACGCCGGGCTTCGCCGTGGTGGGCTCGCGCAATGCGGATGAAACGCTCTTTAATTACACAGTGGAACTCGGCCGCCTCGCGGCGCGCAGCGGTCGCGCCGTTGTGTCGGGCGGGGCCAAGGGCATCGATCAGGCGGCGATGCGCGGTGCGCTGGACGTCGGGGGAACAGCCGTCGGTGTGCTGGCGGACAGTCTGGAGCGCGCCTGCATGCAGCGCGATCATCGCGACGTGCTGATGGACGGGCGTCTGTTGCTGCTTTCGCCGTTCGATCCCAACGCGGGTTTCAACGTGGGCAATGCCATGCAGCGCAACAAGGTGATTTACGCGCTCGCCGAGGCCGCGTTGGTGGTGCGCGCGGATATGAATAAAGGCGGCACCTGGAACGGCGCCACGGAATGGCTGCGCAAATACGGCCACTGTCCGCTGTTTGTGCGCGAGGACGAAAGCGTTCCCGCCTTGAGCGCGCTGCGCGGGAAAGGCGCCCTGCCCTGGCCCGAACCCCTCGGCGTCGAGGAGTTCGAGCAAGCGCTCGCTGTCCCCGCCTCACAGACCGCACACGCCGATGAAGGCGATCTCTTTTCCATGACACCTGTCACCCCGGCAAAGGCGCCACGCGCGGGCAAGCGTCCCTCGAAAAGCGCCGAACCCGCGTTGCCGTACGTGGGAACGGCCTCCGCCGCAACCGCGACCGCAACGCCACCGCAAGCGAACGTCAATGATGCGTATGATCCCGCCGCGCGCCTCTTCGACACGGTGCGCGCGCTGCTTCTGGAATTGCTGCGCACGCCGCGCAAGGACAGCGAACTCGCCATCGCGCTGCAGATCGCGCCCGCGCAGATGAAGCTCTGGCTTCAACGTCTCGTGGACGAGGGAGTGCTGGAAAAAAGGGGACGTCCCGCGCGCTACGCCATATCGCGGCAGACGCGGCTGCTGCGCTGATCGCACCGCCATGGCCGAAAGCGGTGCCCTACTGTTTCGGTCGAATCCTTCCTGTACGCGGCAAAGCGTCGGCTACGCGTCGGGGCGCGTCGACGCCGTGAAACGATTATGAGATTGCATAATCGTTTATTATGTTGCCTCTGGTTCTCCGTTCATCCAACATTACCACCCCGTCACACGCGCAGAGGGATTCGAGCATGAAAAACCAGCACATCGTCGTGTTGCTCCCGGCCATTCTCTGTCTCACGGTCGCCGTCTGTCAGGCGCAGAACACCATCACGTTTTCCGCCACGGATGCGCGCGGCGGAACGGCGGTGACGCTCGACAGCATTCACGTGCTCAATCACACACTCGGACGCGACACCACCATTACCGGCAACACCTTCCCGGTGGACTGGCCGCTGCTCACCTCCGTGGAAAACGTCGCGACACCCGCGGGGCTCTCCATCAGCGGGAATTTTCCCAACTCCTTCGACGAAGCCACGACCTTCACCGTGGTCACACCCGAAGCAGGCGTGTTGAGCATCGCGGTGTACGGCATGACGGGGCGGCTCGTCGCAGAGTTGCGTCAGGCCTTGCACTCCGGCGAGCACGCGTTCTCCTTCACCGCTGGCGCGTTGCCGGACGGAGTGTATTTCGCGACGGCAACGATGAACGGTCATACCTCCACAGTGAAACTGCTGAAAAGCGGGCAAGCGGCCGGCGGAAGTGCACGGATTCTGTACAGGAGTTCTACCGCATTGGGCGTGCCTTCGCGAGGCAAAATCGTGGCCACCCATCTTTACACCTACACCGCCTACGCCGGCGGTTATTTCCCTGCGGTGCTTGCCGATGTGCTTCCCGTCGCGGGACGTAACTATGCGTTCTCCATGCTTGCCAGCGCAAGCAAAGGCATCAGCACCGGAGCGCTTGTGTCCGTGCTCGATAAAGAGATCCCGCCCTCCGGTGGCACGGTGGCTGTTGTCGACGCGGATAGTCCGCTGCGAGGATTGGAGATCACCGTACCCGATTCGGCCTTCACGCAAGCTCGTGATTTTTCCATCTCCTACGCTCCGGTGCAGAGCCACAGTTATGGACCGAATTTCCACCCCATTTCGCCGATGATTGTCATCGCCAACGGCGGCGGCTACGCCGATGAACCGATGATTCTCACCATTCCGGTGAAAATCCCGGCGGACGAATTCGCCATGGCCTTCCTGTACAATGAAGTGACCGGCGCCCTGGAAGGTATGCCCATATTGGCCATGGACACGACGTCCATCACCGTGGCGACACGGCATTTCGCCACTTCGAGCATTTCCACCTTCGCACCGGAAGGGAAGCGCGCATCGAAACTCGCTTCCGACGCTTTCGCGAATGTCATCATCTCCTCCATCAAGGAATCGGCACTCAAAGGTCAGCAAATCGTCACGACCGGCTTCGCGCCGGGCAAGGACGACTGGGAGTTCCCCAATTACGGCTCGGTAATCGCTCCTGATGGACATTGCGCCGGTCAATCGCTCTCGATGATGTGGTATTATTACGAGCAGCGACTCCATGGCGCGAAGGCGCTGTACCAATCGCTGGACCGCGTGCATCTGCCGGGCAGTAATGGCGACTCTCTGTGGATGGACAATCCCCGGGGATATAAATTCGCCTCGGTTGTACAGCGGGAGTATGGCAGATTCGAGCACTGGCTTCAGGACAAGCTCCGGGAGTTGCGGGACAGTTCCACGCAATTCATCGGCTGGCGGGCGTTTCAGTATTCAATGCTGCTCACCGGCGAACCGCAGTATGTGGCTCTCAGAATCCGGGAGAGCGACGGGACCTTCGCCGGTCATGCGATTGTGGCGCATAAAATTTCGGCGACGGAGAAAAAGCTGTTCGTCACAGACCCGAATTATCCCGGACAGGAGCGATCCATCCTTTTTTCCGATCCCTATTTCGCCCCGTACGATACCAAGCAAAGCGCTGACGATGCGGCGGCGGATCAGTATCCGTGGATTGCCTATATCGCAAAATCCTGTCTGATCAACTGGTCGACGATCACAGCGCGCTACGCCGAGGTGCAGGCCGGCACCATTGGCACGGTGCCTCCCCTCACCTTCCCGCAGGTGAACATTCGGGACAAAAAGGAGAACGTCGTCATTTCTCCTTCCACAGTCTATGAATCCCATCGCGACACACTCGCCCTCGTCTCACCCAATGCGCAAACCGCCTTTGCCGTGTTCAATGCGGCTACGGGCGAGCGGCTCGTTCCCTCTTCGAAGTCGCCTTACGGGCTGTCGTACGACAGTGTCGTGGTGCTGAAACCCGGCGCGAATGAATTCGGTGTGTACATCGCCCGACAGGTCAACAATCGGTTTGAGTTTGCCGACTTCCAGTGGGTGACCGTGATGTACAGCGAACTCAAGCCGCATGTCGCAACCATCAGCCCCACCCAGGGCAGCGCCGGCGATGCGTTGACCATCACCGGCTCGAATTTCGGCAAGGATAAAAACAAAGGCGAAGTGCATCTGTATTCGACCACCCGCGATATCATTCTCCCCACCATCGTGTCCTGGGACACCAACAGAATTGTCGTGACCATCCCCGAGGATGCAATCAGCGGGAAGGTGTATGTAAAGGTGAACGGCCTCGAGAGCGAGTACCGCGTCAACAGCGCGCATTTGCAATTCACCTTCAAACCGGGACCGGCAGTCATCCTCGCCGTCACGCCCGACCACGGTTATGGAGGCGATCAGATCACGATCAAAGGAAAGCGCTTCGGCAAAGGGTTGACGGGGAGCAAAATCGTCATCAATAATTTCGACCTCTTCCCGAACAACCCGGCGGAGATTCCCCAGTGGACGGATTCACTGATCACCATCATTCTCCCGAAGACCTGTGTCGGAGGCGACTTGCAGATGGTGAACTGGTCGGATGAAACGAAGAGCAGCAATATTGTGCAATTCACCATGGACGCGCCCACGGTCAGCGGCTTCGGACCGGCCTCCGGACCGGATCAGACCCTGGTCACCATCAGCGGCAGCAATCTCGGCGAGAGCGCCTTGTGGCCAGGGACCAGCCTCACGGTGGGTGGAAGCAAAGTGATTCTGGACAACTGGTCGAGAAACGCGGTGTCCTTCTACGCGAGTCAAAGCGGCGAGATTGTTCTGACCGTGTGCGGTACGGCCATTGTCGTGGGGCAGTTCACAAAAACGCCGTAGCCACGGCCCGGCCACGATCGATATACAGCACGCCATTCCGGCAATACGCCTCACGCAGCGTCCCGCCCGATCGCGGCATCACAGACGGCACGAGACCGGTCATGAACTTTCCAGGAAGTGCAGGGCCAGGGCCGCCGCGTGGAAGAGTTCCGTCGACCATGCATCCGTCGCATCTGGACGCCGCAGGAATGGTCGCACCTCCGAACGCAGTTGCTCGACCGGGATTCCTTCGATGCGCTCTCGCAATCGGAGCCGTACTTCGTCTGGAGTGAGCTGCTCCTTGCTTTGGCGATGGCCGCTGGCACGAAGACGCGCATCAAGCTGCTCGAGATCCAGCGGAATCTCGTTGGCCACAAACCAGAGAAAATCATACCAGTCCTTCCCCTTCACACGATTCCGCCACCCTCGACAGAGCAATGCGTGCATTTTTCCGGCGAACAAAGTGGGTGGCACGCAGCAGCGTACTGCGAACGGTATCGGTTGAAAGAGATAACGCATCTCCGTGCGACACGTCATTGGTGGCGTGACGTCCAGTTCGAGACGAATGCGAAGCGTGCTACCCGGAGCGATACTGTCGACATACGCGGTTGTGGAAGTGATGGAGAGCAGATAGCCGCGTGTGTCGGTTTTGAGAAAGGCCGATTGAATACTGCTGCGCCGGGATTTCTCCTTCCTCGCCAGCGACACGGAGAATCCAAGCGCCTCAAGTTCGCTTTGCACACCGGGCAGGAAGCGCTCCCACACAAAGTCCGCATCGGGCCGGATGAGCGTGAAATCCAGATCTTCGGAGAATCGATCGAGTCCATGCACGATACGTAGCGCGGTCCCTCCGTAGAACGCCGCATGTTCGAAGAACCGGGTTCTCCACAGCCCGAGCAGCGTTGCTTGCTGCAGTATTTCCCGTAGTGCCTGAACAGCGGCCTCCGTGGATTGCACCGGGTAGCGGGAAATCATACGCTCGATCGCCTCATGCATGTCTCGCGTCCCCTGTCCATTGCTGTAACGTTTTCATGGCGAACTCCACGCGGCGCGAGGTTGTGGACCTGCGAATCGCGGCAAGAACAGAGGGGCGCAATGTCGGGAATACCGAATCGTCCATGCGAAAGTCCTCAAGCAGGAGTCGCTCGACCTCAGGCGCGGATCGGAGTGCGGCGCCCGAGGCAAGCCAGGCGGCATCAGCGATCGCCTTTTCCGGCGTGGCGATGAACACCCGCTTCGCATGTACTTCCATCCAGGTCACTCCCACCGCGTATCCGACCGAGGGTAGCTGCGTGTACAGAAACAAGCCCAAGGAGGTTTGATACGCGCGGCCTCTGCCGAGACACATCGCGGTTGTCGCGGTGACCTGCTCCGGTATCATTCCATACAATTGCATCGCGGATTGCGCCGAGACATACGATGGACCATGCAGCAGATTCGAGAGCCATTCACGCGGTACCGGTTGCTTCCGCAGAGTTTCGGCAAACACATACAGCCCGCGCTTCACCTGCAGCACATGTCTACGTTGCAACAGAGCTCCGATACGGTTGCGCGGAGCGCTGTATTCGCCAAGGGCGTGCAGCAAGGTCTGGTAATCGAACACCTCTTCCGGTATGCGACGTCGCAGTTCAAGAATATCCACCAATTGTTCCATTGAACGTGCTATGTTGTCATAATGATTACATACTATGTAAAAATATGCAGAATATCAAGACTATGTAACAGCACTTCCCGTTTCGCGCCGCGATACCCCCATCTGGTGTTCACAAAAAAATGACGTCCCGCGAGAGGCGGGACGTCATTGAACATCGAAGCTGTCGAAGCGTTATTTCGCCTGCGTCTTCACCCAGTCGGTGGTGACGGATTTCGGACGCGTGATGGGCATGCCCATGGCGCGTGCGACCACCGCCTGCGAGGCGATGCCCAGGGCGCGGCTCACGCTGAACAGCACGGTGTAGTAGTCGAATTCCGTGAGGCCGTAGTGGTAGAGCAGCGCGCCGGAACCCGCGTCAACATTGGGCCAGGGATCGGCGATTTTCTGCACCTGGCGCAGCACGCCCGGCACCACATCGAACACGTTCGACACGGTTTCGAACACGGGATCGCCAGCGCAGTACTGTTTGCCAAAGGCCAGGAAGCTGTCGAAGCGCGGGTCGGTGATGCGCAGCACGGCGTGACCGTAGCCCGGCACGACTTTACCCGCATTGAGCGTATCCCAGGCGAATTTCTCGAGTTCCTCCTTGCCCGGCGTACCGCCGAACTGCTCGTTGACTTCGAGAATCCACTTGAGGCATTCCTGATTGGCGAGACCGTGCAGCGGACCCGCGAGTCCGTTGAGCCCGGCGCTCAGCGCATAGTACAGATCCGACAATGCGGAGCTGACCGTCGCCGCGGAGAAGGCGCTGACGTTGCCTCCTTCGTGGTCGCTGTGCAGCACGAGGTACAGGCGCATGAGTTTGGTGAATTCGCCGTTCGGATCGCCGAGACCGAGCATGTGCACGTAGTTCTGCGCCCAGTCGACATCGGGCAGCGGAGCGATGGGATCGCCCTTGCCGAAGCGCTTGCGGTAAATCCACGCGGCGATGGTGGGCAGCTTGGCGATGATGTCTAGCGCGTCGTCGAGCGTGGCTTCCCAGTATTGATCCTTCTTCATCCCTTCGTTGTAGCGGCGGGCGAAGACGGACTCTTTCTGCATGATGAGAATGGCCGTATTGAACATGGTCATCGGATGCGAATCGGCGGGCATGGCCGAGAGCACGTCCCACACGTACGAGGGCACGTCCATGCGTGAGCGCAGCTGCGCCTGCAAGTCGGCAAGGGCGTCGGCATCGGGCAGTTGTCCGACGAGCAACAGGTACAATATTTCTTCGGGAAGCTTATCCGCCAGGTGCTTGAGTTCGATTCCGCGGATGATCAGTCCCTTGTCGGGCGGCACCTCGGAGGTGTCGCACACGAGGCCTTTCACACCGCGCATGCCGCCGTACACCTGCTTCAGGGTGACTTGCGAGACGACGGTATCACCGTGCTGGGATACGAGATTTTTGATTTCGTCGCGCAGCGGCGGAAAAACGGAGGCCAGGGTTTCCTGTAAAGATGGCATGGTCCTTCCTCTTGTTAAAGGGTCAGTGAAGTGAGTATGGTGAAGACTCGTTATATGGTCACGATGGATCCGTCGGAGGAAATCGCACCCCGTGTTGCCGTACATTGTGAACTATTGCGGCTGCCAACAATCGGGCGAGGCAAGCTCGTTCGGCTGATGTGCCGCACAATCACGTCAGGATGCGGTCGCGCGCAAGACTACAACGCGCTGCGGGAGCGAAGATATTCCGACAGGCGGATAATAGATAAAACAGCGGAAAAATGAAAGCAATTCCACGGAGACGCACTTTTTTTCACTCATCCCGCCCTCGGACGCGGTATTGCGCTGAAGCGGATGCGGTGGTTTGTTTTTTCTCGAATACATTTTCGTATATTGAAAGCATTCACTGGATCGTAATTGGGACTGGCGCCGGCCGGCGGCCGGCTTCCTGATCGTTTCTTCGTTTCACGTTGTCCCAGGAGCGCTTATGTACGATCACGAGGAACTCGTCAATGTCGCCGCCGGTGTGCTTCGCCGCGATGGCAAGGTGTTGATATGCCAGCGTGGCATCAATCACCGCTACGGCCTGAAGTGGGAGTTTCCCGGCGGCAAGGCCATACCGGGCGAGCGCATGGTCGAATGCCTTGAGCGCGAGCTGGAGGAGCAGCTGGACATTCGTCCCGTGAAAGCGAAGGAATTGCGCACGATTCAGGCCACGTATCCCGATGGCGGAAAATTCCAGATCACCTTTTACCTCGTCACCACCTGGGAGGGCGAGGTGAGCAATAACGTGTTCGAGGACATCGCCTGGGTCACACTGGATGAAATCTCGAACTATGAGATGCTGCAAGGATCGCTGCCGATTCTCCCCTTCCTCTGATGACTGCACATGTTTCCTCCACAGTGGACGCCCGGGAAGCACGCCGAATCCACGGGCTGCTCCTGCGTTGGTACCGCGCCAACGCCCGGGTGTTGCCGTGGCGGGATCACCACGATCCCTACGCCATTCTCGTGAGCGAGATCATGCTGCAGCAGACACAAGCCGCCCGCGTGCTCGAGCATTTGCCTCGCTGGCTCGAGCGCTTCCCCGACATATCGGCACTCGCGCGGGCCACGCGCCGCGACGTGCTGCTCGCCTGGGCCGGCATGGGCTACAATCGCCGGGCCATAGCGCTGCATGAGGCCGCGCAGCGCATTCTGCACGCGCACAATGGTTGTGTACCTTCGCACATCGAGGACTTGCTCGCCCTTCCGGGTGTCGGCGTCTACACCGCGCATGCTGTGCGCTGCTTTGGCTTCCGCCTGCGCGAGGCCCTGGTGGATGTGAATGTCCGCCGCGTGTTCTCGCGCCTGTTCGTAGCACAACGCAGCGAAAGCGATATGGAGTCCGAAGCGTGGAGCTGGGACACCGCACGGGACATGCTGCCGCCGCGCGCCTTTTACAACTGGAATCAGGCATTAATGGATCTCGGCGCGCTCGTCTGCACCGCGCGTGCGCCGCGCTGCGCGCAGTGTCCCCTCTCCTCCGCCTGCGCCTCGGCCTTCAAGCTGTTGCCCTCGGAGCGAGGACCGCGGGGCCTCGTGCGCGAAACCCCGCGCCGCATTCATCGCGGACGCATTCTGCAACTGCTACGCGAGGCGCCCGCGCATACGCTCGGATTCGAGGAACTGCTCGCCGCGGTGTATGGCCCGCGGACCGATGGCGTGCAACTGCTCGAGGACGCGCTGCGCACGCTGGAAGCCGATGGCCTTGCGCGCCGTATTGCCGCGCACGACGGATCGCGTACATTGCGGGTGGAGTTGGCCGAATGAACATCGACAGCGCACATCGCGACGAGTTGCTCGCCGCCTACACCGCACACGCGGCGGAAATACGGAGCACGTTGGCCGAATTCCGCGCAGTGCCCGCCACGCGGCATTTCTACGAACTGTGCTTCTGCATGATGACGCCGCAATCCAGTGCCTTGCAATGCGCCGCTGTGGCCGCCGAACTCGAGCGCCGGGGATTTCGTGAACATGCCTTCGATCCCACCGGCCTGCTGCGCTCGCATGAGGGCGGCTATGTGCGTTTCCACAACACCAAGGCGCGGCGTCTCTTGCAGCTGCGCGGGCAATGGCCCGCCGTGCGCGAGTTGCTTGCCGACGCTCACGACGACAAGGAACTCCGCGACGCGCTGGCCGAAAGCGTTGCGGGCATTGGCATGAAAGAGGCGAGCCATTTTGTGCGGAATATCGGCCGCACGCGCGTGACGATTGTGGATCGACATATCCTGCGCAACCTCGTACGCCTCGGCGCGCTGGCCGAATGGCCGAAGAGCATCGGCAGGCGCATGTATCTCGATATCGAGCGGCGTTTCGAATGCGTCGCCCACGCACTGGGCATTCCGCCCGACGAACTGGATCTGCTGCTCTGGCGGCGCGAAACCGGCTTCATTCTGAAATGACCATGCACCCATCCGACACATCTCCGGGCGAGGCGATGACACCGAATACGTTCCGTGCGACAATGGACAACGCCGCACCCGCCTTTCGCATGACGGACGTGCGCTTCGGCTATGCCGACGCTCCGGTGTTGCGCGACGTGCGGTTGGACATCGCCGCGGGCTCGTTCACAGGTGTCATCGGTCCGAATGGCGCGGGCAAAACCACGTTGCTGCGCCTGCTCACAGGCATGCGCACGCCCGATGCGGGCGAAGTGCGCTGTATGGACCGCCGCATCGAGAGCATTCCACCGCGGCAGCGTGCGCGCCTGATGGCGTTGGTGCCGCAATTCGAGGAGACCGTGTTCGCCTTTCCCGTGCGCGACATGGTGCTGATGGGACGCGCTCCGCATGTGCGGGGATGGGGTTTCGAACGCGCTGAAGACGACGAAGCGGCGGAACGCGCCATGCGGCTCGCGGGTGTGCTCGATCTGGCCGGTCGCTCCGTCACCGATCTCTCGGGAGGCGAGTTGCATCGCGTGCTCATCGCACGCGCACTCGCGCAGGATACGCCCATACTGTTGCTCGACGAACCCAACGCGCATCTCGATCTTCGCCATCAGGTGGCACTGTTCGAATTGCTCCGCGCATTGCATGCGGAGGGACGGAGTATCGTCTGCGTCACCCACGATCTGAACCTGGCCGCGCGCTACTGCGAACGTCTGCTGTTGCTGGCCGACGGCGGCATCGCCGCGGACGGCGCACCTCTGGATGTGCTCACACCCGAGCGCATACACGAACACTTCGGCGTGCGTGCCGATGTGCGCGCGGACGCACTCGGCGCGCAGGTGCGCGTGCTCGGACTCGCCTGACAGCGCGGCGGAGGCGCCAGGCGGCTTGTCTATTGCCCGAACTTGCCTATCTTGTTGCATGGTACAGACACGAAGAGAAATCCGAGAAAAAGCAATGCAGGTCCTGTACGCCTATGAGATATCGCAGGAACCTGTGGAGATGCTGCTGGAGTCCATCGCCGGCGAGGAGCTGAACGACGACGAGGAGCAGTATCGATTCGCGCAAGCGCTGGTGTTCACCACGCTCAATCATCGCAGCGAGGCCGACGAGCTGATTCGCATGAAGGCCACGAACTGGGACATCGACCGCATCGCCACGCTGGATCGCGTGTTGCTGCGCCTCGGTGTCGCCGAATTCCTGTACTTCCCCGACATTCCGACCAAAGTCACCATCAACGAATGTGTCGAAATCGCCAAGCGCTTCAGCACCGAGCAGAGCGGGCGTTTTGTCAACGGCATACTCGACAGCATTCTCTCGACACTCAACGCCGAGGGCCGCATCCGCAAGCAGGGGCGCGGCCTGATGAACAGCTGACAGCAGCAGATCGCGAGTCCACGCATGACCGTCACCACCGCCACCCTGGTTGCCCGTGACAAGCTTCGCCGTATCCGTTACGGTTGGTACATGTACGATTGGGCGAATTCCGCTTTCGCCATCACCATACTCGCGGCGCTGTTCGGACCATATTTCGACAAAGTAGTAGTGCCTGCGGGCGGAGTGAACATTCCGCTGCTCGGCATTCAGGGACTATCCTCAACATCGCTGTACGGTTACACTCTCGGAGGCAGCGCGTTGCTGGTGCTGCTCAGCGCGCCGGTGCTGGGTGCTATCGCCGACCACACCTCGGCCAAGCGCGCGTTTCTGTTTTTCTTCGCGTGGCTGGGGAGCGCGAGTTCGCTGCTGATGTTTTTCGTGGGCCCCGGAGACGTGGTGCTGGCCATGCTGTTGTTCTTTCTTGGGAATTTCAGTTTCGTCTCGGCCAATGTGTTTTACGACGCCTTTCTCCCGCACATTGCCGCGCCGGAGGAGCAGGATTTGGTATCCGGCCGCGGCTACGCCTATGGTTACGCCGGGGGCGGCCTGCTCTTCCTCCTGCAGCTTGGGTTGGTGCAGTTTCACGAGTCACTGGGCATCGCCGACATGGGTACGGCGATACGCATCGCCCTGGGCAGTGTGGGCTTGTGGTGGGGTGGATTTTCCTTCGTGACCTTCCTGCGTCTGGAAGAGCCGCCGCTCATCGGACGTCGCCCGCCCGTGGGGGCGTTGATACGTTCGGGATTCGCGCGCATCACCGGCACGCTACGGGTGCTGCCGAAGCTCCGCCACATGGGCTTGTTCCTTCTCGCCTTCATGATTTACAACGACGGCATACAGACGGTGATCGCCATGGCCACCATTTACGGCAGCGCGGAGTTGGGCTTCGATACGCTGACGCTGATGGGATGCCTGTTGATGATACAGTTCGTGGGCATAGGCGGAGCGCAGTTGTTCGGTTACAGCGCGCAGCGTCTCGGCGGCAAGACCATGCTGATGGTGTCGCTGCTGATCTGGACCGGTGTTGTGGTGTATGCGTTTTTCATGACACAGCCGCACGAGTTCTGGATATTGGGCGCCATCGTGGGTCTGGTGCTCGGCGGCAGCCAGGCTTTGTCACGCTCGCTGTACAGCCGTATCATCCCGCCCTCGGCCTCGGCGGAATTTTTCGGATTCTTTTCCGTTTTTGAAAAATTCAGCGCCATCTGGGGACCCATCGCCTTCGCGTTCATACGGCAAATCACCGGCAGCTCGCGCATGAGCATTATCGCGCTGGTGCTGTTTTTCATCGTCGGCCTGGTGTTGATGGCCTTCGTGAATTTCCGCAAGGCCGAACACGACCGCGAAGCGGTGGAGCGGGCGCTGGGGGAGTCGGGCGAGGGCGTATAAGACTCGTCACTCCTATATTCTTCCTGGCTGGCTGAGTGCGGAATACATTTGAAGAGATGAAAGAGAGCGGAGAGGAAGTGTTGAGGTCTCTTCCCGCTCGAATCCTGCCGGCTGGCCGAGTACGGGATACATTCGAAGAGAGCGCCGAGGGCGCCGAGAGCGCAGAGGAATGTTTGAGGGCGCTTCCCGCTCGAATCCTGCCGGCTGGCTGAGTTCGTGATACATTTGAAGAGATGAAAGAGAGCGAAGAGAGCGGAGAGGAATTGTTGAGGTCCTTCCCGCGCGATCCGTGCGCCCCGCCGCATTCGAGTCAACGCAAGGGCGCAGAGACGCAAAGCTGCGATCCCTCCGTGCCCTCGGTGTGGCGAAGCCCTCCGGGATCTCCGTGTCAGCGAAAGGCCCTGTGTTGGCGAAGCCCTCTGAGTTCTCTGTGTTTCCGCGAAGCCCTCGGTGTACTCTGTGTTCCCGCGAAGCCCCTCCTTACTCTCCCCACCTCACTACTCTCAATCTTCATATACTTCTTTTCGAGCGGGCCTTTCACTACCTTTGTTGTTGGGAAGAGGACCCGAAACGGCGTAGTGTTGTATCGGGTCCTTGATGCTGTACGCATGTTTCATTTTCACGTAACTGGAGTGTGCCATGAAAATCCTTATCACCGACGGCATTTCCGCTGACGGAGCCGCCATGCTTCGCAACGCTGGTCACGAGGTGGTCGAACAGAAACTGACGCCGGAAGAGCTGCTGCAGCAGATCCCCGCATACGACGTGCTGCTCGTGCGCTCCGCGTCCAAGGTCACCAAGGACGTCATCGATGCGGGCAGCAATCTGAAAGTCATCGGTCGCGGCGGCGTGGGCCTCGACAACATCGACGTGGCGTATGCGAAGGCCAAGGGGCTGACCGTGCTCAACACCCCGGGCGCGGCCTCGGTGTCGGTGGCCGAACTCGCCATCGCGCACATGTTCGCCGTGTGCCGCTTCATCGGGCAGAGCAACGTGGCCATGCGCAAGGGCGAATGGCCGAAGAAGGAGTACAGCAAAGGCATCGAACTGACCGGCAAGACGCTGGGTCTCTTCGGCCTGGGTAACATCGGCCGCGAAACCGCCAAACGCGCACTCGGCCTCGGCATGAGCGTCATTGCCTTCGATCCGGTCATCACCAGCACCGATCTCGATGTGACTCTCGTGAGTAAGGACGACGTGCTCGCGCAATCCGACTTCATCAGTCTGCACATCCCCTTCATCAAGACCGAAGGTCCGACCATTGGCGCGGCCGAATTCGCCAAGGTGAAAAAGGGCGTGGTGCTCATCAACTGCGCGCGTGGCGGCGTGGTGGACGAAGCGGCGCTGCTCGAAGCCCTGAACAATGGCACCGTGCGCGCGGCCGGCATCGATGTGTTCGTGAACGAGCCCGTCACCGAAGCGCAGACCGCCTTGATCAATCATCCGAATGTTTCCGTCACGCCGCATATCGGCGCCTCGACCGTCGAAGGTCAGGACCGCGTGGGTGCGGAAATCGCCGAACGTATCATCGACGCCCTCAAGGGCTGAGCACATCCCGGAGAATACTGAACGATATGGCAACCTTTCGTCCTTTTCGCGCCTACCGGCCGAAACCCGAATACGCGGCCGAAGTGGCCGCCAAACCCTACGACGTCCTCAACTCCGACGAAGCCCGCGAGGAAGTGCAGGGCCATCCCCTCTCCTTCCTTCATGTCGGTAAACCCGAGGTTGACCTCGACCCCTCCATCGACCTGCACGACGCACGCGTGTACGAGCAGGGCCGGCTCAACCTCCGGAAATTGATCGCCGACGGCGTGCTTGTGCAGGATGCCGATCCCTGCGCCTACCTCTACGCGCAGACCATGGGCGGCCACACGCAGTACGGCCTTGTGGGCTGTGCCGCCGTGGAGGAGTACTGGAACGACACGATCAAAAAGCACGAACACACACGCAAGGACAAGGAGGAGGACCGCTGCGAGCATGTGCGCGTTACCAACGCACACTCGGGTCCGATTTTCCTCACGTATCCCGACAACGCCACCATCGACGCCATTGTGGATCGCGTGAAAGCCGCCGCGCCTGTCACCGACCATGTGGCCGCCGACGGCATTCGCCATCAAACCTGGGTGATCGACGACGCCGCCATGATCGAGGCCCTGCGTGCCGAGTTCGCCTCCATTCCCGCGCTGTACGTGGCCGATGGACACCATCGCTCGGCGGCCGCGGCCATCGTGGGACGCGAGCGCGCACAGGCCAATCCCGCGCATCGCGGCGACGAGGAGTACAACTTCTTCCTCGCCGTGTACTTCCCCGCCGGACAACTCCGCATCATGGACTACAATCGCGTGGTGAAGGATCTCAACGGCATGGACAAAGCGGCATTCCTCGCCAAACTCGGTGACCACTTCACACTGACCCCCGCCGAAGGCCAATTGCGTCCTTCACGCAAAGGCGAGTTCGGTTTGTACATCGATGGCGCCTGGTACAGCATGGTCGCCCATCCCGCCTTGCTCGACAATGCGGATCCCGTCGAGTGCCTGGATGTGGCGATACTGCAGAACAACGTGCTCGCGCCGCTGCTCGGCATTCAGGATCCACGCACGGACAAGCGCATCGATTTCGTGGGCGGCATCCGTGGCCTGGGCGAACTCGAGCGCCGGGTGAATTCGGGCGAGATGGCGTTGGCCTTCAGCCTGCATCCCACATCGATCAACGAACTCATGGCCATCGCCGACGCGGGTCGCGTGATGCCGCCGAAATCCACCTGGTTCGAGCCAAAGTTGCGCGACGGACTGTTCGTGCACTTCCTCGACTAGCCAACACCTACCGGAAAAACGCGAGGTCGTCCGTGCCACGGGCGACCTCGTTGTTTTTCGGAGAAGCAAACTCCGATCGGAATTGCAGGGCGCACGTTCGCTTCCCGCGTTCCCGCGTTCCCGGGTGGTGGAGCGATGTTACTTGCGGAGCGTGTAACGAATTTCCGCCGGATCGACCTTCAGCAATTGCAATCCCGCCGGCAGGTGAATGGTGGGAATAATGCTTCCGCTGGTATCGGCCACCAGATCGTCGTAATCGATAATGATTTTGAAATCGTCGATGGACACGCCCGACAGCACATTCACACCGCCGCGCACCGCAATATCCATGGTCTTGCGCGCCAGCAGCACTTCGCCGCCGTCGTGCTTGCCACGAATGCTGATCGGGACATCGTTGAAGAACATGTCGGCCAGCTGTTCGGTGGGAATGTACACTGTGGCCTTGTCCACGTTGAAGGAAATCACCCCGTGGAGCGAATCGAACAGCGGAATGTCCTCGGCGACGGGTATGGTCAAGTCGTCGTAGCTCCTGTCTTCGATGGGCCAGCTTCGGATCCCGCGAAGAACACGTTCGGAACCGCGCAGCAGCACGGAATCGGGTGTGACCTGCACGCCGCGGACCAGACCGAAGCCCTCTTTGAAGCTCAAACGCAGACCCGAGACGTCGATGGGCACTTTTTTCTCTTCGTAGCGGTCGATGCTCACGAATATCGTGTCGGGGTACGCCCGCAGGGCCTGCACACCCGGTGGTAATTTCATCATTTCAGCGAGCGACCTGTTGGGGAGAATGATGCCGCGTCGCAACTGCTCGCCCGTTACCTCGAATGCCACCTCGCGTCCTGCGGTCAGGAACAGCAATTGCCATCCATTTGCCTGAAGCAGCACGGAAATGGTTTCGGGCAATGGCTCGGCCAACGCCACATCGCGCGGCATGTTCACCACGACCAGCGGGATGTCCACACGCGTGCGGTAGGAATCGCCCATGGTCACGGAAAACCAGAACAGCGCTGCGACGAGCAACGAGCCGGCGAGAATATGGTAGCGACCTTTCATTGCATCCGGATGATAAAACTGAAACTTACATCGCGGCGCTCAAAGATTCCACCCTAAAACAGGGCTCCCCGGCCACCCGCCGCGACAGGTGATCCGGGGAAACGATGTGCACACCCGCCGTTGCCGCCTTGGCGCAACCGGCGTGGCGTTCCGTCAGGCGGCGCCTTCCTCGGTACGCGAGAGGGACTGCATTTTCAGGAAATGCGACAGCGCCATGAAGCCGCCGATGATCTGTTCATTGCGCACCTTGACACCATCCGGCACGGAGAGTTCCTGCGGCGTGAAGTTCCATATGGCCTTGACACCCGCCTTCACGGCGATGTCGGTGATTTCCTGGGCGACATCCTTGGGTACGCAAAGGATGACGAGTTTCACCTTGTATTTCTGAATCATCGAGGCGAGACGAAACACCGAGGTCACCTCGTGGCCACCGATCATGCTGCCGATGCGGTTCGGATCGTTGTCCAGCACACCGACGATCTCCAGGCCGTAATGTTTGAATCCGCTGTACGTGGCGAGCGCGGTGCCGAGATGGCCGGCTCCGACCACGAGGGCTTCGGTGACCTCCAGCAAGCCGAGGAAATCCTCGATGCGCTTGCGCAGCACGCCTATGCCGTAGCCCTGATTCTGCTTCCCGCGAATCTTGAGATCCGCCATATCCTTGCGCACCAGTGTTTCATTGATCTCCAGAATTTCCGACAATTCCCGAGAGGAGATGAATTCCCTTCCCAGCGCTTCGAAGGCGCTCAGAATCTGGTGGTAACGTGGAAGGCGGCGGAAGGCAGCTTTCGATATCGATTCCATGGGTGTTTCCTTGTGACCGGGGTCGCGGGACCGTGATCATTCCGTCGCTCTCATCCGGAAGATTCCAGCCGAAAAGGCATTTCAAATGAGAACATTTTCACGATCAAAATAGTGTATTTTTTCCCTGAACACAATAACTCAGAGAAAAAAGCCTGTCCCGAGAAGAAATTCTCACTCACGGTGCGAGAATGGGACGAATTTCGAAGCGGAGGGGGTACCAACCGACAGGGACGGCGGGCACGTTCAGTTCGCCCTCCCTTGCGCAGCGCACGGTGGCGGTGTACACCACACGCTCGCCTTCGAGGAGACGACATTCGTAGGACTGTCCGGCGCGCAGTTGAAAACGCTGCACGCGCCGCGGACTGATGGTGGCGGTAATCGTGCCCGGCGTGGCCAGCACACCCTCGCCGGACTGCACGGAGCATCGACGGACACCCACGGACCACAGTGTGGGGAGATCGACCAGGGGTTCGAACCACTCGATGCCTGCATTCATCATGCCACGGCGACTGCTGTCCGCGGGCCATTGCCCTTCCGAAACATTGCTGAATGACGGCCAGCTGCGTTCACGGTGGTAGCGGTAGAGTTCCCAGCCATCCTGTTGCGCAGTCCAGTAGTGCCGGCCATGCGTATCGTGGTCACGGTCGTCCCAGTAGGCCACGAGGCCGCGATGCAGGGAATCGGCCGCCCGCAACGTGGCCGCGAGTTGTTTCCAGCCCACCACGGCGTCGCGCGAACCGGCCACGATGCGCAGCGGTGTCTCTGCGGAACGACGGAACTGCTGCACCGCGTCGAGCACGTCGTAGACTCGCGATCCGTCGAGCATGAGCGGATTGCCACGAGGATTCCCCCAGAGCGCATCGAACGCATGCATTGTGCCCTTGCCTCGCGGCGTATCGGCCGAGTCGCGCACGGCATAGCGCAAACGGGGAATGAGTGCCACTCCCGCGGCGAACAGGCGGGGAAAGGTCTGTGAAAGGAACACCGCCCCGGATCCCCCCATGGAAGTGCCACTCACGTACACGCGCGACGGATCCAAAGGAAGCGAGCGCAAGGCCCACTCGACAGTCCACAGCACGCGCCGCTGCGTGTAGTCCAACACCACGCCACCCGACGGCGCGGGAGTCACGGCACCGTGAATGTCCACACCGAGATTGTAGCCAAACCAGAACGTGCCACGGGTCAACCCCGGCAGCTCATCGTCCAGGGCGAGCACGTATTCCTGCGGATGGCCGGTACCATTGAGATTGCCGAGAAAATGGTCGCCCCGTCCGTGCAGGCGCACGAGCAAGGGATGCGCGCCGGAGCGGCCTCGCTTGCGTACCGCGAAATGAAAGGGATAGCTCGGCACATTCACCATGGCGGGATAGCCGGGAGCATCCACATTGGATGCCCAGTGGGTGAACACTTCGACTTGCCGGCCTTCGTACTGCAATTGGGCCCAGCGTATGGGACGCGGCGTGGCGGTGCGCTCGCGCACGGCCGAGGCGGTGGCATTGCCTCCGGGACGAACCACGCGCTCCTCTCCCCTGCGGGTGGTGGCGGTCACGGCGTAGAACCACGATCCGCTTTGCGCGGTGGTGACCACGAAGCACTCCACTCCCGGGCCCAACTGTCCGGCAGGGCCGGGAAAGCGATGGTACACCGGATAACCGAGTATGGCGGACATGCGGCGGTCGTTGCTCGCGCCCGGCCGCACAGTGAAAATTTGCTCGGCCTTGCCCAGAGCGAGCGCGGTACGCAACGAGGAGCGCGAGCGATACACGGTATAGTGTTGCACATCCTTGCCGGCGCCGCGCCAGGTGAGAAAGGTCTGCCCCGCCGTGTGGTACACCATCAGTCCGGTGACACGCTCGGCATGGGCGGGACTCGCCAGGAGCAGCCCCGATGCCAGGATCAGGGCCGTCGCGACGAGCGCCGGAGATATTCCGCGTTCAAGAGGCAATCGCCACATCGGGATTGTGCGCAGTATTCCGAATGAAGTTCAATCATTCCCTGCTGGGTGCCGCTGTCATGCGGCCCCGCCAGGTCGAGCACCTTTTCCAGTGCATGCGTGATGCGATTGGGCGGTGCGGGGTGGATACCAACATACAAAAGGTGGGCGTCCCGCACCATCCCCGCGTCGCGGCGCTCCTGCCCGGCAAGGGCGAGCAAGGGCGCGAACACGTTCACCGCAATTTCCAACACGCGCATCGGACCCGGGGACATGGCGCTTTCGCGCACGTCCAGCAAACGACGGAGCGCTGCCGCGTCGAAATCCGGACGCAAGGCCCTGCGCAGCTCGCGCCACCATGCGGCATCGCAGAGGCGATCGGTGACGCCGATCAGCCAGCGCAACCTCGGCAGCGCGCGATTGCCCGGCCGCACCGCTCCGACGCGCCAGTGCTCGCGCGCATCCCAGTCATCGGCGCGGGGTTCGCAGGCCTGTCCGGCGAGGCGAAAGCGATCCACGGCATCGAGCGAACGCATGGAGCGCAGCGGCAGGCTTCGCGCCAGTTCCTCCATGCGTTGTTCATTTCCTCCATAGCCCGCCGCGCGAGCGAGCAATTCCCACGAGCATTGCGTGTAGGCCTCGAAAGGCGGCAAAGCTGTACGAAGCTCGTCGTAGCGCCGGCGGAGCCGGGTGATTTTCCTTTCGAGGCGCTCACGCGCAAGCAGCGAAAGCATGGCAGCACGCGCATCGGCGAGGCCGTCCATGCTGGAAATCGGGCAGGCTGCCTTGACGCCGTTCCGCAGCAGCACCGCCCAGGCCTCGCGCAAGGGAGCGTCGAGTTGATCCCGCAGCAGCACGGTGGGCGGCAACTCCGCGCCTCGTCGTGGTGGATACAGCGCCACGTGCAGCACCACGGCACGATAGCGCGCATCGGAAGCGTGACCATGGCGCCACCAGTCGTCGGCTTCGACATGGATTTCGATGCTGCCCCGGTACAGCACTCCGTCGCGCACCACGAGCGCATGCAGGTAATCCGGTCCCTCGTGACGATTGCGTTCGCCCGTGCGCAGCACACGGACGTTCTCGCCGTTCATTGACCGAAAAACCCGCTCCGGTTGCGCGCGCGACAGCCACAGCGCCTCCACATGCGTTTCGGGTGGACGAGGCGCTCGGCGGCGTGTTTCACGGATCTGCCAGGCCGCGGAGTGCGCAGCGTCGTTCGATGTGCGGTATCGCAAGGATGTGATCATCCGCATGGTCTCCCTCTGTCATGCGTGGGAAAAATGAGCGGCCCCACCGCCTCAGCGGCGAAGACCCGTAGTTGCGCGGGCACGAAGCTCCGCGATGTAGCCCGCGTAGTCGCCGGAACGAAACACCGCCGATCCCGACACGAGCGTATCTGCGCCCGCCGCGCACAGTGCCTCGGCATTGGCCGTGGTCACACCGCCATCCACCTCGATACGAAGGTCGCTCAAGCCGCGTTCATCGGCCAGCAGGCGCAATTCGTTGATTTTCTCCAGCGCCTGCGGAATGAAGGACTGACCGCCGAAGCCGGGATTCACGGACATGATCAGCACAAGCTCGATATCGCCGAGAATGTCCTTGAGCAACGACACCGGTGTGGCCGGATTGATGCTCACACCGGCACTCACGCCGCAATCGTGTATGCGCTGCACTGTGCGATGCAGATGCGGGCAGGCCTCCCAGTGCACGGTGAGCATGGTTGCGCCGGCCTCCGCGAAATCCCGGAGATAGTTGTCGGGTTCGACGATCATCAGATGCACATCCAGCGGTGTGCGCGCGTGACGGTGCATGGCCTCGACAACCAGCGGACCGATGGTGATGTTGGGCACGAAGCGTCCATCCATGACGTCAACGTGCAGGATGTCGGCGCCGGCCTGCTCCACCGCGGCGATTTCCTCGGCGAGGCGCGAAAAATCGCTGGAAAGCAGTGACGGGGCGATCAGCGGCGACGCAGTGGGCAGTGTTTTCACTTCGCTTCCTCCACACGGATGAACGCCAGTTTTTCCAGCGACTTGCCAGCGCGGCGTGCCAGTTGGTCGATGGGCTCGACGTAATGCGTGCCGGGGGCGTCGGTGGCAATTTCCCGGAGATGCAGCGTATCGCCACTGAGCAGGAAGCGATAGCTGCGTTTGCTCTGGCTGGCGGGATCCACCGGCTCGATTACGATGACCGTGTCGCCGGCGTAGTCCACGGCGCAGCCGAGAACATCACCGAAGCCCTGCTGCCCAAGCGCGGCGCTGTCCTTTGCGAGGAAGCGTACCTCGCTGCCGTCGCCGTTGCGCCACAGGCCTGTGACGTCGGGTTCGGAAGAACATGCCGCGCAGAGTGCGCCGAGCAGGAGGAAGGGCAGTATGCGCTGTTTCATGCTGTTTTCTCCGATAGTACCGTGCGTGCCGCGCCGCGCAGCTCTGCGACGCGCGCGCGCACCGCTTCCGTGATACCGGCGAGATCGATGCCGGTGATGCATTCAAGATTGTGGGGACAGACACGCTTCCAGCAGGGAGAGCACGCCAGATTGCGCGGCCAGAATTTCACTCCGCGATCGTAGAGATCGATTTCCGTCCAGCAACTCAGACCGAACCAGGCGATAACGTATTTGCGCAGCGCTATGGCCAGGTGCATACCGAAGCTGTCGCCGGTTACCACGATGTCGGCCAGTGCTTCGTAGGCGATGCCGCGCCGCAGTCCCTCGGTGGTGGGCGTGGAGATGACGCGCGCGCCGCAACCGCGTGCTTCGAGCGAGGCGAGTATACGCGCGTTGCGCTCGCTGTCCTCGGGTCCGCCCAGCAGCAGGAGCACGAGTTCCTCGTCCTCACCCAGGCGCGCAATGAGCTCGACGTGTTGCTCGACAGTCATTTTCTTGTTGGGAAAAAGCTCGGAACAACCGGTGTTGAAACCGACCACCACCGCACCTTCGAGCCGCCATTCCCTGCGCAGTCCTTCGATGAAGGCGCGCTCGCCGGCATCGAGTTCCAGCACGTAGGGATCGCGCTCGTAAGGCAATTTCCAGGTTTCGGCGAGAATGTCCTGCCCGCTGCGTTCGTTGACGCGGAATTTCAGCTCATCGTCGATGCCCATGCGGAAATTGTAGGCGGCCTCGGGATTGGCCGGGACGATCTGGCCCCGACGGGACAGGGTGAAGCCGCGCAATTCGGTGCAACGCAGTGCTGCGGCGAAGGCACAGGCCTCGGCGGATTTATCCGCGTTGAGCACCAGATCGAAATGCTGTTCGCGCAGGATCATCCGCGTTTCATCATTCCATCGATGCACACGATCGATGAGAGGGTTGTGCGCGAGCAGCGCCGCGGCATTGCCGAGAGTGATCCAGTGCACCTGACTGACGGGGTGGGCGCGTTTGATGCCGGCGAGTTGCGCGGTACTCATCAGCACATCACCCATGGCGTCGAGGTTGATGATGAGAATACGCGCGCCCATGGGCTCGCGCCGCTGACACGCATCGCCGCAATACACTCCCGGGAAGCACGGTTTATAGCCGTTGAAGTGCTTGCAATCCACGCCGTCGTATCCGATGCTCATATTCGTGTCATTCGTGTCCATACGGCAATGTACGCATTGCCCATGGGAGGGAAAAGAGCGCAGCCCCTCCTTCCGGGGCTCGGAACTCGTGTCGTCGGGAAAGGAATGGTCCGGTATACACTTTTCCCCTGTCCGGGAGTTGGTTTTCAACGATGCAAGGTGGAAATTATTCGAATGAAGCTTACGCATCCATCTCACCACCACGCCGTGCATGCCATGCGAATTTCTCGTTTCTCACTTTTATTTCTCGTGTTCGCCGCATTTCTCGTCACCGAAGCCGCAGCGCAGAGCCGTTTCCAGCTGCGGCGCACGAAAAAGGAAAGCGTGCCGGTGAATGCGACCTTGTACGCTGGTTACAACGGTATGACGGAGCCCACGGACATCATGCAGGACATGTTCGACCACACGAACGAAACCTCCTGGGGCGGCGTGCTGATCGGCCTGCAAGGGATGTACCGACTGGATACCAGCTTCGTCCCGATCTGGGCCGGGTTGGATCTGTACTACAACCGCATCGGCAAGCGTTGGACCATGGACAAGGAAAGCGTGCGCTTTCCCGACGAGCCCGGGCTTGTCGACGCCGTGGAACGACTGCATGGCTACGGCGTCAACGCGATCGTGGGCATCGGACCGGTAGCGCGCATACAGCTGCTTCTGGGTGGCGGTGTACAGTACCTCACAGCCCAGCTCGATCCGGCATTGGATGTGCTCGGTCTGTTCGAAGCCCAGCTCGTGCCCACCGTACTGGTGGGAGCCAATGTGCAATTGTTGGTGTACGATCACGGAAGCATCGACTACACCGCGCGCGTGCTGAAAGGATTCGGCGATTACGGCGCCACGCAATTCCAATCCACGCTGGGCTTCACCTTCAGCTTCTGACACACTCAATCCTCGAGGGGCACCTGCACGCTGATCGCCCCGCGAAAATCCCCCACGACATATCCGGTGGCTCTGTCGTCCGGATACTCCTCGCGAATGATACGCGCCACGTCGGGCGCAATGTCGCGTTCGGTGCCATGGCAGGCCAGGCAAGGCTGGCGGACGATGATGGGTTTCATCACTCGCAGCACCAGGCGTCCGTCCACCTCGCGCACTTCCTCGTGCACAGCATCGGCCGCGAGAGTACCGGCACGGGCGCGCATGTCGAGATCATCCAGCACATCGCGCTCCCACGCATCGGGCGCATCGGCGGCGTTGCGTGGGCGGTCGGTCACGCGGCGAATGGCGAGACGGTGTTCGAGGCCGACAGAAGAGGTCACCGTTTGGGCATTGCGGGCGCAGTAGCGCACAGCCGCGGAGGGACCACCGTTTTTCATGGCCTGCGTCAATTCGCCGAGGAGACGGCCGGTGAGCGCTTCGGCCGCCTTGCGCGCACGTGCTGATTGCTCGGCGTGATCATCGGGGTGGCTACCGGCGCAGCCCGTGGCGAGTGTGGCGGCGAGTGATACGTAGACGAACATGGATTTCATTTCGCATCCTCCTGATCGGATGGGGTGGACAGGATGTGGAGCACGGCGAGCAGCAGCGTGCGCGTCGCCTGTGCTATGCCCGGAGCATTGCTTTCGCGCGGGCCGGCCACATTAAGTATGCGCACGTTGTGCGCACGAAGCCACGCAACGATATCCTCGGCGGGCGTGGTTGTGGCGAGCGCAGTCAAGCACGGCTTTCGATGCCGCAGGGCGAGTTCGCACGTGAGCGCGGTGCCACCACGAAGCGCTGTGTCGAACACCATGATCAGCGTGGCATCGGTGTCCAGCACGTTGCGTTCGGTGCGCTCTTCATAGTCCGCGCCCGCTGTTTCGCGCAGTGGATACTGGGCGGGAATCACGCCATCCTCTGCGAGCCGGCCACGCGGACACCAGCCTCCGAGGGCGATGCCCGCATGCAAAGCGGCATCGAGCGCGCCGCGATCAGCGCCCGCCTGTCCGCCGGAAATAATGGCGAAAGTGTCCGAGGGTACGTACCGCACGCGCGCATTCTACAAAACTCCCCGTCTGTTGTCAACACGGCGCGCGTAAATGTCACCGTGGTGCGCGCTTCGGCGCACGCCTTTGCGAATGGAAAGTGACGCGGCTGCTGTTGCCGAAGGCGCACGACAAACGATAACCGGAGTCGTGAGGTCTTGAAACATTGTACATGTGGTTGTACTTTCCAGCTACCACACTGAGGAGCGCCCATGAGAAAACTTCCCGAGTCCGTGTACAATCCCATCAGCATGATCGGCGCGGGCATCGCGCTGGTGACGCTGGGCAGCATTCTGATTTTCTTCCTGATGGATGTGCTGGGCTATACACAGTCGCCCTATCTCGGCATTTTCACCTACATGATTCTGCCGGGCATCATGATCGTGGGTTTGCTGCTCATCCCGTTGGGCATGCTGTTGGAGCGGAGGCGTCGACGCAAGCATCAGGGCGAGGCGAGGCGCTACATGACGCTGGATCTCAATGAGCCGCGGCATCGCATGGCGGTGCTGGTGTTCACTGTGGGCACCATGCTGCTTGTGGTGCTCTCGGCGGCGGGCACCTATCAGGCCTACACGTACTCCGAGTCGGTGGAATTCTGTGGCGAGGTGTGCCACACCGTGATGTACCCCGAGTACATGGCGTATCAGCACTCGCCGCATGCGCGCGTGCCCTGCGCCGAGTGCCATATCGGCGAAGGCGCGGACTGGTTTGTGAAAGCGAAGATCAGCGGCGCCTATCAGGTGTATTCCGTGATTTTTGAAAAGTACCATCGTCCCATCGCCACGCCCATCGCCCACTTGCGTCCCGCGCGTGAAACCTGCGAGGAGTGCCATTGGCCCAGCAAGTTCAGCAGCGATAAAAAGCTGACGAAAGTGTACTTCCCCATGGACACGCTCGGAGCCGAGCCCTGGCTGATCGAGATGGATCTGAAAATCGGCGGCGGACAAAGCGAGCTTGGCCCCACCGAAGGTATCCATTGGCACATGAACACCGCGAACATCGTGTCGTATGTCGCCACCGACGCCAAGAGGCAGACGATTCCCTGGATCAAGAGCACCGATCTGTCTGGAAAAACCCGCATCTTCCGCTCGCTGGACAATCCGCTGACCGACGCCGAAGCGAAGCGCTACGAGCAGCGGAAGATGGACTGCATCGATTGCCACAACCGTCCCTCGCACATCTACTACCCGCCCTTCCGCACGGTGAACGACGCCATGGCGCATGGCAGCATCGACCCCTCGCTGCCCGGCATCCGCGGCATCGCCTCGTATGCCATGACGCGCGAATTCCAGACGACCGCGCAGGCGAAAGAGGAAATCCCCCGTATCGTCCGTGACGAATACCGCAGGGGAGCGCCCGGGGTGCTGTCGCGCGACAAGGCGAAGCTGGACAAAAGCATCGCCACCATTCTCGACATTTATTCGCGCAGCTTTTTCCCCGAGATGAAGGTGAACTGGAAGGCCTATCCCAACAACATCGGACACATGTACGACGTGGGGTGCTTCCGCTGCCACGACAACAGGCATGTGGCGGACGACGGCACCGTGTTGAGCAACGACTGCTCGATCTGCCATACCATCATCAAGCAGGGTCCGCAGTCCAATCCCGAAAGCAGCCTCGCGGGTCTGGCCTTCCGCCATCCAGCGGACATCGATGACGCCTGGAAAAGCGTGAACTGCTCGGACTGCCATCACGGCGATTGACCGAGACGCCGGCACCTGCAACATTCTGTCGGCAACCGTTGCGGAGTCGCCGGTCCACGTTTGCATCGGACAGGAAAATCGGTATCTTTCGATGATGACATTCTAGCAACTGTTTGCTGCACCAACTGTCAACTCTGACAACCATTTTTTAGCCGATCCCGACACCGCCAGCACATCCGACTCCGAAAGGGCATTCTTTATGCTGAAAAAAAGGACAATTCTCTCCTCGGTTTTCCTGTCTCTCCTCCTCGGCGCCGCCACCCTCGCATCCGCGCAGACTGTGGACGACTGCATGGCCTGTCACAGCGACAAGGATCTCAGCATGGAACGCCGGGGACGGAACGTGTCGTTGTACACGAACCTGAGCGTGTTGCGTTCTTCCCCGCACAGCAAGTTACAATGCGTGGCCTGTCATACGGGCTTCAATCCCGAAGACATTCCGCACAAGGAACGCATCACCCCGGTGCAATGCTCGAGTTGCCACAAGGACGCCACGCGCACGCACAAGTTCCACAACGCCATGCTGCTCGAGGCTCAGAAGAAGGGCACGCTGCAGCAGGCCTGCAAGGACTGTCACGGCACGCATAATGTGCAGTCTCCGAAGAATCCCGCCTCGCCTTTTCACGCATCGAAGCTGACGGAAACCTGCGGCAAATGCCACGGCGACGCCGTCGCTGCCTACACTACCTCGGCGCATGGCAAGGCCATGAACGCGAAAACGCCCGGAGCGCCCGGTTGCATTACCTGCCATTCGAGTGTGGTGACGAAGAACGGCGGGCTGTCGGATATCGACAGAAAAATCGCGCAGGAAAAGCTGTGCCTGAGTTGCCATCTCGACAACGAGGATGTGCGCGAACGCATGTCCACCAGCGTGGGCTTCATCAAGGCCTACGATAAAAGCGCGCACGGAATTTCGCTGCATGGCGGCAATCCCAAGGCCGCCAACTGCGTGGACTGCCACGGCGCGCACGAGGTGATGAAAGGGGGCGAAGCGGCATCGAAGGTCAACCGCATGAATATTCCCACAACCTGCGGGACCTGCCACGATCAAGTGCTGCACGATTTCAAGAGCAGTTCGCACGGTATGGCCCTGGCACGCGGCGCGAAGGATGCCCCCTCGTGCACGGACTGTCATGGCGAGCACACCATTCTTTCTCCGAAGAATCCCCTCTCCCCCGTCGCTCCGCGCAATGTGTCGGGCAAAGTGTGTACGCCCTGCCACAGCTCGCTGCAATTGAGCGAAAAGTACGGCATCGCGCGCAATCGCATCCGCACCTTTGAGGACAGCTATCACGGACTGGCGCTGCAGGGCGGATCGCTGCAAGTGGCCAATTGCGCCTCCTGCCACGGTGTGCACAATATTCTGCCGTCGAGCGATCCCCGCTCGCTCGTGCACAAGGACAATCTTGCCGAGACCTGCGGGAGCTGCCACCCCGGCGCGAACGAGCGTTTTGCCCAGGGTTCGGTACACGTAAGCATGGATTCGGTGGAAGAGGAACCGCTGCTCTACTGGATTTCCACGATATACATCATTCTCATCGCGGTGATCATCGGTGGCATGGTCGGGCACAATGTCCTGGACTTCTACCGAAAATCGCGCAACAAATTGATGATGCGTCGCGGCCTCATGCCGTCGCATCACGTGCAATCTCATCGCCTGTATGTGCGCATGACCACGAGCGAGCGCATGCAGCATCTTTCGCTGTTGCTTTCCTTCTGGACGCTGGTGGTGACGGGCTTCATGTTGCGTTATCCCAACGCATGGTGGGTGCAGTGGATCAACGAGCTGTACGCGCCCGCTTTCGATCTGCGGGGCGTGATTCACCGCGTGGCCGGTGTGGTGATGATACTCGCGAGTTTCTATCACCTCTACTACGTGATCTTCACCGAACGCGGCCGTCAGTTGATCAAGGATCTGCTGCCGAAGTGGAGCGACGCCACCGAAGCCATTGCCATGCTGAAATACAACCTCGGCATCTCGACCTACAAGCCGCAGTTCGGCCGCTTCTCCTACATCGAGAAGAGCGAGTACTGGGCGCTGGTGTGGGGCAATGTCGTGATGGCGGCCACAGGATTGTTCATGTGGTTCGACAACTATTTCATGGGCATTTTCACCAAACTCGGCTATGACGTGGCACGGGCGGTGCATTTCTACGAAGCTTGGCTCGCCACGCTGGCCATCATCGTCTGGCACATTTACTTCGTCATGTTCAACCCCGACGTGTACCCGATGAATCTCGCATGGCTCAAGGGCACACTGACCGAGGAAGAGATGGCGCATGAGCATCCGCGCGAACTCGAAGAGATCAAGAAGAAGGAAGCGCAGGACGACGAGGAAGTGGAAGTGTAATACCCCACCTCATGGTGTGATATTCCGCGGGTGCCGCAGCGATGCGGCACCCGTATTGTTATGCACAACCTGGGAATGCGGGAACGAGATTCTCCTGCGCGCTTTGGCCATGCCGACAGCGCGGCCATGAAGATCAGCGCAGGTTACAACAGCGAAACCGCATTTCATTTTCTCGTTGGCGCGAAGTATTTTTCCCGCGAGTCTTGGACAACCCCACATCGTCGTACCGACAGGTTCGACAGTATTCACACATCCACCCAACCATCGGGATATGGCACCCGTACAGGCATCCCCCATTGGCAGATTCATCCGTATCGTTGCTCTGCTCATCGGACTCGGTAGCGTGTTGATCGGTACGGTATTCCTCATTTCGGGTATGCAGGCGTATCTCGGTGAGGGCGAACCGGTGATTCATCCCTTCGAGCATCTCCTGATGGCAATCACATTTCTCAATCTCCCGATCGGCGCACTGTTTCTTTACAAAGCCCGGCACAGTTATCTCCGTGGCTTCACGTCCTACGATCTACCTGATCCCCCGCATCGCTCCGTCACGTTGGCCGTCGTCGGCGTGCTGTTTGTGCTCTCGTCGGCAACTGCCGTGCTGATGGTGGCACTGCTTTTCAGATCGTGAACCTGGCGCATGGCGAATGAGCCGCGACATGGTCATGCGCCGTGTCGTGCGGCTCCGTATATTATGTGATTGCACCTGTTCCACCATTCTGTCGAACCATGAATACCGCTCCCGTCCGCGTCCGCTTCGCCCCCAGCCCTACCGGTTACCTGCATGTCGGTGGATTGCGCACCGCTCTGTACAATTTTCTCTTCGCGCGCGCGCATGGCGGAACGATGGTGCTGCGCATCGAAGACACCGACCGCGGGCGCTACGTGGAAGGAGCGGTGGAGAATTTGCTGACGACGCTGGCCTGGGCGGGCATCGACGTCGACGAGGGTCCCGCGCAGGGCGGCCAACACGGCCCGTACGTGCAGTCTGAACGCACAGCGCTCTATCGCGAGCATGTCGAGCTGTTGCTCGCACAGGACAAGGCGTATCGCTGTTTTTGCTCGCCCGAGCAACTCGATGCCGCTCGCGCGCGACAGCTTGCTGAAGGTCGCGACGCGGCCTATGACCGCAGCTGCCGCGCACTGGGGAAGGACGAAGTGGAGGCACGCTTGCGGGATGGACTACCGTACACCGTGCGATTGAAGGTCCCCTTGTCCGGATCGCTGCGCTTCGACGATGTGATTCGCGGCGACATCACCGTGATGCACGAGGTGATCGACGATCAGGTACTGCTGAAATCCGATGGCTTTCCCACGTATCATCTCGCGAATGTGGTGGACGATCATTTCATGGCCATCACGCATGTGATTCGCGGCGAGGAATGGCTGCCTTCCACGGCGAAGCACGTGCTGCTGTACGAGGCCTTTGGATGGCAGCCGCCGGTGTTCGCACATTTGCCGCTGCTGCTGAATGCGGACCGCTCGAAGCTCAGCAAGCGCCAGGGCGATGTCGCGGTCGAGGATTACCGCGCGAAGGGCTTCCTCCCGGAAGCTCTCGTGAATTTCGTGGCATTGCTCGGATGGAATCCCGGCGATGACCGCGAGCTATTCACGCTCGGCGAACTGTGTGACGCCTTTTCCCTGGAACGCGTGAGCAAGGCCGGTGCGGTGTTCGACCTCGAGAAACTCCGCTGGTTCAACGCGCAATATCTGCGCATGCAGCCAGCCGAGCGCCTGCTGGAGCTGTGCGCTCCATGGTTGCGCGAAGCGGGTATTGACATCGCGGACAGCGTGCGCACACATGCGCTGCTCGAACTCCTCGCTTCCTACCTGACCGTACCCGCCGATATCGCCGCGCAGCTCGCTCCCTTCGCTCCCGGCCCCGTCGCTCCCGAGGATGATGAAGCTAAGGAGGCGTTGAGTGCGGAGTCGGCGTACGTGGTTCTGCGCGCCCTGCTCCCGCGTCTGATGAATGTGGAACCCTGGAGCGCGGAGCGCATCAAAGAAATGATCAACGAGGTCAAAAGCGAATGTGGTGTGAAAGGCAAGGCGCTGTTCATGCCTGTTCGCGTCGCGCTTACCGGACGTGCGCATGGACCCGAGCTTGGCATGGTGGCGGAATTGATCGGACGCGAACTCTGTGTGCGGCGTCTGAATGATGCGGTGGCCTGAAAGCGATGGGTGTTGACGTTTCCTTCATCGTCATCCACTTTGGCGACGCGGAGCCCACGCGCCTCGCGGTGACGTCGCTGTTCGCCGCGCATGGACATGGATGCGCCTACACCACCGAAGTGCTGGTGGTGGACAACGCATCGCACACGCCGTTCACGATGGACGAGCGGATCGCGTCGCCGCGTGTCCTGCTCCTGGAGAGCAACTGCGGCTATGGTGCGGCCTGCAATGCCGGAGCGCGCGAGGCACGGGGACGGTTTCTCTTCATTCTCAACAACGACATCGAGGCACGCGGGGATATTGTCGCTCCCCTGCTCTCGCGGCTCGAGGCGGACGAGCGTATCGGAGCGATCGGTCCGCGATTGGAGTTTCCCGACGGGCGTTTCCAGTTGTCCTGGGGTGATGCGCCCTCGCTATGGAGCGAATTCCGCGAGCGCGGCCGGCAGCGGCGCAGTCGACGCGGTGAGGCGGTGCGCGACAGGGAGCGGGCCACGGCGCAGCCGGTGGACTGGATTACCGGCGCCGCAATGCTACTGCCCCGCGGCGCGTGGGAAGCGATCGAGGGTTTCGACGAACGGTACTTTTTCTATTTCGAAGATGTCGATCTCTGCACGCGCCTGTGGCACGCGGGGTACACGGTGCTGTACGAACCCGCCGCCTGCCTGACCCATGTCGGCGGGGGCTCCGCTCCCGGGAGCAATCCGCGCATCGTGCGAGGCTACCGCATCGAGCAGCTCCGATATTACGCACGATGGCGTTCGATGCCGCAGTTCCTGTTGCTGAAGTTGTATCTGTTCGCCAAATTCGCCGGAACGGCGCTGCGCGGCGGCGACAGCTCTCGCGCGCTGCTTGGCGACATATTCCGCGCCACGCGGCGCGACCTACTCCACCGATCATGAGGATGCGGCAATGAACATTGGTGTTTTCGGCGGCAGTTTCAATCCACCGCATATCGGCCATCTGATACTGGCACAGTGTGCTCTCGAAAGCTTCGGACTTGACACGGTGCTGCTCGTGCCCACCTTTGTTTCCCCGTTCAAGGAAGGTGAAACGCAGGTGTCGGCCGAGTTGCGCAGTGAAATGGTCGCGCTCGCGATTTCGGATAATCCGCGTCTTCAAGGCGAATACTGGGAGGCGATGCATCCCGGGGTATCGTACACAGTGGACACCTTGCGCTATCTGCAGCAACAGCATCCGGATGCGACGCTGCATTTGATCATGGGCGCCGACACCTTTCGGGAGTTCCATCTCTGGAAGCAGCCCGAGGACATACTCGCGATGGCACGATTGTGCGTGGCCGAGCGGCCCGGAAGCTCGATCGCCGATGCCACGCATGAATTCACTCACGCCGCCCTGCCCTTTACCATGCCTTTGCTCGACATATCCTCCTCGGCCATACGCGCTCGCGTGCGCGCAGGCGCTTCGATACAATACCACGTCCCATGGGCGGTGAAGATTTTCATCGAAGCGCAGGGCCTGTACCGCTGAGCTGCGTGTACCGCTCCAGCATTCGCGAAGCAAACAACACAGCGGCGGCGGAAGACCTTGAGTCCTCCGCCGCCGAATCGTTTTCACCCTGTCCGCACGCGGACAGTGGTGAACGCTCCTATTTCAGCCAGCCCTGTTCGCGGTACCAGGCGATGGTGTCGTGCACTCCCTGCTCAATGGACATTCGCTGACGATACCCGAGCTGTTCGCGGGCCTTGCTCACATCGCAAATCCAATAGCGCTGGGTGATGTCGCGCGCCTTCTCGAGATTGAGCGTGGCGGCTTGTTTGCTCAATGCGGCTACTCCCTGCGCCACGGCGGCGACGCCGTACACAAGGGCGTGCGGAAGACGCAGCGTCAGCACCCGCTTGCGGAGAGCAGCCGCGGAGATGCGCCCCACCTGCGGCCAGGAGTAAAACTCCTCACTGGAGATGAAATACGTTTCGCCCACACTGCGCTCGCTCTCGGCCGCTAATTGAATGCCCTGCACGAGATCGGCCGAATGGATGAGACTGAGCCGCTTGTCATCGAAGCCGATCATGGAATTCAGGCCGCGGGAGATGGCCTGGAAGTAAATGAAAATTTCCGTGTCGCGTGGTCCGTACACGGCAGGTGGACGCACGATGGTCCAAGGCAACTTGTCGCGGTAACCGTGTACGAGCTGTTCCGCGGCCCATTTACTGCGGCCGTAGGTGGTGATGGGTGCGGGCGTGTCGCTTTCGCGCGTCGGGCGATCGAGTGCGTGCGCCGGACCGGCCGCCGTCTGACTGCTGACATAGAGAAAGCGTCGCAACCGCGGTGCAACGCGCAGAGCGCTGTCCAGCATGTTGCGCGTCGCGTCCACATTGCCTTCGACATAGCCTTTCTCGTCGCGGGCTTTCACCACGCCCGCGATGTGGTAAATGATGTCCGCGTTTTCAAGAAACGCGTCGAGCGACGCCGCATCGCGCACATCGCCATGGACAAGTCGAACGTTTTTTCCTTCCAGCCAGCGAAGGTTGCTGCTGCGGCGAACAAGGGCGCGCACTTCATGCCCCTGTGCAAGCAACGTGTCGATGAGCTGACTACCGATGAAGCCAGTGCCGCCGGTGACGGATACAATCATGGTCGTGGTCCTCGATTATCGATGTGCTACTATGCGCCGCGTCCTTGCGCAGAGCATTATGCGCCCCCTCCCTGCGCGATCTTCGCCCAGGTGTCGCGCAGCGTCACGGTGCGATTGAACACCGGCGCACCCGGCGACGAATGCTTGCTGTCCACACAGAAATAGCCGACGCGTTCGAATTGAAAGCGTTCGCCCACGGTGGCTTCACGCAGACTGGGCTCGACCAGCGCCTTCACCACGCGGTGGGAATCGCGATCGAGATTGGCGAGAAAATCCTGTCCTTCGGCCACGTCGTCTGGATTCTCCACCGGGAACAACGGTTCGTAGATATGCACATCCACTTCCGCAGCGTGACGGGCCGACACCCAATGAATCGTGCCCTTCACCTTCCGCTGTGCCTGAGCCGAGCCGCTCTTCGTTTCCGGATCGTAGGAGCAGCGCAGTTCCACCACGTTGCCAGCGTCGTCCTTGATAACTTCGTCGCAACGAATGATGTAGGCGTAGCGCAGGCGCACTTCGTTGCCCGGTGAGAGACGGAAGAATTTCTTCGGCGGATCCTCCATGAAATCGTCCCGCTCGATGTACAATTCGCGCGAGAACGGCACATCGCGCGTGCCGTGCGCGGGATCCTCGGGATTGTTGACGGCCTCGAGATGCTCGACCGCGTCCTCGGGATAATTCGTGAGCACAACTTTCAGCGGATTGAGCACGGCCATGACGCGGGCGGCGTGTTTGTTCAGATCCTCGCGCAGGCAATGTTCAAGCAAGGCCACGTCGATGGTGCTTTCCTTTTTCGCCACTCCGATGCGATCCGCGAAATCGCGCAACGATGCAGGCGTGAAGCCGCGGCGGCGCAATCCGGAAATCGTCGGCATGCGCGGATCATCCCAACCGTCCACAATGCCCTCCTGCACCAGGCGCAGCAATTTGCGCTTGCTCATCACCGTGTACGTGAGATTGAGCCGGGCAAATTCAATCTGTTGCGGGTGATGGATGCCGAGTTGATCAATGAACCAATCGTACAGCGGACGATGGTCCTCGAACTCCAGCGTACAGATGGAATGGGTGATGCCTTCGATGGAATCGCTTTGGCCATGCGCCCAATCGTAGGTCGGGTAAATGCACCAATCGTTGCCGGTGCGGTGATGCTCGGCGCGCAGGATGCGATACATCACAGGATCGCGCATGTTGAGGTTGGGCGAGGCCATGTCGATTTTCGCGCGCAGCGTGCGCGATCCGTCGACGAATTCTCCGGCACGCATGCGACGGAAGAGATCGAGATTCTCTTCGATGCTCCGGTCGCGATACGGGCTGTTCTTCCCGGGCTCGGTGAGCGTGCCGCGATGCTGGCGGATTTCTTCGGCGCTGAGGTCGCAGACGAAGGCAACCCCATTGAGAATAAGCTGCTCGGCATAGCCGTACAGCGTCTCGAAATAATCCGACGCGTAGTATTCGCGGTCCTCCCAATCGAAGCCCAACCAGCGGATGTCCTCCTTGATGGACTCCACATACTCGGTATCCTCTTTCACCGGGTTGGTGTCGTCGAAACGCAGATTACACAGCCCGCCGTACTCCTTCGCGATACCGAAGTTGAGGCAAATGGACTTGGCATGTCCGATATGCAAATAGCCGTTGGGCTCCGGTGGAAAACGTGTATGCACGCGCGCAGCGAAGCGCCCGCTCTTCTCGTGTTCGTTGATGATCTGTTTGATGAAATTGCTCTGGACGGGTGCTTCCTGTTGTGACATACCTGGATCCGCTTCTGCAGTGAATTGGAAGCGCCATGACATGCACGGCGCGATTCTTTCAAACATCTAAGATAACATTTTTTCGCGAGAGCGCGGGGGGAAGGTGGATCGTGAATCGTGAATCGTGAAGCGTGAATCGTGAAGCGTGAAGCGTGAAGCGTGAAGCGTGAATCGTGAAGCGTGGGGCGTGAAGCGTGAAGCGTGAAGCGTGAAGCGTGAAGCGTGGAGCGTGGAGCGTGAAGCGTGAATCGTGAAGAGCGATGGGTGCTTTGGAAAACAGGTGAGAAAGGCCGGTGATGACCGGGTCGTCGGCTTACTGCTTCGCTTCGTCGCTTCTGCGACGATTCGCTCGGCACCTCGCCGACTTCCACGATCCATCTGTGCTAATCTGTGTGAAATCTGTGCAATCTGTGGTTTTGAAACCCTGCTGATCCGCTCCGACAGATATCGAGGCACTTGCACCATTTTCATTCTCCCGGGTGTGTCGAAGGAACATGAAAGACTGTGGAGTCGACATGGAATTGTCCCGCATGTGGTGAGTGTTCCTGCCATCCACCATTGGATGCGGCATGAGGATTGAGCGATGCACGATAGCAACGGGAGCATGGGCTTGTCCTGAAAAAAAACGGGGCCCCAGATCGAGGCCCCGCGTATTCAAGAGAACACTGGAATGTGAGAAATCACTGACCCTTCAACGCATTCGCACCGCTCACGATTTCGAGAATCTCGGTGGTAATGCTGGCCTGACGCGCACGGTTGTAGTTGAGTTCGAGGGTATTGATCAGCTCCTTGGCATTGGAAGTGGCTGAATCCATGGCGGTCATGCGGGCGCCCTGCTCCGAGGCATTGCTCTCCAGCAAGGTGCGGAAGAGCTGGAAATTCAGATGCTGAGGAATGAGCTGTTCCATGAGTTCGAGTTCCGACGGTTCGTAGATGTAATCCACGAACTGGCGGTACTTGCTCGATCCCTCTTCCTCTTCCTGCGGCAGTGGCAGCAGTTGCTCGTCGCGCACGCGCTGCTGAATCACGGATTTGAATTCGTTGTACACCACTTCGATCACATCGAATTCACCGTTGAGATAGCGCTGCAACACATCGCTCATGATTGCGCGCGCGTCATGAATCTCGGCGGAATTCACCAGGCCGACATGCTTGTCGAGAATGGTATACCCGCGCTTGGCGAAATGCGAGAAGCCGCGCCGACCGATGCACAACAGCTTCACACCGCCGCGCGCATGCTGCTGGCCCCACTGCCCGTGGATGCGTTGCGTGGCGTGGCGGATGATGTTGGTGTTGAAGGCGCCGCAGAGACCGCGGTCGGCCGTGATGACCACGACGAGCACGGACTCGACTGTTTCGCGCTCGGCGGTGACGGGCAAGGTCGAGCGATCCACTTTCGACAGCAGATGCGCGATGAGATCGCGGTAGCTGTAGGCGTAGGGACGTGCGGAGACGATAGCGTCCTGCGCGCGGCGCAGCTTCGCGGCAGCCACCAGCTTCATCGCCTGCGTGATCTTGCTGGTGCTGCGGACGCCCGCGATGCGTGTGCGTATTTCGCGAAGGTTGGCCATGGATTAGCTGTTTTTATTGAGCGACAGCATGAACGAAGCGGTGAAGTCCTTGAGAATGCCCTTCATTTTCGCCTGCAACTCGTCGGACAGTTTCTTTTCATCGGCGATTTCGTTGAGCACCTCGGGATGCCTCATGCGCAGATGCTCGAGATATTCGACCTCGAAGCGGCCGACCTGGTCGAGGGGAATTTCGTCGACAAAGCCATTGATACCCGCGAAAATGCTGGCGACCTGCTCTTCCACGTTCATGGGAACGTACTGCACCTGCTTGAGCAATTCGAGCATGTGCGAGCCGCGGCGCAGCAGATTCTGCGTGCTCTTGTCAAGATCGGAACCGAATTTCGCGAAGGCCTCGAGTTCGCGGTACTGCGCGAGATCGAGGCGCAGCGAACCGGCGATTTGCTTCATGGCCTTGATCTGCGCATTGCCACCCACGCGGGACACGGAGATACCCACGTTCACAGCGGGGCGCTGCCCGGCGTTGAAAAGACTGCTTTCGAGATAAATCTGTCCGTCGGTGATGGAGATCACATTGGTCGGGATGTAGGCCGACACGTCACCCGCCTGCGTTTCGATAATCGGCAATGCGGTGAGACTGCCGCCGCCGAGTTCGTCGCTGAGCTTGGAGGCGCGTTCGAGCAAGCGCGAATGCAGATAGAACACATCGCCCGGGTAGGCTTCGCGGCCCGGGGGACGACGCAGCAGCAGTGAGAGCTGGCGATAGGCCACGGCTTGTTTCGACAGATCGTCGTAAATCACCAGCGCGTGACGGCCGCTGTCGCGGAAAAACTCGCCCAGCGTGGCACCCGAGTACGGTGCGATGTACTGCAGCGGAGCGGGGCTGTTGGCATCGGCCATCACGATGGTCGTGTACGGCATGGCGCCCATTTCTTCGAGTTTCGCATGCACGTTGGCCACCGTACTGGCCTTCTGGCCAATGGCAACGTAGATGCAGAACACCGGGTTGACGCCGCGGCGCTTCGCTTCTTCGGTATGCGTGTATTTCTGATTGATGATGGTATCGAGCGCGATAGCGGTCTTGCCGGTCTGGCGGTCACCGATGATGAGCTCGCGCTGACCGCGGCCGATGGGAATCATCGAGTCGATGGCTTTGAGACCGGTCTGTAACGGCTCTTTCACCGGCTGGCGCTGAAGCACACCCAGCGCCTTGCGCTCGATGGGCATGATCTTCTCGGTTTGGATGACGCCGCGACCATCAAGCGGGCGACCGAGCGGGTCGATCACGCGACCCAGCATGGCCTCGCCAACGGGCATGGAAGCCACCTTGCCGGTACGTTTTACCAAATCGCCTTCGCTCACACCCGTGGCCTCGCCGAAGAGCACGCAACCCACGTTGTCCTCTTCGAGGTTGAGGGCCATACCGAAGATGTCGTTCGGGAATTCGATTAGTTCTCCCGCGAGGCAATTCTTCAGTCCGTACACGCGTGCGACGTTATCGCCCACCTGCAGCACTGTGCCCACCTCGTAGATGTCGGTTTCCCGGTCGAAGCCACTCAGCTGTTTACGGAGAATGGCCGATACTTCATCGGGTCGTACTTCTGCCATGTGTATTCTCTGTTTCTGGGGATGTCTGAAAAATCAGGTTCCGGTGATGAAGCGTGTGCGAAGACGTTGCAGTTGCCGCCGCACACTTCCGTCGTAGACGGTGTCGCCCAGTCGCACGGTCAAACCGCCAACGAGCGAGGGATCGACGTGATACTCGGCTTCCACACGTTTGCCCGAGCGCTCGGCGAGCATGGCCTCGAGGCGCGTGCGTTGCGCGCTGTCGAGTTCCACCGCGCTGCTGATCGACGACGCCACGATGCCCTCGCGTTCGCGATGCAAGGCGATGACGGCGTCGAGAATATCGAGAACCAGCACCTCGCGTCCTTTTTCCACCAGCAGGCGCAGCACACCCACGGTGTAGTCCGAGAGTTTATCGGCGAACAGCGCATCCACGCCGGCACGTTTGTTTTCGCGGGAAATGACGGGCGATTCGAAAAACAGCCGCAATTCTCGCGAGGCGAGGATGGACGAACGCAGATCACGCACATCTGAAAGCAATTGTTCCATCGACAGAGTCTCCGGCAATGCTTCGAGAATGGCGGTGGCGTAGCGTATGGCGACGCGATGGGTGCTCATAGTCCTCTCCGCAATCCCCGGTCAGTTCCGGGGAAGGGTGTTGATGAATTCGTCCACCATGGCGCGATGGCGGTTGGCATCGAGTTCCTCGCCCAGGATTTTTCCGGCGGCACGCACGGCGAGGTCGGCCACCTCCTCCCGTAATTGCAGGAGGGCGGTGTCTTTTTCACGCTGGATTTCGGCGCGGGCCTGGGCGGTCATCTGCCGGGCCTGCTCGTTGGCACTGTCGACAATGCCCTGTTTCATCGTCTCGGCGGTGTGTTTCGCCTCGTCGATGATGCGGCGCGCTTCGCGTTCGGAATTTTCCAACAGCTTGCGATGCTCGGCAAGCAGGCGTTCGCCTTCGCGCCGGGCTTCGTCGGCCTTTTCCAGATCGGAGGCGATGCGTTGCTCGCGACCCTCCAGTGCGCTCAGCAGGGGCTTCCAGGCGACCAGCTTGAGCACCCACAACAGCAGGGCGAACGTAATGAACGTCCAGATCAGCATGCCGGGTTCAAGCGTCAGCAATTTATCCATGCGTTACCTCGAGACTTCGTTCGGACCGACGGAATTGGGACGATTGGATTATTTCAGTGCCAGCAGCAGACACACCACGACCGCGAAAAGCGCGATACCTTCGATGAGGGCTGCCATGATGATCATCGCGCCACGCAGATCGCCGGCGGCTTCCGGTTGACGACCGATGGCTTCCATTGCCGCGGCGGCAAGTTTACCAATGCCAAAACCCGCGCCCACCACGACGATGGCGGCGCCAATACCGGCTGCTAACCAAGCTAATTCCATTGAAAACCTCCAGTGTTGAAGAGTATGAGTAATGTTCAGGTTACGCGAATCAATGATGCTGATGCACGGACATGCCGATGAAAAACGCCGACAGCATCGTGAAAATGTATGCCTGCAGGAGGCACACGAAAATCTTGAGCAAGCTCATGAACAGCAGAAACGCCAGCGACAACGGGGCCACGGCCACGGTATCCATGCCGAAAATCAACGCATAGAATGCACCGATGACAAGGGCGCCGGAGAGCATGTTTGCGAACAAACGAACGGCAAGCGCGAACGGCTTTGTGAGCAGGCCCATCAGTTCGATGACGAACATCAGCGGGAGCAGCGCGAACGGCACGCCACCGGGGACGAGACCTTTCCAGAAGCCCAATGCGCCGTTGTGCCGCATGCCACCGAAGATCATGAACGAGAACGTGATCAGCGCCATGCCGGCGGTGATGTTGATATTCCCCGTGGATGCCGCGCCAAACGGCAGCAATCCCACGAAATTCATGGTGGCAATAAAGAAAAAGAACGACAACAGCAGTGGCAGATAGCGCGACGTGGCATCGTGCAGGAAGGGATGCGCCACTTCGTCGCGGATGAACACCACGACCGATTCGATCATGTTCCCGAAGCCCCGCGGCACTGTACCCTTGCGATTCTGCCGCGCTGCGAGCGTTGTGAGCGCAATGGTGATCAGCATCGACAGCCACATGTACACCACATGTCGGTTGGGTGACATATTGATGGAAACACCCGCGACGTTGATGATCCAGTTCTCGGGGAAATGCAATTCGGGGAAAGGATACTCATGGATATACGGCGTATTCTCCACCTTGTGTTCGAGGATTTTCATCATTTCCTCGGAAGGCGTGAGATGCTCGGTACCGTGCCCGCCCTCGTGTCCGCCCGTCGCCTCATGCGCACCGTGCGCGGACGTGGTGTCGGTGGTGGAGGAAGCGCGTAGCGGCGCGCCCATGTACGCGAGCAAAGCCAGCGTCAGGACAAGCGTACCCCAAGAGAATCTGTGGCGTAAATGCATGCTGATGGATTGACTACGTGCGTTCGACTCAGTGGGTCTGCGTGGAAGCCACACGCTCCCGCGCAACCTTGTTCGCAATCTTCTGCTCGTCGGTCTTGCGGTTGATATACAGCACCTCGACCATGAGGAAGATGCTGTACGATGCCATGAAGGAAGCGACGAACTCCAGCGTGTTCACCGTGGTGGTCAGCAGGAAGACCGCGACGGAGGCGATCATCAGGAAGAAGCGCAGCGCCATGCCAGCGAGGGAGAAGAGCATGAACAAATTGCTGTTCAGTTTGAATGCCCTCTCGATGAACACATATCCTAAAAATGCATTCGTGATGCTTAAAATACAACCAGCAAGAAGGTCCGGCCCGAAGGAGTGGCCGTTGTCACGGATCATCGAAAAAACGATAAAGAGCACGCTCAGGGTGGCGAGCAGTGCGAATTCGATTCTGGCCTTGATGAGCTGGCGTTTCACGTAGGTAATCATGGCGCGGGAGTTTTCCTCTTCTCCTGAAGTTTGAGTGTTGTTGAGACAACAGTGAACAGACCGACAATAATTCCAATGACCGCGAGGATGATGGTGAATACTCTGCCTGTGTCCAGCCAGCCATCGATGAGATACCCGGCGCCGAAGAACAGCAGCACGGTTGCCAGCAATTGCCAGCCGAGGTTGGTGTACGGGAGCAATTCCCGCAGACTTTCCGAGACCACTTCCATGGTCTTTTTCCTCGACGTGTCCGCCATGGGCAGATCCTCTTGATCCGCAAAAAAGCACAGCTAATAAGGTAACATTTTTCCTGAATTATGCAAAGATTTCAGGCATTTCCTTGATTTTTCAAGCTGAAAATTTTGCGATAATCCAGTGATGGTATGTCCGTTTATCCGCGTATGCAGGCGTTGCCTCCGTCAGGGCGCTCGCGCCGCATCGCCGGGAGGCCTGCGCGTACAGAGTCAGCAACGCGCGCGACGCTCCGATTTTTCAAGAACTCGACGCGCTGGAAGCCGCCGTCGCGGCCACTACCGCGATGAGCACTGCGGCCTGGACCTCCTCCGCCACCGCTTTCACGGCGCCGGCGACACGCTCGTTTTGCAGCACCGCCTTGGCAATGCGTTTGGCCTCTCGGCGTTCGCCCTTGGGCACGATTTCATTGAGCAATCCGCTCGCCACGACGAGTCCGAGCAGACCATGCAGCCGTTCATCGGCGTCGACGCGTCCGTGAAGAAACTCGTAAAGCCGCTCGCGCACCAACCGCTCGGGCTGGGGATCATGCTCCGGAAAGCGCTGATACGGTATGCACCAGAGAAAGTGCTTCTCCATGCGTGCGAGAATTCCCTTTTGCACGAGCCCTTCATATACGCGAGGACGAAGCCGTTTGAGTTTGCTGGAAAGCCGGCTCACCCAATACTTGGCGTCCCGAGGCTTGCGTGATGCGGCGATGAGTGCGAGCGCCTCGTCGTGCACCGCGTCCACCGTCGCGCCGGCATCCTGCACGTGCAACATTCCGTCCATCCAGGCGAGTTTCCCAGCGAGGAGCAACTCAAGAAGCACCGCGCCGGTAAGTCCGTAGGGTAAGGCGGCACTGGCATCGAAGAGCACGGAGCCCTTCCTGTCGTCGGTGGCGATAAGCAACAGTTGTTCGGCGAGTGTCAGCGGCATGAAGAGCTCCGTGTGTTGTACTGCAAGTGTCTGATGGTCAGTGGCTATCGGTGAAGTGTAAACAGTAAAGCGGGGGCGCGGGTAGTGCGTCATTGTGCGAATCGTGGCCCGGGCCTAGTCATTGTCCGTTCGGTCGAGAGTTCGAGAAAGAAAAGGGTGCGCGGGCAACAATGATGTGCTCGCCGGGTTCCGACCGGTGCAATGGGCTGCGGACCCACAGATTGCGTCCGGCGACCTTGTTGAATCCACTGCGAATCAGTTGTGTCTCCACGCGCATGTGCTGTTGAGATTGCGGGTGTCCGCCGCGATATCGGATTCGTTTCGCCTTTTTCCTGCAATCCTCCACTGTGCACGCATCGCCTGCAAACATCGACCTTGCCGGCATGGACGCATCACACGAGTCCCGGCGTTTCCTCGCTTCCATCGGCATACCGTGCGAAGCGACCCCGATCGGGTGCATGCACGTGATCCGGTGACGGCCAGGGCCAGCCGCCGAAGCGTGTGCGCTGATAATCGAGAAAGGCCTCCTGTATTTCTTCACGACTGTTCATGACGAAGGGACCGTATTGCACCACCGGTTCACCGATGGGAACGGCCTGCAGGAGAAGAAGTCGCGACGAGGAGGCATGCGCACGCAATTCTGTGGGGACATCGGCCCGGACTTCCACCGCGTGTCTCGAAGGGATGCCCTCTCCTCCCACAGTCAAACCGCTGCCTTCGTAATAGTACAATCCGCGACGTGCCCGTGGGGATGCAGGCGGTATCGACCAGATCCCGTTGGCCTCCATATCGATCAACCATATGGCCAATTCCGACGAAGCATGCGCGGCCCAGGAATCGGGCGCCGGTGATGGCGCCGTGACGCTCTCGGCCGAACCAGCGATGAGGCGCACGCGCACTCCCCCGTTGCCGACCTGGAGTATGGGAATGTTCTCCCGCCAGAGCATACGGAAATGGGGTTCGACGAATTTTTTCGCTCGTGGCAGATTGAGCCAGATCTGGAACAATTCGAGCGGATTATCATCACCGGTGGAAAGCAGTGGGAACATTTCCGCATGCTGCAAACCGCTGCCGGCGGTCATCCACTGCACATCGCCATCGACGTAGCGTCCGGCTGCGCCATGGGAATCGGAATGATCGACTGTACCGCGCAGCACCACGGTTACGGTTTCGAAGCCGCGGTGCGGATGTTCCGGAAATCCGGGCACGCTCGTGCCATGGTACATGCTCCACCCGTCTTTACCGGAGAAATCCTGTCCGAGATCCCTTCCCATAAGGGAGGTGGCGGGTCCGAGGGCCCCATTACCGCGTGGATAGGCGTCGCGGTGATGCACGCAGAAGAGGAAGGGATCGATGGTGGTCCACTGGAAGCCCAAGGGGTGCATGCTGAGAATCAGAGAAGAAGCCATGCCATGCTCGATAGTGATGATCGCGACGGTAGGGCGGGATCGTGGTGATACGAGACGTTGATTCGTGCGGGAATAGTACGCATCGCGGGGATGTGGAGCAAGCGCGGGGTAGGGCGAAATTCAGGGGCACAGGGCGAAATCCCGAGACGACTCCTTGAACCTGCGGATTCATGAATCCGTATTCCACTCGATTAAGACGTCCGCCTCCCCTGCCGCACATAGGGTACGAAGCTTATGATCCACCTATTCGCGATAATTCTTCACAGCGGTAGCGCATGCCAGCGAAAAAATTCCGTCTTCATCATGACCACAACCGGAGAGTAACAATACCTCGCCACCCCGGCGACGCACTCACTCCGGTCGCAGAATGTAACATCGCGGTCGCCGGGCGGGGGTGACCCCCTCACTCGAGGGATGTTAAACGATATATTTGTCCTCTAAATGCGTCGTTGCGGGAGCGGGACCGACTACATCCACCCCTCGACGGTGAGTATGCGGGGGCTCGCGCGGCCGGGAATCGCGCCGACAATGGTCCAACCAGGCCGCCGGACGACCTCCTCCCGCGAAATGCGGATACATGAATCCGCATCAGGCCACGAAAGCTCCCCGACCGGTGCTTCCAGCACATACGCGCAACCCAACAACAACCCCGCCATATCCCGCTCCTCACCCGCTTCATCCCGAAACAGGATATCACCGAAATCACACCCCACCCGCTCCACCACGGCCGCAACTTCGGAGGAATCGAAAATCACTCGATCACGATACCCCTCCCGCCAGTACGATCCGCCACCCTTCCCGCGCATCGCGTTGATGCGACGGGCGCTGTTCATTTTCACATGACCCACAAACAGCGGTATCAACGCCATGCGCCGACGGTACAGGGCCTCGCTCATCACCATGAGCAGACGACGGAACAACGTCGGCCGCGAAACCACCGTCACCACAAACACCGCCATCCAGGGCTGGAGATCGAGCGCGTCCAAACGCAAATGCCGGCCCTGACGATGCAGCGACTCCCCCACTTCGCGCAATACGGCACGACCCTCCAGTGTCGGATAACGTCGTCCGTTGAACGTGCGCACCAGCGGCGCGCTTTCTTCGCGCAGCGGTAATTCGAGGTAATACGTTCCGGGCGAGGAATAATCATGCCCGGGATGTCGACGGCAACTGATGGTACCATTTCGTGTCATTGTCAGCCTCCCTTGCTGATCGTGCGACGAATACGAAATGCAATGCTAGCAATCTCCGCGCAGGAATGCAATGCTATTACAAATGCGGGGCGGATGCTCATGCACCCGCCCCGCTCTGAGCTGGATTCGTTCCTTCTTACTTGAGCAGGAACATGGATTTCTCACTCACGAATTCACGCGAGCTCACGGTCGAGGTGGCATGGATGCGGTAGAAGTAGGTGCCGGACGGAATCGCCCTGCCACGGCTGCCTCCCGCGTTCCAGATCACGGTATTCTCGCCGGCGGGACGTTCCTCGTCGACAAGTACGTCCACCGTCTGTCCGAAGGTGTTCACCACGTGGATGCGCACTTTGCTCGGTTCGGGCAGATGGTAGGCGATGGTGGTTGACGGGTTGAATGGATTCGGGTAATTCTGGTACAGCGCGTATTCCAAACTGGAAATACCCGAGGCTTCTTTGCTCGCTCCCGTGCCCGGCGCGAAGTCCGGCATCTGCACGGAACAGGTTCCGGTACAGGCCATGGCATTCGGATCCGTGGGATCCCAATTCGCATCGCGTACCTGCAGAATGTAGCTACCCGCGAAGACACACGGAACGGTGATCACTGCGGTGGTGTATCCTCCCGGCATCCAGAAGTAGGTGTAAGGAGGTGTGCCACCGGTCACGATCGCGGTTATTGTGCGGGTACCGTTGACGCAAGGATCGGAGATTTTACACGACACGACAAGTGGCGGCGGCTGCACAATGGTGATCTGTACCGTGTCGGCGCAACCGTTCGCATCCACCACGATCATGTTATGCGTGCCTGCGGTTTTCTGGAAGGTTCCCGTACCAGTGTACGGCGGCGTGCCTCCCGATGCGGTTACGGTGACGGTGGAGTTTCCGCCATTGCATTTGATCGGAGTCCACGTTGCCGCAGCCACAAGTGCCGGGGGTTCGGTGATGGTCACCTGCGCCTGCGCGGTGCAGCCGTTGGTGTCGATGACGGTGAAGTAGTGTGTGCCGACTGGACGCAGGAAGGTGCCGGTTCCATTGTACGGTGGCGTGCCTCCCGATGCCGTGACGGTTACGATGGTCGTCCCTCCATGGCAGAGGATGGGAGGCGCACTCGCCGCGGCGGTGAGTATCGGCGGTTCGGTGATGACCACGCTCGTCGAGTCGATGCAACCATTGGCGTCCACGACGGCGAAGGTCCACGTTCCCGGTCCGCGCACGAATTGACCAATGCCGGTGTACGGTGGCGTTCCACCCATGGCCGTGACAGTCACGGTGGAAGTGCCGCCGTTGCAAAGAATCGGCGTTGCCGTTGCGGCCGCGAAGAGTTTCGGTGGCTCCGTGACCTGCACGGTCAGCGTGTCGGCGCAGCCGTTCGCATCCACCACAGTGAAGCTGTAGATGCCTGCGACACGGTAGAATGTGCCGGTGCCGCTGTACGGACTCGTACCACCTGTCGCGGTGATGGTGATAGTGGTGCCTCCACCGTGACACAGAATGGGAGTGACTTGGGCAGCGGCTACCACCTCTGGCGGTGCCGTGATGGTGATCTGCGTGCTGGCCATACAGCCATTGGAGTCGATCACCGTGAACGTATGTGTTCCCACCGGACGATAGAATTGGCCGATACCTTGATACGGAGGTGTACCACCGATGGCTGTGACGGTGACAGTCGAAATGTCATCATGACAAAGCAGCGGTGTCGCGGTCGAATACGCGATGAGTATTGGCGGCTCCGTGATGGTGATGGTCACAGTGTATTGACAGCCGTTGAAATCGGTCACGGTGAAATTGTGCGTACCGACCGTGCGCTGGAATACGCCCGTGCCACTGTAGGGAGGCGTACCGCCCAGTGCCGTCACGGTGACGGTGGAACTGCCACCCGCGCAGAGAATCGGCGTAAACACCGCATCCGCTGTGAGTGGAGGCGGCTCGGTGATGACCACCGTAACCGTGTCCCAGCACCCGTTGGCGTCGGTGACGGTAAAGATGTAGGTGCCCGGACCTCGACTGAACGTCCCAGTGCCGCTGTATGGCGGTGTTCCGCCAAGTCCAGTGACATCGATGGACGCGGTGCCACCGTGACAGAGAATCGGCGTGATATCGGCGAGTGCCATGAGCTCGGGCGGCTCGACGATAGTAATCCATGTGCTGGCGGTGCAACCCAGCGAATCTGTCACGATGAATTGATGCGTGCCCGCTTTGCGCGTGAACGTACCAGTGCCCTGATACGGTGGCGTACCACCGATCGCGGTGATCGTTACCGTTGATGTGTCGTCGTAGCAAAGCAACGGTGTTGCAACAGCATTGGCAACCAGGAGAGGCGGTTGTGTGATGTTGATGGTCACTGTCGCGGCGCAACCGTTGGCATCGGTGACGGTGAAGGAATGTTGCCCGGCCGTGCGCTGGAATACGCCCGTACCCTGGTACGGCGGCGTGCCGCCCATACCGGTGACAGTAATGGTGGTGTTGCCACCGTAACAGTCGATGGGAGTAAATGCCGCATCTGCGTACAGCATGGGTGGCTGGGTGATGGTGATGTCCAACGTGTCTGCGCAGCCGTTCGCATCGGTGACGATGAACTGATAGTTGCCCGGCGTGCGGTTGAAGCTGCCCGTGCCCTGATATGGTGCGGTCCCACCGAGCACGGTGATATCGATCACAGCATACCCACCGTAGCAGAGGATCGGTGTGATGTTGGCCAGAGCCATCAGCTCGGGCGGTTCAGTGATGGTGATCTGCGCGCTGGCCGCACAGTTGTTGACGTCGGTGACGTTGAAGGTATGTGTTCCCGCGTGCACCTGGAAAACGCCCGTGCCGATGTATGGGGGCGTGCCTCCGGTGGCGGTCACGGTCACGGTGGCGGGTTCACCGTAGCAGTCGATCGACGTTGCGGTGACAAACACCTGCAACATCGGTGGCTCGGTGATGACCAGCGACACGGTATCGGCGCAATTGTTCGCGTCGGTAACGATGAAGGTGTGTGTTCCCGCTCCACGATTCAGCGTGCCCACACCCGAGTATGGAGGCGTTCCACCTGTAGCACTGACGTTCACAGTCGTGGTTCCGCCAGCGCATAGAATGTTCCCCGCCAGAGCCGAGGCCATGAGCGCGGGTGGTGAGGTGATGGTGACCTGGACAGTGTCAACGCAGTTGTTGGCATCGCTCACAATGAAGGACCAGGTTCCGGGTCCGCGTTGGAACACGCCGGTTCCCACGTACGGAGCAGTTCCGCCGCTGGCGGTAACATCCACTGTCGAGCTGCCGCCGTTGCACAGAATAGGCGTGGGACTGGCCATCGCAACGAGTTGCGGGGGTTCGGTAATGGTAATGGTTGTTGTGGCGCTGCACGTGTTCGCGTCTGTGACGGTGAACGTGTAGGTCCCGGCCGTGCGATTGAACACGCCTGTGCCTTGATACGGAGGAGTACCGCCGGATGCGGTAACGGTCACGGTTGAAGGCACGCCGTTGCACAGAATCGGTGTGGCGCTGGATGCCGCTGCCAGAACTGGCGGCTGGGTGATCATCAGGTCCACCGTATCGGTGCAGCCATTGGCGTCGGTGACGGCGAAGCTGTAATTGCCCGCCATGCGGCTGAAGATTCCGGTACCAACATACGGCGGTGTTCCTCCGCTGGCAGTCACCGTGACGGTGGAGCTTCCACCATTGCAGAGAATCGGTGTGCCGCTTGCGGCTGCCACGAGCGGCGGGGGCTCGCTGAGATTAACGGATGCGGCGGCGGAACAGTTGTTATTGTCCGTCACGGTGAACACATGGGAACCGGCGGGGCGAAGGAACACACCGACGCCTTGATACGGAGGTGTTCCTCCCGTGGCGGTGACGGTGACGGTCGACATTCCGCCATTGCACAAAATTGGTGTCGGCGACGCAAGAACGATCAGTGGCGTCGGCTGTGTAATGGTCACCGAGGCGGAACCACTGCAATTATTCGCGTCGGTCACGGTGAAGGTGTATGTGCCCGCCGTACGGTTGAAAACTCCCGTGCCCACATAGGGTGGTGCTCCACCCGAGGCGGTCACGGTGATGGTCGAAGTGTCACCCGCACAGAGTATCGGAGTCGCCACCGCGGTAACCGTGACCTGTCCACCGGCATTGATGGTGACGCTGGCGATGGACGAACAGTTGTTCGCGTCCGTCACCGTGAAATTATAGGTACCCGGCGTGCGCACGAAGCTACCCGTGCCCAGGTACGGCGGCGTTCCACCCGTGGCGCCCACGGTCACCGTGGTGCTTGTTCCGTTGCAGGGAATTGGCGGCGCGATGGCGGTGGCCACGAGTGCAGGAGGTTGGGTGATGGTGACATTCGCCGAGCCACTGCAACCGTTGGCATCGGTCACGGTGAAGGTGTAGCTCCCGGCGCCATGATTGAACACCCCGGTTCCGATATACGGTGGCGTTCCTCCAGTGGCCGTCACTGTTACGGTGGACGTACCGCCGAAACAGGTGATCGGTGTGGCGCTGGCGTTGACCGTGGGCTGCTGCGCGGCAACCACCGTGGCGCTCGCGCTGGATGTACAGCCATTGGCGTCGGTCACGGTGTAGTTGACCGTTCCCGGGGCCTGCTGGAACACGCCGACGCCAGTGTATGGCGGCGTCCCACCGGTCGCGCTGACGGTCACCGCCGCCGTACTGCTATTGCAGGACATCGGCGGGGCCGAGGCCGATGCGACCAGGGCGCCCGGTTGCGTTATCGTCACAGATGCGGATCCTCCACAACCATTGGCATCTGTCACGGTGAATGTGTATGTACCCGCCGTATGGTTGAACACCCCGGTGCCCACATAAGGCGGAGTGCCGCCCGTTGCGCTTACGGTCACGGTGGAAGTCCCGCCGTTACAGAGGATAGGTGTGGCAATGGCCGAAACGACAGGAGCGGTTGCCGAGTTGACGGTGGCCGAGACCTGCGACGAACAGCCGTTGGCATCGGTCACGGTGAAGCTGTACGTACCGGGAGTGCGATTGAACACGCCGGTTCCCTGATACGGCGGCGTGCCACCTGTCGCAGCAATGGTAACAGTTGTGCTGCTTGCCGTGCAAGTCATAGGCGCAACGGTGGCGGTCGCGGTGAGTGTGCCCGGCTGTGTGATAGTCACCGCTGCGGAGCCGCTGCAGTTGTTCGCGTCGGTGACGGTGAACGTGTAGGTGCCCGCAGTGTGGTTAAATACACCCGTTCCCACATACGGCGGGGTTCCGCCAGTCGCGGTCACGGTCACAGTAGAGCTTCCACCATTACAGAGGATCGGCGTTGCAACAGCCGAAACTACCGGACCAGTGGCGGCAGTGACGGTGGCCGAGACCTGCGATGAGCAGCCGTTGGCGTCGGTCACGGTAAAGCTGTACGTCCCGGGGGTGCGATTGAACACACCGATTCCCTGATACGGTGCTGTCCCACCCGTGGCGGCAACGGTGACGGTGGTGCTGCTTGCGCTGCAAGTCATTGGCGTCACTGTGGCTGTCGCGGTGAGTGTTCCCGGCTGAGTGATAGTCACCGAAGCGGAACCACTGCAATTATTGGCATCCGTGACTGTGAACGTGTAGGTGCCTGCCGTGTGGTTGAACACACCCGTGCCCACGTATGGTGGGGCGCCTCCGCTAGCGGTGACGGTGACAGTGGATGTCCCGCCGTTGCAGAGAATTGGCGTGGTGTTGGCACTGACCGTGATCTGCCCACCGGCATTCACGGTGATTGTTGCGACCGACGAGCAGTTGTTCGCGTCGGTGACGGTGAAATTGTACGTACCCGGAGTGCGGACGAAGGTCCCCGTTCCTTGGTACGGCGGGGTTCCACCAGTGGCATTCACTGTTACTGTTGTGCTGCCGCTGGTGCAGGAGATCGGCGGTGCTGTTGCGGTCGCCACGAGCGCCGAGGGTTGCGTGATGTTCAGATTGGCCGTACCTGCGCATCCATTGGCGTCGGTGACGGTAAGTGTGTGCGTGCCCGCGGGAAGGTTGAATACGCCGGTCCCGGTATAGGGCGGAGTGCCTCCCGTCGCGGTAACAGTCACAGTGGATGTCGTGCCGTTGCATGTGATCGGCGTGGCCACAGCGGTGACCGTGGGCGCAACTGCCGCATTGACAACAGCGGCCACGTTTGTCGTGCAGCCGTTCGCATCAGTGACGGTGAAGCTGTAATTTCCCACCGAACGATTGAAGACTCCTGTGCCTTGATACGGTGCCGTACCACCTGTGGCCGTGATGGTGACTGTCGTCGTGTTGCTGATACACGTCATCGGCGCGACGACAGCGGTGGCCTGCAACTGATTGGGCTGCGTGATGGTGACGGTAGCAACACCGGTACAGCCGTTCGCGTCGGTCACCGTGAAATTGTACGTCCCCGCGGCGCGCGTGAATTGACCGGTACCCTGATACGGCGGAACACCGCCGCTTGCCGTCACAGTGACCGTCGACATTCCGCCATTACATGTGATCGACGTTGCAGTCGCAGTCGCAGTGAGCGCATAGCTTGCACCAAGCACCTGAACGCTGGTCGTCGCGGTGCAGCCATTGGCATCGGTGACGGTGAATTGATGACTTCCCGATCCGACGTTGAACGAGCCCGTTCCTGTGTACGGAGGTGTGCCTCCGCTAGCCGTGATCGTAACCGCGGTCTGTCCGGTGCCGCAATTGTATGCGCCGGTGGTCGCCGATGCACTGAGCTGCGGGGGCTGCGTGATGGTCTGCGATACTGTGGTACTGCAGCCATTGGCATCAGTGACGATGAATTGATGTGTGCCAGCCGGTTTGCTGAACGTCCCTGTGCCGGTATACGGCGGCACGCCGCCCGAAGCGGAGACGGTGACCGTGGACATGCCACCTGCGCAACCGATGGGCGTGTGCGAGGCGGTGGCGCTGACTCCATTGACAATCACCGGATAGCTGCAATTCACCGTCTGCACGCCATCACTGACGGCCACGTTCACGGTATACCCACCCGTGCCATTGCCTGCATGCACTGTGACGCTTTGACCGCTGGTTGAACCCACGATGCTCGCGCCGCTGCTGTTGGAGGTCAACGACCACGCATACGAAAGTCCGCTGAGCGTGGTGCTGAAGGAATACACGTTCTGTGTCCCGGCACAGGCAGGATTGGCCCCGGTCATCGAGCAAGCAATGCTGCTGCGAATGGCGTTGCCACTGATCTGATTGTCCTGACTTCCGAGCGAGCTGCCATTGAGCGAACCAAGTTTGAAATGGAACGGCGCGCCGCTGATGCTGCCCGCACCAAATCCGCTCCCGTAGCCGATACCCGTACCCGCTCCCTGCACATCCACACCCATCGCGAGATGCCCGGCGAACTGCACGAGTATGGAAGAGGATGTCGAGGTCCAATACAAGGTGTAATTCGCCATCTTGTCATTCGATCCGCTGTACCCGGTGAACATCAACGTTGCGGAGGTAATGGCCGCGTTGCCGTACAGCGTGAGCGTTCTGTTGCCGAAACGCGTCTCATAATTCGTCACTGCACTCGCGACGCTGTGCGACAATACCGTGCCCATGGCGTCGGGAATGTCCACATTGTAGGAATAGGGTCCGGCGAGAATCGTCGCGCAAGTCGACGCCATGGAACTAGGCGGGCCGATGCTCGGTCCGCAGCTATTTAAATTCACCAGCACCGTGGGACCGGCTATCGCATTGGCGGCAGCCATCGCCTGACTATAGGAAGTCAGAAAATCCCAGGCGTGCTTTCCGTTCTTGCTGGCGAGATGACTGAAGGTCAACGTATGGAAATTGCCAGTCCTCGCAGGAATCCCGGTGAGCATGATGCGTTGAGGCACGGACATGCCTTCGTAATACACCGCGTTGTTCTGCTGAAGAATGGAATTGATCCAGACGACATTCCCTAGACTTGAGGAATTGTGATCATTTGCCGCCTGTCGGAAATCCACCGAGGCCTTCTGCGAGAACGCAGCCCCGAAATATAGGAGAAACAACAGAAGCAGCGCTGGAAGTCGGTAGCGTGCATTCACCATCTCACACCTCATGCGATCATTGACACTGTATTTATCCGCTGAACCTCATGCCCTCAACGCCTCCTCCAGGCATAGGACTGTATGCAAAGGTACTCCCCGCACCTTACGGGGAGATGAACTCCGCATTACAAGAGACTTACGGACGACTTACAAATCCGTCAGGAAACAGGGTGTTGGATGGATATTTCTGGTGAATGACTTCGTGAATTCGTGGAGTATGCACGAATAACGCACAAAGCGGCGGTGCGATCCATGTGTAGCGCATTCCCTATGGCCGCGTTTCAGGAGAGAAGGATTATTTTCAAACATTCCTGCGATAGTCCCCCGGCCAGACGCGCAGGAGGAGGCTCACCGATTCCGTAACCGAGAGGCGAGCCATTGAAGAACGAGCGGAAGTCGCCGGGACCACGCCTGTTCCGAATGATCGTCTCCCTCGTACACAGGCGATGCCGAAGGAAGCAATCCCGCTTGGATGAAAAGCTCGTCCGCGGCGGTTTGATGCCGCGCGTACAGACTGTCGAGCCCGCGCGTGCCGCGGTCGAAGTACACGGCATGACGCCCCGAAGCGGGCAGACGCTGAAGGAAATATCCGAATAATGCTTCCGGAATAGCGTCGTTGTCCACAAGCACGCCGGTCCAATGCGTTGAGAGACACAGCGCATGGGAAAACACATCGGGGTATTCGCACAGCGCGTATAGCGCGCCAAGTGCTTCCGTACTCGCGCCACAGACAGCGGTCGCAGACGCTCCCCTGTTCGTCGGATGCAGACTGTCGATCAGCGGTTTGAGTTCGTGGATGATAAAGCGCAGATATGCGTCCGCTCGTGGACCGCGGGGCATGAGTGCAAGCATGCGCGCATCCCAGGGCGGAGCGATGCGCGCGAGCGCGCGTTCCGGAAAGTACTCCGCTCGACGGTTCTCCCCGCCATTCCATATTCCCACAATGATCATCGCGGGCAGACTGTCGGCGGCGATCATGCGCCCTGCGGTTTCGTCCATCCCCCACTCCAATCCATTCCAGCTGTTCCTCGCGTCGAAAAGCATCTGGCCATCGTTGCAGTACAATACGGGATAGCCGGATTCCGGCGGAGGCTGCTCGGGCAGCCACACATCCACGCGTCGTTCGCCGATTTCGCGACTGCTTATGAGGTGGACCACGATGCGTCCCCTGGAAACCCGGGGCGTATCCGCGACAGGCAGTATATCTGTCGCATGTCGCCCGCTTCTACTTTCCATGGCGGCAGTGACTGTGACACAAAGGACAAACAGCACCGCTACAGTGAGCCGGCGCATCCCGTGTCTGGCGAAGGTGCGAAACGATGGGACATTCGAGAGGGCGATCGTGAAGAATACGTGGAGCTTCATTCCGTCAGCACGCGCTTCGTTGTCCACTCTGCATCGACGCGATCGACAAACGCATCAACCACGGCGTGTACCGTCGCGGCGGCCTGCAAACCGTGCAACCAGTCGGTCGGGATTCCATCCATGCCATACATCACACCGGCCAGCGCACCCGCTACGCACGCCGTGGTGTCGCTGTCGTTGCCGAGACGCACTGCCTGGCACACCACGTCCTTAAAAGAAGCGCCTCGCAGCGCACACCACAGGGCCGCTTCGAGCGTGTGTACGACATAGCCGTCGGAGTGAATTTTGTCCGCGGTGAGTTCCTTGAAAGCGGGGAGAAAAATTCGATGATAGCCTGGTAATTCTCCCGCGAGATCGCAACTGCTCACAAGATCGCGATAGCGGCGATGTATGGCCGCGATCGCGGTGTGCAACGTGTCGTGCGGATCGGCCGAGGGCTGCTCGGAGAGAGTCCGCAGGGTGTCGGCCAGCAGGAGACTGAACATCACGCACGCCAGGCGGGATCGAGGATGCGCGTGGGTGATGGCCGAAACCGCGGAGGCTTCTGAGCACAATTCGGCCTGCGATGCATACGCATGAAATAACGCGACGGGAGCGATGCGCATGAGCGAGCCATTGCCGTTGCACGCTTCCTCCCTGCATCCGCAGGCGGTGACTGCGGCGCCGGCATGATAACGGCGCAACGCGCTGCTTGTGGTGATGCCGCAATCGAACACCTGGCCATGCGGCGTCATGTGTGCCTGATTCATCCAACGGACAAAAGTATCCGCAAGAAGCGGAAGCGAGAAACCTTTCGCGTACACCTCGGCGGTGCAAAGCAGCATGGAGGAATCGTCGGACCAGGTACCGGGCGGTTGATCGTACGTACCGTACCCGGTCATCGCACAGGTAAAGCGCGATCGAGCCTGCTCCCGCGAGAGAAATTCGAAAGGCACTCCGATCGCATCCCCAACCACCGCACCGAGAAGTGCGGCCCGTAGCCTTTGCTTCGCATCATCATTCATGACCATACCTCTCCATAGGTGTCTTGTACTTCTGGCGGTGGCAGGCCGGATGACTCAACAATCGAACCTAGTTCTATGGAAGCGCTGCTGTATTTACAGGGAAATAATTCGTTAATATATCACGCCCAAACTCAAAAGCAAGCCCATTCCGCGAAGATCGAGTCGGGTGTCGCCCTCATCATGGATTTGCGCCAGCGAATAGGCCACACGACCTTGAACGATCATCGTGAGGCCACCCGCCGGGATATCCACTCCCAGGAACGCACTGATTCCATAATCCAGTTGTTCGATATCCGAAATCTCACGCACGGGACCTTCATCCGGAACTTCCGCGGCGTTGAGCAGCCAGCCCGCGAAGGGACCCGCACCCACGGTGATGGCCGAACCGTAAGCATTGTATGGGAAGAGCAATAGCAGATGCAGCGGAAGTTCGAGGTAATCCAGTCGCAATTCCCGCCGGCTTTGTGCGTCACCCAGCACCGCGCCCTTGCGTGTATAGGCGAGACCGAGTTGCACACCGCCGTCCTCCCACGCATTCACACGCATCAAGGCGCCGAGGTGGAACGACACGCGCGCGTCGCGCTCGTCCGGTGCATCCGCGCCGCGCACGCCCGCCATCACTGCGCCGCTTTCCACTCCGAAGCGCAGGAAACGGGCACGCCGCGCTGCTCGGGCTGGTGTCGCGGCCATTCCCCCGCTCCCATAGGAGGAGGATGGATACTGTGCGGGGGCTTGGACGGGAGCAGCGGGTTTTACCATCGCGATGCGTTCGGTGCGCAGGTGCTGCGCTTGCAACCATCCCTCCCGTCCTTCGGCAGTGCGCACATGGAACCAGCCCGCGCGTGAATCCAGCACATCCACCAGAGCATCGCGACGCACAGTCGTCACGCTGCGCGCCGTGGCGGAAGGGGTTTCGCGCAGCTCCGCTTGCTCGGCAATGACCGTGCCGCGCCAGAGGGTGTCCTGCTGTGCGGTTATCGGGTGTGCTATCGATCCATGAAAAGGAATAAGCAGGAGAATAAAGAAGGAAGCAAAACGCAACATCACGTAACTCCCGATCGAGTTGTTGTGAAAATGTTCCATCACGGCCTTCGTCTGCCATGATGTGCTACGATTGATGGGGTCAAACTACATCGCGATGAATCAAGATTCAAGAGTTGCGTATCGGATACAAACTCGACCAGCCGCACGATTCTGCTGCTGAGACAAGGAGGGTGTCGACCGTGTGTCGGGGTTTCTCTAGGCGGCCACGCGCAGACCCACGATGCCGGCGATGATGAGCAGCAATGAGATGACGCGCAACGGTGTGAGCGCCTCGGCGAAGAGAATGATGCCCAGAATGGCGGTGCCGGCGGCACCGATGCCCGTCCACACGGCGTAACCGGTCCCGACGGGAATGTGGCGCAAGGCCAGCGAAAGAAAATAGAAGCTCGCGATCATGCCGAGCGCTGTGGCCGCGCTGATCCACGGACGCGTGAAGCCCTCGGAGTACTTGAGACCGATCGCCCAGGCCACTTCCAGCAGACCGGCGATCAGCAACCAGGTCCATGGCATGGCTAGCGCGCCTCCCTTCGGGATGCGGTCACGCTCTGTACCCGTTGCGCGGCTGCGTCCACAAGCAACCTACTCCGCAACGGGACGCGACGCGTAGAGGAAGCGTTTGATTTTTTGCGTGGCGGTTTTTTCGAAAGGCAATTCCTGCTCGCGCACCGCATGCAGTTGTGAGAAACGGTTGAGGCGCGTGTTGGCACGCACCTGCAAATCGCGGAGTATCTCCTCCACTTTTCCACGAACAAACTGCCGCGCCTCCTCGCGCAGATGGCTGAAGCGCTGTTCGAGTTCCTCGTAGTTGAGATGCACCAACGCCACGAGTTTGCCCTTGTATTCCATCACGAGCGACTCGACCACGTACTCGAAATTGTTGATGACGTGCTCGATTTCTTCCGGATAGATATTTTCGCCGCTCGGACTCACAATCAGATTCTTCAACCGTCCCTTGATATACAGATGGCCGTCGGCATCGAACACGCCGAGATCGCCGGTACGGAACCAGCCGTCTTCGGTGAAAGCATCGCGGGTGAGGTCGGGTTCGTTGTAGTAGCCGCGCATCACACTTGCGCCGCGCGCCTGAATTTCGCCTTCGCCCGTGACCGGGTCGGGCTGGGCGATGCGCAATTCGATACCCTGCATGGCCGGACCCGTGGACTGATGCCGCACGGTGCGGGGATTGGCGCCGGCGAGAAGCGGAGCTGTTTCGGTGAGTCCGTAACCCACAGCGTAGGGGAAGTTGGCTTCGCGCAGGAAGGACTCCACCACGGGATCGAGTTTGGCACCGCCGATGCCGAAGAAATGCAAGCGGCCACCGAAGGTTTTTCGCAGCTTCGCGCCGGCTTTCTTGTGCAGAAAGCGCCGACCAAGGTCGGTGTTGTAAATGCGGCGGAGTATGGCGCTGCTCTGGAATTTCGCCAGTACGCGCTGTTTGTAGATTTTTTCAATGACCAGCGGCACGCTGAGCATCATCGTGGGTCGCACCTTCTCAAGTGCGGGAAGCAGCACGCTCGCCGTGGGCGGCTTCTCGAGATAGTACACCGACCCACCCATCATGATGGGGACCACCAGTCCGATGGTGTTTTCATACGTGTGGGACAAGGGCAAAATGGAGAGCATGACATCGTCCTGCGTCACCGGCTGTATGGTCTGCACTTTCACCGCGTTGAACACGATGTTCTTGTGCGTCAGCATCACACCCTTGCTTTTACCCGTGGTGCCGGAGGTGTAGATGATGGAGGCGAGGTCGTCCTCCCGCACATCGGCGCTGGGCATCTCCCCCATCTCCGGAGTCCAGAACGGCTGACGGTCCGTGGTTTCGACGTCCACCACTCCGAGGGAGATGCGTTCGAAGGTCTCCATCAGCACCACATGACGCAGCGTGTCGAGTGTGGCGTCCTTCACCTTGGCATAGAGCCGGGAAGACACGATCAGCACATCGCATCCGGCATGCTGGAGAAAGGTTTCAATCTCACGTTCGTGAAAATCCGGCAACAGCGGTACCGCAACAGCGCCCATCGTGGTCACGGCAAAAAAGCTCACACCCCATCGAGGCATATTGCTCCCGAGTATTCCGACGCGGTCGCCCGGCCGCACATTGTGCGCGCGCAGGGCGGCACGCAAGCGCGCGACCTCGGTTGCGAATTCCGCGTAAAGCATGGGAGCGGCCGAAACGAAGGAAAGGGCGATGCGCGAGGCATGCCGCTGTGTACTGGCATCAATCACGGAAGCCAGCGTCATCGGTGTGCTTTCAAACATGGATGGCCGTATTGGTGTGAGGGATCAATGTTGAGCGCGTCATGTGCGTGAGATGCGGATGCGGAACACGCGATTCACCCGCAGGCAGCATACAAACGTGTAATATCCTCCGACGGCACATAAAAACAAAGGAGTGCACACCGGTTTCGATGCACACTCCTTCGCGCCATGACCAAGGCCGCCTACTGCCGTGGCCATTCACTCAAAAGCTTCATCATTTAAGGAGCAGCAAGCGCACCTGCTGCCGCTGCATGCCGCCCACAAGGATGGCGTGGTACGTTCCGCTGGCGAGGCCGCCGGCATCGAAACGCGCTTCATGCGATCCGACTTCGTGTTCACCGTCCACGAGTGTGGCAACGCAGCGGCCATGCACATCGAATACGCGCAACGTCACATGCTGCCGCTCGCTCACGCTGTAACGCAGGATGGTGGATGCGTTGAATGGTGAAGGATACGGAGGCGAGAGGGAAAAACGCACGGTGCCGTCGAAGAGACGGTTCCCCCCTTCTTCACAAATCGCCAGGCGCAGACTTCCATCCTCTTTGCGAACGCGTACCCCGGGATTCGACCAGGCGAATGCCCGTACATGCAGCGCCGTGAATGGCTGCGTACCCAGTGTCGCCACGCCCTGCAACACCGCCAGCGTGTCGCCGATGCCGGAGTACACACTGTCCATGCGCAACACATACTCCTCGCCGTCCACAGCGCACAGTCCGGGGAATACCAGAGGCGCCACCACGCGTCTGTCGAGACGCACTTCGGTGGTGAAGCGCTGCTCGCCCGCCGGGAAATCACCATTGCGCGACAACAGCAGCAGGGGAAGACGCACGCGCTCCCCGGGGGAGGCGGTGTAGTGCTTGAATCCCACAACGCAATCGGCGGTGTCGCGATGCGTGATGTGCAGATCCAGCGTGCCGATGCAACCATACGCATCGCGCATCCACAGGCGGAACCAGCCCGTATCGCTGATGACCACCACACGGTCGGTGCCCAGCAGCTGTCCCGCCGCATTGGACCAGGAACAGGCACTGTGCGCACTTCGCAACTCCAGCGTCGTACTCGAACCGGGCCAGAAGGACCGATCCCCCGCCACATCGGGGATGGGTGCATCCCGTTGAACAACTGTATGACGGACCGAGTCGACGCAGCCCGACGCACTGCGCAATATGGCGATGTACTCGCCCGGCGTCCTGACCATCAGCGTGTCGCCCGATCGCTGGCCATCCGGGGTGAGCCAGGTGCAGGAAGCGAAGCCCGCCGCTGCCACAAGCGCCACGCTGTCGCCTGCGCATAGTTCCGACGGACCTGTGATCTCCGCGCAGGGCCGGGGGTACATACTGAGATCGAGCAAAACGGGATTGTTTGTGGCACTGCTCCCGCGGTGAAATTCCACCACCACTTCGATCATGCGCCCGGGCATATCACCGCCACAGAGTACAACACCATTGTCTATATCGCGAAATGACGCCTGCGCGAGTTCCTGCGCATTGTCGGCGCTGCGTGCGCGCACGTGCAGTCGCGCATCACCATCAAGGCGGGCGTTCCAGACAATGCGCTCCCAGCCACACACGGCGGTGCCTGCCGTGTGTACCACGGACCAGCGGCCGAAATAGGGCAAGGAACTCCCCAATGCCACACCTGTCATGTCGCTGTAATTGTAAGGACCGGCACCCAAGCCCAGATCCACCACGAGATCCACCTCTCCACTTCCGCCATTCGCCTGCGGATCGATGCGGAAGACGTTGTTGGATTGCATGTTCGTGACCCAGACCTTGCCGTTGATGTCGACAGCAACACCGGTCGGGAAAAATCCTCCTGGATCGTTCCTGTCCAGTGAGAACAGGCGGATCAGTCGCCCGTCGCTGTCGCGCCGCTCCACGGTATGGGATCCGGAGCACGCTATCCAGATATGGTTGTCGCTTTTGGTGACCGCCACGCCGCGTGGCCAATCACCTTCCAGCGACACCGGAAAATCGTTGAGCAACGCGCCGTCGGGACTCAGTTTGTAGAGCAAGCCTGTCGCATGTTCCGTGGCCCAGATCGCTCCCTGCGCATCCTCGGCAAGTCCGTACGCATCGACACCATCGATACAGTACGTCGCGCCTGCCGCCGTCATGCGCAGCAGTGGCCCCCCGCCACCATCGAGCGATGCCGAATACACGTAACCGAGCCGGCTCACCAGGCCGCCATACCCTCCGCACAGCACGCCTTCACGCACGATCATGCGCTCGCCGGTTTGCCCGTTGATTTTCAGCATGGTGGCCCTTCCCGGCCCGCTGATGGAGTAACCTCCGACCCAGATATTATTTTCCCCATCGACGGAAACGTGGCGGCAATTCAGCGCCGGCACACGGATGAAGTGGAGAATGCACTCATCTTCCGCGGCAAGCACCGATCCTTGACCATTCCACGCCAGGATGTCACCAAGCCCCATGGAGGTGCGGATGAGGCCATCACCATCGCGATCCCGCGCGGTGATGTAATCGAAGGGCGGTTTGAGATATCCTCCGTTGGGATCCGGAGTTCCTGCACTGTTGCAGCGCGTGCCTCCCACCACGACACCGATGCAAATCACCGTTCCGGAATCCTCCCCGAACATTGGCGCGTTGCGGTTGGCAGCCCAGACATTGCCGGCGCGATCCACCGTGGTGCGGGAGGGATTGGTGGGTTGACTTTCCGGAGCGGAGCGATATTCGCCGAGAATCCGCCCCGTGTTGGCATCGATGCGGACAATGGTACCGCGATCCGATGCGGCAACATTCACCATGGGCAAGGGATCCATGCCCTGATCAAGTTGCAATTGATCGGCTACCGCGCGGTGATTGACGGACTGCATGCTGCCTCGGTCGAAGTCGGCGTCGGTGGTGTAGGTCACAATGTTCTGTGCCTGCGCCTGCGTCCATGGTATCGGCGGTAGCAGCATCCATAACGTGATTATCGCCGCGATGCGCGTGCCGCGCGAACCCGGGTGGATGAGGATGTGCATGCTGCTTCTCCGCGATTACTTCGTCAAATGAATCAGGCGCTGGAGCACGGACTCGCCACTGGATAAACGAAGGACATACACCGCACTCGGTAAGTCGTTGCCACGGAAAGGTACGGAATAATGTCCAGGGTCGGCATCCGCGTCGAAGGCGACTGCCACCAGGCGGCCGCCACCATCCAACACCTCGAGGCGCGCCCGGCAACGCTCGAAAAGTTCGAATTCGAACACCGTGCCGGAGCCAAAGGGATTCGGATGATTCGGCAGCAAGCGCAAGCGGCGTACCGCATCGAACAAGCGCTCTCCACCCTCTTCGCAGACGTTGAGAGTGACAGAACCATCCACCACCTGTACCCCGATCGCGGCATCGTCCCACGCGAATTCCTCGATATGCAGCGGCGTGCTTCGTACCGCTCCAAGCGTGGCGACAAGATCCAGTATTGCGACCGTGTCCGATTCATCAGACATTCGACCCCGAAGAAAAATCACGCGCTCGTCGCCATCGATTTCGCCCGGCGGGGTCGGCGACACGGGTACCAGCACCGCGCTCTTGAAGCGAAGCTTCATCGCACCTTCTATCACATTTCCCGCAGGCACCCCGCTGCGTCCCCGCAGCAGTATCGGTACGCGGATATGCTGTCCGGGATCGACGCGCATATCGGGTACGGCCACCACGGTCAACGCGCCCTTGCGCGGCGGGACGCGGAATTCCACTACCGTTACGCATCCTTCGAGCGTCATCGCTTCAATGGTGTACCGCCCGGTGTCATGCAGCATGACGCTTCGTTCGCGGCCAAGCAGCGTCCCATCCGCGGCTCGCCACGCGCAGTGCTGGAAATTCCCCGCTGCGGTGACAAGAAGGCTGTCGCCCACAGACAGCTCGCGCAAGCCATCCACAGTGACAAGTGGAAGTGCGAGCTTGCGCAGGAATACGGAATCGCGCGCCGCGCACCCGGCTTCATTCCACACATGCAACACATGCCAACCCGGGACTGCGGTGCGCAGTGTGTCGCCCTCGTACACGCCATCGGGACTGTGCCATTGCGCGCGCACATGCATACCCTGCGCGCGCAGCATGGTCCACGTGCCGTCACAGAAATCCGTCGCTCCGTCGATCGCCACCACGGGTCGAGGCGCCGCGGCGATGTGTATCAGCATCGAGTCGGTACATCCCGCACGGAAATCAATGCGCAGCCAGTAGTCACCCGCCATGTCGATGCTGAGTTCACCCGCGTCGCGTATACGTCGACCATCAGGAAGTATCCAGGTGAGCGTGCCGAGCCAGTCCCGCACGCGCAGCGTTCCCACCGCGCCATCGCAGAGCACGCGTTCACCGAGCACCACGGGCATGGGCGTCACCCCGCATTGCACGGACAACGTCGCCGTCACCGCGCAGCCTCGCCGGCTGTCGCGTACCTGCGCTTCGATGCGGTGTACGCCCTCGACGATCCAGTGCACGCTGCGACTCCATTCATCACTGCTGTCGATAACGACCGCGCCGGGAATGCTCCACCGCACTTCAAAGCCGGGTATCACAGGAATCGTGTAGGTCTCGATCTGGCCGGGACACACTGCTCGTTCGCCAATGATGGCTACCGGAGGCGCGAACCATTCCACAATGCGGATACTGTCGGCGAGCTGGCATCCCTCCGCCGTGCGAGCAAGCACATGATAGAGGCCGGGCTGTTGGACCTGGATTTCCGTGCCACTGTCACCGTTGCTCCAATGCAGTTCGGTGAAATCACCCTGCACGCGCAGCACGGCAGTTTCGCCCTCGCACAACGTGTCGGTTGCGGCCAGAATCACTGGCGCGTCGGCGTAGCGCAGCACTATCGCGGTGTCGCCTTCGCAGCCCTGGAAACTGCGCACGTGCAACGTGTAGCGTCCCGGAGTCGTCACCACAATACTGCGCGTCGTATCGCCCGTGGACCACAGGTGCTGCGCGAAACCGGCACCGGCATCCAGCGTGACACTCGCCCCGGGACAGAGACGCGGACTTGAGAGTGCGATTACCGGATGCAGTTCGCCGCTCTCCATTATTTCCACGGTATCCGAGCGGTGGACGCAACCGAATTCATCCACCGCTTCAACGTGATAGCGGCCTGCTGCGCTCACCATCAATGCATGCGCATTCCCTGAATCCCCTGTACTCCAGCGATAGGATAGGAACCCTTCGGTTGCGATAAGCTGCGTCGTGCCGCCATTGCACAGCACCGTTCCCCCATCGGCGCGCAGCCGGAGCAGACGATCGGGCCGACGCTGTATCATCACCGTATCCGATCTGCCAGTACAGCCGGCGGACGTACGCACATCCACCCAATAGCTGCCTGCGTCGCGCACGACAAGGATATTGGCGGAAGTAACGATACCATTGCTCCAACGATACTCCGCGAAGCCCGGCGTGGCAACGAGGGCCACGCTATCGTGCGGACATAGCGGAGAGCTTCCCGTCAGGGTCAAACGCACCGCAACCGCAGGCGCGACCCGAACTTCCACAGTGTCGGACATGCTCACGCAGCCATGCGCTGTCATTGCGCGTACCCAGTAGCGGCCCGCTTCGCCGACAACAATTGCCCGTGATGAACCGACAACACCGGTGCTCCATTCATAGCGGATATAGCCTTCGGGTGCAAGGATCTCCACCGTCTCACCGGGACACAGTTCCGCCGAACCATTGAGCCTCAGGGTGATGGGCTCTTCGTCGACAACATGCAGGACCACGGTATCCGAATACGCGACACAGCCGAGTGCGGTGCGTCCCACGACATGATAGACCCCACCAGCAGCGACGCGCAATTCCTGTCCCGTGGCACCGTTGCTCCACAGATACTCCGCAAAGCCATCCGAGGCACGCAGCGTCACCGAATCGCCCGTGCAGAGCAGCGTATCCCCATCCACAGCGATGCGCAGCAGGGGACGCGGCAACACGCCGATGATAACGGTATCCGAGGCTGTAACGCATCCGTTGCTGTCCACACCCTGCACGTACCACAGGCCGCCGCCCCGCACGAAACGCCCCGGCGCGGATGTAGCCAATCCATCGCTCCAGCGGTACTCGCGGAAACCGGCGGTGGCACCCAGCCACAGGGAATCGTCATCGCACAACGCGGTGTTCGCTGGAAGAATGAGGCGCAGATTTCGTGGTGCATGCCTACCGATGCGCACTGGATTCGATCGTCCCACACAGCCATTGGCGTCCATCACCTCCACCCAGTACTCGCCGGGCAGTGTCACGGTCAAGCGATTACTCACCCCGCGGACGCCATTACTCCAGCGGTATTCGCTGAAACCCGGCGTCGCGGCGATGTCCACGCTTCCCCCCGGGCACAGCATGGTGTCGCCCACCGCACGCAACTCCACCTGCGGTTCCGGCCGCACGACAATGGTCACCGAATCCGCAGCGCCTTCGCAATCCCACACATCGCGCACCGAAACGCTGTACACACCGGGCGCGCGCACGGTGATGCTGTTATCCGGACCCACGTATCCCGTACTCCACGCATAGCGGGCGAAGCCCGGCGTCGCGCGCAAGGTCACACTGCTACCTGCACAGATGGTGCTTCCTCCGACGGCCTCGACCGTGACGCGGGGCGCTGGCGGCGCGTCGATGACGATTTCCGCGGAGGCGCCGGCGCAACCGTTGTCATTTTCGACGATGACACGATACGTGCCCGGAGCGACAACCCGCAGCGTCCGCGTTGTGTCCGCCACGGTTCCGGGCAGCCAACGGTAGCGTCGGTATCCCGCCGTCGCGGTAAGCAGCACCTCCTTGCCCGGACAGAGCACCGGCGCGCTGAGCGCCACCTGCGGGAGCGGCGCGGGAAACATAGCGAGCTGCACCGTATCCGAGGATAGCGTGCAGCCCGCTGGCGTACGCACGCTGTACCAGTAGGCTCCACCGCGCCACACCACGATGGTGGGTGTGCGTTCGCCCGTGCTCCAGAACACGTCCTGTCCATCACCGGGACCTTGCAGCAGCAACGAATCTCCTTCGCACAGCTCACGCGCCGGCGCGATCAAGCGCGGTGGTCGCACACCTTCCACGGCGATATCCAGCAGTATGGGATTGTTCTGCATGGAACTACCGCGATGGAATTCCACGAAAAGCTCGATGTAGCGTCCCCGCAGCGATGCATCGCACAGGGGCATGCCATTGTCCACTTCGATAAAGGATTTTTCCCGGAGCGCGGCTTCCTCATCCGCCGCCCGGGCGCGCACCACGATGCGCGCATCCCCACCCAGCCGCTCGTTCCAGTGTACACGCTCCCACACGGCCTGCGGCACGGTGCCGTCATGCACCACCGTCCATGAACCATAGGCGGGCACATTGACGCCAAAGGCGGCGCCGGTCATGTCGCTGTAATTGTACGGCATGGCGCCGGGCCCCAGAGCCACCACCATGTCGATGTCTCCTCCCCCGCCGCGTCGCGGATCGATGCGGAACACATTGTCGCTCATGGAATTGGTGACCCAGACCTTGCCATTGATATCCACCGCGACGCCGGTGGGCACCAATCCCTGCGTAGGGGCCGCACCGAGATCGAAGCGTTTGATCAGACTTCCATCGGGTGCGCGGCGCTCCAGTGAATTGTCGCCCGAGCACACAACCCACACATGATTGTCGGCTCTGGTTACCGCCACACCGCGAGGCATTTTCCCCAGAAGGTTGACGGGGAAACCCGGCATCACCGCTCCGCCAGCGTCGAGTTTGTACAGGCGTGCGTTCTTGTGGTCCGATGCCCAGATATAGCCCAGTGTATCCTCCGCCACTCCGTAGCCCTGCACATCCGTGATGCAGTGGGCTCCCCCGCCGGGCGACAGTGCCAGTAGCGGACCCTCGCCTCCGTTGAGCGATGCCGAGTAAATCGTGCCTGACGAACTCACCAATCCGCCGTATCCACCGCAGGAAAGGTCCTCCAGAAGCATGAGCATTTCGCCGGTGGTGCCCTGAAGCTTCATCATGGTCGATGCATTCCGGCTATTGCGCGAGAAACCGCCCACCCACACGTCATTTGCCGCATCCACCGACACGTGCCGGCAATTATGCGCGGGGAGACGCTTATAAATGAGAATACATTCGTCATCGGCTGTAAGCACACTGTTCCCCGCTCCCCAATCCAGAATGTCACCCAAACCCATCGAAGTGCGAATCAATCCGTCGCCGTCACGATCCACTGCGGTGCTGTAGAGGAAGGGCGGTTTGAGATAGCGGCCGCCGGGTGAGGGTTTGCCATTCTTGTCGCAGCGCGTTCCACCGAGCACGATGCCGATTTTCACGACGGAGCCCTCGAAGCCCACACCGGACAGGGGTTCGTCGCGATTCGCCACCCACACGTTGCCGTGACGATCCACGGTGGTGCGCGAGGGATTGCGTTCGTTTCCCTGCGGAGCAGTACGATATTCGCCGATGATGGCGCCGGTGTTCGCATCAATGCGTATCACTGTGCCGCGCGCGGAGGCCGCCACATTCACGAAAGGCAGAAGCTGCATGCGCCGATCGAGTTGCAGTTGATCGTGCACCTCGTCATGATTCACCGCGCGCATGGCGCCGCGATCGAAATCGGCATCTGTCGTCCACACCTGTCGCAACTGCGCGGACAGCAGGATAGGATACAGCAGGAGCAGGAACATTGCCGTGAGGGTACGGCGCTGCACAACGGTCACAACAGGCATGGCGACCTCGGGGAGTAGCGGTATGTGTAACGATGGATGGGGTCGAAGCGGCGAACTTCCCGACGCCCATGAATCAATAACAAAGCAGTCGCCGATTTGTTACGCACTACGGGCCACGGAGGCATAAAAAAATCCAGTACGTACTGGATGCGTGTTTGCTCGAGCGAAAAGTGGAAAGGAGAAAGTGACAAATGGTGAGAGTAGCGTTTTCCCGGAGTTTTATTTCCTTTTTCCCATTTCCTCACCTTTCACAGACAGGATGGTCCGATGCGGAACGTACAACGTTGGAAACCACAGCGTGCGCAGATCCCAGCAGCTTCTCGTGGTCATGTACGATGTATCTGTGCTAATCTGTGTGTAATCCGTGCAATCTGTGGTTTTGAAACTCTGTTGATCCGCTCCGACAGTTATCAAGGCACTCGCACCATTTTCATTCTCGCGGGTGTAAGGAACATGAAAGACTGTGGTTTTCCCCCTGAGTCAACTCATCTCCAACAATTCTCTCTTCACCGTAACACGTGCAGCACCCGCTGCACACTCCGCCCGGCGCTTTCGAGGCGCACGATATAGAAGCCGCTCGGGAGCGTGTGTACATCGAGCAGCACACTGTGCGCACCTGCGGCGAGCTGTCCGTCGAAACATAACAGCGCTTCTCTGCCCGCAAGATCCAATAGCGCAATACGGACCGGACCCGCGGTGGGAAGTTCGAAGGGAAGCCGCGTTTCGCCGTTGAAGGGATTGGGATGATTGGGGTGCAGCGCGAGCCGTCCGCTCCCATCGAACAAGCGCCGTCCACCCTCCTCGCAAAGATCAAGCAGCGTGAAGGCGCCGGGCTGTTCGCGCACCGTCACATCAGCGCCGATGGCGGCGGAATTCACCAATTCCAACACTGTGTGCTCGCTGTCGCCAAGCGTGGCGACAAACTGATACTCCGCGATCACTCCACCTGGTCCAGGCAAGGTGGGCAAATTCTCCAGCGCGATGACGCGTATGCCATCGCGCACACTTCCCTTGGGTGTTGCTCCCACAGGCACGAGCAGCGAAGCGTCGAAGCGCAATTCCGTGCGCAACGCCCGCGCACCGCTCAGCAACAATTGCCGCTCCTCGAGCAATCGTATTGGCACCACCACGATTTCACCGGTGCGCGCGGACAGTGTGTCGGTGGCGAGCAGCACATCGGCCTGCACGCCGATGCCCTCGCCGAACAACAGCGCCACCGGTCGGTCGGCCACACCATCCACCTCGAAAGTCACGCTGCCACTTGTGCGTCCCGCCCGTCGTGGAGCGAAGCGCAGGCGCATGGCATGCGTCGCGAAGGGCGCGAGCGTGATCGCCTGCGCGCCATCCAGCAGCGCGAATTGCGCGGTATCGGGTCCCGTCTGCGTCACCGAAGACAGGCGCAGCGGACCCGCGGAGAGATTGCGCAACATCACCTCGACGGTGCTGTCGCGTTGCGAACCCACGGGGTGCGCACCGAAGTCCACCATTCCCGCCACCACCTCCACGGACGGACGCACACCCTCTCCGCGTATCGTGTATCGGAGTGTATCGTCCTGTGTAATCACCACGACGACGGCTTGCCGCGTGCCCACTGCTGTTGGTGCGAAGGAAAATCCCGCGGCCGCCTCCGCCGCAGTGGCAAGCCGCATCGGCGGTCGTCCGGCGATGAGCGCGAAATCGCCTGCAGCCCCGCCCTCGAAATACAGCGAATCGATACGTATCGGTACCACACCGATGTTTCGGAAAAATGGACGTACGAGTGTATCGCGCGTAGCGCCGAGCAGCACTGTGCCCATATCCACATCGCGCGCCGCGGCCTCGGGTATTACGATGGAGAAAAACGCATCCGACGTATCCGCGATCTGCGCCCGCACGCTGCCAGCGGCCAGAACCATCATCACTGTCAGGAACAGTGCCATCACGACGAGACGATATGTCGCCCTGCCGCGCATCAGTACGTCCTCACCACGCGAAAGCCCGAGTACAGCTGACGGCTCAACGCATCGATACGCCGACGCTGCGAAGAGCGGCAGGCAGTGGCTGTTTCCATCCAATGACCGCCGCGCTGCACAGAAGTGGAGAGCAGTACTCGGGGATTTTCTCCCACCGGATCCGTCACCAGGCTCGCGGGATAGGCGGTGTAGAGATCCCAGGTGAACTCCGCGACATTGCCATGCATATCATGAAGGCCGTGCGCGTTCGCGGCCTTTCCTCCAACGGATTGGGGAGCCACGCTGTTGCCGCAGTACCACCCCACCGCATCCAGCATCGGATCCAGCGGATCGCAGTACGGCTGTGTCATGGCCCCGGTGTGAAAATCCATCCCTCCGCCCGCCTTGCAGGCGTATTCCCACTCGGCCTCGGTGGGCAGGCGATAACCGTTGCGGGAAAAGTCACACCACACCTGATTCCCCGAAATGCTGTAGCAGGTATCGAGTCCTTCGGCGCGGGACCGTGCATTGCAGTAGCGCACCGCCTCCAACCAGGTCAGATTGTGCACGGGCAGCGCATCGCCGAAATGCTGCGGCACGGGATTCTCGGGCATCAGGGCATTCCATTCCCGCTGTGTGATTTCTGTCACGGACATGAGGAAGGGTGTGGTGATGCGTACGGTGTGCGCGGGTCGTTCGTTCGGCGCGCCCAGTCCTGTTTGATCGCCACGCAGGAATTGCCCCGCCGGCACAATCACCATGCCCTGCGGTACTTCGCGCGGCAGGGCCGCGGTGACTCGCGCGAGACAGCGATCGCTGGGTGTCCGGGGTACACGCCATTGATAGCGCAGGCCGGTGACGTTGTCGGCGATGGGAATCCAACTCGCGCCACCGTTGGTGCTGTACTCCAGGCGCACGGGATCGGTCGGCGCGACGCCTTCCCAGGTGATCACGGTGTCGCTGCCCGCCACGAGCACCTCGCCTCCGTTCGGTTGCAGCAGACGTATCGTTCGTCTATCTCTTCCGCGACCCGGTATTCCCGCCGTGGCAAAGAATCCCGCGTCGCAGGCGTCGGTGTCCATGATGAAGCGGCAAATGAGATAGGAGCTATCCTCTGCTGTGAAGGATACTCGCAGCGTTCTCGACATACCGGGCTGCAACGTGAACGGCGGCGCGGTACCGCCCCAATCCGTCACCGTAAACAGCTGTAGATCCGGACGCAATGTGGTAATGCGCACCGGGGCATTGCGCGCGGTCAATGTAACGGTCCGCGTCTCGGTGCTTCCCGGAGCCACGGCGCCGAAGGCCAACACGCGCTCCGGTGCGATATCCAGTCCGGGGAGGTCGTCCACGGTCACCGCATATCCCGCATGCCCTTCCACAGCGAATGCCGGTGCCACGCCCCGCACGGCGCGGTACAAATCGCAGCCGCCGCTTTCCCACTCGATGACACAGGGAGCGAGATCCTGGGCCATGTCGAGTATGCCGCGAAAAATGGCAGCCGCCTTCTCGCCGGTGTCCACGTTCGCATACCACTGCCCACCCGTCTGCTCCGCAACGTTGCGCAGCACATCGGGCATGCGCGAATCCAGCGTGATGCAGTACACGCGGGCATTCACCGCGCGTGCCTCGGCGATAATCGCCTGCTCGTTGCCCGTGGCGTAGCCATCAGTCAGCAGCACCACCACGCGGCGATGCTTCCCTCGGGCCACGACGCGCAGCGCTCCGGCGAAGGGATTCAGCAGAGCGGCATCGAAACTCGTTCCTCCACCCGCCCATAGTGCGTTGACCGCCGAACGCAGCAACGATTTGTCGTTGGTGAAATCCTGGTTGAGTGCATTGGAAAAATTGAAGCTCGTCACCGCGCATTCCGATACGCCGCTCGGAAACGCGTCGATCCAGGCCATCGCCGCTGTGCGCGCCAGCGCCAATCCGTCGCCCTCCATGCTGCCCGACACGTCGAGCGTGAGTACGGCGGAGATCGGAACGGGTGTGGCGTCGGGCGGACAGTCGATGCGCGTCACCACGCGGGGAATACCGTTCTCGTCCACCTGTATCTCGCCGAGTTGCGGACGCAGGCGATTACCCTGGGCATCGCGGAAAAAGAATTTCGCGCGCATCAGTGGGTAGGCCCGCGCATCGGCATCGTACAGCAACAGCGACTGTGCCCGCGTATGCTCCGCAAGCAACAGTCCCAGCAACACGATACCAACGACAGCACAACGCGCCACGGCGTCCTCGAACGGTGAAAGGGTGCTCCCTGATTCTACAAAATTCTCCGGATTATTGTACCATCCACTCCCCGCGTGCGCGTAGACCCGGCATCACGGCGCAGCTACAGGCGTCCGAACCTCCACGGCCACTGTCCTGCAGTAGAAGCGTCCCTCTGGCAAAGCGTTGTCGTACAACTCCGGAGCTTCGCCGATGCCGCGGGATTGCAAGCTTCGGAAGGATGGATACTGGGACAGCAGCAGCGCCTTCACGTTCTCGGCGCGTGCGGTGGAGAGTGTGAGATTGTGTTCGGCTTCGCCGAGGCGGTCGGTGGAACCGGTAACCACCACATCGGAGGTCGCCTTGATGGCCTCAGATACGAAGCGGCGGATCATGCGCTGGTTGTGCGGCAGTATATCGGAACGGTCGAAATCGAACACAATCAGACTCAATCGTCCCACCTCGTAGGAGTTCTGCTGCTTGCTCACGGGAATGGCGAGCGAGGAGCGCCCCTCCAGCCCCGTTGCATCCACGACAGTGAGTTCTGCCTGCAGCGTGTCCACTGCATTCACGACGCGGGCGAGCGAATCGCCGAGCGTCCACTGCAACTCGCCCGGCGGCATCCCCGTGCCGTGGAACTGCGCCAGCGTTCCCTCCGAGCGCCGTATGTCGAGTCGCCAGCGGGCGAATTGGCCCGTGCCCGCGGCGCCGAGCGTGAAACGCATTGTGGGCGGCGTGATGGCGAATTCGCTCAGGCGTTCATGTACCACCGGACGAAACACTTCGTCATGTCGCGAACGAATGTCCACGCGGCGATTCTCCTCGTCTCCCTCGGCGAATTGCTGCGTCGAGGGAATGGCGGGCAATGTGCGCGTACCCAGCGCGATGCGTGCACTGTCGATCTGCCACACCCGCGCGAAGTAATCCCGCACCGCGCGGGCCCGTCCCAGTGCGAGTGCTTCGTTGCCCTTCTCGCCGTCCTTGTCGTCGGTCGAACCCACGAGTTCGATGTCGATGCGGGGATTCGTGCGCATGCGATAGCCGACGATGTCGAGCAAACGATAGTAGATACCGAGCGTATTGCGGGGAATGTCGTTTTCCGAAAACGATGCGGCGCCGTCGGTCTCCAAGGCGGCGTATTTGGCGGGAAGGCGGTCGCTGTCCTTCTCGAAAAACACATACGGCAGCAAAGGAAAGGTCTCGGTAACGAAGGTTTCCACGATGTCGATGGACGCATCGCTGCCGCTGCCGATGCTCGCGGTGGGAGCTTGTGGCGGAGGCGGTGGCGGCGGAGGTGGCGGAGGTGGCGGTGGCACGACCTCCTCCCGAGGCGCGATGGTCCATGTGAGCGCCGCTCCGATGCTGGCGTAATCGATACGCCAGCGCGTGCCGGTGATCGCATCGCTCAACGGCCATGAATAGCGCAGCCGTGGAGAAAACTCCACTGCGCCCCGCAGAGGCAGCGTGACGCCCAGCGTGCCGTTGACCGCGCTGCGCAATTGCGTGTTGTTGAATGCACCCGCTCCGTTGCTTCTCCGTGCGGAGAAATCCGGGAACAATGCGCCTGCGGGCGACACGATGCGTTCATCCTGCGACCACTCCGCCCCGAACAGCGGGCGTCCCACACCGATACCAACGCCCAGAAACACCGGCAATGCTGTGGGCTGCACACGGATACCGAGTTCGAACAGTGCGTAGTCCAGTGTTACGTCCTTGCGATATTCGCGCAGCAGCGGCGCGAATTCGTTGTCGTTTCCCGTAGGCACGATGATGCCGTTGTCACAGGTCGTGAGCAGGTCGCCGCCGAGTCGCGCCATGCCGAGCGTTCCCACACCGCGCAGCCACGGCAGCAATTCCACTTCAACCAGCACGCCCGCTTCGAACCCCGCCCCGCGTCCGGACGTGAATTGTCCGCACTCCGAACCCCCCGGCAGCACATCCTGAGCTGTTTCATGCCAGCTGCGCAGCGCGGCGCCCTGCACTCCCACATGCCAGACGCTCTGCGCGGTGAGAACATTCGCGTGAAAAATCATAAACAGGCCGATGCTCCCGAACAGGAGTAGCACGCCTCGCGCGTTGCGCATGCGCCCACTCATCGCAGCACCATCATGCTGCGTGTCGCGGTAAATGTTGGCGCGGTCATGACGTAATTGTAGACACCTGCCGGGAGTCCCGACACGTCGAATTGCACCGCATAGGCGCCGTGCGTGTACCATCCATCGGCCAGCAACGCCACCACGCGTCCCCCGGTGTCGCGCAATTCCACGCGTATGTAGGCATCCTCCAATGTCTCGAATTCCACCGTGGTCGTTCCGGAGCTGGGATTGGGGTAGTTCTGTCGCAACGCGTAGCGATGCTCGCTGAAGGCGAGCTGACGAATGCCGCAATGCGGATTGATGCTCACCGTGTTCACGCAGCCGTCTCCAAACAACGCGAGAAACAGCGTCGAGTCCGAGGCGAAGGCGATGCTGTCGGTGCGCAGGGGAAAGAGCATGGAGTCCGATGCGGCGACGCGGAAACTGATCCAACCGAACGTTCCCGCCCGCACTTGCTCGTTGCCACGCAGCGCGATGGTGACGCCATCGCGGCGCAAGGTGTCGCGCACGGTCTGTCGCGTATACACCGGCTCGAAGCCCAGATATTGCAGCCCCCTGCGATGGAAGCCGATGAACATGCTGACATCGAGGGGATTCTGCGGGATGTCGCGATTGAGTGTCACAGGCAGGCGCAGCACGTCTCCGATGTTCGCCACAACGGTGGTGTCGATGCAGAAGCGCGTCAACCAGGGTGGCGTGTAACCCTCGCCGGTACAGAGGATGGTGGTGTCGGTTTCCACACATCCCACCCTCGTCACGAGTCGCACACGCGCCTGATAAGACACGGCCGCTCGGGGACGAAACGCGAAATCCAGTCCACGCGTCTGACGTGGCGCAATCACCAGCGGCAGCGTGCCGGTGTAGGTGAACACGCCCTGATCCGGGAGAAAGCTCAACGAGTCGATGGTCAGCGTTTCGAGATAACTGGGATTCTGGAAATCCACCCGTATCGTGGCTGCGGTGTTCAGTACCGGTGTCGCGGGAAAAGCCAGTAATGCACGGCTTGGGATGTACTGCAGAATCCGACCGCCGACGAGGTTGATGGTGTACACCTGCTGCCCGAGGCGAGTGGTTGCTGCGATATGCAACTGAGCGAAGGATTGCACGTTCGTGGATTGCACCGGCCGGAAGAGTATGTCCACACTGTCCGCGAAACGCGGCGCCACATCATGCGGCAACGCTCCGCCAAACGTGCGTCCCCGCCAGGTAAAGGCCGCCGAGTCCCGTCCGGTGATCCATATCGAATCGACGCGTATCGGCACGCTGCCGTCATTGACCAGTCCGATGATGCGCAGCACGCTGTCGCAACGCGTCACTTCACTGAAGACGATAGTGGACCAGGGCACGAACAAGGGAACGATAATGCCGCGCCCGAGCAATTGCCCCTCGGTGAATATCGGACACGGTTCGTCCGATTCCACGCGTATCGCACCGCCGTACGCACTGTTGTTCAGCGGTGCGAAGGTCACGGTGACCAGCATGGTGTCGCGGAACTGCAGCGTCGATCCCAGTGGCGGTGCGGCAGCGGTAACGCTGAAACCCGCCGGCAATCCCGGAATGGCATCCACGCGTACAGGTGTGGGACTGGTGTTCGTCACACGCAGCACGCGCGACTGTGTCGTGCCCACTTCCACGTCGCCGTAATTCGTCACGGGATCGATGATCAGCCGCGGCTCCACGGCGCTGCCGGTGAGCAGCATGCGCAATTCGCCATCGGGCCCGTCGGTGTCGAAACGCACATCGGCGATATCGGTGATGAAATCCGGCGCGCCGGCGGGACAGTACTGCAGCACGTACAGCCGCTCCCCGCCCGGCGGCAACTGTTCGTTCGCCACGGGCAGCGGAGGGAGAAAGCTGAAGCGCGCTGATCCCGACAAGCTTACGGATCGCAACGTGATCGCCGCCGCGCTGGCATTGCGCACTCGAATGCTGTCGATGCGGCAACGGCAATTGATGACGCCACGCGCCTGCAACCAGGGTGGATCGAACACCAGCGTGCCGAACTCCCCATTGCCCTCCAGTATCACACGAATGATGCTCTGACATCCCACGTCCTGCAGGTTGAGCGTGTCGCGGTACAGCCCGGGACCGAGCGGACGAAAGGTGATGCCGAGCGCTTCCACGGCGCCCGGCGCAACGGTGAATCGCGTGCCGCCATTGATGGAAAACGCACGACCGGAGGAGAGGTAGGCGAACACATCGCGCGTGTCGAGCCCCGCGTTGGACAGCGTCACGGGCAGCGTGCGGCTCTGTCCGACGAGTACCGTGCCGAATTGCAGCAATGTATCGCTCGCCGCCAGTCGCACATCCACCACACGTCCGGATACGGGGATGCTGCGATACACAATGCAGCCGCGGAAATTGATGCGAATGCGCGCCGTGTCGCTGTACACCCCTTCGATATTGCTGCGGAAGCGAATGTACATGCGGTAGGCGTTGTTTGGCCGCGCGAGAAAGGGCATCGCCGTTGGTGAGGAAAATGCCGCGTTGGTGAATTCCACGGCTTCGACCGTGAAATTTTCACCGCTCATATTTCGGAGAAAAAACTCCTCCGCAAGATTGATGCTGCGGCGGCAGGGCTGCGGCGGTTGATCGAAATCGATGGAGGCAAGCGTGGTGCGCAATACATCCATGCGCCGACCCTGCAAGGGAATGGTGCCGCTGCCCGGACAAACGTCGTCGGAGAGAATGCGCAACGTGTCGACGAAATTGCCGGTGTCCGCCGGAGCGAAGCGCAGCAGGATGTCGCGGCATTCCCCCGGCTGCAACTGCAACGGCAACGTCCATCCCGAGGGCAACGCCACGAAGGCGGGATTACCCGTCAGCAAACCCGTCACATTCAGCACGCCCGCCGTGCTGTTGCATATCCGCAGTGTGCTGTCCACGAATTGCCTGTCGACACAACCGAACAGGGTGTCGAAACGCACACGGCCGGCGGATACGGCGAGTTGCGTATTCCGGACAATGTCGATGGGAATGGAAACGGTGGGATTGCAGGAATTGCGCGGGCGCACGAGCACAGCGGCACGAATCGCGCCTGTCACGCGCAGGCGTGTCTGAATTGGAATGTCCACACGTTGATTGCGAAGCAGTGTCGCGGTCGTCGCCCCGAGAGAAAACGATCCCGCGTCCGGTCCGGTCAGCGAGAGTGTCACCTGTTCGCCGCATGCCGAGGTGTCCACCAGCGACACCGTGAGCGTTGTATCCGAAATGCATCCGAGAGGAAAGGAAAATGCCGCCGGTGTGATGAAGGTGGATGGTGGGACGACGCGATCGGACGCGATAAAACGCAGCGCACCGCGGCGATTCCCCCGTGTGCTGAACGCCGACGCGTCGCACAGCACATCGCCGCTCTGCTCGTTGCAGCGGAAATACAGGATGAGTCCACTCTCATTGCCCTGCAATGCCGCGCGCATGCCGCAGCGCAATGCATCCTCGTCCAACAGCCGGTCGTACAGACGGAATTCATCCATGCGTCCGGTGAAGGGACGCTGCGCGACGGGGTCGTTCGTCAGGCCGTTGAAGCTGCCGAGCTGCAAATAGCTGATGGTGCCGCGCAGTGATGTCGCGGGATAATCCGCATTGCGCGCTGTCGCCATGAGGCGACCGTCGATGTAGAGGCGCGCTTCGGCGCTCGCGGCGTCCCACATCGCCGCCACATGCACCCACTGTCCATACGCCACGGCGGAGCGCACGACGGTGTTGTCGAATTGGCCGAGATTCGTCGTGCCATTGCTTACCGCAAACACCAGGGAATCCCGCTCGTCCACATACAGCAGCCACTGATCGTCGCGATCTGTGCGCGGTCCCCACACGCCGGCGATGAACTGCGACACGCCCGCCTGCCTTTCGATGGCGAGCCACATCGACACGGTCAGCGCGCCGCTGCTGCTGATGCGCTCAAGCGCGGGTGTGGTGAACACGTCCACGTAATCGAGATCGCCTCCGGGGAATTGCAATGCATTGCCCACGCAGGAGCGGTCCACGTCGCATGGCGCCTGTGCCTGCGCCATTCTCCATGGGAAGAGAAGCAGGAAAACGACAACAGGCAGGGCGCCGGGTATCGTCCGGGCGAAGGTGCTGCGGGAACGGGTGTGGAAGTTCATGAAGCTCGTCTCACTCCGACTCGATGGTCCTGTGTCCTTTCTGTGTATTTGCGCCGTTCATTCCATGTCTGTGCGGATGGAGCACGCCGGTCGCTGCCGCCGCCCTGCTCAGCGCACGACGAGGCGTCGGGTGACCTGCTCTCCGCCCACGCGTAACTGATAGAAGTACACGCCCGCATCCATGCCGTATCCGGGCAGTTGCACGGCATGGCTGCCGGCGGGATACACACCTTCGGCAATGCGGGCAATCATTGCGCCTCGCATGTCGTAGAGCAGCAGTTGCACGTTCGCGGCCGCGCCGAGCGTGAAGGGTATGGTGCTGCCCTCTCCGGCTGCGAACGGATTTGGATGATTCTGCTTCAGCTCGAACGCCGCGGGCGCGAAGGGCGTCACCACCGATGTTGCGCTGCGCACCAGGGGCAGCGGCGTGAAGCGGCCACCCAGAAGCTGCGTCACGTCGTCGCGTGGCGTCTCGAACCAGTGTTCGAGCAATTCGGAGTAAATCTGTCGGTAATCAAACGCATGCAGTAAATCGCCGCTGGAATCGGTCACGGTGAAATCCGGATCCGGACCCAACACTCCGCTGTTCACAGGTTCGCCGAACAGGAACTGCACCGAAGCGGCGCCGTGGTCGGTGCCGAGGCTGCCATTTTCGCGCGTGCGGCGTCCGAATTCGGACATGGTCAATCCAACCACCTTCCGCGACAGTCCTTGATTCTGCAAATCAGTGGTGAATTGCGCCACGGCGTCGGACAGTGTTTGCAGCAAGTTGCCGTGGGCATTGGCTTGATTGCTATGCGTGTCGAATCCGCCGAGATACACCATGAACACCTTTGAACGCAGGCCACCCGAGATCAGTCGCGCCACCAGACGCAGTTGCTGCGCGAGCCCGGTGTTGGCGTAGCTGCCGATATTGCTCCCCGCATTGAACGCATCGTTGATACGCTGCGAGTACACATCGCTCTGCTCTTTGATGGCGCGCACGAAGAGGTACTCGTCTCCGTACGGTGTACCACCCGGCACCTCCTCGTCGAGTTGATTGCGACCCAGTCGGAAAAACGTATCGGGATCGGCGAGGGTGATACCCATGTTGCCCTTGTCCGACTGCAGCATCAGCGACAGCGTCCCGCCGATCTGTACCGCGAATGGATCGGGCGGCAGATTCAGCGGAAAGGTGGGGTTGGCAAATTCGAGGTAGCGGCCGAGCCAACCGGTCTCCAGCACGTCGTTCGCGCCCGAGGCCGTGAGCCAGATATTCTCCGAGCGAAAGTGCGATCGATTCGAATCCTCGTAGCCCACGCCCTGCACCGCCACGAGTTTCCCGGCATTGAACAGATCGCGCATGCCCGTCATGCGCGGATGAAAACCCATCGTGGGATTGGCGATGCGCAGCACTTGCGTGGGCGCGATGCCCACCGTGGGACGATGCTGGTAGTAGCGCGCGTCGGTGAATGGCACGAAGGTGTTCAGGCCGTCATTGCCGCCGAACAGTTGCACAACCACGAGGATGTTGTCGTTCTGCTGCATGAGTTCCGGCCGCGTCGCACGATAACTGCCCGCGTGCACCGGGATGCCACCGAAGATGAGCGGCACGGAAGCCACTCCGGCGGAAGCGTAAAGGGATTGAAGGAGAAAATCACGGCGCTTCATGGCGGCTCTCCGTTAATGCAGTTGAAAATCCGGTGCGGCGACTATGCGGACGAGAAGATTGCGGAGATTTGCATCCGCATTGGGCGCGTCGATGTTCCATTCGTACACGGGCGCACCTCCGAGCATGCTCTGGAGGAAGGACTCCCTCCGCGTGGACGACACGGGCATGGGCAAGAGCAGGAGCAGGATGGCATCGAGCAAGGCGTTCGCATCGTTGAAACCGGGGAATTGCTTGCCCCAGGCGACGATGTCCATGGGGGTTTGACCATTGCCTCCCGGCATCTGTCCTGTGATAAAGCGCTCGGCGAAGGCCTTGCGGTAGGGATACGTGGTGGTGCTCACCCAGGTCCGGTAACCATCCCACCCCGCCACGGTCGGCGGATTGAAGAGAAATTCCTCCAGTGTGCGCATGTCCGCAGCAATGCGGTCGCCTCCCGGATGCGCGCCGAGCTGCCGCGCCAAGCCGATCAGCAGAGCGGCGGGGCTTTTGATCATCGCGCCGATGTTCACATTGTCGAAAAAATGCTGGCTGGACAGCAGCGCTTCCACCACGGGGGCGATTTCATAGTTGTTGTCGCGAAACAATGTGGCCATGTCCTCGACCACCGCGCCATCCACCGCGGCGGGATTGTTGTACACGAATGCCAGATACAGTTTCCTGCATATGAAACGCGCAACGGCCGGATCTTCGAAAATAATATCCACCACCTCGTCGCCTTCGAAGCGTCCGTCGAGCGAGGAGCGTCCCACAATGGTGCGTCCCATGAAGATCTTGTTGCCGCTGTCGTGGTGGAGGGGACTGAAGTTTGCCTCGAACGAGGTGAATTCGTCCAGGCGCCAACCGGTGAGGCAGCGCGCAGCTTCCTTGATGTCCTGTTCGGTGTAATGCCCTTCGCCCATGGTGTACAATTCCATGAGTTCGCGCGCATAGTTTTCGTTGGGATTCCCACCCACGTTGATTTCGCCGTCGAGATAGCGGAGCATGGCGGGATCGTGGTTGACGGCCTTCATCATGTCGCGGAAATTCCCCAGCGCGAAATCCCGGTACAGCATGTTCTGTTGATAGAGGAACTGCGGGATGAGCACCACCGAGGCCTCGGTGGTGACGTGCCGGTGCCAGAACAGCACCATGCTCTCGCGGATGCTCCGCTGCTCGGAAACCATGCGATTCACGAACCAGCTCCGAAGCTCGTTCATCCGCGCGGCGTTGCCGCTGCGATAGGCGTTCTCTTCGTCCACCGTGGTGGGACGGGGCGCGATCTCCGACACCCAGGATCCGGGCTCACCCGCATCGGGCATGGCACGCAGCAACTCGCGCACCATGTCGCCGGGCGAACGTGTCAGCGCATATTGCACGTCCTGCCAGGCGGGCAGCATCGTCGCACGACGGAGCAGATGCGCCGCGCGGCGCGCATCCCACGGCTCGGCGGGCGAAGGGGTCCACGGTTCGAGACCACTCTGTGTTCGTCGCTGCACACCATACAGCATCGGCGGAAGCACGACGCGTTCGCGCCGCACTACACGGGGCACACGCAATCGCGTGACTGCATTTTCCATGAGAAGCACCCGAGATTTTGGAGAAGGCGTATCCGAATATACACGCCCGCACCCCATCCGGGCAATGGGGCAAAATAAATCCCCTCGCCCTCCCCCCCCCGTCCTCATCTCCATCCCCCCCCCTCGCTCCCGTACGGGCGGACCTACGTGTCCGCCCTTAGGGCGGACCTACCTATCCGCCCTTGCCGCGGACCTACCTATCCGCCCTTATCGCAGACCTACCTATCCGCCCTTGCCGCGGACCTACCTATCCGCCCTTGCCGCGAACCTACCTATCCGCCCTTGCCGCGGACCTACCTATCCGCCCTTGCCGCGAACCCACCTATCCGCCCTTGCCGCGAACCCACCTATCCGCCCTTGGCGCGGACCTATGTGTCCGCCTCCCCCCCTTCTACAGCCCGCTCCTCACCTCCATTCTCCCATCAATCACAAACACGCCTGCACGAATGTCGATCTCCACCACAGGCATCCGCGTCCCGAAGCCGAGCAGCATCGCGCAATGATGCGGAAATTCACCTTCTCCGGTGGCCTCGATTACCGGGCGTGTGAAGCGTTCACCAAATGCGGGATAGTACTCACCCTCCCGCACACCGAGCGAGGATGCGCCGAACGCGGTGCACACGCCTTCCGCACCGCGTCCCCGCAACATCACGCCACCCTCGCGCACTTCGGCGCGAATGTCGGGATGCAGTTGCAGCCGGCTCACCCAGCGATGCGTACCGCGTCCGTGCAGCCAATCCATCACCAGCAGCCAATCCGGACCCACGAGCAGCGCACGTTCGTGCACCAACCCGCCGCCGATGCGCGTGTAGCCATCGTGCGCACCTCGGAGCAGCGGCATGCCACCGCGTTGTTCGCTCTCGATGTGAAGTATGCGGGCGCGACGTCCGACGCGAAAACTCTTCCACACTTCGGACTGCTCCGCATCGTCGATGGCAATGGTGGAATGCGCCGCGGTGCTGCGCGAATAGCGGCGTTCGGGGGATTCCTTGTAATGGTAGACGCCGGTGTCCGTTATCCAGCGACGGCCGTCCACGGACAGCTCAAAACTCAGCGTGTCGCAATGCGCGTGACCGGGCTGATAATCCGGACCGACAAGTCCCGCATCGAACACCGTCCACAGGCGTTCGCTGGACACGGCGAGCAATCCCGACACCTGTTCCGGACCGATGCCGCCAGTGAGCTGTGAGGACGCTGTCCATCCCATCGCCGTACACAGCGACCTGCCGCGTTGCAGCACTTCGTCGGTGCGAAGGAAAAAGCTCGATGTCGCATCGTTGAAGTACGGAATCTCGCCGTCGGGATGGCGCATGTGCTCGAGAAAGCGCGTCATCCGAGCAGCCGCTTCACCAACGGCTTCGGGCACCGGCTCGCCAGCGAGATGCATTGCTTCGGCCATGTCCAGCACATCATTGAGCATGGAGACGTGGTACATGGGGCTGCGTTCGAAGTGACAACCGTCGAGCAACACCTGCTCGGCGAGTTCGCGTGCGAGTAATTCCATGCCGATTCGCCACGCACGATTCCCGGTGGCGGATTCCAGAGCCAGGCCCGCGAACACCAGCGCCTTGATGTTGCGCAGCAGGTGATTGGCCATGGTGCCCTTCTCGAGATTGCGCAGCAGCACGCGGGTCATCTGCTCCACGCCTGTGGCGATGATGCCGAGACGCGCATCCGTCTTCTCCACGCCGCCGTGCAGTGCGAGGCCATGCAGTCGCACCCAACTTTCTATGCGAATTGAAAGCACATACGGATGCCAGGCACTGCGGCGCGCATCGGTGGCGGTGAGAGGAAACGCCCGGTCCCAGGAGCAGGCGAAATTCAGTGCGGCGTCGAGCATACCGTCGCCCCGATCCGCCAGGATAGCGAGCAGGTAATCATGGTAACCGAAGTGAAACTGCCAGAGCAGCGGCTTGCCGCGCAGCAACGCCGGCCACTGCGCGGCGTCCTCGGGCAGTTCCATTGTGTCGCGGAGAAAGGAAAAGCGCCGCTCCACAATGTCGATGTCCTCGCAATGATAACGCGAACCCAGCGGCGGGAGCGCCCGCATGCCCACAGCGGCGGGACGAGTGGCCACGAACAGCGGCAGCACACCAGCGCTGCCCGCCATGCGCAGCAATACGCCCTTGATCGTGCGATGAATCCGCCAGTAAATCATCGACGGCCGCAGATACCACAGCGACCAGAACGTCACGCGCAACCGCGCGAACAATGATGCATGTTCCGGAGCGTTGGGCATACTCACGACAGACTCCCTCCCGAATGACGCCATTCGTCCGACCAATGCCTGCGGCGACGGAGCAATCCTCGCTGACTGACGATGGCGAGCAGCCACGCCGGCAGCAACATTAGCACACCATCCACACACACATTGGCCAAATACAGATGCTTGAGTAAATCCCTGCGACCGTCACCGAAAATCTGCATCCACATGTCCGCGAGGGCTCCCACCGCCAACAGCAGCATGGCCGCGGACAGCACTCGCGTCAGCCGACGTTGATCGCGCATTCCCACGGCACCCAGTAGTATCGCGAGTGCCAACATTGCGAGCAGCCCTCCTCCGCGCGGGAGCAGCGCCTCCTTGAAACGGGACCAAGTGGTGAAGACGTCGCCCGATGCCGCGACCGGCGGCGCCACTCTCCGCCAGCGGTCCCTGTCGCCACCTTCATTGTACAACAGTTGCTTGGATAGATGCCGGACTTCGCTGCGCTGCATACTGTCTGCCGCGAACGTCAGCATCCTCCAGGCTATCGAGGGTTCATGCAGTATCATCGACGCGGTGACACGGTGCGTCATCAATTCCGGATAGCGCCTCATGCAATCCTCGCCCATTGCGCTGTACCCGTGGAAACCGATGTAGCGCGATGCTTCGGGCACGCCCAGGCGACGTAAATGCGTGCCGGGTTGTTCGCTGAACGTCAGACTGCCGCAAAACACGCTTTGATACGCATTGACAAATCGCGTGCCGTACACACTGCCTTGCAGCACCGGTATCGCGCTGGGCACAACGATGAGCAACAAGACATGTACCGCCAGGCGTGAGCGCTGCGTGCGCCAGAGTCCCCACGGTACCAGCAACGCGCCGGCAAGTACGCCCCAATGCACATTGCTCAATTTGGCGGTGGTGAGAAACAGCAGCGCTGCCATCACCACCCAGGGACGCCAGCGGCTGTCCTCCTCGCCATAGTAGCGGCCAATCGCCAGCAGCACCGCAAGCAGGCCCACAACCGATGCGGGCTCCTGATAAAAACTCACCAGGTAGGCGGAATAGTGCGTGTCGAGCATCATGAGAATGAAGGGCACACCGATCAGCAGCATGTACCATGGCGCCATGCCGCCCGCGTGCTTGCGCAAGGAGTGCAACAGCAGAAAGAAAAACACAAGCACGGCAACGCGCGCGCCGACGGCGATCCACGGGAGGTACAGCACACTGGACGAATGCAGCAGCGCGTTCAGCAGCACACCCGGCAGCCACAGCAGCAGCACCGAACTCACCCAGCGCGAAGTGAACGGCATGTCGAGCTTCCAGTATGCGAGCACATTGTTGTAGAATCGAAGCCCGTACGCCTCGCTTCCTTCCTCGGGCCAATTCTCGGCGAAGCCCACGGGACCGCTGCTCACCCAGGGGTGCAGACGTGAAAAGTCGCCATTGTCCGCCAAGCCGATGTGCGACTGCAGCACCGAGCCGACGGCGAGCAGCAGCAACATCAGCAACATCATTACGTGGACAAGATAGCGCCTGAGTTTCATGGCTTGCTCCGTGTTATTCGCGATTCATGCGTTTCATCCTCCGTGGCACTCCGTCATTCTGCCACGCCCGCATGTCCCGGAGCCGTAACCAGCGGCAGATCATCGGGACTGTCGGCGGGGCGCCATCGCTCCTCATCGACGAGATTACGGAGCCACAACTCCAATGTCAACGCCGCCCATATCGGCAGCGCTGCGTCGCGTTTGCCGGCCTCATTGTCATCCAACATGGCGCGCAAAACGTCACGCTGGAACAATGCCGCCGAGCGGGCGTCGCTGGCGAGCAGAGTGTCGCGCACAAACTCCTGCAACCCCCCGCGCAGCCAACCACGGACCGGAGGGCTGTATCCGGTTTTCGGTCTATGGAGAATATTCTCCGGAATCCGTCCATCGAAGGCCCGCCGCAACCCCACCTTTCGGTGATCGCCAGCAGCGAGTTTATCCGCGTCCGGGAGTGTCATGCAAAACTCCAGCAGCGTGTGATCGAGAAACGGCACGCGCATTTCCACACCGTGGGCCATGCTGGTTTTGTCCATGTTCTCGAGATTGAGCTGCGGTAAAAAAGTCAACGCATCCGCGGCCAGCATGCGCGACAGCGGCGAGAGGCCGCGCGTGCGGTGCAGCACCGCGTGGTGATGGCCGAATACGCCCTCCTCGTCGATCACGCCCACGGCCTCCGGTGCGAGCATTTGCCGGAGTTGCTCCACGGTGAGGTAGGACGAGTAGCCGAGGAAGCGCTGCTCGAAGGGCTTGTGTACATGCTCAAGGAGTTGCAATGGCCGTCGTGCCTGCTCGATTCCCAGCATGCCAAAGCGCAGCATCGTTCGCACGGCAGCACCCGCAATGCGAAACACGGATGTCGGGACTTGCCGCAGGCCTTCGCCCAACATGACGGCCGGGTAGCGGGGATAGCCGGCAAATACCTCGTCTGCGCCCATGCCGGTGAGCAGCACGGTGTGCGTGGCCTTCGCGGTCTGTGTCAATGCGTCGTTCGCGATCACCGTGGGGTCGGCGAGGGGCTCGTCCAGATGCCAGAGCACCTCGGGAAGGCGACGTATCACCGACTCGGGCCCCGGGGCGATGTCGATTTCCCGCAGGGATGCACCGAAGCGCTCGGCTGCCATGCGCGCATAGGGCATGTCGTCCTCGAATACATCGCGGGCGCGGCTGCTGTCGGAATACGCCGCGGTGAGGCAGTCCGGCATCACGCCGTGCTCGCGCAGCAATGCGAGCAGGATGGTGGAATCCAGTCCCCCGCTGAGCAGCACGCCCAGCGGCACATCGCTCACGAGCTGCGATTGCAGCGCTTCACCGAGGCGGACCCGCAATTCCTCGTCGCGCTGTTCCGGTCGCGCATCCGCCGAACGCGCGCGCTTCCACTGTTCGATCAGGTCCCAGTAACACCACTGCTTCGCAGCACCATGTTCCCAACGGAGAGCATGCCCTGGCGGAAGCCGTCGTATCCCGCGAAACAGCGTGCGTTCGCCAGGCACCCATAAAAAAGCGAGTTGCGCCGGAATATGCTCCATCGCCACCTCGCGTGTGCGCGGGAGCACAGCCGCGATGGCCTTGGCCTCGGAGGCGAAATACAGCGCTCCGTCCTCCTCCGCCAGATACAGCGGTTTGACGCCGAGATGATCGCGCGCGAGCAGCGTGCGTCCGCTCTCGGTGTCGTGAAACGCGAAGGCGAATTGTCCGCGCAATCGCGGCAGCGCGCGCTCATCCCATTCCATACAGGCACGCAACAGCACTTCGCTGTCGCTGCGCGTGCGGAAATCATGACCCTTGCTCCGCAACTCTTCACGCAGCTCACGGAAATTGAAAATCTCACCATTGAAGGTCAGCGCAAAGCGCCCATCCTCCGACAGCATCGGCTGTCGCGCCTGCGCGCTGAGATCGATGATATTCAGACGTCGATGTCCCAATGCTGCGTGACGCCCGGTCCACACTGCCCCGCCATCGGGTCCGCGGTGCCGTTGCATCTGCGTCATGATGCGCACGGCACGTTCGTCGTCACGTCCGAGAATGCCCGCGATGCCGCACATCAGTTCCGTCCTCCGTCGCGCTGATCTCCGCGCAAATTCCGCAGCACCGTTTCGACGCTCGTGGCGGTGTCGCTCCAGCGCTGCTCCCGCACCAGTGCTCGTCGGCGCATCCGCGCCTCGGGCGAATCCGTCGCCAACGCCTCGGCGATGCATTGGGAAAACTCATCCACTGTGGCCGCCGTCGCACATTCACCGGGGAAGGCCCGTTCCACCTCGATGATCGGCGGACTCACCACGGGCAAACCCATGGCGAGATATTCACGCAATTTCACCGGACAGGAATAGCGAATCCATTCGGATTGCACAAAGCTCATCCATGCCACGTCGAAATGGGCGGCGTAGCGCGGCAACTCCTGTTGCGATTTCGGCCCGAGGAAATGCACATGCGGCAATGCCGCCAGCGCCGACAGGTCCAGCATCGGTCGGCCGATAAAGACGAATTGCCACTCCGGATGGCGCCCGGCCAATGCACGTATCAGCACCAGATCCTGCAAGCCTTCGAGCGATCCCCAGTAGCCAATGATCGGATGCGGAATATCGCGCAGGTCGTCCGGGGATTCGTTTGTCCGCAACGGCGCATCAAGAAACACGTCGTGCACTCCGTGCGGAATGTACCACACCTGTCCGCGTGTCGCTGCAATTCGCTCATGGAGACCGATGGAGGCGCAAATCACCGCGTCCGCCTCTTGCAGCATGCGTTCGTGATCCTCGGCAATACGGGAAAAGGTCATGCTGTCGTAATAGGCGGTGTAATTGTCCTGCACGTAGTACAGCACCTCGCGGTGCGGAATCCGGCGCAGCATGGACGCCGCCGTCGGGAGACCGGCCCAGAACAACGCCGTTCCCATTCCCGCACGCTTCATGCTCCATCGAAGCTGCAAGGCAAGGAGGAACTGATTGAGCGTACGCACAACGGAAACGGACCAGAAGGGCAACAGCACGGGCGTCAGCACCCACACATTCTCGTCGCGTCGCAGAAAGCGCGCCATGCTCGTCAGTTTGCGCAGCACACGACGAAACACGCGCGGCGAATCGAGCCCGGGCATGCCAACTCCGATGCTGTTCACGAACAACACCGTCCATCCGCGCCGTGCAAGAATGCGCATCCACTGCTTTTCCGTCATCGGATTGTGTACCCACCAGTCATTGCCCGCGAAACACACCAGATGCTTATCCACGCTGCCTCCCCGCGAGTGCTTCGCGATACACGCAACGCAGCACCTCCGCTTCGCCATCCCAACGAAATTGCTCCCGGGCCCGCATGGCGATCGTTTCACCGGCGGGGATGTTCAACGCGGCGCTGATCGCGTGTGCGATTGCTTCGGGAGACTGCGGATCGGCGCATACGCCGTATCCCCCCTGCTCCACCACGCTCGTCAAACCGGGAAACGCACTGGCCAGCACAGGAAGTCCGGCGAAGAGATATTCGTACAGCTTGTTTGGCGCGGCGTAGTAATTATTGCGGCCGTTGTTGCGGTACAGCAGCACGCCGACGTCGGCGGATGCGGTGAGCCGCGCCAATTCATCAGGCGCTGTCCACCCGATACGATGCCCTCTGCCGCCCAGTGCTTTCATCTTCTCGTCCACACGCCGCTCGTACTCGCCATCGCCTTCGCCGATCAGCACCAGCCGCACTTCCGGACCGAGCATGGCCACGGCATCGATCAACTCCAGAAGACAGCGCGATTCGGCGATCAGCCCTTGATACAGCAAAAGACGCGCATCTCCATCCACTCCGAGCAGGCGGTGCAAGGCATCGCCGCGCACAATCGTGGGTGCATGCTCCGGGATATTGCGCACCACGGCGGGCAGCACGCGCGCGCCGTATTCCTCATGCATGATGCGGGCACGGTTCTCCTCGGGCACGACAACGCGCTCCACCCGCCGCACGATGTAGCGCTCCACAGCCCGCCACACCGGACGCAACGGTGCGTTGTCCTCGGCCGCCTCTGTCCATAGTTCGTGCGCCGCGAATATCACACGGCGCGGAGCGAACAACACCCAGGGCAACAGCGGCAGCATGCCAGGCATGTCGTGTCCCACCAGCAGCGCTGCGCGGCTTCGCCAGGCCTGCCACATCGCTTTCACAGTGAATTCGACAAAGCGCAGCAGCTTGAGCATCGGCGTCTGCCGCGCGGAGTACTCGCGGGAAAACAGGTGAACATAGCGGATGCGCACATCCGGCAATTGTTCCCTCAGCGCTTCGGGATGCTGATCGTAGGATGGAACAATGAGGTCGGCTTCGAACTCATCGCGCAACGCGCGCAATTCCGCTCCGAGCACGGGGAGCTTGCGCACCTGATTGAACGCGATATGCGCGATGCGCGGCAAGGTCATGTCGTTGCCCTCCGTGACGCGCCACAGCGGCCTCGTATGTACCCCGCCATCATCGCCGCCTCCTTGAGCAGCACGAAGAGATAGCCACCGAAACTCATCGACAGCGACAGCCGATCCCAACGGAATGCGCGATAGAGATGGAGGAAATGTCCCTGCACCAACAACAGCAGGACAAACGCCAACCATGGAACGAACACCACGCCCGGAACCATGATTGCGGCAACTCCCCATTTTACAAAGGCTTTCACGTAACGACGCGTCAACGAGCGCGCCTCGCCATCGCCCACGCCGTAGAGGTAGTATTGCCGCAGGAAGCTCCGCATCGTCGGGCGGAGTTCCCAATGCACCAGCGCATCCCAGCGCGTGACAAAGCGCATGCCCATGTCCTTCATGCGCAGGCACAGTGCCGTATCCTCGCCGGCAAAACTGAGTTGTTCGGGGTAGCCGCCAGCGCGCAGCAGCGAGTCCCTGCGCACGGCGAAGGAACGCGAAGAAGGTAAAAAGGTCTCCGGCGCATTCGCATGCAATGGCAGCGTGCCGGCCGCCGTGAGGCGTTGAACAAGTCGCCGACCCTCCAGCGTGTATCCTCCCCCCACCGCATCGAGTGTCGCATCATCCAGCAACGGTGCGGTAATCCGCTCCAACCATTCCTCATCCAGGCGGCAACCGGCATCGGTGATTGCGAGCACATCGCAGCCCGCGGCGGCGATGGCGATGTTTCGTCCACGTGCTATCGACGCGCCTTTCTCCTCCAGCACGCGCAGCGGAAGGTCCAGCTCGGCCCGACGCAACAACGCCACCGTGTCGTCGGTGGAACCACCGTCGCACACCACCACCTCGGCGGGCAGCACGCTGCCATTCCGCACTCCGTCGAGGAACAGCGGAATGGCCGCCGCCTCATTCAGCGTGGTGAGAATCAGCGATACGGGTATCGTGCGTTTCCGCGTCATGGTACTCCGGTAAAAACACCGCCGCCCCCGCCATGGCGAAGCCGAGCAGATATTTGAGTCGGATGAAATACAGATAGTTCGGTACGATAATCACGATCAACAGCAGCAGCGCCATCAACGTCCATTTCTGCCAGGGCTCGACAAGTCCGGCGTAACGCCGCACACCTTCCCACCAGAAGCGCAGCATCGACGCATATACCGCCAGCGTGCCAAGTATGCCCACTTTTAACAGGAAAGTGAGGGCGTCGATATGCGTCTGCACATGTATGCCGCTGTACTGTTCCGCCACATCGAAAGCGCCACCATCGAAAGGCAGATGCACGGCGATTTCGGCCCAGGGCGCGCCCCAACCCAAACCCCACAGCAACGCGCCTTCGCGCTGTAGCACCGCCCAGACGTTGACAATTTCCAGATAGCGCGTCCCAAAGGACAGGTCGCCGTACAGTTTGAGCGCATCCACCCAGTTGAACGCGCTGCCCAGCGCGTAGGAAATCGCCTCGCGCATGGCTTCACCCATGAACAGCGTGTACACCACGAACACCGCTCCCACCGCAACCACGAACACCACGCCGAGTTGCCGCGCACTGATTTCGCGGCGATGCATGATGCCGATCATCACCAATGCGTACGCCGCCTGCAGATAGGTGAGCTTTCCCAAGCCCGCCACAAGCATCACGGCGAAATACGCTGCCAGTGGCAACGCCGCTATCGCCACGCGCGGTGCTCGCCGCCGGTACAGCAGTGCGGTGACCACGCTCATGCACAGCAGCACCGCGGTGAGCGGCAAATCACTGCCGAGCAACACGCGCGAATATCCTCCGATATCCAATCCGCCGCCGCTGGCATAGCGCCATAAAAACACCCCTTGCCGCGCGAGCAACACGGCACCTGCCAGCAGCAAGGCAAGCCAATAATCCCGTTGCGTCCGAAATACGCGCGAGAAGATGAAGTAGAACACCAGCACGTGTCCGAGCATGCGGATGTCCCAGGTGTAGGCACTGAAGGAGAGTGCGTTCCACCAACCATGCAGCGCGCCGAACACCCATACCAGCAGCAGGGGCATGAGGTAGCGGTCGGCGGGAAAAACACGCCAGGCACCCGCGCGCAGGGCATGCGCCCATTCGCGCACCAGCACCGGCAGCAGCAGCAGCAGCGACACGACATCCATCACCGCGAAGCCGAACACCTTCACCGCCAACACCGTGTTGGCGATGTTCTCCTCGACAAAGGCCTCCTGACTGCTGAGGTTGAATTCCTCGTACGACACGAGAAACGCCACGAACAGGAACAGGGCCAATCGCATGTTCACCAGCACCAGTACGCCCGCACCTATCACGGCGATCATGGCCAGCAGCGTGGCCGGCGTCCGTACGAAGTGTTCCCCCATCGCCACGAGCAGAACGATAATTCCCAGCACCACGCCGGCAATGCGCAGTTCCTCCGTGCGCTCACGCGCCAACATGCGTAGTGCCTGTATCATGCGCCCGTCCTCCGTGGAAGCGCCAGGCGCAACAAGCCGCGCAATTCCGTGATGGTGATTGTTCCGAACAACAGCATCAACGCGAGGGCAAGGGCCGCACCCACGGCGCCTTGCCACAAGCCGGTGGCGCTCCCTGTCAGTGAGAGTAACGCGGGTGGCAGCACACAAGCGAGAGTCGCGGTGAGTACGCGCCTCGCGGGAAACACCATGCCGAGCCGGGTGAATGCGAACAGTGCATACAGCGCCGCCGCCACCACCTCGGCCACAAGCACACCCAAGGCCGCGCCCTGTAAGCCCCATTGCGCAATCGTCCACGGCGAAAGCAGCACACCAGCCAGCAAGGCCAGTATGCTCGCCCACACGGCATACCAGACCGCGCGGCTCACCATGAGCACATTGCTCGCGACAAGTCCGAGTGAAAACAGCGGGAGGAACAGTCCGAGCGTCTGAAGCACAGGTGCGGATTCCTCGAACCCCGTCCCGTACAACAACGCAACCAGCCACGGTGCGAGCTGCCAGAACAGCAGCGCGGTGAGGCAACCGAGCGCGTACACATACACCGTGCCGTCCCGGTACAGTTCCTTCGCACGTGCGCCCTCCTCCGCCACCACACGGCTCAACACGGGGTACAGCATGGCGCCAATGCTGGAGGCGAGAAACAGCGAAGCGAAAATCAGGCGCGAGGCGGCGGAGTATATTCCGACACGTTCATCCGTTGTTATCCATGACAGCATGAGCACATCCAGACGCTGTATGGCGAAATGCGTGCCATTGATCAGGAGAAAGGGCAAACCCGTGAGTACCATGCGGCCGACAAGCGTCGCCTCCAGATGCCAGCCCACACGCATGTCGAGCTTTCGCGCCCAGAACGCTCCGATGACATATTTCACCAGCGACACCACCGACGTGACCGCCACCAACGCGAGCAACCCTCCACCGGCGAGCACCACGATCACATTGCCCAGCAGGAACACCAGCATGCAGAGGATTTCGATGATGGCGAAGGGATAGAAGAGATCGTGCGCGTTCATCAACGCCTGATACGCGTTGGACAGGCCACTGAACAATGGACCCGCGCTTCCCACAGCCAGCGCGAGCAGCAGCAATTCCGAATACCCCGACACCCAGCCCGTGCCCATGATCAGCACGATGAGCAGCATGCCCACCAGCAATTGCAGCACGAAAAAATTGTCCAGATACGACGAAGCCAGCGCACGGTCGCGCGCAACATCGCGTATCACCAGATTGGTGACGCCCAGATCGGCAAAGGCGAGATACAAGGTGAGCACATTCATCACCGTGGCGTAATGTCCGAGTACCGCCGCACCCAGCTCGCGCGCGAGATACATTGCAACGCCCACGCTTACCGCGCGATACAGCACGCGGGACACTGTCAGTGTCCAGAAATTCAGGGCGACGCGTTGCAGCGCGGGAGCCGTCATGGCACCGTCCGCCGCTCAGGCCGAAGGCAACGCGCGACGCGTCCGCAGCCAGGTCGAAAGCATGACATATCCCACCGAAGCGAGCAAAGCCACAAACACTGTCATCAGCATGAACGCCGCGCGGCGCGGCGACGTCCGCTGGATGGCGGGCGTGGCCTGGTCGAGCACCTGCACCGTGGGAGTGTCGCGCGCCTCCTGCACACGATCCTCGTAATACTGCTGACTGAGGAAGAGGATCACTTGCTCCAGTATTTTCACGTCCCGCATCAAGCCCGCCATTTCCCGCGCCACCTCGGGCACGCGTTGAAACGGCACGGCATAATCTTCGCCGGCCGATCCCGATGCCATGGCGGCGTATTGGCGCGACAGCTCTTCGATTTGCGATTGCAGCTGCGCCACCACACGGCTGTGTTCGGCGAAATCCCTCCGGGCCACACCCAGCTCAACACGGGCCTTCGTCAGTTTCTCCCGAATATCCGCGGCGCCCGTAAGCGCGGCTTCCATCTGCTTTTCGAGGAACACCGATTTGTTCTCCCGCTGGAACTGCACCAGACGGGCATACGCGCTGTCCAGTTCGGCCTGGGTGCGACCAAGTTCCTCCTCGATGAAGCGGCGCGAATTGCGCGCGCTGGATACCAGCTTGTCGCGATTGACGCGGTCCAGCCACAGCACGTAATCATTTGCCACGGCAGCGGCGAGCCTCTTCACACTGTCGATGTCGGCGGCGGAGGCGAAGAAGCCCGTACCCAGCGTGACCGACACACGAATGAGTCCGTTTTTATTGATGTCGATTTCACTGGATTCGGCCAACGGCTTGATGGCGTGGCGATAGGATTCCCCTTCCGGAACGCCGAAGAAACGCGCGAGGTCATGTTGCACAATCAGACTCTCGGCCACCGACTGGCTTTTGAGAATTTCGCCAAACACATCGGAAGGTCGGCCGCCAAAGCCGAGCGACGAACCGATGTCGAACATGGGCAGCGACGAAGCCCCTTGCAGCAGCGAGCCGAGGTTCATCGAACCCTGATCCTTCTGCGGGGGCAGCAGTGTCACCGTGCTGGTGAAGGTTTGCGGCATGATCAGCACATACACGAGCATGACCACTGTCACGGCACCCATCATGCCGAGTACGGTGCGGCGACGCTGCCACACGGTGCGCAGCAGCAGCCGCCAGGTTTCGATATCGCCGTTCGGGACCTTGTTCACGGTGTCGCTCATGTCATTTGTTGATTTGTGAAATGGCAATCACAATACCCACGATGCCCGCCAGCTGGGAAATGACACCGAGACTGGTGAAGGCGATTTCCCAGAATTTCACCTCCGGAACCTCCGGCACCCAGATGGTATCGCCCGGCTCGAGATCATAGTCGCCCTGATTGTCGGCATCCACCAATTCGCCAGAGCGTGCTTTCACCACGCGCACATCGCCATCGTCGGCGCGCCAGCCGAAGCCGCCCGTCGCCTGAATGTAATTGAGATAGGTCCATCGGGAATTGAAAATCACATTGCCCGGACTGTTCACACGGCCGATGACGCGGATATAGTTCTTGAGCTTGGGCACTTCAACCACATCGCCTTCACGTAAGACGATGTCTTGCGAGGCGTCACCCTGAAGGAACAGCCGTTTGAAATTCACGACCATGGCGCCCACTTTTTCGCGTGAGCGCGCCTTGAAATACTCGTACTCATCCTCGCGCATGTCGGCGGCGGGGATTTTCTGCAGGCGCTCGAATTCCGCATCCTTCTCGGACTCCGGTGGCTTGCGTATCACCACCGCTTCCTCGAGTGAGGCGTCGGCTGTGAATCCGCCCGCGCGGTTGATGACATCGCGCAAGGTGGTACGGCCCGCTTCGATGGAATAGCTTCCCTCGTAGCGCACCTCACCAGTGACGAGTACCAAGCGATGCTGTCTGAACTGCGGCACGGCGCGGACGAGCACGAGATCGCCAGCTTCCAAGGTGATATTCGCGTCCTCATCGTTGGGATAATTCCGCAAGTCGAGGAAAAAGCGCCGCGTCGATTGATGGTCCTCCAGAAAGCGCACAACCTCCACACTATCAAGGAAGGCCTGTGATCGGAAGCCCTGGCACACATCGATCAAATCATTGAGCCGCTCCCCTTCGACAAAATCCACGCGTCCTTCATGCCCCACCGCTCCGAACACACCGACAATGCGGTCCTTCGGCGGAAAGAAAATCACATCACCACCGCTGACGAAGGGATTCGCATCGACATCGCCCATGCGATAGTAGCGCAGCAAATCCGCACGCACGCTGCTGCCGTTACCACGCCGTACGGTGATATTGCGCAAAGCGGTGGTGTCCTTGAGCGCACCGCCCGCAGCATCAAGCGCCTCGGATACACGCGCGGTGGCGGGCAACTCCACGATGCCGGGGGTTTTCACGGCGCCCGACACCGTCACTTTCACCTGTCGAGCACGCGCGAGACTCACGACGATCTCCGCGCCACGCACGTCCGCTCCGAGCAGTGCGCGGATTTTCGTCCGCACATCCTCCAAAGTCGCATGGCGCACATACACCGCGCCCAGCTCAGGCAGCACCACGGTGCCATCGCTGCTCACCGGTACATTGAAGGTGTAGAATTTAGTGCCGAAAATGCTGACCGCCAGTTCGTCGCCCGGACCAACCATGTAGGTGGAATCGTTCACCGCCACCTCCACCGTCGATGAAGTGGGAGTGACGCGCCGTTTGGCGAGCGGGTCCTCGTCCAGTGGCTTGCGATCGCCCTGCTGCGCATGGAGCGTGAGCAAGGGCAACACAAGCAAGAGGCAGAGGACGGAAAGCACATGCGTGCGCCACGGCGCCGCGGGGAATGGATTCATCGCAGGGTGTCTGGGGAATGGTTCATGAACTGCCACTGTCGTGTACCGAGGGCGGGACTCGAACCCGCACGGACCTTTCGGATCCAAAGGATTTTAAGTCCTTCGCGTCTACCAATTCCGCCACCCCGGCAGGGTTGCCACTCCAATCGCGTATCCTTGCCCATACTGCATGCCGATGGCCGGATTTCACGCGCTCGAAACGGTACAGCAGATGGAAAATACTGTGAAATCGGGCATTTCACAATGGGAAATGTCGTGCAGTCTGGACCGGTTCGAATTGCTCGGCACCTTCCACCGCAGCGGAGTGAGGATGGAGTGGAGAACGCCCCGGGACCGATGTCATTTGCCTCGACGTGCCCGGCACAATGGCTGGTAACGGACGATCCGCCGTTGCACTCTCGCGCGTTACGACTTCGGCACATCCACCCTCCCGAGTATGCCTGTTTACCTCACCCCTCACGAAAAACGGAGTCGTTGCATGCGACAGCGTCACCGCATGCAACGACCCGAGGTAAAATGAAACGCCGTTTAATGTTCCTTCATCCATCCCGCCATGCGCGACACCTCCAGGCTGCCCTTGCGCAAGGCGCGTTCTTTCATCCACGTGAAAAGCACGGGAGTAATGACGAGCACATGGATGGCCGAGGTGATCAGACCACCGATCATCGGCGCCGCGAGGGGACGCATGACATCGGTGCCCACACCGCTGCTCCACATGATGGGAAGCAACGCGATCAGTGTGGTTCCCACCGTCATCACCTTGGGACGAAGCCGCAACACCGATCCTTCGAAGGCGGCGTCGCGAATGTCCTGCGCGGTGAGCGGACCGCGCTCGCCCCGCTGTACCGCGAGCAGTCGGCGATCGAGCGCCTCGTGCAAATACACCACCATCACCACACCGGTCTCCACAGCCAAGCCGAACAACGCGATGAAGCCCACCCACACCGCCACGGAAAAGTTGTAGCCGAGAAAATAAATGGCGTACACTCCACCGATAAGTGCGAATGGTACGGACAGCATCACCACCAGCGATTCCTGCGCATCCTTGGTCGCGAGATACAACATGACAAAGATGATGATCAGCACGATGGGCAGGAGGATTTGCAGACGCGCGCGCGCGCGGATCTGGTTTTCATACTGTCCGCTCCACGCAAGGGAATACCCCTGCGGCAAGGTGAGTTCCTCCTGCAGCACGCGTTTCGCTTCATCGACAAAGCCGCCCATGTCGCGACCGCGCACATTCAGAAACACAATGGACCGCAGCTGTGCATCCTCGCTGGCAATCATTGGCGGACCCGGCACCATGGCGATGCGCGCGAGTTCTCCGAGCGGCACATAGGCGCGGGTGGACAGCGATTTCCTCGTGTCGCCTGAGCTGGCGGTGCTGGATGCACCCGGGCTCGGACGCGTGGGAAAGGCGCTGCTGCCCATGCCCGCCATGCTTTCCATTGCGCCTCCCGATGACGGAGCAGCTACGGCCAGCGCCGCTCCTCCACCGACGGATGCGACATTCACCGGCACGGGCAGCTGACGGATGCGCTCCATATCGTCACGGCGTTCACGATCGAAACGGACACGGAGTGGAAAACGCTGCCGCCCTTCGATCACCGTACCGAGGTTCTCTCCACCGATGGCCGTCTCGATCACGTCCTGCACGTCGGCCACCGATACACCGTAGCGCGCCACCGCGTCGCGGTCGATGGTGATGTCGAGGAATAAACCGCCCTGCGTGCGTTCGGCGTACAAGTCCGCAGCGCCAGGAATGTCACGCAACAATTGCTCGGCGCGTATCGCGAGTTGTTCCAACGTATCGAGATTGCTGCCGAAAATTTTCACACCGAGATCGGTGCGCACACCGGTCGCCAGCATGTTGATGCGATTGATGATGGGCTGCGTCCACCCGTTGCGCACGCCGGGAATCTGCAACTTCGCATCCAACTCGCTGATGATGTCGTTCTGCGTTATACCCGGCCGCCACTGATCGCGGGGTTTGAGCAATATGATGCTCTCGATCATGCTCACCGGTGCTGGATCCGTTGCCGTCTCGGCCCTGCCGGCTTTGCCCAAGACTGTTTCCACTTCCGGCACCGTGCGTATGATCGCATCCTGCACCTGCATCACGCGATTCACTTCGGTAATGGAAGCCGATGGCAGGGTGACCGGCATGAAGAGCAGCGAACCCTCGTCGAGCGCGGGCATGAATTCCGATCCCGTATCCATGACCATGGGGACGGTGACGAGCAGAGCGAGAATGTTGAGCGCGATGGCGGTTTTTCGCCAATGCAGCACCCAGCGTATCACCGGCTCGTACAGGCGATTCAGGATACGCGTGACGGGATTGGCCTGCTCGTTGCGGAATCGACCGCGCGTGAGCATGGTCATCAGCACGGGAACGAAGGTCACCGCGATGATGGCCGAGCCGACCATGACGAACGTTTTGGTAAATGCCAGCGGTCGGAACAGTTTGCCCTCCTGTCCTTCGAGGAAAAACACGGGCAGGAAGGACACGACCATGATGGCAACGGAGTAAAAAATCGCCGGCCCCACCTGCCGGGCGGAGGCGATGGATATGGAGACATAGTCCTCTTTTGTCAACGTCCCACGTTCCTCCTGCGCGCGTGCCACGTTGCGATAGGCATTTTCCACCATGACAATGGATGCGTCCACGATCACTCCGATGGCGATGGCGATGCCACCGAGCGACATGATGTTGGACGAGATGCCAAAGAGCTTCATCAAACCGAAGGCGATGAGCACCGCCACGGGCAATTCGATGATCACGCGCAGCACACTGCGCACGTGCAGAAGGAAGAGCAGAACAATCAAGCTGACAACGATCGACTCTTTAACCAGAGTATCGCGCAGCGATGAAATGGCCGCGTCGATGAGATCGGTGCGATCGTAGGCCGTGTGTATTTCCACGCCCCGGGGTAATCCCGGACGAATCTCATCCAGACGCTGCTTCACCCGCTCGATCACCTCGCGGGCATTTTCATTGTGGCGCATCACCACGACGCCGCCGACCACCTGTCCTTTGCCGTCCTTCTCCAGGGACCCGCGACGGATATCGCCGCCCATCTGCACGGTCGCGACATCGCGTATGCGTACCGGTGTGCCGCCAGTGGATGTGATTACGGCGATACTCTCGATATCCTCGACACTCTGGATGTACCCCTGTCCGCGAATGAAGGACTCGGCACCGGAAACTTCCAGCAGCTTTCCACCCACATCGTTGTTGGAGCGCTGCACGGCGTTTTTCACATCCGCGAGCGAAACACTATAGGCGCGCAGCTTGTCCGGATCGATGTCGATCTGATACTGCCGTACAAAGCCCCCGATGGAGGCGACTTCGGCCACGCCCTCGACACCCTGGAGATTCAGTTTGACGTACCAGTCCTGCACAGCACGCAGCGTGCCGAGGTCGTACGGCCCCTCGACGGTGTACCAGTACACATGGCCCACACCTGTTCCATCGGGACCGAGTTGCACTTTCGCGCCCGTCGGGAGCGATGATTGCACAGTGGAGAGTTTTTCCAATACGCGGCTTCGCGCCCAGTACAGATCGGAATGCTCGTTGAAAATGATGTAGATGAAGGACATGCCGAACATGGACTGCGCGCGTACGGCTTCGACTTCGGGCACGCCCTGCAGCGCGGTTACCAGGGGAAAGGTGACCTGGTCTTCCACGATCTGCGGCGAACGGCCCATCCATTCCGTGAATACGATCACCTGATTTTCCGAAAGATCCGGGATGGCATCCACGGGTGTGGTGACAACCGCCCAGATACCCGCGCCGACAATCACCGCATAGGTGAGCAGCACGAGGAAGCGATTGCGTGCACTGAAGGTTATGATGCGTTCTATCATGACATCACCTCACTCCACCACAAGCGTGCCATGGAGCATGTCCATTCCGCAGCTGTAGGTGAATGTGCCCTTCTTCTTCGGCTGGAGCTGCACAGCAGTACTGCGGAAGGCGGGGAGAGCTTTGCGGATATTGAAATCCGGAAACACCACCTCCTCGGTGCATTTCGAATCCTCGGTGCGATGGAAAAGCAGGCGCACCGTTTCGCCTGCCTTGACTTTTACCACTTCCGGTTTGTACCCGAAGTTCACGGTAATCTTGATTTCTCTTGGCGCACTGGCCGTACCCATGGTCTGCCGTTTTTTGTCGCCGTCCGCCTGTTGCTTTGAGTTCTCCGACGGAGACGAAGCCGCGAGTTCCGGGTGCGTGAGCGTGCTCTCCGAGTCCAGCAGATAGCCGCCGGTCTCCGCAACCATCTCCCCTTCTTCCACACCATCGAGTACCTCGTACCATTCGCCGCTCCGCGCACCGAGCCGGACCGTGCGCGGTTCAAAGCGGTTTTCGCCAGCTTCCACCCACAGCACATCGCGTCGACCCGTGCGAATCACAGCATTCACAGGCACGACCAGCATCTCGCGTGATTGCGTGGAGACGCTGCCATTCACGTACATCCCTGGACGAAGGCGATTCCCCGGATTGGAGCATTCTACCCGCACACGCACGGTGCGCGTTTCCTGCTTCATGACGGGATCGATGAAGGTCACGCGACCGCGGAATTCCTCATCAGGCCAGGCGGCGGAACGCAGCGTCACCTGCTGACCGGCCTTGACAAAACGGAGGTCTTGCTCCGGCACCTCCACATACACCCATACGCGCGAGAGATCGGCGATCTCGTACACGGCGGTACCATCGTCCACGTAGCGACCTTCCTGCACATTTTTCATGGTCACCGTGCCGGAAATGGGCGAGGGAATAGCGACACTGTGTTGCACGGCACCGCTCTTCTCAAGCTGTTCGATTTTCCGCGCGTCGAGACCGTAATGCAGCACGAGACGATCACGGATGGAAGCGAGCAACCGGTCCTGCGTTTCAGATCCACCCGCGGATGCATCGCGACGCGAGGCAAGCGCGATCAGATAATCCTGTTGCGTGGTGACGAGTTCAGGACTGTACATTTCGAACAACGTCTGGCCGCGACGCACCATGGCGCCGGTAAAATTCACATGCAGTTTTTCGATGCGACCGCGAAAGCGGGCGCTGACAGCCGCCTGCAGGGGCTCCGCGAAATCCACTACCCCCACCACTTCGAGCGGGCGCGCGAGGTCGCGGCGCGTTGCCGCCACGGTACGGATATTCGCCAGTACACGCTGTGCGGGCGAAAGAGTGACCGAGCGCAGCATCGCCTCGTCCTCGGCGGACATGTCCTTCACTTCGGCTTTTTTCACCAAATCCATGTGACACACCGGGCAAGCGCCGGGCCGATCCGACACCACCGACGGGTGCATCGGGCAGGTCCATTCTTCCTTGCCACCTTCATGCGCATGCGATGTTTCCTTGCCTCCGCAGGCGATCAACGCCGCCGCGAGCACCATCAGCAGCAGCGAAGCTGTGATATTTCGAATTGTATTCATGTTCTGCTCCAGGGATTTCATCGTGACGTTGATGTAATGAGATCGCGCCCCACAGCGCGTTCGAGTTTGGCAAGGGCGACACGGTACTCGCCCGCGAGCATCTCCGCATCCATGCGCAGCATGACGAGCATGCGAGCGGCATCGAGTACGGTAGTGGCGCTGCCACCCGCCGTGGCATACACGGCCATGGAGGCTTGCAGCGCCTGTTCACTCGAAGGAATGACCGCAGTGCGGAATCGTTCGAGGCGCTGTCGCAACGATGACGCTTCATGCCAGGCATCGCGAACCTGCCAGCGCATCATGCGCCGCATCTCTTCGATACTTTCCTCGACACGTTTTCTATCGGCCTCGGCCTCTTCCACCGCTCCTGCATAGCCGGCACTCGCCCACGGCGCGATGGGCACAGAAACCCCTATCATCAATGCCCAGTGGTCGGGCATGTCGTTATGCATTTCCTTGTACATTCCGCGCAGCATGACATCGGGCAGCCATTCACGCTGTGCGAGTTGGCGACGCGCCAGCTGCATATCACGCTCGGCATTCATCGCTCCGAGTTCGGCGCGGTGAAACAGCGCCTGTTCACCGAGCGAGTCCAACTCCCAGACGAAGGGCGCATCCTCTTCCACCGGCAGCGAGGCAGGAAGCAGTGGAGTGTTGCCGAGAAGCGCTTCGAGCATGGCGATCGACCGCTGTTCCTCCGCGTGAATGCGGGAGTCCTCCGCACGCAACACATCGATATCCACCCGCACACGCTGCACATCGGCAAGTCCCGCACGGGCGACGCTGTACGCCGCCTCGACGCTGCGTAGCAGTTGTTCCAGAAGCTGAATTCCCTCACGATTGATCGCGCGTTGTCGCTGCGCGGTGGCGAGCATGGACCAGACGCGTCGTGTTTCATAGATAACATCCCGACGTGCGCGCTCAACCTCGCCCGCCTTCATGCGCACACCGGCGGCGGCCATGTCTTCCATCCTTCCGATCTTCCCGGGGAAAGGAATCATCTGCTGAATCGAGTAGTCGTTTTCCAGACCATCGCGCAGAGGATTCAACGATGTGATTGGCGTGGAATAAAATTCGAACGCGACGGTAGGCGCTTCCCACGCGCCGGCGCGGCGCAGGGAGGCGCGTGCGACGTCTACTCCGTGTTTGGCGGCGCGTATGGAGGCGCTGTGTTCGAGCGCGTAACGCACCGCGTCCTCTTCCGATCCTATCGACACCTGCGATCTCGCAACGGGAGATTGCAGAGCGAGGAGGATTAGGAGGAAGAGGATACATGTATGCTTGTTCATGGCATCATTCCTTGCTTGTGTTCAAAAACCATGTCCGTCGCGTTGTCATGGTGTAGCAACGCGTTGACCCCGTCATTGCGGGGTGCGGTGGAGCCTACGGCGTTGGGTTCGCCGGTTTGAACTCAGGAGAGGAAGGTGCCTGTGGAAAGCCAGGCGGGAAGATTGTCCGGCGGCGGCAGATCCACCGCGACGCAGCGATACGACGTCATGGGGAGATCGGCCGCCGTATGTTCGGGAAGAGGAAGGGTTTCGATATCCAGCAACACACGCAGTGAGTTCTGCGTGTAGGTGTCATCAACGCGAGTGGATTGGTCGATGTCGATACAGCAGGCAACAGCGCGCAGCGACTCACGCGAGGGCGACGCTTTCGCTGCGCAGCACATCGTTTTGTCCATCCCATTCGCATGCATGTCACATTTCGATGCGACAGCAACCGTGCCGCTCATAGAGCAGACGTGCCAGCTGAGGGGCACACCGGTGGTGGACATCAACATCAGGCCGACCACGATGGCACGAAGGGCGCTATGTCTGGAAAAACCCATTGAGACAAAATATGTCCAGAATCTTCGCGTGTCAATACCCTGCCGGGCCGTCAGCCGGTCAGCGTAATTGGGTCGAGCATCTATCGCTTCCACTCTGGAAGTGGCGGCGCATCATCCACAGACCAGGTGCGGGAGGGTTCCGTCGATGCTGCAATAAGAGAAACGGCCGCTGGTGAGCGGCCGTTTTCGAGGCGACGATCGGATTCGAACCGATGCATAACGCTTTTGCAGAGCGTCCCCTTAGCCACTTGGGTACGTCGCCAATGGGATAGAAAAGATAGCAAAGACAGCGGGGAAAAGCAATGAAAAAGCAATCACCCACTCCCTCCTCGTTACGTGGGATTACCCCGAGCCCGTTTTCCGCGTGACGAGTGCGTTCCACCGGTACGCAATGGTGTATTCTGCCGAGGAGTATTGGAGTTCGGCATCGCAGCCACAGAATCCCGCACGCCTTCTCCTGCAGATTGACCTGTTCAGAGTACCGCCTTGCCCATGCAATCAGATGTAGGACGCGACAGAATACCGAGCATGCCATTGACCCATTGGATTGGCATTGTGGAATTCCATCCAGTGAAATATGTTACTCGTTCCATTTCACCTTCATCCATTAGTGGGGAGCTAATGATGCAGCTTGAGATACCTTACCGCCGTGCGCGCATGCGCGGGCACAACTACTCCGAACCTGGGACCTACTGTCTGCGGCTCGATGCCGAGGGCGGCGAAGCGCTGTTCGGCGAGGAACGCGGCGGCGTGCTGCGGCTCAACGCTTTCGCGGAAATCACCTTCGAGAAACTCGCTCTCGCCGTGCAACGCTACCCCTGTCTGCGCCTCGACGCCGCGCGCTTCCGATCCGATGCGCTCGAAATCCTCGTCACTATCACCGAATTCCGCAATCACACCGCGGCACATCCGGAGAAATGGGAGAATCTCCTTCGCGCGCGCAGGATGATGACGATTCCGCTGCTGGTGGGATTTCTAAAAATGAACAGCGCGAGAGCCATCAACGCCGCACGAGGCACAACGGGGCGTGCCGTGTGGACGCGGCGTTACCAGGATTGCATTGTGGCGGATGCCGGTAAATTCCATGAGATCCGCTGCGCGTTCAACGCCGCGATGCAGCGCTCGGCGCTCACGCGTGACAAGGCGAATCCTTCGGTTCGGAATCTGCGCTCTGTGCTGAACGAGGCGTTTGCTCTGTTTGGCGAGGACTACGCCCGGGTGCCGCGATCCGAGGCGCAGTCTGCATCGGGATTGCTCATGCTCGGTCGCGCGGTGTTCCTGCGCGACACCGTGCTGCGGCCGCCGACAACGGCGGCGTCTCCTGCTGCGGGCAAGGCCAGGAAGAAGCGTTCCCCCACGGTGACGGAGATGCTGGACGCCTCGCTCGCGATGTTGCACACTGTGGATGCGGAGCCGATGCTGCTTTCGCTGGCGCCGGAGTAGCGTGGAGGAATATGGGATTGGATGGTCCGCGATAGACCATCGCACCCGCTCGCGTCAATCGATTGTTCCCGAGTCAGGTACGAAGCGCCCTGCGGCGATTCGCCGGAGAGGTATGCGCGGTGGCGGAGGATTTCGGATCGGCAGGCTGGTTTTATGGAGCCATCGGAGGCGGTTCATGATACCGGAGCTTGCGGTATTATGAATTTCGCGAAAATGCGCGTGGGGAGTGAGGCAGTCTCGGGCTGAGACAGCTATTTCGAGGCCGGGATTTGGCTATTCAATGAATAGCCCATGCTCGTGGCGGAAGGCGGGACCGCCCGGCCGGATTTGGCTATTCACTGAATATCTCAGCCGATTTCACAGGGCAAATTCCGATGTCCCCACCTTGGCTATTCACTGAATATCTCAGCCGATGTCACCGGGCGAAACCCGAGGCCCCACCTTGGCAATTCATTGAATATCTCAGCCGATGCCACAGGGCAAATTCCGATGTCCCCACCTTGGCTATTCACTGAATATCTCAGCCGATGTCACAGGGCAAATTCCGATGTCCCCACCTTGGCTATTCATTGAATATCTCAGCCGATGTCACCGGGCGAAACCCGAGGCCCCACCTTGGCAATTCATTGAATATCTCAGCCGATGTCACAAAGCAAATTCCGATGTCCCAACCTTGGCTATTCACTGAATACCTCCAGCACCCTGGCCTTGCATGTGCACGGATCCCGCAACCGTGGCTATTCTGCTCTGAAAGTAGTCCCGCTGCCTGCATCATGCTCATCTGCACGGTGAGGAGTTGAGTAAAGAGTGAAGAGTAAAGTTTGACAGTCGTCTGGAGCCAACCCGTACTCCCCGCCGCCACCGCAGGCGATGTACACCGATCCGCGTCGCTGCTGACAGCGGGCGTTAGCGTTGTTCCCTGCAGTCCATTTGCTCGGATCCTCGTGGACTTCCACGATTCATCTGTGCTAATCTGCGTGAAATCTGTGCAATCTGTGGTTTTAAAACTCTGCCGATCCGCTCCGACAGTAATCAAGGCACCTGCACCATTTTCATTCTCCCGGGTGTGACGAAGCCATATGAACGACTGTGAATACACCAACCGCCTGCACACCGTGTCCGGAGACGTGGTCCAAGATCTGGCGGAAAGCCTGAGGATTATTCAGCAAAAACAGCGTGGGACGCGAAGTTGACCCCCGCGTCCCACGCCTGCTCAAGGCTTCTCGTCCTCGACGGAAATGCTCGATACTCTATGGACGATTCACCGTCACCGAAAGCGAAGGTACATCGTTCGCACCACTATTGTAACTGAAGCCACTGCCACTCAGGCTGGTCACACTCATGGAAACACTCGCCGTATTGCTGCGAAGACGCGCAGTGGAGAGTGTGACCTGCCCGGAGGAGTTGGTCACTCCGCTCACAGTGCGTCCGCCGAGATTGCCAGTGACCGTGACACCCGACACCGGCGAATGCGAGGAGTTGTGTACGGTCACCAACAGCTTGCCATACCAGTTGTTACTGTTGCCCGTGGTGTATCCACTGAGCGCACCCACATGCACCGCCACAAGAGTGCTCTGCGTCGTCGCGCTGGCGGTGTTGCTGTATGCACTGTTGCCGTTGCTGTTGTAAGCATACACCCGGTACGCGTACGTGCTGCCCGAGGGAAGACCGGTGTTGCTGTATGTCGTCACATTCGCTCCCAGCGTGACAAGCAGTGACCACGTGGTCCCGCCATTCGAACTGCGCTCGATCTTGAAACCCGTTTCATCGTTCGCGTTATCAGTCCAGCTCAACGCGATGGCGGAGGAACTCGTTGCCGTCGCGGATAACCCTGTGGGCGCGGATGGTGGCGGCGTGACCGGACCGGTGATCAGGCTGTACAGCAGCAAATTCGGCGAGCCTGTACCAAGGCTGCTCAGCACACCGGCCGTGGCATTGCCGAGAATCGCATTGCTCACCTGCGTCGGTGTCGCGGTGGTGTTGGTCTGGAGGAACAACGCTGCCACACCCGCCACATGCGGCGATGCCATGGAGGTTCCATCCCATGAATCGTAGCTGTTGTTCGCATCGTTCGTGCTGCTGTAAATGCTCGAACCGGGCGCGAAAATATCCACGCAGCTTCCATAGTTCGAGAACCATGAACGCACATCGCCGCTCGTGCTTGCCCCGACGGTGATGGCACTCGGAGCGTTGGCAGGAGAGTAATTGCAGGCGTTTGCGTTGCTGTTGCCCGCAGACACCACAAAGGTCACACCAGCGGCAATCGCGTTTTCCACAGCGGTGACAATGCTGGAGGAGTTTCCTCCGCCCAACGACATGTTGGCCACGGCGGGTGAGATGTGATTCGCCGCAACCCAGTTGATTCCAGCCACGACTCCGCTGACCGTCCCGCTGCCGTTGCAGTTCAACACACGCACCGCCACCATCGTGGCACCTTTGGCCACTCCCACACTCGCGCCGCCGACGGTTCCCGCCACATGCGTACCATGACCGTCACAGTCGGATGCGTCGGCATCGTTGTCCACGAAATCGTAACCGCTGACCGCGCGACCGCCGAATTCCTGATGCGAGAAACGGATGCCCGTGTCGATGATGTACACGCGCACGCCGCTGCCGGTGTTTTGATAACTGTAAAGAAAGTCCAGCGGCAGAGTACGCTGATCAATGCGATCGAGCCCCCAACTCGGTGGATTACTCTGGTTGTTCTTCGTAACAATCGCATCGGCTTCAACAAATGCGACCATGGGATTGCGTCGAATCCCTTCCAAGGCTGGCGCGGGGATGGTGGCGGCGAAGCCCTTCAACGCGTGATGATACCGGTAATGCACACGCGCGCCGCTGTCGCGCACCAGGCGATCGATGGTTCCGTCCACGTCGGATACGGCATCGTGAAACACGACGATGTAGCGCCCGCGTACGTCGGGTTGATCCGTGGCGCCTTTCTCGATCGCGGCAGCTCCGGGTGCCGTGGGTTGCAGGGCGTCGGGATTGTCGCTGCATGCCGCGAACACAAGCAGCAGCGCTATGACAAGGGAACTGCGTCCTTGCATGGGAACCTCCAGGGGGTGTGGATGTTGCTATGCACGAATTTCGGCGAATTTTGATGAAATAGCAATGGTCAATGAGAAAATTGTGCAACCGCATCGACAGGCCATTTCGGGGCAACACGACGTCGTATCCGGGTGCATTCTCCATCATTCACCCGGGCGAACACCTGCCACGGAAATATCGCAGGCTTCTGCAACTCGGACACTGTGGACTCGTATGCGTGCTATCGCCACAGTTGATGGATTTATCATGAAGTTTCGCTCGTACCTCCTGCTTTCCACGCTCACCGCTTTCGCCATCCTCTTCCAAATCGCACCGGCCTTCGCCGGCGAACTCAAGGGTCCATTCATCAAAGGCATTGTCGTGGATGCCAAAGCCAAGCGCCCACTGGCCTACGCGAACGTGGTGTTGAAAAATGAAAGTGATGGTTCCCTCGCCGCCGCCACGGTTAGCGGCGAAACGGGAGAGTTTCTCCTGAGCTCCGTCCCTGCGGGACGCTACACGCTCACCATCAGCTTCATCGGCTATCAGAAAAAAAATATCGGCGAAATCGCCGTGAGCAGCGAAACCACGCAGCTCGATCTCGGTACCGTCCATCTGGAAGAGAATGCCGTGGACATGGGCGAAGTGCAGGTGAACGCGGAACGCGCGCCCGAGGAATTCCACCTCGATAAAAAAGTCATTCGTGTCAACCAATCCCTCCACGCGCGAGGTGGCAACGCCATCGATGTGCTGCGCGAACAACCTTCCGTACGCGTGGATGAAAACGACAACGTGACCTTGCGCGGCAGCGGTAATTTCACCGTGCTCGTCAACGGCCGCCCGAGTGCCTTTCAGGGTTCGGATGCTTTGCGCCACATCCCCGCCAATACCATCGAGAGCATCGAATTGATGACCAATCCCTCCGCGAAATACGAGGCCGAAGGCGCCGCGGGCATCATCAACATCGTGCTGAAGCAGGAAGAGCGTGACAACACCAGCGCCATCGTCAACGTCGGTGCCGGCACTCGCGACAAGTACAACACCGATGGCTCGCTGAGCTGGAACAGCGGCGGCACCAAGCTCACTGTGGGAGCCGATTACCGCAGCATTATCTACCATCAGGTGCAGGATGTGGACCGCAACACCTTCATTCCTACTGGTACCATTGTCAACACCACCGATCTCCGTCGGCGTGATCGCAGGAAACAACTCAACCTGCGCGCCGGGCTCGAGCAGCAGTTCAGTCCCGAACATGCGCTGAGTCTCACGCTCAGCGGTGGAGATATCGGCACACCCCGCTCCTTCACCTTCGATGTGCACAATGTGTCGCCGAGCGAGGAGCTGTATCAGCGCATTCAGAACAGTTTCGACTTGAAAGCACAGTTCTACTCCGGCTCGCTCGCCTACATGTTCAAACCCATTCCGGGAAAACGCGAAATCACTCTGGAAGGCAGCTACACCACTGTTGACGCTCCGTATTCGCAATACACCGAGGAAGCCGTCACCGATGCGAACTTCGGCGCTCGCGATCCCGAACCCGTGACGAGCTACCTCAAAACGCAGCTCGACCGTTATGAATACCGCGTCAAATTGAACGTCATGGAAAAATTCTCCGAGCTGAGCACGCTTGAAGCGGGTCTGCAAACGGACTACTCCTCGCGCCTCTACGATGTGGAAAGCCGCCTGCTCGATTGGGAATCCGTCAACTGGGTGGACGATCCGCTGCTCAGCAATCGCTTCGATTTGACCAACTTCGTGCACGCGGCTTATGCCACCTACACCAACGTGATAGCCGAGGCCCAATTTCAACTCGGCTTGCGCGCCGAGTACATGGACCGCCTTCTCACGCAGCGTACGCTCGGACAGGATTTCAGCTACGAACAACTGGATTGGTTTCCCAGTGCCAGTGTCTCGAGAAAATTCGGAGATCACCAGTTCCAGGCGAGCTACAGCCGCCGTATCAGCCGACCGTATGAAAACATGCTCAATCCCTTCCCGTATTACACCGATCGCTACCTGAGTTCATCAGGCAATCCCCGCCTTCTGCCCGAATACACCGATGCGGTGGAATTGAATTATCAGAAAATGTTCGGCACTGTGTACGTTTCCGTGCAAACCTATCTGCGAGACGCCTCCAATTCCAGTTGGCAATCGCAGCGAGCCGACAGCACCGGCCGAATGATTCAGACCTTTGAGAACTTCGGCGGTTCCACCTCGATCGGAAGTGAGATTTCCGCCAGTATCCGGCCGGCGGCATGGCTGCGACTGGATCCCAACGTGAATCTCTTCCATCAACGCATTGAAGGAATGGCCGTCGGCCAGAGTTTCGAGGATGACGCGTTCCGTTGGACCGCCCGTCTCACTGCTACAGTGAACGCGAGTGCGAGTACGCGGCTACAGGTCACCGGCATGTACATCAGCCGCGATATCGATCCTCAGAGCGAAACCGATCCTCTGTTTTACCTGAGCGTTTCGGCCCGGCAGGAATTGTTCGATCGGCAACTCGCCATCACCTTGCAGGCGAACAATCTCCTTCGCACCTCCTACTACACCATCGCCGCCGCCGGTGCCAATTTCCGTAACTCCTTCGTGATCAAACCCGAAGTGCCCATGGTCAATCTGTCGCTGAGCTGGAATTTCAACAACTTCCGTCGGCAGGACAGGCAGAACGAAGGTGTCGACGTGCAAGTGGGCGTCTGACCCCATGTTCCGCGCAGGGAGTACTCTCCTCCCCTGCGCAACACGGCGCGCTTCCGTCATCGCTGTTTGATGGCGGAGCGCGCCGTGCGTTTACCTGCACCAAAAGCTTGCGCACGCAGCGGGCTTATCCGTAGCTTGCCGAAGCACATGGAGTTCCGTGGTGAACACAACTTTTCTTGAGCAATACAACCATGGCCTCGATCTCCTCGCGACGGGACACGATGTGGACCGCGCCGAACTGCGGCTGCGCTGGCTCAGCATGGAGTCGCGTGCGGCTTCCGTTCTTCCCGGTCACGCCAGCCACGCCGAGGAGAACAACGGGGAATTCGTCGCGGAGTGGGACGCACTCGCGGGTATCCCGCCCGAGCGCAGCGAGGAAACGCTGCGCCGGCCCGATGCGCTGATCGAGGAAAACCTGCACTTCCGTTGTCCCTTGCTGCTTCCAGCGGATAGCGCACCCCGGGGTCTGATTATTCTGCTCAACGGATTGAACGAGCGGAGTTGGGACCGCTACCTGCCCTGGGCGCTGCGGCTGCTCGGACTCACGGGTCGTGCGGTACTGGTGTTTCCGCTGGCCTTTCATCTCAATCGCGCACCCTCCGCCTGGGCCGATCCTCGGCGTATGACGCGCCTCTCGGCCGAACGCCGCGCGCTGCACGAAGGGATCACCGCATCCTCACTGTCCAACGCGGCCCTCAGCGCGCGCATACAGGCGCTGCCGCAGCGCTTCCTGTGGTCGGGCGTGCAAAGTCACGAGGATGTGCGGGATTTCATACGCGCGTTGCGGAGTGGCGCCTGGCCGGATCTCGCCGCCGATCTGCGTGTAGACTTTTTTGGCTACTCCATCGGTGCCTTTCTCGCTTTGATCATGCTTATGGCCGATACGGACGCTTTGCTCGCGCACAGCCGCCTATTGGCCTTCAGCGGAGGTGCCGCGTTGGACGGCATGGCGTTGACCTCGCGCTACATTCTCGACAGCGCTGCTCACGAAGCATTGCTGCGCTGCTTCATTTCCGACTTCGAGGCGACGATGCGCAACGATGCACGTGTGGCGGGCGTGTTGTCGGGAGGCCACTCCGCCGGCGCGGCATTCCGGAGCATGTTATCCGCGAATGATGGCGCTGCGGAACGCCTCGCCATGCTCGCTCCCATCGCTCAGCGCGTGCGGGCTATCGCGCTCACCCGCGACGAGGTGATGCCGCCCGATGCCGTGCGCGCTACGCTGTGCCCGGGTAATGCAGTTGCTGTGGATATGCGGGAACTGGATTTTCCCTATGAATACTCACACGTCCATCCCTTCCCTCTCCTTCCTGCGGTGGAAGCGGAAGTGGAGCGCGCCTTTGACGCTGTCATGACGCTTACCGCCGAACATTTCGCCTAGCGCCTCTTCGTGATCAGCCATTGAACCGGCATCACCGCGCAGTGACATGCCAATGCATAGCGGGAAAATCGCTAGCTTGTGCCGACAGCTTCCTTCATGCTTGGATGCGCACATGGGATACAATCGAGATTATCACACATTGCAGTCGCTGCTGGATTCCGGAGGCGATGAACGCCTGTCGTTCGATAACGTGCATCTCCGTCAGATTCACATGGCGTCTCAGGCCACCGAGGTACTGCCAGGGGGAGCGTCGCAATCCTGCGTCTCACATGGCCTGCGTTTCGACGCGACTGCGGGGTCTGCGAGCGCCGCACACTTCCAGCCCAGCGATGGGAGTCTGCAACTGCCCGACTGCGACGTGGAGAGCAATGTCCGCTTTCGCTGCCCAGTACTATCGCCGGCGGCGGGACGCGCCGATGGACTGATCATTCTCCTGCACGGCCTGAACGAAAAGCGCTGGGAGAAATATCTGCCCTGGGCCAAACGTCTGGTGGAGTTGACCGGCAAGGCCGTGCTCCTCTTCCCCATCGCCTTCCATATGACGCGCACGCCCATGGCGTGGTCCGACGCGCGACGCATGGCCCGCGTGTCGGCCGAACGGCGCGCGGTCTTCCCCACCATCGCCGAATCGTCGCTCGCCAACGCGGCCATCAGCACACGTATATCGCAAATGCCGCAGCGCTTTTTCTGGTCGGGACTGCAATCCTACGAGGATGTGCTCGCCGTCATCCGCCTCGCACGCGGCGGGGGCATCGCCGAAGTGTCAGCGGATGCGCGCGTGGATTTCTTCGCCTACTCCATCGGTGCCTTTCTTTCGGAAATTCTCCTGATGGCAGCCGAGGAAAGCGTCCTCGCCTCCTCCCGGCTCTTTCTGTTCTGCGGGGGACCCACACTGGATCGCATGTATCCCACCTCGCGCTACATTCTCGACAGCGAAGCCACCATCGCGATGTACGCGCTGTTCAACGAACATCTCGAGGCGGAATTCCGCCGCGACCCGCGCCTGGCGCACTATTTTGGCGGCAGCCATCCGGCCGGCGTGTGGTTTCGCAGCATGCTCACGCACAACGTGTTGCGCGAGCGACGCGAGCAACGCTTTCGCGAAATGGCTCCGCGTCTGCGGGCGGTGGCGCTGTTGCGCGACACGGTCATTCCACCCGGCGAAGTCCTCAATACTCTGCAAGGGAGTTTTCGCGACATCCCCGTGGAGGTGGACGTGGTGGATTTCGCCCATCCCTACACGCATGTGCAGCCCTTTCCACCAACCTCGACGCATGAAGCGGAAGTTGAGGTCGCGTTCGAACAGGTGATGGAAGCCGCCGCGCGGCATTTCACCTGAGACAGCGCCTTCGGCGCGAACGGGTTCGCACACATTGACGAACGAACGAAGGCATGCCGCGGCATGCCTTCGTGTGCTTCAGTGGGAACGTCTTGTACGAGTCTACACTCCGACCACGCACTAACCCTGCGCGGGACGAACAGGGATGCAGATGTCCACGATATGCTTGCGTTCGGGATGCGTGGACGGATCGTTTCTGCCGATCTCGAAACTGGGACCGTCGGCAGGTTCATAGCCGCTGTCGGGCAACCAATTGCCGCACAGCGCATCCCAGGCCTCGCCGTACTGTGTTGCGTCGATTTCGAAGCGCGCCACCGCGTAGCTTCCCGCGGGAATGCTCATCGCGCCGATCTCTCCGTCCACAGGCGTGCCGGCGGGTACAGTCACGCAAACGCTTGTGCGCAGCTTGTCCTGATCGGTGATGTTGGGATCGTCGTGGTAAATGGTGATGAATTCCGATTGCGGGCCGATCAGCCCGCGTGGACCGGCCCAGCGGCCGAGTCTGCCGAACAGATCCATGAACAAGGCTTCGTTGCCCGCGTAGGGTCCGATGTGACGCACATAGGCGACATGCTTTTCCGGAAACCGCTGCACGCTGACATTGAGAGGAAGTGTGGATGACATGGCGAAACTCCTGATTGATTGATGGTCAGGAGCAATATCGTCTGTGGCGATCACGCCGTCGTTGCACATGTTGCCGATCATGTTGCCGTTCTTGCCAAGCATGGTGCGCATCTTGCTTTCGGGCACATGCTCTCCCTGCCGCGGCGTCTCGGCGCTGCTTCGCCACTCGCTGGCGGTCATGCCGGTGGCTTCGCGAAACGCCCGGGCAAAGGTCTGCGATGCGGAAAATCCACAATCCAGCGCGATCTCGGTAACGCTGCGCGAAGGATACGCCCGCAACTGCATCATCGCCCGCTCGATGCGTACGCGTGCGATGAAGCGGTTGAGCGTTTCTCCCACCATGGCGTGAAACACCCTGTGAAAATGCCACGGAGAAAAATGCGCGAGCGCCGCCAGCGTTTCGAGCCGAAGATCCTCAGCCAAATGCGCGTCGATGTAATCCAGCACGCGATTCATCCGCGCGACGTATTCGCGCCGTGACGCCGAACCACCCGCCGTTAGCCGATACCCCACCGCTGTGCTCATACAAGTATCCTCGAGGTGCATTGATCGACACGGAATCGTCCTTCCGCAGCTCCGGATGGACAATTGGAACACCCGGCGCAGGGATCATCCTTCACGCATGAGGCAAGCGCCTCCGTGATTCGGCGCACTAACTGCTCTGAAAATGGTCTCGCTACCTGCATCATGCTCATCTGCACGGTGATGTGTAAAGAGTGAAGAGTAAAGAGTAAAGTTTGACGGTAGTCGCAGGAGCCAACTCGTACTCCCGCCGCCACCGCAGGCAATGTCCGCAGATTCGTACCACTGTTGTCAGCGGGAGTTGGATTGTTTCATATGCGACGATTCGCTCGGCACCTCGCCAACTTCCACGATCAATCTGTGCTAATCTGTGTGATATCTGTGCAATCTGTGGTTTTGAAATTCTGTTGATCCGCTCTGATAGTAATCATGGCACCCGCACCGTTTTCATCCTCCCGTGTCTGACGAAGGAACATGAAAGATTGAAAGCAAGGTCGGAATGTGCCGCTTTCCCGCATCGCTTTTTTCCACCAGCTACACGCCGGTCGCGCACCTGCTCACAGCACGGAGTCAATGCGAACAGCAATCGTCGCCTTCGCGCGCGGCCACGGCCCACTCTGGACGCAACTTCAACCAGCGATCGCGCTCAAGTGTCATGGAGTGCAACATCCAGCGCTGCCGGCCGAACCGCCTCTCCACAGGCGCCTCGGCGGATGGCAAAAAGCCCACGCCGCCGTAACACGCCACCGCCGCTTCGTTGTGCTCGAATACGCGCAGCGACACGCTGTCCATGCGCAGTATATCGAACGCCGCAGTGCACAACAGCGCCACGAGTTCGCGGCCAAGTCCTTCGCCTCGGACCATCGGTGCGATGAGGACGTGAGCGAGTCGACAGTGTTTCGCTTTGTCATCGATACCGAACAGCGCCCCATGCCCCACGAGCATACCCAACTCGCGCGAGGAAGCGCTGTACACACGTCGCCCTGCGGGCGCCGCCTCGGTCGACGGGGGTGAGAGCAATTGCTCCGTGGTGATCGGATGCGTGAGATGCACGCCGCCGAATTCCGCCACCGCGCGCTTCGTGGGCAACCAGTCCACCAGCATCTCCGTGTGCGCGGGGTCGAATTCGTAGATGAACAACCGGGGCGAGGTGATGATTTTCATGGAGGAGAATCCGCGAGAGTGATGGAAAGACTAATGCGTGGACGGCGCTGGCAATTCACTACAGCGAATTATCCCGCCAGCCAAAGCATCCACAATGTACCAAGAAGCAGGGTTACCACGGTAACGGGAACACCAAGGCGCAAATAGGACAGAAATCCGACATGCACACCGCGTCCGCGCGCCGCTTCAACCACGATCATGTTTGCCACTGATCCCAGAATGGTGAGATTGCCCGCGAAGGTTGTCGCCATGGCGAGCGTGAGCCACAAGAGTGTGGGATCGGGCAGCGCACGGACCATGGGGGCCAGCAGCATCACCGCAGGCACGTTGGAAATCAGATTGCTGGCAAACAGGGATAGCAGCGCCAGGCCCGGAATTTCATCGACACCGAACGTCGTTGAAAAACCAAGCAATGCCTCGCCCGCGACGCCCTTGTGCAACGCGGCGGTGGTGATGAACAGGCCGACGAAAAACACCAGCAATGACCAGTCCAACTCGCGGAACACGCGCTCCGGCTTCAACCGCCGTGTCAGCAGCAACAACGAAGCGGCACCCAACGCCGCTAGCGATACCGGCATGCCCGCGATCAACGCAACGAGCATGATGCCGAGCGCGACGAGACTTTTTCTCAGCAGCGGCAGGTACACGCGTGGCCGGGGCAAGGCGGGAGCGGTCAATCGGCCGCGGCGGAATTCCTCGCGGAAGCCCAGCACCAGCATCCCGTGCAACAACAACATTCCGAGCAGCGACGGTACCAGCAAGGCGACTGTGAAGTCGATGAACCCGATACCCGAAGCCACGCCGATGATCATATTCTGCGGATTGCCCACGACCGTGGCCGCCGATCCGATATTGGCCGCCATCATCAATCCGAGCAGGTAGGGCAAGGGATTGCGTCGCAACGCCAACACCACATCCAGCAGCAGCGGTGTGAACATGAGCACGATGGTGTCATTGAGAAAAAGGCTCGACAATACTCCCGAGGCGAAGATGACGAGCAGCAGCAGTTGCCGTGGCGTTCGGGCAACGGAGAGAATGCGTGTGTTGAGTACGTGGAAAAATCCCGCGAGCCGCAAATTCACATTCACCACCATCATCGCGAACAGCAGCGCAATGGTGTGCGCGTCCACCGACTGTATGGCTTCGTCAAAGCTCAGTCCTCCGACGAGTACCACCGCCACGGCGCCGACGATGGCGATGGTGGCGCGGTTCATCCGCAGCACGGGAAAGCGCCCGGCAGCAACACCCATCAGGGTGAGTACAGCGATGGCAAGAGAAGCGATGTCGGTGATGGTCATGATCGGCGTTGGAACAACAGTCGGCACGCAGCGTGGGCGCTTGCGCAACGCCGCAATGTACGACGCGCGGGGGATTCCCCGCCACGCACTCAAACCTCCGGCTGCGACGTGCCTTTCGTGCGTTCGTTCGTGCTTGCATTCCCCGTGTCCGGCCGCGCTCCACGCGCGGGCGAGCCACCCGCATGCCGCACGGCTACCACTTCGAGTATGCCCGGCTGAGGCGACACCTGCAACTGTTGACAGATCAACTCGCGCTCGCGCTGCACGGCGCGGTAGCTGATGCCCAGCATGCGCCCGATGGTATGCGCGTCGCGTTCCTCCGCCATGAGGCCGAGTATGTCGCGCTGCGTCTCCGTCAATCCGCTCCACGTCCCTTCCTGTATCTCGCCGAAACCCTCGCAAGCATTGCACACACCGAGAAGTGGACAGATGAACGCCTTCCCCACCGCCGCCGAACGAATCGCCTGCACGATATGCCCGGGGTTGTCGTCGGAAAACAATACGGCATCCACCACCTGCAACAAACGATCCGAGAGGCGGTCCCTGCGACCGGGCGACAGGAGTAAGACCGTGCGCACCTGTGCTGCCTGCGCATCCAGCGCCTCGGCGAGCGAGAGGCCGTCGACGATCGGGAGAGTGTCCTCGATTACCGCCACTTGCGGTCGGGATGCAAGGATTTCCTCCAGCGCCGTCTGCCCATTTCCCGCTTCTCCCACCACGACGAGATCCAGAAATCCACGCATGCGCAGTTCAAGCGATGACTTGACCATCGGATTGGCGAGTGCGAGGAACACGTGGTGGGATGCAACCATGGACTCCGTTCCTTCCCGATACCTGCGACCGGGTGACTGGTGGAAGAATCACGTTCATGGATGCGTGCGAAGGCCCTGTATCAAGACCATACACACGACAGCACGACGCGGTATGTAGCTGAGAGTTAACGGAATGCAATCTAAAACGGATTTGTGGACAAGGCAAGTCCTCTTTTTCATCCCCATAGCCCAGTTCCCTTCGCCTGTCTTCGTCAGCAACAAAAAAGCATATCCAGCGCGCCTGTTTGTGTCACGCGAAACCTGCCTTTCTCGCGAACATTTGCCTGCAACAAGCAGCGGCTCGGCATCACATGGCGGAGATGGACGCAACCGACCGATAATCCGCCATACTCGCTCCGCGCCATCGCGGCAGGTTGCTTCTCCTTCTCAGATCTACACTTGGCCGGGAGGAAGCGTCGTCACCGTATGCTGCGCGCGCAGTTCCCACGTATCGGTCAGGTGCACATCGAACAGCAGCAGCACCGCGGAACCTTGGTAGCTGCGTTCGAAGCCGGCTTCCGAGAGCGAAACAGTCTCGATGGGACAGCGCCACAGCGCGGCGGGCGCGTCCCAGCGCAGTTCCGCCCGCCAGCCATCCCAGGCATTCGTCACCGCGAAAGCTTGTATGCCTTCGGATACTCCTTCGCTGCCGGCCTTGTTGTCGCTGCCCAGATCGGTGTTCTCGATTTCGTAATACTTGTCCGGCGCATCGCCGGCGAGGAGATTGTAATCGACTTCAATACAGAAACGCAGTGCAATCGGTGACTCAGCAAGATTATGCAGTGCGTAGCGCATTTCCACCGTATCGCTATCGGCGGTGAAGCGGAATTCTTTCTCCACACGCAGCGCATGCCGCACACCATCGCGCCATACGCCACCTTCACGCCAGAGTCGCACGACGGTGTTGCGCACGTCTTCATCCACGCTGAATTCGTAGGCCTGATTTGCGAAATCGCCCAACTCGTTATGGCGCGCCGCGCGGAATTGCGCCAGCGTGCTGTCCGCATCGAGCACGTGATCGATGAACATACCTCGGCGGTACCAGTCGTAGGCGAGATGCTCGTGCAGCCCTTCTTCCTTCGCTTCGATCACATCGTGTATGCTGCGGCTTTCGGCATCACCGTTGCCCGTCACCACCGCGTCGCGCACAAGGCGGTGATAGCCCTCCTCCCGCCGCGTCATCACATCGATGATGTTCATGGCACTGCGTTTGCTGTCGACCTCCACCACCTTGCCCCCGTCGGCGGGGGTGAACCACCACTGCTGCGAGGGCGTGTCCACGATGATGTCCGGGCGACCGTCGAGATCGGCGTCCCCGACCGTTGTCCGCACAGCATCGACTGATTCGATATCGTCGAGCAGCGCCTCGGCGCGCACGAGATTGCGAAATACCGTCGAGCGGATATGCGGCAAATACACGCCGCCGAACACGCCGTGCCAGTACGCACAGTTGCATTGGGCGGCGTAGAGGGCGTCGCGCGCTTCGACGTAACGCGTATCGCTTGTGACGGGCGCAAGAGCTTCGATGCGCGACGAAACACGCAGCATGTGCTTGTGCATCTGGTTGATTTCTGGATACTTCACCATGAAATTCCGCCAAAAGCCCCCGCGCACCAGGGATCGAAACGCGCCCCACTGTCCTCGGGCGGTGAGTTCCTTCTTGAACGATTCATAGCGCTGATAGCCCGCCGCCGTGGGCAACGACCAATGCATCATTTCCTCGTACGAAGCGTCGGGAAGATACAGGCGTCCGCGCGGCGCGTGAGTGCGCAGCACCTCGCCGAGATGCGCGGTATGCAGCCATGAGCGGTTGCGCGACAGCGCCTCGAAGAAACGACGCAGCCAACCGCCCGCCCACACGTGTTCGAACGTGCGTGGCCAGAGACCGAATTTCTCACCGTCGTCGCCGTACACGGCCACCGCATCGGGCGTGGTCGAGGCGAGACGATACAACCAGGCGATCGCTTCCTCGGGTGCGGCGAAGGGAATGAGATAGCGCAGACGTTGATTGATGGGGAACAGCGCCATCGCTCGCCCCTGGTCCTCCGTCATGTAGTAGCCATGCAAATCCTGCTCGGCCACGCCCGCGTACAGGAAGTGGCTGTCATCGAGCAAGGTGCATTCATACCCCGCTTCGACAATGTCCGATGCGAGCGATTGCTCCCAGATACGCTCCGCCAGCCACATCGCTCGCGGCGCGCTTCCGAATCGATCATCGATCCAAGCGGACAATTTTCTCATCTGTCCGATGCGATCCGCTCTGGGTATGGCTGCCAGCACCGGTTCGTGAAACGCTCCGCCCAGCATTTCCACCTGGCCCCGCTCCACCAGGGCCGCGAGCAGTTCCAGCAGGCGTGGATCGTTGCGCTCCAGCCAGTCGAGCAGGATGCCGGTGAAATGCAGACTGACCTTGACTTCGGGAAAGGAACGCAGCAAGCGCAGGAACGGGGCGTAGGATTTCTCCGTGGCCTCGGCGAACACGCTGTCGAAATTTCCCTCGGGTTGATGATTGTGCAGGCAGAGGACGAATGATACCGGGTGCATGGCTGTGTCGATGGGGTGATGGATGTGATCGCGGTGCGAAGCGCGGCCGGGATCCGGCGACGAACACGGAGGTGTCTCCGCGGACGGGAATGCCGTGCATACCCCCGGCGGACCTGCGGGCCTCGCGACGCTATGAGACTGTGTCAATTTAGCGTATTTTTCATTTTTATCGTCCATTGCGTGATGACCACCACAGCTCTTCCCGATATATTCGGATACTCCCTTGAGGAATTGCGCGACGCCTGCGTCGACGCGGGGCTCGAGCGCTATCGCGGCGAGCAGCTCTTCTATTGGTTGTACAATCGCGGCATCGACGATTTCTCCGCCTGTGCCAACATGCCGAAAGGCGCGCGCGAACATCTTGCCGCGCAGTACCGCATCGGCCATCCCGCACTGCTGCGTGAACAACACAGTGCCGACGGGACGCGCAAATTCCTCTTCGCCCTCGCCGATGGCCGCAACATCGAAACCGTACTCATCCCCTCCGAGAGCGAGGAGGATGGCGCCCCAAAGCGTCTCACACTGTGCGTTTCCACTCAGGTGGGTTGTCCGCTCGACTGCCGCTTCTGCGCCACCGCATCCATGAAGCTCAAGCGCAATCTCACGACAGGCGAAATCGTCGGCCAATGGCGCGTGGCGCAGCGGCTTACTCCCTCGCGCATCACCAACCTGGTGTTCATGGGCATGGGCGAGCCCCTGCTGAACTATGACAACGTGTTGCGCGCCGTCGACATTCTCACCCATGAGAAAACCGGAGGCATCGCGGCGGGACGGATCACCCTCTCCACTGCGGGTATGGTGGAAGGCATCCGCCGGCTGGCGGACGAAGGGCGGAAAATCAAGCTCGCCCTTTCGCTGCACGCCACCACCGACGAACTGCGGCTGCGCCTGATGCCGATCAATAAAAAGTATCCCTTGCGCGCGCTCATCGACGCGCTCGAATACTATCACGCGCGCACCGGCATGCGGATAACGTACGAATACATCCTTTTTGATGGCGTCAACGACAGCGACGATGATGTGCGGCGGCTGGTGAAACTGGCACGGCGCATCCCGAGCAAGGTGAACATCATCCCCTTTCACCCAATCGACAATGCCTGGCCCGACGGCGCGCCGGTCGGCCTGCTCCCCACGCCACGACCGCGCATCGAGGCCTTCGCCCAGGCGTTGCGCGAGCGACACGTCACGGTGATGTTGCGCTCCAGCTCGGGCAAGGATATCGATGCCGCCTGCGGGCAACTCGCGGTGCGTCACGTGCGGCAGGCCGCGCGCGAGGAGAATAGTTGAACCCCTGAGAAAAATCCGTTACATTTCGGACACACATTGCAGCAGTTGGCAGGGCAGACCCACGCCGCAGTCTACTATTTTTTCAACCTGAGGACACCATGCGTTTGATCATCTTCGGTCCCCCGGGAGCCGGGAAAGGAACCCAGGCGCAATTCATTTCCCAACGCTTTGGCATTCCGCACATCTCCACGGGAGACATTTTTCGGGAGAACATCCGCAACGAAACTCCGCTCGGCGTCGAAGCCAAGCGCTATTCGGAGGCGGGCGAGCTTGTCCCGGATTCGCTGACCAACGCCATGGTGCGCGCGCGCCTCACGCAGGACGACACGGCCAACGGCTTTCTGCTCGACGGCTATCCACGCACGGCCTCGCAAATCGGCGCGCTGGAGAATCTTCTTCAGGAAATGGGCATCTCGCTCAACGCTGTCCTGAACATGCGCGTGCCCGACGAGGAAATCATCAGCCGACTGACGCTGCGGAAACGCATCGACGATAGCGACGGGACCGTGCGCCGGCGTCTACAGATTTACCATCGCACCACCGAACCCATTGCCGATTACTTCCGGGAACGCGGACTGCTGGTGGACATCGTGGGCGTGGGCTCGATCGACGACATTACGAATCGCATTTTCTCGGCCATCGAAGCGCGGGTGTGATATGCGTGTTTCCCGAGTTCCGACCGCGCTGCTGTTTGCGCTGTTGCTCGCTTCCTTTCCGCAGCATCGTGCGCTCCCTCAATCCGTCAACGATCTTCTCCGCCAACTGGGTATACAGGAATTGGCGCGCGACTATCTTCGTCCCGGTGTGGATGCCGTGGGATACAGCATCAACAGCGGTCTGTCGCATCGCGCTCGCGTGGACAGCGGCTTCGGCCTCTGGGTCGGCAGCCGTTTCATCATCACCTACATCCCCGAAGCCGACAGAACGTTCAGCGCCGCCCTGCCCGCCGCTCTTGTGGAGCAGGGCTATCCGGAACGCGTGACCAGTGCGACCATTGTCGGCGGTGCCGGCGCGGTGTTGCGCTCCACGCAGCAGCAGCGGCCCGACATCGTCCTTCCCGGCGGCGCCGATCTCTCGAGCACCTTCCTGCTCGTTCCGCAGGTGCATGTGGGCGCCCTGCTCGGCACGGAGTTGATTTTCCGTGGCTTGCCGCCCGTCACCTACGACACGGATATCGGCAAGGTGAGTTTCTGGGGAGTTGGCATCAAACACGCACCCACATATTTCGCGGATCTGCCCTTCGACCTCGCCTTCGTGGCCGCCTGGCAGCGCTTCGAATTGGGCGACCTCATCAATGGAACTTCGCTCGCCGGCATGGCGCAGGCCAGCGTGGACGCGGGTTCCATCACGCTCTTCGGCGGCATCGGCTACGAGGCCTACGCCATCGATGTGAGCTACGCGTACAACGATGCGACCGGGACACTTCCGCCCACAAGCATCAATCTCGAGTTCCGCCGACGCAATCTCCGCTTCAGCGCGGGCGCGGCACTCAGCATATTGAATTTCATCGACATTGCCGCCGATTACAGTTTTGGCGAACAGGACAATCTGACTATCGGAGCCGGATTCACGTTTTGAAAGGGAACACCATGCGTACCGCCATCATCGCCTTCGTGCTGCTGCTCGGGACGAGCGCGGCCGTGAACGCGCAGACTGTGCAAATCGACACCAAGGCCCTGCTCGAGGATTACTCCCGCGAGCTGTTCTCGGCCAATGCCACCGGCTTTATGAGTCCGCTGGTCATCGTCTCCAACGTCGGCGCCAACGATGCCTTCTACAATCGCGCCTTCGTGCCGAAGGAGAACCGCCTGTACGTCGACGTATCCGTGCGCTCGATGATGGCTTGGGTCTTGGACGAGGAGCGCAGCTTCGAGGCAATTCTCCCGCTGGAGGATCAACCCAATCCTCACCCCATACTCTCGCCCGAATGGTTTCGCGTGTTTCAGTTGAATTACTTCAAAGCGCAGTTGCGCGGCGCGGTGGCGGCCGGCGAACTGGAAACCCGCGTCCAGACGGCCACGGTGTTTGGAGGCGCGGGCAGCGGCTTCACCATCCCCAAGGATTACATTCGTGAGAATGTGGCGGGCATCGACAGTGTCACACTCGCCCGCCTCCCCAGTCAACTCGCACTGACCGCCGGCACGAATCAGGACATGGTCGTCGCGGCCGTGCCGCAGATCACCATTGGCTCGTACTATAGCACCGAGTTGCTCCTGCGCTACATTCCGCCCGTGGTCTTCGATGAGAATGTGGGAAAATTCTCCTTCTACGGCGTGGCTGTCAAGCATGCATTCACGAATTGGCTGGACAATCCTCCGTTCGATGCCGCCGTGCAGATCGGCTTTCAACACAGCCGCATCACCAACGAAGTCGGCGTGACCAAGGCCAAGCTCGAAGCCAGTACCGACCTCTTCGCCATCAACGTGCATGCGAGCCGTCGCTGGAACTGGATCGAGCCCTACGTGGGCTTCTCCTTCGAATCACTGTCGTCCGAAGGCAGTTACACGTTCACTCTGCCAGCGAATATCAAAGAGGAAATCGGCTACGACATTGATCCTCAAACCGTACCCGTCTCTCTTGAAGATCAGGCGATTAAAGGCACCATCGGTGTGACCGCCCATGTGGGATCGGCACAGATCTTCGCCGGCATGGGCATCGCCAAGCATTTGATTTTCAGCGGCGGCGTGGCCTGGAGATGGAATAAATAGCGGGGCTTCGCCAGCGCAGAGAACCCCGAGGGCTTCGCCAACACGGGGGCTGGGAAAAACAGAGATCACCGAGGGCTTCGCCACACCGAGGGCCCAGAGGAATCGCGGCTTTGCGTCTCTGCGCCCTTGCGTTGCTTCTCATGCGGCGGGGCGCACGGAGCATAGACACCATTTTTCCTTTTCTCCCCTTTCTCCCTTTTCACTTCCCGCTTCCTACCCACCGGCTCAGCGGTTCGATGAAGCCGTCGCGGCATGCAGCGCAACAGCTCATCCGCCTTTCCGGCGCGTGCGCCGCTGTTCCTCCAGCATGCGTGCTTTGACGCGCAGGTCCACATCGCGGTCGTGTTCGTCGACGATTTCTCCCACCAGTTGCTCGAGCACATCCTCGAGCGTGATTACGCCAGCCATGCCGCCATGTTCATCGACCACAACGAAGAGATGCTCCCGGTTTTTCTGAAACAGCGACAACAACATGTTGGCGCGGGCGGTGTCGGGCACGAAGCTCACCTCGTCGGCATAATCGCGCAGCGCCTTGGTGGATTTCCCCTTCGCCAGCGCGGCCAGAACGTCGCGTATATGCACCACGCCAACGATATCGTCGAGGTCCTCCTCGTAGAGAGGGATGCGGCTGACGGGAGCGGTGTAGAGACGCTCGGCCACTGCGGCAAGCATGCTGTCCGCCGGTAAAGCGAAGACCACCGTCCGTGGCGTCATGATGTCGCGCGCCAGGATGTCGTCGAGTTGGAAGACGCGTCGGATGAGTTGGTCCTCCGTCTCCAGTATGGCGCCATGATTGCTGCTCATGCGGGCCAATACCGTGATTTCCTCCTCGGTGAGACGTGTTTCCGCATCCGTGGAGCCACCGAAGGGCCGGATGAATGCGTTGATCAAGAGGATGACCGGCTTGAAGAGAATGCGAAGAAAAAAGACCAGCGGCGCGGTAATACGGGCGTAATTCTGCGCGTGGCGCTCGCCCACGGTTTTCGGGGCCACCTCTCCGAGTACGATAATCGCGAAGGTGAGGCCTCCGGAAAACGCACCCACCCACACATCGCGAAACAGCTCGCTCGCCAACGCTCCCACAAGGATGGAGCCTGCGATATTCGCCAGATTGTTGAGGATGACAACGGCGATGATCGATTCCTGAATGCGCTGTTTGTTCTCCCGCAAACGTTCGGCCCCCGCAAGTCCCCGCCCGATCATTTGCTCGATCTGCACCGCGGTGACGGTGAACAACGCGGCCTCCATGCTCGATGCGAGGAAGGACAATGCGATGATGCCGAGACAGGTTAAGACAAGCAAGGTCATGAACGAATCTATCCCACGTCGGCATGAGAATCAACCCGGCGCGGTGTTTCGCGCCGCGGTGCGGGGCTCTGTATTTTCATGAAAACGCAGCCTGGCCCTCGACATCGACGCCGCGTCGGCAGCGATCCAGAAATCCGACGCGCACACCCGCTACGTCGTATAGCTCGCGCCTCGCGGACCGATCAGGATTCCTTTGCACAACGTTGATGCCGCCGCACGGCGCCGAATTATCGCCCCGCGCGCACCTTGCATCCCCCCCCGCTACATCGTATGTTTTCTGATTGGCAGATCGATTCATTTGTGAGACTATTCCATGCCGGAACATAAAGGCCGTATTCTGTGGGTTGACGACGAAGTCGAACTTCTCCGTCCGCACATCCTCCATCTCGAAAGCCGCGGCTACGCGTTGCACACGGTGACCAACGGCGAGGACGCCATAAACTTCGTGGAAAGCGCCGAGGTGGACCTCGTCCTGCTCGACGAGTCCATGCCCGGCATGGGCGGCCTGGAGACGCTCGCGCGTCTCAAGGAAATGCGTCCACAGCTTCCAGTGGTGATGGTGACCAAGAACGAGGAGGAAGCGCTGATGGAAGAAGCCATCGGCGAGAAAATCAACGACTATCTGACCAAGCCCGTGAATCCCAGCCAGATTCTACTGGTGGTCAAGAAATTCCTCGAAGCCGGCAACATCGTCCGCAACAAGACCGCGCAGGATTACATCTCGGAGTTCAACGCCGTTTCCACCGCTCTGCAGGGTCCGCTGGATGCGAGGGAATGGATCGATGTGTATCGCAAACTGGTGGAATGGGAAATCGAACTCGACCGTCACCCCGAACTCGGTCTGCATCAGACCATGGCGGATCAGCGCAAGGAGTGCAATCAGGAGTTCTGCAAATTCATCGAGCGCAATTACACCCAGTGGATGGACGGAGGCGACGTTGTGCTTTCGCCGCAGGTGGTGGACAACTTTCTGCTTCCCCGCCTCGAGGCACCCGGCCCGGTGTTCTTCCTCGTCATTGACTGCATGCGCTACGACCAGTGGCTGGTGATGGAGCAACATTTGCGCGACATGTTCACGGTGGAAAAGGATTTCTACTTCGGCATCCTGCCCTCCGCCACCCCCTACGCGCGCAACGCCATTTTCAGCGGCTATTTCCCCAGCGATATCGAACGCGTGTTCCCCGCGCTGTGGAGCACGGGCGACGACGACGATTATTCGATGAACAAGTATGAAAAGGAATTTCTGGAAAAATTGCTCGAACGCCGTCGCGTGAAGCTGCGCAGCGATCTCAAGTACATCAAAATCATCGATCCCGAGTACGGCAAGCAGATGGTGAGCAATATCTCGTCGCTGGTGAAAAACCATCTCACCGCCATCGTGGTGAATTTCGTGGATATGCTCGCGCACAGCCGTTCGGATTTTCCAATTCTCAAAGAAATCGCTCCCGACGAAAGCGCGTACCGCTCGCTGACCAACACCTGGTTCACCCACTCCTCGCTGTTCAGCATGTTCAAGCAACTCGCGCGCACGCCCAACGCCACCATCGTGGTCACCACCGACCATGGCAGCGTGCGCTGCCTGCGCGGCAGCAAGGTGCTGGGCGACCGTGAGACTTCCACGAATCTGCGCTACAAGTACGGACGCAACGTCAAGGCCGACGCGCGGCATGCGCTGCACATCAGTCGGCCCGAGCAATACCGCCTGCCACGCCGCGGCATGACCACGAACTACATCATCGCGAAAGAGGATTTCTACTTCGTCTATCCGACGGATTACAACAAATACCTCACGTATTACCGCGACAGCTTTCAGCATGGCGGCATGTCGCTCGAAGAACTCATCCTCCCCGTCATCACACTGAAATCCCGGGGATGAGTCAGGGCTCGCTCGATATCGTCAGCAACAGCGAACAGGAGACGCACGCGCTCGGCGCCTCCTTGCCCGGCCGCTTCCCCGACTGCCGCATGATCGCGCTGTCGGGCGACCTGGGCAGCGGCAAAACTGCGCTGGTTCGCGGCATTTGCGCGGCCATGCATTGCGAGGATCAGGTGAGCAGTCCCACGTTCACCATCGTCAACGAGTACGAAGGCGATCTCCCGCTCGTACATGTGGATCTCTACCGACTCAACAGTCTGCACGAGATGCTCGAGTTGGGCTTGGACGAACTGTTTCTCGATGAGCGTCTGCTTGTGGTGGAATGGGCCGAACGCGCCCTTCCCCTGCTACCCGCGCCACGACTGGAGATCCTCGCCGATTACGGGACGATGGAGCAACAGCGGCGCTACCGCCTTCAGCGCTTCGAGACCGGTATGGTCAGCATTCTCGCGGCGCCACCCGGCACGGAGGTCGGCGCATGATACTCGGTATCGAAACAGCGGGCACGCTGCTGGCTGTGGCTCTGGCGACGGAGCAACGCATTCTCGCCTCCGTCACCGTCCATCGCAAGCACGCGCACGACGCCTTGCTTGTACCGCTCTGCGACGATGTACTGCGCATTGCAGGCATCACCCGCACGGATTTGCGTGGCGTGGCGGTGTCGGCCGGACCCGGCTCCTATACCGGACTGCGCATCGGCATGGCTGCGGCCAAGGGCATCGCCGCCGCACTCGATCTGCCGCTGGCCACCATACCCACGACGGATGCGGCTGCATACAATGTATCCCGTTTCCTGCGCGACGAGGGCAGACAGTTGGTGGTGGCCTTCGACGCGCGCAATGAGGAAGTATATATGGCCACCTATCGTCTGCACGCCGGCGAAGCCGTGCGCGAGCACCCCGTATCGGCCCTGTCGACCACCGAAGCCGCCGCGCTCGTGCTGCCTGAGGCAGTACTTACGGGCGACGGCGCGGAGCTTATCGCGCGTCACTGCGCGCAGGGTACGACAGTGCTCCCCGGCCACCGCGACGCCTGGAGCGGCGATGGTGTGGCCTTGCTCGGCGAACGCGCAATAGCGCGTGGCGACATCGCCGACCGCGCCGCGTGCGAGCCCCTGTACTTGCGCGAATTTCAGGTCACGCGCCCACGAAGCGCCGTGGACAGTCCGCGCATCCCATAACGCATCGACCACAATTCACGATACACTATGTCCTGGTTCAAACGCAGTAAAAGCAACATCGACGCGGCACCGAGCAAGCGCGACGTCCCCGACGGCTCGTGGGTGAAATGCGAGGCCTGCGGCGAGATGATGCATCAGAAGCAACTCACCGCGTCCCTGCACACCTGCATGCATTGCGGTGCATCCTTCCGCATTTCCGCAGAGCAATACATCGCCGTCCTGCTCGACGAAGGGAGTTTCAAGGAATACGACCGCAAACTCGAAGCCACCGATCCACTGGGCTTTGTGGATACGAAACCCTACCGAGATCGCGTACACGATACAGTGAAGAAGACCGGCCTGCACGACGCCATACGCGCCGGCATGGGCAAAATCGATGGACGACCGGTATCCATCGCGGTGATGGATTTCGCCTTCATCGGTGGCAGCATGGGTTCAGTGGTGGGAGAGAAAATCAGCCGTGCCATCGATCGAGCCATCAAGCACAGCTGCGCCCTGATACTGGTTTCGGCCAGCGGCGGCGCTCGTATGATGGAGGGCGCGTATTCGCTGATGCAAATGGCCAAAACCAGCGCGAAGCTCGCGCAGTTGCACGATGCCGGCCTTCCCTACATTTCCATCATGCTCGATCCCACGACGGGCGGAGTGACGGCCAGCTACGCCATGCTGGGCGATGTCAACATTGGTGAGCCGGGCGCATTGATCGGCTTCGCCGGACCGCGCGTGATAAAGCAGACCATCGGCAAGGATTTGCCGCCGGGCTTTCAACGCGCGGAATTCCTGCTTGAAAAGGGCTTCCTGGATCTGGTGGTGCCGCGCAAAGACATGCGTGCCACGGTGAGCAATCTTCTTTCCCACATGCTCGCCAGTTGACATGGAACATGTGACATCTGTAGCGGCCATGCGGAGCAAAGCCGATGAAATGCGCCGCGAAGGAAAGCGCATCGGCTTCGTGCCCACCATGGGATACCTGCATGAAGGCCATCTCGATCTTATTCGCACCCTGCGTCCGCTCTGCGATTGCGTGGTGGTGTCGATTTTCGTGAATCCGTCACAATTCGGTCCCGGCGAGGATTTGCAGCGCTACCCTCGCGATCTTGAGCGCGACAGCAACCTGGCCGAGGACGCGGGTTGCGATCTGCTGTTGGTACCCACCGCCGAAGAAATGTATCCCGCCGGAGCCCGCACGTGGGTGACGGTGGAGGGACTTGGCGCAGTGCTCGAAGGCGCCTTCCGTCCCTCCCACTTCCGTGGCGTAGCCACCGTGGTGACCATGCTTTTCAATATCGTGAAGCCGCACATGGCCGCCTTCGGACAAAAGGATGCGCAGCAGGCGCTGATCATTCGCCGCATGGTGCGCGACCTGCACATGGATGTGGAACTGTGCATCGTCCCCACAAGGCGCGAAGCGGATGGACTGGCAATGAGTTCAAGAAACACGTATCTTTCGGGTTCGGAGCGGAACGAGGCCCTCGCTATTTCGCGCTCCCTTCGCATCGCGCGCGAGGCCTTCGCGGCGGGCGAGCACCGTGTCGCCGCTTTGCGCGAACGCATGACCGAGGAACTCACCGCCACCGGCACGCTGTTGCTCGATTACCTCGCCTTCGTGGATGCGGAAACACTGGAAGATGTGACCACCATCGATGACCGGCCTGTGCTCGTCGCCATAGCCGCGCGCATCGGAACGACACGATTGATCGACAATACGATACTTGGAGAGCAGGCGTTCGCACAATGAAACGCATCATGTTCAAATCGAAGATTCACCGCGCGCGCGTGACGCAGGCCGAACTCTATTACGAAGGCAGCATCACGATAGACAGCACGTTGATGGATCAGGCCGACATTCTCGAATACGAGAAGGTTCAGGTGGTGAACATCAACAACGGGAATCGCTTTGAAACCTATGCCCTGCGCGGCGAGGCCGGCAGCGGCATCATTTGCCTCAACGGCGCGGCCGCACGTCTCGGTCACGTGGGCGACCAGGTGATCATCATTACGTACGCGGAATTCGACGCCGCCGAGCTTGAAGGATTCAAACCCACCATCGTTCTGGTCGATGAGACGAATTCCGTCAAGACCATTCTCTGACCGCGTCCACCGGCGGCCTTTGTGCATCACGCCGGGAGCGACGTGCCACCCACGCACAATCATGCGCAACGCATCATGACACCCCGTTCCCTCGCAGCCATCATCATGGCCGCCGGCCAGGGCAAACGGATGAAGAATCCGGACATGGCCAAGGTCATGCACACGCTCGATGGCCTCCCTCTCGTGCAACATGTCGTCCGCCTCGCTCGTGCGGCGGGCGCCGAACGCATCATCGTCATCGTCGGACATCAGCGGCACAGTGTGATCGAGTATTTGCGCGCGGCCGAACCCGATGTGGAATTCGCCGTGCAGGAGCAGCAGCTCGGCACCGGGCATGCCGTGCAGCAAGCCATTCCCCTGCTGCGCGATTTCGATGGCGACATCCTCATTCTCAGCGGCGACGCGCCCATGACACGCGTGCGCACGGTGCGCGACGCCATCGAACTGCACCTCGACGCCGGCGCCGACGCCACCGTGCTCACCGCCGTGCTGCCCGATCCCACCGGCTACGGCCGTGTGTTGCGCGATGAGGCCGGTCGTATTGTGCGCATTGTCGAGCACAAGGATGCCAGCGACGAGGAACGAGGCGTGCGCGAGATCAACAGCGGCATGTATGTGTTCCGCAAGGACGCGCTATTCGACGCGCTCGCGCGCATCACCAACGACAACGCCCAGGGCGAGTACTACCTGCCCGATGTGTTCGCCATCTTTGCGCGCGAGCATCGCGTGATGCTGCCCTGTGTGGTGGACTCCTTCGACGAATTGCGCGGTGTGAACACCGTCGAGCAATTGCAGGAACTTGAGCTGCTGTACGCGGCCCTGCGGCGCGAGGAGCGGAATTAACGAAGTATCACCGTTACACTCTGTACCAACATGGCAACGCGAATCACCATTCATCCGGAAAATCCGCAGGCACGTCTCGTCGACAACGTCGTGGAACGCCTTCGCCGCGGCGCCGTCATGCTCTACCCCACCGACACGGTGTACGCCATCGGTTGCGACATCAACAGCAAGGCGGGACAGGAGCGCATCCGTCGCATCCGCAATCTTCCCGACGACAAGCCCTTGACCTTTGTGGCGGCAAACATTTCGCAGATTTCAGATTATGCGAAAATTTCGGACAGCGCGTATCAGATTATCCGTCAACTCGTACCGGGGCCGTTCACCTTCCTTCTGCCCGCCACGAAAATGGTGCCGAATCTCGTGCTCAATCCCCGGCGCAAAACCACAGGCATCCGCGTCCCCGATCATTTCCTCTGCCAGTTGCTCATCGCCGAACTGGGAAACCCGCTCATCTCCATGTCGGCGAAACTGCCGAATTGGGACGAACCCACGACGAACGATGAACTGTTCGACCTCTTCGATGCCCACGTGGATATGATCATTGAATTCGATGCCGAATACCGTTCGCCCGACGGCGAGCATCTCTCCACCATGATCGATTTCACCGGCGAACTTCCCGTGATCACCCGCGAAGGTCTGGGCATCGAACTCGCGAGTCAGGTGGTGTGATTCGTCTGAGCTTGCTGAGTGCGGTATACATTTGGAGAGATGAAAGAGAGCGAAGAGAGCGGAGAGGATTTGTTGAGGGTGCAGACCCCCCGAATACTGCGCCCCGCCGCAACCGAGTAAACGCAAGGACGCAGAGACGCACAGCCGGGACCCCCTCCGTGCCCTCGGTGTTCGCGAAGCGCTCAGGGTTCTCTGGGCTAGCGAAGCCCCGTGTTCGCGAAGCGCTCAGGGTTCTCTGTGTTAGCGAAGCCCCGTGTTCGCGAAGCGCTCCGGGTTCTCCGTCTTAGCGAAGTCCCATGTTGGCGAAGCCCCCTCCTTACCCTCACCACCTCACTACTCTCATTCTTCAGCTTTTAACTACGCCACGGCGATGCGCTTGCGGCGCTGGCCACGGAAGTAGGTGCCGTAGAGTATGGCTTCGAACATGGTGACGAGTATGAGCGAACTGGTGTCGTTGTCGAGCCAGGTGGCCAGCCCTTGTTCGGGGAAGAAGAAGCGCACGATGAAGCCGGCGAGCGTCCAACTGACGGAGAATATCACGCCCACGAAGGCCACGGACATGAAGGCGTCGGCGAGCTTGTGCTCCACATAACCCTTGCTGAAGGCGTACACGGCTCCGACGATGTGCAGATAGAAAATGAAAATTGCGATCATGGCTCAGTAGGCATCCTTGCCGAACAGTACGGTATACAGGGTTTTGAAAATAATCCGCAGGTCGAGTCCGAGCGACCAATTCTCAATATAATACAAGTCGTACTTCGTGCGCTCGGTGATGGGCACTTCGCCACGCAAGCCGTTGACCTGCGCCCAACCGGTGAGGCCGGTTTTCAGGCGATGGCGCTCGAGGTACTTCGGCACATATTGCCGGAATTGATGCACGAACTCCGGCCGCTCGGGACGGGGTCCCACCACGCTCATCTCGCCGCGCAACACATTGATGAACTGCGGCACCTCGTCGATGCTCAAACGCCGCAGCACACGCCCGATGCGCGTCACCCGTGGATCGCCGCGGCGCGTCCACGTCGGGCCGCTTTCGTTTTCCGCATTCACACGCATGGTGCGGAATTTCAACAATTCGAATTCCTCCCCTTCCAACCCCACGCGGATCTGCCGGTAGAAAATCGGACGTCCGGATTCGATGTAAATCAACGCCATGATGGCTCCCGCAAAGGGAGCGAACAAGGTGAGCACCAGCAAACTGAACGCGATGTCGAACGCCCGCTTGGCCACGCGCGCCCAGGAGGTCATCGGCACATCCTTCACGGCGATAAGATGCGTACGGAACAACTCCATCACCCGCAGCCGTGTGGAGGTGATGCCCACAATGTCGGGCTGAATCAGAATCTGCACGCTCTTCCCTTCGAGCCGGGAAAAGATTTCGGCCAGTCGCGCGGTCTCGCCCGCGGGTAAACACACAATAAGCGTTTCGATGCGCTGCGCATCCACCACCGCCACCAGATCGTCCATGCCGCCAAGGCGCTCGGTGGTCACACTCTCGATGCGCTCGCCCGCCTCGGACACATAACCGCACAGCCGGTACCCCAGCTCGGGACGATGCGCGATTTTCACCGCGAGATCCTGCGCCATGGCATTGCTGCCCAGCAGCAGCACATTGCGCAACTCGCGTCCCTTGCGGTACAGGCGCTTCTCGTACGCCAGTACGGCCGACCGGCCAACGAACATGAAAAGCATGGCCAACACCCAGATGAAGGCGAAGACGATGCGGCTGTAGGAAAAGGCGCGGAAGAAAAACGTCAGACTGAGCACCACCAGCATGCCGAAGCTCACCTGACGAACGATGCGGAACAACTCGAGACTCAGGTCGGTGTCGCGGCGTACACGATACACACCCTGCCGCTGAAACATCAGCACCCAGATCAGAGCGACAATGGTCCCACCCAGCACATAGGCCTCCATGGGCGGATAGCCCTTGGTGACCGGAATGAGCTTCACGAGCGGACTGTCGAAACGAAGGATGTAGGAACACACGAAGGCGAGCATCACCGACAGCACATCGGCGACGACCGCGAGAAACGGGATCAGGATGTCATTTTTTCGTTGACGCGGCATTGCCCGTTAGAATTCCACACGGAGATTCACCGTCGGCAGTATCGGCAGCATGTCGATGCGCTCGCCGGTGCTGCGGTCGTAATAGAACATGTTCTTGCGGTCGTACACGTTCAGCACGCTGGCCTCGGCCACGAGACGCACGTACTCGAACTGGAACTCCTTCGACACGCTGATGTCGAGCCGATGGTAGGATGGCAAACGTCCGCCGTTCTTCGCGCCGAGCATGGTGTACGGCTCGCCGGGCTCGGTGGCGTAACCGCCGCCATCGAAAATGCCGGAGAAACGCAGACGATCGTAGAAACCGATGATCTGCGAAAAGGGCAAGCCCGAACCGTACTCCCAGCGCACATTCACATCCCAGCCATCGAAGGGCTTGTAGCCCGCGATGAGATTGAGATTGTGGCGTCGGTCGTAGCGAGGATTGTAGGTGAAATTCCCCACCGTGCGCTCGGTCATGCTCATCGTGTACGACACCATGCCGTAGTAGCGCGGGTGACGTTCCTCGAGAAACACCTCAAAGCCATAGGAACGGCCGTCAGCGCGGACGAAATCCGGATCGGAGGAATCCACTTTATCCCGGTTGTATTCGAGGAGATTCGACAAATCCTTGTAATACCCCTGGAGATTGAAGGTCAGTCCGGGGAGGAAGCCCAGCGAACCGTCGATACCCGCGATGTAATGGTCGGCCTGCTGCGAGGGCTCGTCCTCGTCGATGGGGATCCAGGTTTCGAACAGCGACACCACATCGTCCTCGTTCGTGATGGTCACCACGCGCTGATGCACGCGCGCGTAGGAGAGCTTGAACGCGAGGAATTGCGACACATCGTAGCTGAATCCCACGCGCGGCTCGAAGGCATCGGAGCTGTTGGGCGAGAGAATGCTGAACAGATCCGAACGCACGCCCAACTCCACGGAAAACGGCTGGAATTGCTTGAGCTTGTATTTGAACCACACGCCGGTTTCGCTGCTCTTGCGGAATTCGTTGCGCGAGAAATTCGCCGCGTTGACGAAGCTGTAGTGATACTCGGGCAGGCGGAACATGAAGCCCGCGCCGTATTGATCGCCATTGTCCTGGAAATACGTCACCGCGCCGTTGAAATACACGTCGTTCACTTCCGAGCTGCGCGGGGTGATCTGCGCGTTGTCGCGCGGCAGCAGCTCGCCTTTGAAATTGCTGAAGCTGAACGTGGTCTCGATGAGGTATTTGTTTTCCAGCACCTGGAACCAGCTCAATCCGTAGGCGCCATTGCTCCACTGATACTCGGGATCGAATCCCGATTCGGGCCGGATGATGTCGCCGCTGAACAGCGAATGCAGCGACAGGCGTCCGCTCTCCCCGGTGGCCACGTTCACGCGGGCGATCACATCCCAGAAATTGAACGGCGTTTCCTGGCGCACAAATTTCTGCAGCACATCGTCGAGAAAGCTCTTGCGCGCGGAGACCATCCATGAGCCATCCCAGGGCGTGGGACCTTCGAGCAGGGCCTTGCCCGCCACCTGGCTCACATTCACTTTACCCGAGAAGCGATTCTTGTTGCCCTCGCGCGTGCGGATGTTGATCACCGAGGAAAGGCGGTTGCCCCATTGCGCCGGGAAGCCGCCCTTGAGAATTTCCGCTTCCTTCACCGCGTCGGCATCGAAAATGGAAAAAATGCCGAGCGCGTGGAAGGGATTGTAAATCGTCATGCCATCGAGGATGATGAGGTTCTGATCGCCACCGCCACCGCGTACATAGAACTGGCTGCTCACATCGCTGGTGGCCACCACGCCGGGCAGCACCGCGATGGTGCGGAACAGATCCGCCTCCACCGCTTTGGGCACCACGGATATTTCGGCGGCCGAAATGGGCTGCGTGCTGATTTCCGTATCGTAGCGGATACGCCGCTCGGCGGTGGTTTCGATGGCCTCCATTTCCAGCACGGTGGGTGCGAGACTGAAATTCACCGTCCCGATTTTCCCCGCTTCCACGGTGACCTCGCGTTGCAGCGTGGCGAAACCGATCAGCGTGGCGCGCAGCGTGTGCTTGCCTGCGGGAATGTTGCCGATGAAGAAAAAGCCGTTCGCATCCGTTGCCGCGCCCATGCCCACGTCCGTGAGGTACACGTTGACGAGGGAGAGACGTTCACCGGTGAGCGAGTCCGAGACCATGCCGCGGATACCACCGGTTTGTCGTTGTGCTTGGAGGGGAGAAACAGCCAGCAGCGCGAGCAGCGATGCGAAGAGGAAGATCGGGAAACAACGTCTCATTACCACCACTTGGAGAATGCGGAAAGAATCATGGAAGTACACCGCGCGGGCGGTAAAAAGAAAGGCGATTTGTCGTACCTTCGAAGCAGTACAGCTGACGACCGATGCATGGCCTTTCGCTTCACACTCGACGACTTCCGGTTTCTGACGTCCACAGCGTATCCCGAAATACGGGCATACATTCAGGGACAAACAGAAAAATACGCCGATCCGCTCAGATTGCAAACCGCGTTGCGGCTGCGATTTCCGGATCACACTCCCGCGCAGTTGGCCGCAGCGGCGGCGCAATCAGCGTTGCAGGCGCGCGCTGCGCGCAAATGCGGTATGCACCCCGATGCGCTGTTCACCGAAGCCACCTTTGAAATGGCCAGCTCAGCCGCCACCGCCTCCTTGCATCGCATGCTGTTGCGCAGGGGCATGGAAGGCCAGCCCGACTCGCACGGCGGGGTCATAGTCGATTGCTGCGCGGGCATCGGCAGCGATGCCGTGCGCTTTGCGCAACTCGCTCCCGTGCTGGCCATCGAGGCCGACCCCCTGCTCGCCCGTCTCTGCCGGCACAATCTCGGACTCGTCAGTGCCCGGGGAGCGGTGCTCGCGGGCAACGCCGAGCATTGGCTGCCCGCGTTGCGTCGCGATGCTGTGGCCGCGTTGTTCGCCGATCCCGCGCGACGCGATGAGGGCGGCCGCCATGTACGCGGGTCCCTTTACAGTCCGCCCCTGCCCACGCTGCTCGATGTACTGCCCGGTGTGCCGTCGCTGGTGAAAATCGCCCCGGCGGCCGACGCGGATGCCCCGGGCTGGGGACGCGCCTTCGTGGCCGCCGGGCGCGAATGCAAGGAGCAACTGCTGCACCGCGATCTGGGACTGCCTCCTGTGTGCGTGTTGCGCGCTGAGGATGCTTCGCTGTGGACCCCGGGCGAGCATGCGCCGGTCGCCGTCCGCCAGCCCGCCTGGATCATGGAAGCACACAACGCGGTGGTGCGCTCGGGGGCGGTGGCGCAGTACTTCCGCGAATACGGCGCCGAGCCCATCGATCCGCGCATCGCCTATGGTCTGGCGGACGAGCGTCCTCCCGACGGCGTGCTGCATCAATCCTTCCGCATTCTCGAGTTGCTGCCGTTCAATCGCAAACGGCTGCGCGAGGCCGTGCGCGCGCATGGTTTCGGTCCCGGCACGGAGATCAAAAAGCGGGGCTTTCCCGATACACCCGAGCAGCTCCGCGCCGGACTCGCTTTGCGCGGCGATCGCGCCGGAGTCATACTCATCGCTCGTCAGGGCACGGGCCATGTGATGGTGCTCGCCTCGCGTGAGGAGTCGGCCACGCAACCCGCTGCCAGTGAAGAATGAGAGTAGTGAGGTGGTGAGAGTAAGGAGGGGCTTCGCGGGAACACAGAGTACCCGGAGGGCTTCGCCACACCGAGGGCCCAGAGGGATCGCAGCTTTGCGTCGCTGCGACTTAGCGTTAACTCGATTGCGGCGGGACGCACGGATCGAGGGGGAAGCGACCTCAAACATTCCTCTGCGCTCTCTGCGCTCTCCGCGCTCTCTTCAAATGTATTCCGCACTCAGCCGGCCCGCATGATTCGAGCGGGATGCGCCCTCAACACTTCCTCTCCGCTCTCTCCGCTCTCTTTCATCTCTTCAAATGTATTCCGCACTCAGCCAGCTCATAAAATTCTTGCCGCTCGACCACTCAGGAAAAAAACGAACGGCCCGGCGGCGATGACGCGACCGGGCCGTGAAACAAGGGAGGCGCGACGATCAGAGGCGGGCGAACTCCTCGAGGAAGGCCGAGGTGGTGAGCAGGCCGTTCTTGAACTGCGCAATGTCGAATTTCTCGTTTGGTGCATGGAGATTATCATCCGGCAAACCGAAGCCGAGCAGAATCACATCCACACCGAGCAGTTGCTGGAAGTCGGCCACAACGGGGATGGAGCCGCCTTCGCGGGTGAAATACGGATCCTTCTTGTACACCTGTTTGATGGCGGCCGCGGCGGCTTTCATGCCCGGCGCTTCCAGCGGCGACAGCGAGGCGTGACCGTTGTTGTCGTAGCATTGCACCTGCACTTTCACTGTGTCGGGAGCTACCTTTTTCACATGCTCGGTGAAGAGCTGGGCGATTTTCGCTGGATGCTGATTGGCCACAAGGCGCATCGACACCTTGGCGTGGGCTTTGGCCGGCAGCACGGTTTTCACGCCGGCGCCCGTGTGGCCGCCCCAGATGCCGTTGACTTCGAAGGTCGGACGCGCGCCGGTGCGCTCGTTGGTGCTGTAGCCCTGCTCGCCGAACACCTTGGTGGCGCCGAGGGATTTCGCGTATTTCGCATCGTCGTGCGGCAGCTTGGCCAGTTCGGCGCGCTCCTTCTTCGTAAGGGGCACCACATCATCGTAGAAACCGGGGATTTTGATTTTCCCGGTTTTCGGATCCTTGCACTGCACGAGGATCTCGGCGAGCACCTGAATGGGATTGGCCACGGAACCGCCGAAGGTACCGCTGTGCTGATCGCCGTTCATGGACGTGACAGACACTTCGAGATAGGTGAGGCCACGCAGACCGTAGGTAAGGCTCGGGGTTTTCACACCCAGCATGTGCGTGTCGGACACGAGAATGACGTCGCATTTGAGGAGTTTCTTATTCTTTTTCACGAAGTCCGCGAGGTTGGTACTGCCGATTTCCTCCTCGCCTTCCACGATCACCTTCACGTTTACAGGCAATTCGCCCACGGTTTTCAGCCACGCCTCGATAACCTTGAAGTGGATGAACACCTGGCCCTTGTCGTCGGCCGTGCCGCGGGCGAAGATTTTTCCATCGCGGATTTCGGCCTTGAAGGGATCGGACTTCCACAGTTCCAACGGTTCGACCGGCTGCACATCGTAATGGCCGTAGATCAGCACAGTGGGTTTGTCCTTCGCGCCCATCCACTCGCCGTACACAATCGGATTGCCCTTGGTGGGGTACTGCTTGACATTGGTCATACCCGCTGCCGTGAGCTGCTCCTCGACATAGGCGGCCGTGGCCAGCATGTCCTTGGCATGTTCGGGATCGGCGGAAATGCTGGGGATGGCCAGGAAGTCGGTCATCTCCTTCATGTAACGGTCATGGTTGGCTTTGAAATACTCGGCGACGTCTTTCATTGCGCTGCTCCTTGTTGGTAATCAGACGAATACGATCGCAAACATGATTGCAACATACAAAAGCCATTCGTAATTCTTGGAATGCCACCGCGGATGGGATACAATCGCGAATGACGCGAAAAGCGCGAAAGGAAGCGGGTGGACGCTCTTTGCGTTGTTTGCCTCGCCGGATTGTCAACCGAGAACTCTTCACTATCAATCATCCGACCCGCTGCTACGTCGGTGGAGGAAACGGCAAGCGCGCCTATCGGCAGCGATGCCGTTGCCGCGTTTTTCCGCTTCGCACCTTTCAGAGTGATCGCGTGGGACGGCAGGACGAGCGCAAGGCATCCATACCCCCGCACGCCCCGATACCGCTGCGAAGCCCGCGGCTCCGTTGTTTTTACAGCCGTCCGGGGGTATATTACACCTTGTTCTGCTCATTACTGAACGAAGATTCAACAAACAGCACCCTTCCCTCTCGCAGGTTACGGGGACACGACGCGAACAAATTTTTTCGATAATACATCAGGAGTCCGAGTGGATTTATTCGACAAATGCAGGGCGTTCACACGCGCCGATGAAGTCAAGGCCATGGGGTATTACCCGTATTTCCGCGCCATCGAGGAGAGTGAAGGTCCCGTGGTCACCATCGAGGGTCGGAAGATCATCATGGCCGGATCGAACAACTATCTTGGTCTTACCGCCCATCCGAAGGTGAAGCAGGCCGCGCACGACGCTCTGGACCGCTTCGGCAGCGGTTGTTCGGGTTCCCGCTACCTCACCGGCACGCTCACTTTGCACAACGAGCTCGAGGATCGTCTGGCCGCGTTTTTCGGCCGCGAATCCTGCCTGCTCTTTTCCACCGGCTATCAGACCGCCCAGGGCATCATTCCCACCCTGGTGCAGCGCGGCGAGTATGTGATTTCGGACAAGGACAATCACGCCTGCATCGTGGCCGGCAATCTCATGGCCAAGGGCGCCTTTGCCACCTTCGAGCGCTACAAGCACAATGAGATGGACGATCTCGAGCGCATCATTTCCAAGCTGCCGTTGGACAAGGGCAAGCTCATTGTGTCGGACGGCGTGTTCAGCACCACCGGCCATATTGTGGATTTGCCGCGCCTGGTGGACATCGCGAAGAAGTACAACGCACGCATACTCATCGACGACGCGCATTCGACGGGCGTGATCGGTGTGGGCGGCCGCGGCACCGCGAGCCACTACGGCCTCGAGAACGAGGTGGACATGACCATGGGCACGTTCTCGAAAACCTTCGCCAGTCTCGGTGGCTTCGTGGTGGGCGAGCGCGCGGTGATCAATTATATCAAGCATCACTCCCCCGCCTTGATTTTCTCCGCCAGTCCGACGCCGGCGAGCGTGGCAGCCGCCCTCGCCGCCCTCGATATTCTCGAGGAGCATCCCGAACTGGTGAACCGGCTTCAGGCCAATGCGCAGTACATGCGCGAGGGCTTCACGAAGCTCGGCTTTAAAGTTCTTCATGGGCAAACCGGTGTGGTACCGGTGATCATCGGCGACGATGAGAAAAGCTTCATTTTCTGGAAGGAGCTCTTCGACGCCGGCGTGTTCGTCAACGTGTTCATCAGTCCGGGCGTGCCCGCGGGCATGCAGATGTTGCGCACCAGTTACATGGCCACGCATGAGAAAGAGCACCTCGATCGCATTCTCGAAATCTGCGGCGACATCGGCCGCAAGCTGGGCGTGATCAACTAGCTTCATTGGAGTATTGCATGGCGGTCACCATCCGTCCCGTGAGCGGCACAGCCGGTACGCGGGAATTCGTCAAACTGCAGTGGAAATTCTATCAGGGCGACCACAACTGGGTGCCGCCCCTGCTCATGGATCGCATGAAGCTGCTGAATGTGAAGAAAAACCCGTTCTTCAAGCATTCGGATATGCAGCTCTTCATTGCCGAGGATCAGGGCGAAGCCGTGGGTCGCATCGCCGCCATCATCAACCGCAACCACAACGCGGTGCATGGCGACAAGGTGGGCTTCTTCGGCTTTTTCGAAGCCATCAATCGGCAGGATGTGGCCAATGCGCTGGTGGACGCGGCGGCGGCGTGGTTGCGCGCCAAGGGCATGGATACCATGCGCGGCCCGATGAATCCCTCGGTCAACGATGAAATCGGCATGCTCGTCAAGGGCTTCGACCGCCCGCCCGTCATTCTCATGACCTACAATCCACGCTACTATCCCCTGCTCATGGAAGGCGCGGGGATGAAGAAGGCCAAGGATTTGCTGGCGTATTTGCTGGAGAACGAACGCGTGGCCACGGAAAAGCTGGAGCGCGGACAGCAATTGGTGCGCGAGCGTTACGGTGTGACCGTGCGCGATGTGGATTTCAAAAACATCGAGCGCGAGGCGGTGATTCTCAAGGATCTGTACAATCGCTCGTGGGAAGCCAACTGGGGCGCCGTGGCGATGACGGACGAGGAATTCGATTTTCTCGCCAAGGATCTCACACAGGTGGTGGGAAAATTCAAGGACCTCGTGTTCATTCTCGAGCGTCACGGCGAGCCCGTGGGCTTCGCGCTCTGCCTGCCGGATCTCAATCAGGTGCTCAAGCACAATGGATCCGGGCGTCTGCTCCCCGCACTGTACCACATGCTGACCGGCACGCGCATGATCAGCTTCGCGCGCATCATCGTGCTGGGTGTGATTCCGCAGTACCGTGGCAAGGGCTTCGATTCGGTGATGTACTGGGAGGTGCTGCAACGCGCCGCCAAACACAACATCTACACCGCCGAAGCATCGTGGGTGCTGGAGGACAATGTGATGATGAACCGCGGCGCGAAAATGATGAACGCCGAGGCCTACAAAACGTATCGCATCTACGATCTGGCAATCTGATTTCCCTGACGGAGCTGCTGAATGCTATCCGACATTCCGCAGAGTATCGCATCCGGCGAAGTAACGGAAGAGGATGTCCGCCGCGCCGCCCGCATTGCCCGCCTTGCGCTGGATGATGCCGAGCTGCCGCGTTTCATTGCCGATCTCCGCGACATTCGAGCGGCAAGCGCTGCGCTGGACGGACTCGACTCGCCGGACGGACTCGACGCGCTGGACGGACTCGACGCGCTGGACGAGCTCGACTCGCGGCTCCACCCCGAGGTCAGCAGTGGAAGTGCCTGTCCCCTGCGCGAGGATGTTCCCTCCGCCACCTTCCCGCCGGAAGCATTGCGCACTCTCGCCCCCGTCATGCGCGGTGAGCATGTGAGCATGCCGGCGCTGTCGTGGTCACGCTCCGCCCGGTTGAAAACCGGGGAGCATGGGGCCGACGCGGGGAGCGTGGAGTAGCAGCTGCCTTGCCAAGGCCGCTGCGTGATGCGAAACAGTCCCGCCACCGTTTCGTGAAATCTTCCAGCAGCGACTTCGCCCCGCGCCGAGTCCGCAAGCGAGTCAATGAACATCCCCGGCACACATTCATCCGATGCACTGCCCATGAGTACACCCTCCGTCCTTGTCGTCATTCCCGCGCGTTACGCGTCCACGCGTTTCCCCGGCAAGCCGCTGGCCGACCTGCACGGCAAGCCCATGATACAGCATGTGTGGGAGCGCTGCGTCGCTTCCCCGCTCGTGGGGCGCGTGCTTGTCGCCACCGACGACGAGCGCATCGCCGACGCGGTGCGTGCCTTTGGCGGCGCGTGCGTGATGACGCCGGAGGATCTCGCCTCGGGTTCGGAGCGCGTGGCCTGGGTTGCCGCGCGCGAGACAGCCGACATCGTGGTCAACGTGCAAGGCGACGAGCCGCTGTTGCCGCCCGCCACCATCGCAGCGGTGATCGAACCAATGTTGCGGGACGCTGGCATCGATATCGGCACGGCCGCTTGTCCGCTGCCCGAGGCCGAGGCCGCCGGAAATCCCAATGTGGTGAAGGTGGTGCTTATGGCGAACGGACGAGCACTGTACTTTTCCCGAGCCCGTGTGCCGCATGTGCGCGACGGCGAGCCCTGGTCGGGTCCGTGGCTCAAGCACATCGGCATCTACGCCTTTCGCTCGGCCGCGCTCGCGCGCTTTGCCGCACTCCCCGCAGGCGTCCTCGAGCAATACGAAAAGCTCGAACAACTTCGCGCTCTCGAACATGGCATGTCCATACATGTGGCGCTGGTGGCGCATGATTCGCAGGCCGTGGACACGCCTTCGGATCTCGATGTGGTTCGCGCGCTGATGGAGTGAATCCTCGCTTTTCCTCCCGCGCGGCGATGTGCCCGGCCCCGCCATGGGACGCGGGAATGACTTGCGGCGGTCGCGCCCTATCGCCACATTGCGTATATCTCGCCAATCGGCATGTTGAGTCATGTAACAAGCTTCTATGCCAGTTTGGATCGAGCATGACGCTTCGGCTACGAGCCCGAAGGAGATTGTCTCCCACGCAACGTCCCTGCCGCTGGTTGTCCGCTCGGCTCCAAGACCCGCCGAGGCGGGGTGACGATGGTGGTGAGCAGCATTCAAGGCCAATGCAGGAGCAGATTCCTGGGGAGCATTTCCCCGCAGTTCCGTGTTGTACCCACACCATGTATCATTGACACGCGCATTCATGTCCCGAACCACTCCGCAACGCATCGCCATTGTCACGCTCGGTTGTTCAAAAAACACTGTCGACTCCGAAGTGCTCATGCGGCAGCTCGACGTCAACGGCCTCACGCTTGTCGACGATCCCAACACCGCCGACACGGTGATCATCAACACCTGCGGTTTCATCGATCTGGCGAAAGAGGAATCGGTGAACACCATCATCGAAGCGTCGGAGATGAAAAAGGAAGGGCGCATCGAAACGCTGTACGTGGCGGGCTGCCTGTCCGAACGCTATCGCGCCGATCTGGAGAAAGAACTTCCAGAAGTGGACCGTTTCTTTGGTGTGACGGATTTCGCCGCCATTCTCGAATCGCTGGGCGGCAGCTTCAAGCGCGAACTCCTCGGCGAGCGGCATCTGAGTGCGCCATCGCATACCGCCTATCTGAAAATCAGCGAGGGCTGCGACCGTCCCTGCTCCTTTTGTAGCATTCCCCTGATGCGCGGCAAGCACGCCTCGAAACGCATCGAGGACATTTTACACGAGGCGGCCTTTCTCCATGAACTCGGGACGAAGGAGATCGTGCTGATCGCGCAGGACACCACATCGTACGGCCTGGATCTGTACGGCGAGCGGCGGCTGCCGGAGTTGCTGCGCGAACTCGCCCGTTTGCGCCGCGCGGAGTGGATTCGCCTCATGTACGCGTATCCCTCGCATTTCCCGTTGGAAACACTCGACGCCTTGCGCGACGAAGACGCGCTCTGCCGTTACATCGACATTCCCATTCAACACATTGACGACGCGGTACTCAAGTCCATGCGTCGCGGCATCACGCGCCGCGCGACGGAGGAATTGCTGCTCGCCATGCGCGAACGCGTGCCCGGCATCGCCCTGCGCAGCACGCTCATTGTGGGCTATCCGAACGAAAGCGACGCGGCCTTTCAAACGCTGTATGATTTCGTGAAGGACTTCGAACTCGACCGCCTCGGCGTATTCCTCTACTCGCAGGAGGAAAACACCAGCAGTTGGGTGCTTGGCGATCCCATTCCGCATGAGGTGAAAATCGAGCGTCGCGACGCCATCATGGAATTGCAGCGCGAAATTTCGCAGCGCAAAAACGAGCAGCGCGTAGGCAGTGCGATGCGTGTGCTGCTCGACAGCGTGGAGGGCGAGTACGCGGTGGGGCGCACGGAGTTCGACGCGCCCGAAGTGGACAATGAGGTATTGATTCCTGTGTCGGCTTTCGACGGACCCGTTCCAGTGGGAAACTTCGTGGACGCCATCATTACCGACGCTTTCGAGTACGATTTGCACGCAACGCTCCGGAGGTGAATCATGACACTGCGCTACCGCCTGTTCGCATGCACACTGCTGTCTCTGTTCCTCGTCTCTGCTTCCGGCACCTTGCGCGCTCAGAAGGAGGCGCCGGATCAGGGCCGCACAGTGCATAACATGCGCGTGCAACCATTTTTTTTCGACGCGTTCAACTTCGCCGAGTACGATGATTTCGGCCTCAAGGGCCGGGTGGACGTGTTTGTGCATGTCCCGAATGACATCGTGACCTTCGTGAAAAACAATGAGTTCTACGTCGGCGGATATACGGTCACTGTGCTGGTTACTGACCCGGAGAACAGTCGTCTGATCAAGGAGGAAACCTGGGAGCGCAAGCTCGAGTTGCTTTCCTTCGAGCGGACGAAAAATCCCGCCTACTACGACCTCACCCAGCGTTCACTCGTATTGGAACCCGGCACCGTGAATCTGGAAGTGCGCTTCGAGGATAAAGAGTCGCAGAAGGAATTCCGCCTGTCACGTTCTTTCACCGTGCGCGGCTACGACGGCAATCTGCCCGGCATGAGCGACATCATGCTCGTGCGCGATGCGCAGCTCGTACAGGGGCGGCGGCAGATTTCACCGCAGATCAATCCCAATGTGGCGATGCTGGAAAACGGTTTCGATGTGTTTTATGAAGTGTACAATCCGTATCAACTCGCCGGTGTGCAAATCGACTATGTGATCACACGGCGCGGAGGGAAGGAGGTGTTCACGAAGGAAGATGTGCAGCCGCTCAAGCGCGGGGTGAACACGTTTTTGGGAAAAATCAACAGCACTGGCCTCGGCATCGGCGCCTACACGTTGACCACAAGCGTGCGGCAAGTCAACGACAGCAGTGCCGCGGGATTGCTGGCCTCGGCCGAGCGGCAGTTCATGATCGAGTGGCTTACGGCTGGTGCACCGATTTCGCTCGGCGATCTCGACGAAGCTATCGACCAGCTCCGCTATTTCGCGAAATCCGAGGACATCGAGTATATCCGCGCGGCGGAGGATACACAGGAACGGAGAAAGCGCTTCGAGGCCTTCTGGGAAAAACACAATCCCGCGAGTGGCTCCGGCAACAACTCCGCGATGATCGAGTATTACAATCGCGTGGCCTACGCCAATCAACAGTTCGGCCACTACATCGCCGGATGGAAAACCGACCGCGGCATGACGTACATCGTGTATGGCGCACCCGATTACATCGACCGCCATCCGGTGGACGTGGAATCGAAGCCCTACGAAGTGTGGGAATACTACGACATCAACCGCCGATTCGTCTTCATCGACGAATCGGGATTCGGAGACTATCGTCTGCTATATCCGCTCTGGGACGACAGGAACCGTTTGCGCTGAACATGCTCTCAGCCACAGGAGCCGGCGTACCCGGCGCGTAACGCTCGACGCAGCCCACCGTTGCCATCAGAAAGCATCGGCATCACTGCCGCACTCAGCGCACGTGTTCACGCTGAGCGAGGAAATCCACGGACAGAGGCATCCGCCTTCAGTCGTCATTGGGGTCGGCCGGCGTGCGAAGCACGCGGACGAACAAGCGGCTGACCATGAACAGCACAACGGTCCAGGTGCAGAGCATGGTGATCAATCCAGCGGTACTCATCGTGCGTCCTCCAGATACATGCGCGAGGGTTTGTTGCGGAAGGCCGCCCACACGGCCAGCGCGATGGCCACGAAGGTTGCAAGAAGCAGGATGCGCGTCATATCGAGTATGAACACCTGCGTTGGCTCGCCGTTGACGAACCAACTCGTGTCCTGCACGCCGAGGTGCAGCACCATGCCGATCACGCTGTCGGCTTCCAGCGGCCAGCCATGGCCCGAGAACAGCGAGGCGAAGGCGGCCCCCCAATCACCCGCTACCGGCTTGATCAGCGCGCCCACAAACACCGCCAGCAGGAACACCGGCGTCACGTATTGCATGACGTACTTAAACACCTGCGGTACCTTTAAATCCGCGCCGCGAGTAATTTCCTCCCAACCCTTCTTCATGCCGAATACCCAGGCGAAGAGAATCACCTCCGCCAGTGCGAAGACTACCAGCGAGAATGTCCCCGCCCAATAGTCGAATTCGTTGAACGCTCCGCCATTGTACAGAATGACGCATGGCAGCGACAGCATTACGAGAATGATGCCGAACACCACCACGGCGCGATTCCTCGGCATGCGGAATTCATCCTGCATGAAGGCCAGCACGGGTTGTCCCATGGCCAGTGAACTGGTGATACCGGCGAAAAACAGCAGACCGAACCATGCCACCCCGGCAAAGACCGACAGCACCGTGCCCCATTGCTGGAAGAGCGTGGGCATGGTGCGGAAGCCCATTTCGAATCCGACGTGCGCGCTGAGCCAATCAAGGCCGAGATAGGCAGCGGCGATGGGAACGATGATGGAACCGCCGAGAATGACTTCGACGAATTCGTTCATCCACCCGGCCGTGGCGGCATTCAGGGCAATGTCATCCTTTTCCCGCAGGTACGATGCGTAACAGTGGATGGACCCCATGCCTACGGATAGAGTAAAGAAGATCTGTCCCGCCGCCGCGAGCCACACTTTGGGATTGGCCAGCGAATCGAACTGCGGTGTCCAGAGAAAATTCAACCCCATCATGGCATCGAACACAGCACCCTGCTCGCCCGCATCCAGTGTGAGGGAGCGGATGGTGAGGAACACGCCAAAAATCACGAGAATCGGCATGCCGATTTTGCTGGCCAATTCCACACCCTTTTGCAGACCCCGGCTGAGTATCCAGAGGTTCAGACAGAGCGTAATCAGGAAAAAGACCACTGCCGGTCCGGAGAAACTGATCAGCCCCTGATCCGATCCGAGATACCAGGAAAAAAAGTCCGACACGCCCTGCGGCGTTTTGTCGGCGAAGGTGCCGATAAGCGAGTACCAGACGTAACCCAATGTCCACGACTCGATGTAGGCGTAGTAGGCGGCAACAGTGAGATTGGTGAAAATGCCGAACACGCCGATGTACTTCCACCACCAGTGTTTTCCCATGGCGTGCATGGCACCCGGCGTGGAGTGATGACCGAAGCGGCCGCCGTGTCTGCCGATGGCCCACTCTATCCACAGCAGAGGGATGCCCATCAGTACGAAGGACACGAGATACGGAATGATGAAGGCGCCTCCACCGTTCTGCACGGCCTGCGCCGGAAAGCGGAGGAAGTTTCCAAGACCAACGGCATTGCCCGCGACAGCGAGCACCAGCCCTACGCGCGAACCCCAGCGTTCAGGTTGATTACTCATCAGCGACGCTTCTCCATGGTTGTTGTGGGGATGGATGCTACCCGTGTGCCCGCATGGCATCGCCGCTTCCCTGTTGTGGGACGGACGTCATCGAGTTTGCGGACCAGGACTCGGGGTACAGCCGGTAAATTGGCTTGCGGCACCGAGGAAAACAAATCCTGTGCCGCGCTGTCCGATCGCCGTCCGATCGACAGCGCGGCACAACCATCGCATACAATGCAACCCGATGCGGCATCGATTGGCACTGGGCACTGTCCATTGCCCTTTTCACCTTTTTTCACCCACACAACGAGCGTCGGACGTTACGTGATGCGACCACTATTCGGAGTGTACGCGCTGCTTCACCGTCGTGCTGGAAAATCCGCGAGGGCGCGCGCGATGTGCTCGTCCATGCGTTCGGGATTTCGTATGCTCCCATCCTGATTGAAAAATGCTGGCACGATACTTCTCCACGCCAGCTCCGGCTTACGGGCGTCGATGATATCGATCAGCAAATCGCCGGGCGCGTAGCGATCAACGCGAGTCATGCCCATGTAGGCGCCCCACCAGGGTTTGTACCAGTTGATCGCGCTCCACTGCTCCACGGCTCCGGGAACAGCCGGCGCTCCGTGGGCATGCAGCACGAACTGTACTTTGTCGAATTGCAGCCACTCGTAACCGCGGCGCGTCAGTTGCGCGTTGACGGCTTCGCGCAGCGCGTGATAATTCGCGGGCATCAGTTGCGCGAGATCGCCCGGGAGGAATGGTCCGTCAAACCAGCGAAAGGCGCGGTAACTTCGGAAATCCATGTCGGAATTCCTGTCGCTGAGAATTTCTCCGGTCGACCCACCGGAGCAGGCGGTGATGGCAAGGACAAGCATCGCGGCAAGCAGACCTCGTCGTGTCGTCATCGCTTCGTATCTCCACAATGGTGAAACATGCTGGCATCGCAGCTCTCGATCCATGCCGCGACCACAGCGGCGCGATTGCGCGCGTATCGCCGGGACAGCCTCGACGTTGTGCGGAAATGGGTTCGTGGGGTCGGCGGGTGTCGCGTGGGAAATCCCATTCCGTCGCGGCAGACGCGAGAACTTCGAAGTAAAAATATAGAATGGGAGAAATCTTCCGGTCAATACCACGATCCATGCCCTCGCGCCGCGAGGGTGTGGATCAACGACCGATGGTTGCTCTAACGGTTGCGCTTCTTCTTCGGTTGCTCGACGGGCGCGGGAGTGGTGTCGGGCGGTGCCTGTTCGATGCGCTGCTGCACGGGCTGCGCCGGCTCGTCCGCGTCTTTGTTCCAAACGAGAAACAGACCGATGAGGGTGAGGATTTGCAGCACAAGCAGCACGGCCACCAATGTGCGCGTGCGTTGAATATCTCCGACCTGATCGCGGAAGCGGCGTTCGTTCTCGTCGTTGAGATTGCGCACCGTGCGCTCGGTGAACATTTCCAGACGCCCGAGCTTTGCCACCATGTCATCGGCAAGAGCGCGCAGCGAGGCCTCGACCGATTTATCCAATGCGTCGATGCGCGACATGGCGCCATTGAGGTTGAAATGCAGCGAGCGGATGTCGGACTGAATCGTCTGGAGTTTCTCGGGAAAATCGATGGCATCGATCGTGCGTACGAGCTTGGCGGAGGAAGCGATGACGGCGTCGGTGGACACGGACAGTTTTTCGAAATCCATCGCCTGCTGATCGTAGGTTTTTTTGATCGAGGCGAAAATGCGAATCGACTGTTGCGAGGCCTCATCGAGCGCTTTGCGGGATTCGGACACGGCATCGCGATAATTGCTTGCGGCGAGCTGTCCCAGCTGTTCGATCTGACTCCCGGCCTTGGTGCCGAAATCCTCCACATGCCGATGCGCGCGTGCAGCGAGGTCCACGATGTGCGAATGCGCGCTGGTGGTCTGTTCCTCGATGTTGCGATGCACCTGACTGGCTATGTCCTCGATTTTTCGAGACACGCCGCCGCCCGCCTCGTCCATGAGCCGCGACGTGCGCGCGGTCAATTCCTCGAGCAGGGATTTGACCTGCGTCCCGAGATTGCGCACCTGCTGTCCCGCCGCGTTGGAGGAGTCCTCCACCGCGCGCGCCATGGAGCGCTCGGCATTGTCGAGCAGTTGTTCGGCGCGGTGGGTCAATTCCAGAAGGGTGCGCGCGGCGGCTTCGCCCGCTTCGGCGATGGCGCGGCGCGCATCGGCGTCGTGTTCTTCGAGCTGCTTCTTTGCCCGCGCGGCGGACTCCAGAATGTGGCGTTTCGCGCCGGCATTCCACTCTTCGAAATGCATGGTCGAAGCCGCATGCAATTGCTCGAGTCCCTGCTGCTGCAAGGCGAGCAGCGCGTCGAGGTGTTCGCCGTATTTTTTCTGCACGCCGGCCACGGCACCCACCACTTTTTGCGCAACGGATTTCGCCTGTTCGATATGATCGATGGCGCTGCGGAGCCGGTCGAGTTCCTGTTCGAGCGACTGGAGTGAGGCGAGAGTTTCAGGATTCATAACCACTCAGGAATCTGTTGTTGAAAGCACGCAACCAGGCGAGGTGCCGGGTCACCATCGGATCGGCCGGCTCCTTTGCCGGCGGGGGTGGAGCAGGTGTCTGCACGGCACGGGACGCGGGCGTCGCTTCCTTGCGTTGCTCGGGGCCCTTGCCACGCGCGGGCGTCACGGGCGCGGGTGTCGCCGGCGCGGGTGATGCTGGTGTATCGTCTGCTTGTTCGCGCGTCGAGACTGCGTTTTTCGCGGTCACGGCATCGAGTGCTTCGAGTTCGGCCACGGCGCGCGCCAACTCCTCCTCCGCCGGTGACGGCACGCGCACGGGCGCTGCCGTGCCCTCGGTGCGGACCCGTGTCGGCGGCACCGCTGGTGGCGTCGCCGGACTTTGTGCAGCGGGCGCCGGATGCGTGGGCGGGACTTCCTTGCGGGAAACCGGTACATCCGGTGCCTTTCGCGGCGATGCAGGTGGAGGTGCGCTTTGTGCGTCCGCCGCTCCACCTTTCGCTGAAGGCGCCGTTGACGCGCTGCCAGCATCTCCTGCGCCGGACGTCACTCCGCCGGGCCGCTGCGCCGGGGGCGCCGCGGGTTTCGCGACAGTGTCCGAAGTTTTTCCCGGCGCAACCGGCTCCGAGGGCTGTGGTGGCGCCGTTGTCCTGTCGGCAACGGCGGCAGTCGCCTCCTCCGTCGCCACGGTGGGTGCGACCGGGCCGGAGTGAACAGCGGCCTCCGTCGTCGCGCGTGCGCGTCGCCCCGTGAGATCGCGTCCAGCTTCGTTGAAGGCTGTGACCAGCCGCGCGTGCACATCGGTGGAGCAGTGGCGCTGCAGCTGCGCGAGGACTTCTTTCACACGCGTGCTGTACGTCGTGGCGGCGCGCTCATCGAGCGCGAGGCAATCCGCGGCGTAGTGCACGAACGTGTCTGCTGTCTCCTTCCACGCAACGGCGTCCGCATGCTCCAGCAGCGCTGCCAGCGACTCGGCGGCTTGTGGCAGGGGGTGCCGGGGAGTACGTGCGCGTAGGAGCCGACTGGCATTGCGCAATTGATCGAGATGGTCCAGCATTCCCAGCGAGCCATCGCTTTCGAGTCGGCGCACAGTATCCACCAGCGCCTCGCCCACTGCGGCACCTCCCTGAGCGATGGCCTCGGGCCATTCCATCGGGAGAGCGTGGCGCGCGGCCAGCGCGCAGTAAGCAAGCTCGCGGGTGTCGAACGGCGCCGCATCACCACTCCGTTTCCCAGCCGTGGCGAGGAAGCGATGCATGGCGGCATGATCGGCTCCGAGACGATCATCCAGCATGAGGTAGAGATTGTCCACCAGAAACGCCAGACAGCGCTCGAGTACCGAGTCGCCTTCATAACCCGGTAGTGATTGAAGGATGCGCTCGGCATGGGTTTTCGGCAGCAGCAGATGGAAGTAGCGCGCGATGTTGTCGTGGTATTCATCGTCGCGCAGTACAGCGATATGCAGCGCGAAACGTCGCGCGGCGGGATTTGCCACACAGTCGCGCACCACTCCGATCGTGGCCAAACGCGCGATGAGTCGCTCGGTGTCGCTGCGCGTGCGTATGCGGAGGAACAACTGGCGCAGGGTCTGGGCGAGAGCGGGTTCGAGCGAGGCGAAGAGCTGCGGATTTTTCATGCGTCGCTCGAGTTGCGCGCAGAAAATCTCCCACGAATCGGTGGACACCTCGGACATGATTTTGCGCTGTACCTCGATGTCGGCTTTATGCCACAGCAAACCATGGATCTGTGTGAGAATAGGCTCGCGGTCATTCTCGAAACCGAGATGCAATGTGAACGTGGCGCCCGATTCGAAGTCCTCCATTTGCCGGACAATCCCATCCTCCACATCCGAGGGGAAGGTGGCGGCCACCCAGGAACTCAGCAGCGCATTCGACCCCGCTTCGGCGAGGCAGTGCGCGTAGGCCACATCAAGCACGCGTTGCGCGATGGCGGCATCGGGATACGCGCCGTCCACGGCGATGTCGTGTGTCACAAGATCGATGTGCCCGAACATCCGTCCGCTGCGCTCCTGCACGAGCAGACGCTCGTCGAGGCCGCGCTGCCAATACGTGGCGAGAATGGGCACACCGAATTCGTCGGTGAGCATGTTGGACACACGGGCGGTGTTGGTGTCTTCGGGGTAACTGATCTCGCGCAACACATCGGCGATGACCTGCTTTTCGCGGGCGGCAGAACTGAAGCCCGCCATGGTCAGCGCATACCGTCGCTCGCTGTCGGTGAGTCGCTGCTTGCCCAGCGTGGATTCGTTCACCAGCAGCGCGGCGAGTGCGACCTTTCCATCGTGTCCGGCCCGCGAACCTTCTTGGAGAAATTGCCGCAGGGACAGTGGCGGAAGATCGTGCACGCTGAGCCGGATTCCCGGCCGATGCGTACCGATGCCGTAGGTGCGCGTGGTGACGAGCACCGCGGTTTCGCCACGGGAGAAGGCGTCTTGCCGCAACTTCGACTCGCGCAACACGTGACGCCCCACACTTCGTCCATCGGCATCGCTGCCTGCGACGCGCCCCACAATGAAACCCTCGTCCTCGAGATACTCAGCCACACCGGCTTCGCTGCCTGGTGTGAAACGCCGCGACACACCATTCACCCCCGCGAGATCACGGCAGAACACGACCGCCGCGTGCCCGCTGTCGGGACGACTGAACATGCCGCCCTCGGGCAACGCCACGCGCTGTTGCTTCGACACCAGCTTCCGACATTCCTGCAACATCGCGGTCGCATCGACGAGGCAATGCTTGAGCAATGCCCTTCGCTCAGCGACGCCGCCACCGTTCGGCTCGGCGATGGTCAATACCTTCGGGAAGCAGGCGGGCGGCAGAACGCCATGCTGGCGAAGTATGAAGGGTTCGTCGGGAGCGGCCTTGGGATCGGCGGCGCGCAATTGTTCGCGAAGATGCGCGCGCACAGCTGCGGTGCAGGGACCGGTGAGACAGGCCACCGGCACCGTGTGCAATGGTGTGGCCACCACCGCGCGAGCGACACGCCGTGGCAGGTCGTGCATGGCGAGACGCGGATCGTGGCTCCACTCCGACATGGAATGCGCCTCGTCCACCACCACGCGCGCAACGTTGCGGGAGGATTTGCGCATGTCATCGAAGGCGGCGCGAACTTCGTCGCTGCGCAGCAATGCAGCCGGAATGCAGGCGAGCAAAACCTGCCCGCCGCTGATGGACCGCAGCGCGCGCAAACGTAAATCATGCGGTTCGGCCTCATGCATCATTCCCACGCTATCCACGCCCAGACGGCGCACACCAGCGATCATGTCGCCCAAAAGCGCGGACGTGGGGGCGGTGAACAGCGTGCATGCCGGTTGCAGCAAGGTTGCAAGCAGGAGCGGCAGCGTCTTGCCGGCCGCCGGCGGAAATTCCGCGATGACCTGTTCGCCTCGCAGTGCGTGGTCCAGCAAAGCGAGCTGATCCGGACGCGCGTCGCTGACGCCGAAGAGGTCACGCAGCAATTCCAGCGCGGCGTGCTCGGCTTCGGGCAGCGGCTCGCGCTTGGCACCTTTGCCGCTTCGCAGACCGGCGTAACGCAGCACGGGTCCGAGCCGCAACATCCGCTGGCCCTGCGGCACGCGCTGCGAACGCAGGCGGAGCAGCGCGCCCTGCTCGGGTTTCGCGTCGTCTTCGTCCATATCCTCGCAGCGCAGCATGGCCACGTCGATGCAGAGGTCGCAGTCGGGCACTGGGTGGGCGGGGTCGAACACCGTCGGCTGCGCGTCGCCGTGCAATGCGCAGGAGAGAAATTCGCGCGTTCCGAACACCTTGAGGTCCACCGCCGGCAGCGTTGCCGAGCCCTGATGCAGCAGCAACAGGCGCCGCAGCAATTCCAAACCACCATCGATGGCGAGGCGCGCGCAGGGCAGATCGCGCTCAAGTACGACGATGCGCCAGGTGGCGGCACCGGGATCGAGCACACCCGCGAGCACGGCTTCGAACAACGCCTTGCGCACTCGTGCGACAGCCGATGGCGCCAGCAGCAATTGCAGATCGGGAAGCAGTTCGGCTTTCAACTCCTGCACGGCGAGCAAGCCCGCCTTGAGCAGACGCATCGCACGCGCGGATTCTTTCGCGATGGCGGTGATGCGCTCGCGCAAGCCCTTCCCGTCGGGCGCGACTTCCACCACATGCCACCCTTCCAGCGCGGGATGCTGACCGGGTGCGACAAAGCGCATGCCCTGCCAGCCGGAACCAATGAAGGGCAGCAGCAGGCCGTGTTCGTCCACGTCGAGAAGCTGCGGCACGAGCGGGCCGAAGGCGGCTTGCAGCACCGGCAGCACGAGCTTGACCATCGTCGCATGTTTGCCACCAGTGAATCGCCTGGTCGCCTGCGCCACGGTGATGCGTGGATCGGCCGGCAACCATTGCATCGCCAGTGCGTGCAGCCGCTGCGACTGCGAGGCGACATCGGCGGAGATGGCCGCGCATGCCCGCTCCACAGCGCGATCGGCGCGTGTCGGCAAACCTCGCGAGACGAGGTTGGAAGCAACAGCGTACAGGGGATGCTTGGGAATGTGCGTCGCGTCGAAGGCGACAGAACTGTCAATGGTAAAGGAACACAGGCGGCGCGCGAAAGCGTCGAATTCGGCATGGGTTTCGATTCCCTCGTCCATCGACGCCCAAAGACCGGACAGGAGCGTACCTGCCGCCTGATGTGTTTTCATCGCACTTTGCTCCTTTTTTCCTCTCCACACTCGAGCAGGAGCAGCATTCGATTCACAGTGATGGTCAACTCAATTGCCTCCGCATGATAAAATTTCCCTCTTCAAGAATCAAGTGTCCTTTTTCGTGTTGCCTCATCCGTGCGCGCCTTGCGAACATCGAAGGTGCAATGCGACTGCGGGCCGCGCCGTGCGTCGATCCCGCCGCCAGAGCCGGCCGCGTACCGCTCCGGCCGTGTATCGCCCCGGTTACATATCGTGCACGTACCGCTACACAGCACCTTCCTGCGCGCGGTCGATGCCGACCTACCGAATCGCTGGCACTGGATATTTTCCCAAATAGCGCGTACATTCTGAGCATTCTCCGTACATCCTCATCACTCCGGCAAGCATAGCGGAGTGGAAAGGCAGCAATGAACTGGAACGCATTTCCGTTTGCCCCCGACATTGGCATGATCATGTGCATGCTTCGATACATTCTCCGTACCGCGCTGTTGTACACGCTGCTGCTGGCTCCCGCCCTGCACGCCCAGGATCTCTCACGCGAGGGAACGCCTCCCGTGACGCTCACTGGATCGCTGGTGACGGCTGCGGAGAATTACTCCATTCCCGGCATGGACACACAGCGTCCGGTGAACAGTGCGCGCCTCTATTTCAATCCCACCTTGAGCATTTACGGACTGCAGTTGCCCTTCAGTTTTCTGATTTCCACGCATGAGCGCAGCTACAATCAGCCGTTCAATCAGTTCGGTGTGAGTCCGACGTACAAATGGCTCACCCTGCACGCGGGCTACCGCTCGCTGCGCTTTTCGGAATTCACGCTCAACGATCAGGTGATTCTCGGCGGTGGGGCGGAAGTGCGGCAGGATTGGTTCCGCCTTCGCGGCATGTACGGCCGCTTCCGTCGGGCTGTCGACGAAGACACGGTCACCGGCGTGCGCGGCATGTACTCACGCATGGGCTACGCCGTGGGAGCGGGCGTGGGCGACGAGCAGCGCTACCTCGATGTGAATCTCCTCCAGGCCTGGGACGACAGCAGCTCGCTGCGACAGCGGCCCAGCTTTGGCGATGTGTTTCCCGCGGAGAACGTGGCCTTCGGCGTCAACGGCCGCCTGCCCTTCGGCGACGACCGCGTGGTGCTGGATGCGGAAATGGCGGGGAGCATTTTTTCGCGCGACATCACGCTGCCCGTGGTCAGCGACATCGATGTGCCGCAAGCGGGGTTGATGGAAACGCGCATCTCGTCGCGCTTCGCCATCGCGGCGCGCACGGGCGTCACGTACAACGACGAGTTGTGGTCGCTGCGCCTCGAATATGCGCGCGTCGAGCCGGAGTACGAAACCATGGGCGCCATTCACACACAGAACGACTACGAAGACATCACCGTCAAACCCGCGTTGCGCTTGCTGGAAGGCAATCTCCGCCTCAACGGCTCGGTGGGCGTGCGACACGACAATCTGTTCGACGACAGGCAGTACACCACGCGGCGTGTTATCGGCTCGGCTTCGGCCTCGTGGATTGCGGGACAGGCATTCTCCATGGACGGGCAGTATTCGAACTACAGCATGTCCAACAGCGCCGGCTCCATTCAGGTCAACGACAGCACCCGCCTCGACAACGTGTCCGAGTCCTGGTCCCTCTCGCCACGGCTGGTGCTCGCCGGCGGATCGATACAGCATTTCATCATGCTGCTCGCAACGCGGCAATTATATACGGATCAAAACCTTCTCACCGGCGTGAATTCGGACAACGACGTCCTTACTGCGGTATTGAGTTACACCGGCACGCTGGCCAGCGGTTTCGGATTCTCGAGCGCGCTGCAATTCACGCAAGTGGAGACGGCATTTCTCACGAATATCATCCGTGGCGTGACCGTGGAGGTCAGCAATGGATTTTTCCAAAACACGCTCAACGCGAGCCTGGCCTACACACTCAATCTCACGCGCGCTTCGGCCGAGAGCGAAACCGACACGCAGCATCTGGTGACACTCGGCACACGCTATCGCTTCTCCCGCGCCGACGCGCTGGAATTGCGCGTGCAATACAACGACTATCACGCCGTCGATCCCTCGCGCCGTTCCTATGCGGGCACGATGTCGCGGCTGCAATACTCGCGCACCTTCGCCCTCGGCACACAGCAAGCGGCGGCGCGCTGAATGAACCCTGACAATGAATGTTGCACGATTGCATAAAGGAGCGGCCATGAACTCACTGTTACGCATGCTGATCGCGTTGCTGCTGCTTCCGGCGGCGGCGGGATACGCACAGCTTACCGTGGCCATACAGATGGACCCGAATCCCTCACCGTACGTGTCCGATTGGAAATCCAATCCCAACACGCTGCGTTTCATCGTCACCAATCCCACGGGACGCGACGTGCCCGTGCGCTTCTCGGGCTACATCGAAGGCGACACGCGCGGACGTGTTGCGCAAACAGTGGACAATGCACCCGTGCCCCCGGTGATCATTCCACCGGGCACGAGCATGCTCAACGCCGTGGATGCGCAACTGCTCGACGAGGGCGTCGTGCAGTACATGGGCTCCGCACGCGACGAAACCCGGCGCAGCGGCCGTCTGCCCGAGGACAATTTCCGCCTCTGCGTCACGCTCATCGCCTACGACCTCCCCTCGCCGGTGATTTCAAATGAAACGTGCAGCCGCTTCGCCATCCGCCTTCTGCTGCCACCGACGCTCATCGCACCGGCTAACACGGCAAAGGTCACCGTGCCGCCCAATTTCCAGTGGTCCGTCGTGCCACTCAGCGCCGGTGAAATGGCGCGCTACGAATTGACGCTGATCGAATTGGACCCGGGTCAGGACAACGTTGCACAGGCGATGAAGAGTAACATCCCGCTGATGCAGCGCGAGACGAGCATCCCCACCTATCAGGTGCTGCCGGCGGATCCATCGCTGGAGAAGGGCCACCGCTACGCATGGCAGGTGCGCGCTTTCGATCCCCGCGATCGCTACATGTTCCAGAACGACGGCTTCAGCGAAATCTGGTCGTTTACCTATGATCCGCCCGTGCCGCCGGGTTTCGCATCGGACAGCAAGGTGATACCGGGAAAAACGGGACCGAAAGTCTCGCCTGTTGTGGACACGAAGCTCATCAACACCACACCGCATTTCACCTTCGCCGGCATGACACGCGTCAGCGGACGGCTGATCGCCACGTTCTCGCCGTCCCGCGTGCCGACTCCCAAATCGCTGACCATCGCGGGACCTGCGCCGGTTAAACCCGGATCCAAGCAATCCACCACGGTGAAACCGACCACCGGATCCAAAACCGTGCAGCAGGCGCAGGCCGCCTCGCAAGCGGTGAAGGTGAAGGCCGGTCCGAAAATCAAAGCCGTCACCGCTCTCAATATTTTCCAGTACATGGGCAAACAGGATCAGCCCATGCCGGGCGTGCAGCTCAAACTGTATCAGTGCATGCGCAGCGAACCCCTCTGCGGCTACTACCCCATTCGCGTGAACGGCAAAACCTATGACACACGCGTGCTCGTTGCCACCACCACCACGAAAAGCGATGGCAGCTTCGAGTTCAGCTTTTTCGCCAAGGATTCCACCGGCCGCATATTCCGCAACGTGGATGTGAATTGCGGCGGCGGTGAATTCGCCAATTATGTCAAAGGCGATGTGTACCGCTACTATCAGGTGGAAGTGGTGAACGGCCATCTCCTCAGTCCGTCCGACGAATTCTCGGCGCAACCCATGGAGAGCGTGAACGTGGGCGACATTTACACGCTGGCGCGATCCTATCAGGTCACCGTGCATGTGGTGGACAAGGAGAATCCGGATCTGAGCCTTTCCGGCATGAATGTCACCATCATGCGACGCAACCGGCCGGTGGGCGTGCCCGAAACGGAAGGCACGCTGATACCGCCCGAGAGCCTGCCCTGGCCGCTGAAGGGCGACATCATTGCCCGCGGCGAAACCAATCCCGACGGCGTGGCCACCTTCAAGGATATGGTGCGCAGTGTGGGAGCCGCGGATTACTACGACATCATCGTCAGTAATCCGGAGGAAAGTGTCTACTACTACGCGACCACCGTGCGCACATTCCGCTTCAGCTTCATGATGAATGAAAAGGACGAAGCCGGAACCGCCCTGCCCTGGGACATGGCAACGGTCAACGAGGGTTACGACCTCGGCGCCATGCAGGCCACGGTGGAGTTGAGCATGGTGCCGAAAAATCCGCGCATCAAAGGCAAGGTGTATCGCGCGGACAACCTCATTCAGCCCTTGAAAAATGCGAAGGTGGCGCTCTGGCGCTGGGCCGACGGCAAGCCGTACAAGTTCCTCGAAAGCAACACCAACGACTCCGGTGGTTTCGTGTTCGACAACCTCGCGCCCACCACGCCGAACAACCATTACTTCCTCAAAATCGAACGCTACGGCTACAAGACGCGTTTCGAGCCGGCGGATTTCATCGGCGACGGGATTTTTCTGAAAAAAGGACAGCAGCGAACATTTCCCCAGATTCCGCTCACACCGAAACTGGTGGTGAAGGGCAAACTCGTGGACGAGTTAGGCAGGCCCGTGGCGGCCACCATACGCATCGGCACGGGAAGCGATGTGCATACGGTGAAAAAATTCAAATTCACCCAGGCCACGCAGCAAGGCGGCCTGACCGTGGGACAAATGCAAAAGGTGGCGCAACTGGTCACCGCCGCGAATCCTCTGGTGCAGAAGTCCTCTGTCGCGGCCAAGGTGAAGTACAAAACCAAGCCCAAGATCAGCGACGTGCACATCAAGAACATCAGCTACGAGGAGGAGTTCACCACGCCCGCACCCACCGGCTTGCAGACGCTGTACATCATGCCGGACAATATCGCGCTGTACCATCCCGACACCTTGCTGCTGCTGCTGCCCGACGGCAAGGAGGATTTGGGCGAATTCACTGTGTACCTGCGCGCGCACCGACTCGCTGTCCGCGCCGTGACTTCCCCGCCGCCATCCATTCCGCCGCTGCAGAGCAACAAGAAGGTGAAAGCCAAGCAGGGCCAGGTGAGCAAAGCTCCACCCAAGCAGACAGCGACGTTATCCAAAACACCATCGGGTCCGCAATACACGGCGGTGATGTCCATCAACCAGTTTCTGCAACCGTTACTCACAGCCACCGTGATTAAAAACGCGGTGATCACGGTGAACGGCATGGACGCCGACTCCGTGGACGCCGACGGCGTGCACTACTTTGTGTGGATGTCGCCCGGCGACGATGCCGAAGTAAAGGTCAGCGGTCCGCCCGACTCGGACTACATTCCCAAAACCGTGATGGCAACGGTGGGCGACGAGGATGTGCAGTGGCAGGAGATGACGGTGCCCATGGAAATGGGCGGTCGCCTGACCGGCACGGTGGCCATCGGCGATGTGCCCATCCCGGGCGCACGCGTGTCGTTGTACGACAATCCGGCCGAGACCGAACCCTTGCAGACCTTCACCGACAACAGCGGCGTCTACACGCTGCGCGGCGTCCGTCCGGGTACGCGCGTGTTTCTGGCCGCGAAATCGAAGAGTCAGTTTATCGGCGACACCGCCTCAGCGCCTATACAGGCCGGAGCGAGCACGACGCTGGACTTCACCCTGAGCATGTACGACGGGATGGATATCACCACGCTGCTCGGATTTCCGATCGAGGTATCCGGATTGGATTCCAGCTCCGGGAATGTACTGCTGAGCGGACGCATGATCGATCTGCCGGGCAATGCGCATTTCGCCGCGCAGGATTCGACCATCGGTTTGCCCTTCGCAAACATCGCTGTGAAGCCCTCGGCGCAGAACAACGCCAACGGCATACCCTTCGCGGAGCCGACCACGCTTCCCATGAGCACGCCTGTGAACTCCTGGGACATCCGCGTGTTCGAACAGTACCAGGCCGAGCAGCACGACCAGATGGCCGGCATCCGCGTGGGCGTCAACGGCGCGCGAGGAGAAATACTCGGCGCGGTATCGATCAAGCCCTCGTCGTACACCTTCCCGGGCGGGACGCTGGACATGGGCAGCGAGCGCATCGCGCTGGCCAGCGCCGCGGGCAGCACCGCCGCCCTGATCCTGCCCACGCTCACATCGGATGCTTCGGCACCGGGCACGCTGGCGGCGGGCTATCACGCCGTGCGTGAGGACGGCAGCGCACTGCGGCTGCGGCTCTACGATTTTGAAACGACAAGCGATTCAACGCAGTCCTTTTTCCTCAACGACACACTCAGCGTACCGCTGACGTTGCACACGAACATCGCCAACATCGAAACCGCCGATCTTGCGCTCGATGTGGGCACGCTGCGTATTCACCGCGCCTATGTGGAGGATTTGGGTTCGGCGTCCAAGCTCGACATTCCACTGGAAGGCGAATGGCGCATCGCGAGCGATTCGTGGTCGCTGGATCACAACGGGCTCGTGCTCGACAAGGGCACGGTGAAAGCCGGCTACATCGGCGTGCCGTTCACGGGACTGAAAATTTTCCCCACACAGATCGCCTTTGGCGATTTCTCGCTGGACAAGCTCGTGCTCTCCGGCGTGGCGCAAATCACCGTCACCGGCAATGCGGCGTTCGGCTTCGATCCGGGTACGCAGCATTGGTCGCTGGCCGTTGGTCCCAAACCGGGCGAGGATTTCTGCGGCTGGATGCCGTCGATGCCGCCGATGGCCCCGACGGACAAAATCCTCTTCCAGAACTTCTTTGTGCAAAGCAGCGGCTCGAAGGGCTTCCAGATGCCTTCGGGCAATGCGGTCACGCTGTCGAAGGTGGGCGCCTATGCGATCAATCAGTTCATACCGAAAGAGGATTTTGTGCAAATCGCCGGGACGCTCGATCTTGGCATTCCCAACCTCCCGGTGATGAATCAGATCGCCACGATTTATGAAGAGGACGATAACATCGTTTTCCAGCCCGATCCCATCAACGAAACCATTGCCGTCAATGGCATCAAGATCAAATTCAACACCGCCAAGGGTCAGCAGATCTGGGACGACACCGGGTTGCATGCCGGCGTGGTGGTGTCGGAGGATGGCGCCTTCGCCCTGAATTCCGTTCTGCACCGCACGCCGACGAAGACGTATATCGTGGTCAACGAAGGCGAGCAGGTACAGATCGGCACCGAAGTGAAGATGACCGATGTGGTGGGCGCCATGCAGGTGGCGAACAATGCCTGGGAGTTGTTCTGGTTCGAAGGCGATTTGCAGAACAAGGATCAGGGCGGCCGTCTGAAGTTCACTGTGATGGGCGACATCGTGGCGAACGATCAGCAGATCGGTGTGGATAAAATCGAAACGCCGTTCGGCGACATTTCCCTGATCTACAATTTCCAGGAGCAGCAGCTCGAAGGCACCCTGCATGTGGAGCAGGATCTCTCGGGCACGAAAATCGTGGGCGACGCCACACTGCTGATCAGCGGAGCGGGCAAGGGCTGGTATTTCTTCTGCGGCGCATCGTTCTCGCTGCCGCAGCCAAAGGTGGACGGCACGGCGGCCTTCGCCGTCGGGCATTTCAAACTGACGCAGAAGCAACTCGACCAATTCGCCGAGTATTCCTACAAGAACAAGGGCCTGCCGCCGCAATTCCACAATTTCAACGGCTTCTTCTTCGAAGGCACGGTGTTGATACCACCGCCGGTGTTCTGTCCGAACTTCGATTTCGATTTCGGACTGGTGTCGGCGTATATGATTTGCCAGATCGGCGCCAACGCGCGCTTCGGCATGAATTTCGGACCCGTGGATACGTATTTCATCGCAATCCGCGGTATCGGCAAACTCGAAGCGGGCGTGGGCATGTCCGTGGGCATCGCCTGTGCGGGTGTGTCGGCGGGCATACTCATCGAACCCAACATCGAAGGCATGTACCAGTCGGATGGCACGTGGTATGTGCTCGGCGACTTCCCCATCACGCTCTACGGCACCACGTATGCGGGCTGGGGTTTGTGCGACAGCGATTGTGAAGGCGCGCTGTGCGACAAATCCAGTGCCAGCGCCAGCATCACGCTGGGCATGCAAGGGTACGTGGGCTCCGACGACAAGTATTTCAGATTCTACTTCAAATAAGCGAGGCCGGATATGCAACGCATCATTTTCTCCTGTGCCGCCGGACTCGCGCTCCTCGTATCCGCGATCGTGTGCACATCGCCCGCGCGCGCGCAGCAAGGTCTGGCGCATGGCGGCGCCGACGGCATCATCGTCGATCTCGGCAACTGGGTTCTGCCCGCCAGCATCAATGGTCGAGCGGTGGCATCGTATCGCGTGGAGCGCCGCGAAACCGGCAGTCGCAACTGGACGCAGGTCGCGGACGTGCGCGGCCCCGCGTCGCAAGGCGAACTGGAAGCCGCAATCGCGACGCATCAGAAAAGCTTCCCCGAAATCTCGGGCGTGAGCTTCGGAGCGGCGGAATTGTGGCAACGCATTCAGACGGGTCGCGACGTGCGGAGCATCGGTGCCGTGACCCGCTTCCTCCCCGTGCAACTCGCGCTGGGGCTGCGGTGGATGGACGCAGGCGCCAGCCGGGCCGTTGCGTACGAGTACCGCATTTCCCATGTCGGTCAGGATGGTTCGGCCACCGAGGCCTTCGTCACGCCCGCCGTGGCATGGCCGGGGGTTGGTGATGTGGGGCGCCTGCAACTCGCGCAGACCGAGGCCGAACCCACATCCGCCACCATGCGCTGGTATGTGAAGGGCACGCCGCCCACCAGTTTCCGCATGTACCGGCGCGAGGGACTCAGCGGTCCCTTCAGCGAACTCAGCGCCGCCGTGGTGGACAGTTGCTGTTTCGTGGCGCGGGGACTGACCAGCAGTGGCGACTCCATACTCGCCGTGCTGCACGACAAAACCGTGCAGCACAGTAAGGTCTACCAGTACTACGTTGTGCCGTTGGACTATTTCCGTAACGAGGGCTTCGCCAGCGACACCGCCACGATAGTCGCATTTCGGATGTCGCATGTCCCGTTACCCGAACGCATGGCCGTCCGCTCGGTGGATTCGCTCGGTCTACTGCTTCGTTGGCAACTGCGCGAGCCCTCGGCCGTACACGGCATTGTGATCGAGCGGGGTCCGTCGATCGACACGGGCTTTGTGGAAATTTTCGCGGCTTCGCCCAGCGACACCAGTTGGCTGGACCAGACGGTGACGCCGATGGAACGCTACTACTATCGGCTGCGCCTTGTCGGCCCCGGTGGATTGCGCTCGGCGCCGAGCGCCGTGCTCATCGGCATTTGGAAAAGCAGCGACATCCCGACACCTCCGCAGCATGTGAAAGCGGAACCCGTACGGGGCGGTGTGCGCGTGGAATGGACACCAGACACGATACAGAACATCGCGGGATACGTTGTGCATCGCGCCGATGGCTACGGCGCGATGTTCCGCCAGATCTCCGACGTGCTCCCGGTGAAGCAGGCGCGCTACATCGACACCATGGGGCTGCGGGGAGATTGGACCTATCTCTACACCGTGAGCGCGGTGAACAGCAGCCACGTTCCGAGCGTGGCTTCGGACACGGCCTACGCCACACCCGACATCCCGCTGTCGATCCCCGCGCCGCAGGGCTTGCTTGCGCGTGTGGACAAAGGACGCGTGTATCTGACATGGACCATGCAGGAAGACAATCCCGCACTGTCCGCCTGGCGCGTGTACCGTCGCGATGGCGCTTCCGGCACGTGGAAAGCGCTGGGCGACAGCCTGCTCGAGGCCAGTGTGAATCACGTGCTGGACGAGGGCACGAAACCCGGCGCAACGTATGCCTACCGTGTGCGCGCTTACAGTATTCGCGGCGACAGCAGCGAGACCAGCGCCATCGTCGAAGTTCGCATAGCGGGGCCAGCGGTGTATCCGCCGGCGAACCTGCAGGCGAAGCGCGACGGCAAGCAGGTACTGCTGACCTGGGACGAGATTGTGCAGCCGGGGGCGAAGGAATTCCGCGTTTACCGCTACACCCGCGGAGGCACGCCGCAAGCGGTGGGTACGGTACCACTCGATCAGCGCGAATTTCTCGACACGCGACCGGGCAGCACCTCGCCGGTGTTCTACTATGTCACCACAGTTTCCACCACGGGCGAGGAGAGCCGTCCGGGCAGGGAAAGCGCCGTGCTGCTCCGCTGAACTTCCCCTCCTCTCCACCGAAGCGGCCGCGGCACTCGCTTTTGCGTGTTTCCGCGGCCGCTTCGTATCGGAGATCGCTGCGGAGGATAATCCCGCAGAGCGGTGAAACTTTTCTCCATTTCGATTGTCTCTCAAAAACATGCTGTGACAAACACCGATCTCCAGCATATATTTACACGAGACACACTGATGAAATTCCATGTCCTGAACACAGCGACAGCGCTATTGCTTGTCGCACTGCTCGCCGGCGCATGCAGCGATGACGACAGCGGCAACACACCCACGCCAACGCCGGGTATCGAACGCAGCGGCGGCATGGTGCGCGTGCCAGCCAAAGGCAAGACCTTGCTCATGGGCTCGGCCGTCGGCAACGACGACGAGCGGCCCACGCATGCGGTGAGCTTCGCCGCGGATTTCTGGATGGACAGCACCGAAATCACCATCGCGCAATACGATCAGGTGATGCGCGCCGCCTATCCGGGCTATGCCGCGCCATCGTGGCTCAGCACCTACGGCAACGACGCACGCACTGCCGTGTACCGCGTGGACTGGGGCGATGCCGTCTTGTTCTGCAATGCGCGCAGCAAGGCCGCCGGTCTGGACACGGTGTACAGCTACAGCGCCATCGATGGCATTCCGGGTAACGGATGCATTCTCCAGAATGTGCAGGCCAAGCTTGCGAGCAACGGGTATCGCCTGCCGACCGAGGCCGAGTGGGAATTCGCCTGCCGCGCCGGAGCAAGCACGGAGTTCCCCTGGGGCAGCACCTGGCCGGGATATCCCGCGAGCAGCACCGACAGCACCGAATTCGCCATGTACGCCGTGTGGGCAGGCAATTCGTGGAATCTCAGCTCCGACAATCCCGCTTTCGGCATTCACCCGGTCGCGGGCCGCATGCCGAATGCCTTCGGCCTGTACGACATGATCGGCAACGTCTGGGAGTGGTGCCACGATTGGTACGACGCGAATTACTACGCGGGCAGTCCATCCACCGATCCGGCCGGACCTTCGGATGGACAGTGGCATGTGCTGCGTGGAGGAAGCTGGGGCAACGATGCGAAGCAGCTGCGCTCCGCCAACCGCGAGTTTGTCGTACCCGATTATCTCTTCAACTTCATCGGCTTCCGCACCGTCCGACCCGCACGATGATTTCGCAGTCATGAAAGGTTCCGCCATGAAACGTGTGCTGTTCTCCTCGTTCCTGCTGTTGCTCGCCGCCGGTTCCGCTCTGGCGCAGACCGCCGATTCCAGCGCGGCGCTGTTCGACGACAGCGTGATGCACGAATTCCGCATCACCGTGTACGAAGAGAACTGGCAGGACACGCTCGCCGTGTATTTCCAGCGGGGCGATGAATCCCTGCCCGCGCGCGTGGAGTACGGCGGGCTGGTGTTCGACAGTGTGGGCATACGCTACAAAGGAAACTCGTCGTACATGCAATCACGCGGCACGCCCAAGAAGCCGTTCAAAATCGAGTTCGATGAATACCGTGGCAAGCAGACGTTTTTCGGAGTGAAAACACTGAATTTCAGCAACGCCGTGAAGGACCCGACCTTCATGCGCGAGAAACTCGCCTACGACATGCTGCGCACGCTCATGCCTTCGCCGCGCTGCGCCTATGCCACACTCACGGTGAACGGCATGGCGCTCGGCGTGTACACCATGGTGGAGCAGGTGGATAAAACCTTTCTCAAGCGTCATTTCACCACAAACGATGGCAATCTGTACAAGGCGGGCGACAATGGCGCCTCGCTGGAATACCGCGGCGAGGACAGCACACCGTACAAGAACGAACTCGAACTGAAGACCAACGAGAAGGCCGACGATTGGTCGCGGCTGATCACCATGCTGCGCATCGTCGGCACGAGCAGCGCGGGCACATTCCAGACGGAAGCGGGCAACGTGCTGCATCTCGACAACAGCGCCCGCATTCTGGCATTCAACATGGCGGTATCGAATTTCGACAGCTACACCGGCTCGGGACGGAATTTCTATCTGTACGACAATGTGGACGACGGGCGTTTCGTGTTCATTCCCTGGGATGCGAACGAGGCCTTCGGTGCGTACACGAACAACTGGAACATTTTCACACAGGACGTCACCGCGCCCAATAATCTGCAACGACGTCCGATACTGCGCCGAATGCTGGAAAACGACGAACTGCGCGCGCTGTACCTGCGATACATTCGCGCGATCATCCGCGGGCCCGCAGCGCTGGACTCCCTGCGCGCGCGAACCGATCACTGGAAGCAATTCCTCGCGCCACATGTGCAGGCCGATCAATACAAACTCTACACCTACCAGCAATTCGTCGACAATATCGAAAAGGATGTACTCATCGGCATCAATCAGCCTGTGCCCGGCCTGCTGCGTTTCGCGCAATTGCGCAACGAGAGCATCGAGACGCAGCTCGGCGGGTATCTGGCGGTTGAGGGAGCACCCGGCACGTTGCCCGACGCGATTGAACTCGCGGCGTTGTACCCGAATCCCGCGGTGACGCACAGCACACTGTCCTTCACGCTCCGTGGCGAAGGCTCGCTGAGCGTACTCGTGCGGAATGTGCTGGGAGCCGAGGTATGGCGCTACGACGTGGCCGATGGCGCGCGCGGCAGCTACGCGGTGCTGCTCCCTGTGTCGGCACTCCCCAGTGGCGCATATCACTGCGAAGTGCAACTGCGCTCCGCCGGAGGACTCGTCGCGACGAAATCGCTCACCTTCACCGTTGCTCATTGACGCGGATGCATCGCTCCATGACGAACGCATCTCGGTGCAATTAATCGACAAAGGACACACCCATGTTGCCCTCTGCCCTTCCCTTCACACGACGGAACCTGTACGGTCTGTTGGCGGCGATGCTGCTGCTCAGCATGGCGGCACAGGCACAGAACAGCGCCTTCGACGGCTACACTCTGTTCAGCGCTCTGAATGGTCGCACAACCTATCTGGTGGACATGGCCGGAAAAACCGTGCACACATGGAGCCACACCTACTCCGGCGGCTATGCAACCTATCTGCTTCCGAACGGTCATTTGTTACGCGCCGCCATGGCGCCGAACGCGCAGTTGCGTGGGGGCGCCTATCACGGATTGCTGCAGGAATTCGACTGGGATGGCAGCGTGGTCTGGCAATACACCTATTCCGGTCCGAAATACATCGCCCATCACGACATCGAGCCCATGCCCAATGGCAATGTGCTGATGATCGCGTGGGAAGTGAAGAGCGCGAGCGAGGCCGCCGCCATGGGCAGAAGCAACGCATCAACGTTGTGGCCGGATCATATCATCGAAGTGCGTCCCGAACCTCCCTCGGGTGGCAGCATCGTCTGGGAATGGCACATCTGGGATCATCTTGTGCAGAACAAGGATGCGAACAAACCCAATTACGGCGTGATCTCCGAGCATCCCGGGCGCTTCGACGTCAATCTCATCGGCGGGTCGTCCGGACCGTGGGGAGGCGATTGGCAGCATGTGAATGCGGTGAGCTACAATCCCGACCGCGATGAAATCGTCTTCAGCTCGCATTTCATGAATGAATTCTACATCATCGACCACAGCACCACCACGGCCGAAGCGGCTGGCAGCACGGGCGGACAGCGCGGCAAAGGCGGCGACTTCCTCTATCGCTGGGGCAAGCCGTCCAACTACGGTGTGAGCGGGAGCACCGTGTTCGATGTGGTGCATTGTGCGTGGTGGATACCCCGCGGACTCGCTGGCGAGGGAAATATCCTGGTGTTCAACAACGGTGCCCGCAAACTCGCCTCGGAGATTCTCGAACTCACCCCTCCGCGCGATCCCCAGGGCAACTACACGCGCGAAGCGGGGGCCGCCTTTGGTCCCGCGCAGCCCGTATGGAAATACTCCAACGGAAGCACGTTTTTCTCCAATCATCTCGGCGGAAATCAGCGACTTCCCAACGGCAACACCTTCATCACCGAGGCGACATCGGGCTTTCTCTTCGAAGTGACCTCCGACGGACAGGTGGTGTGGCAATACAACTTCGGGCGCGAGATAGCGCGGGCGTTGCGCTACGCGCGCGACTATCCCGGTGTGGCCGCGCTCAATCCCACAGCGACCGACGTGCTGCCCACGAGTCCGGAATTGCGTGTATCGAACGCACCCAATCCATTCCAGAATTCCACCGTACTGAGCATCCAGAGCGGGTCGGCTGGTACGGTGAGCGTGTGCATTCACGATGCGCTCGGCCGTATCGTCCATCAGGTCACACGTGAGATGGCCGTTTCCGGAACAATTCAGGAGGTATGGAACGGAAGGGATTTGCTGGGAAATCGCGTATCTTCCGGAGTATACTTTTACCGCGTGCGCATGGCGGGTGTCGAACGTATCGGCAGCATGCTGCACGCACATTAGCAAGCCAGGAACGCGGTGCCGTTCCGGTGCCGCCTGAGACGATGAACCGACATTCAGTTATCACGCTCCTGATTTACGTCGCCGCGCTTGCGGTGATTCTGATCGTGCTATTCGTGCCCGTGCCGCATGCGTTCAGCACGTACGGAGCAGTCGTTCCCGTACGGGAATGGGTGCTTCTGCGCAACGACAACGGTCAGGTCGTCTCGGTCCTGCGTGACAATCGAACGGGCGCCGCCGAACGATATACTGTCACGCAGGCCGAGCGCGGCGACGCTATGAATCTTCAGCTCGCGCAAGGAAGCGCCTTGCAGCGCATTGCCGAAGGCGACACGGTGGCATGGATATCCTCGCCCGAACTCGCCCAGCAGGATGCCGCGCTGGCGGGCGCCCTGGCCGTGGCCGAAGCGGGGTTGCGTGCCGCGAAAAGCGGGGAAAAACAATCCATCGTCGAGCAGGCGCAACAGCAACTCGCCTTCGCCCAGGCGGCGTTCGCCGAGCAGGAAGGATTGCACGCACGCCGCGCAGCTCTGCACGACAAGGGCACCATCTCGGACGAAGAGTACGATCTTTCGGCCGAACGACTGCGGCAATTGCGCATCGCGGTGGATATCGCCCGTGCGCAACTGGCCGTCGCCACCACCGGCATGAAAGACGACTACATTCGCGAGAAAGAGGCTGAGGTGCTGTCCCTGCGAACGCAGCGCGAGGCCTTGCAGCAACGCCTCCGGCAATACACACTGATCGCGCCGCTCGGCGGCACGCTGCGGCACAGCAGAAGTCTCGACACCTTGCTCGCCATCGACGATGTGTCCACCTTGCTTCTTGTGCTTCCGGTGGAACTCCGGCCGGAGAACGGGCTGCATGAGGGACATCGTGTGAACTTCACCGCCCTGCACGTGAACCATGCCGGTCAGGGCCGCATCGTGCGTGTGGACAACGCCGTGCAGTACATGAACGGGCGGCCCGTGCGCCTGTGCATGGTGCGGATTGACAAGGGAGCAGCAGCACTCCTGCCGGGAATGCACGTGCGCTGCACCATCGGCCGCGAACCCATGACCGTGGCCGGACAAATCTGGACCTTTGTGCGCAGACAGTGGTGGTGAGCATGGGATATCCGAAATTCGAATACAAGTATTTGCTCCCCAACGCGCTTATCGATCGCGTCCGCGATGACATCGCTCCTTTCGTCACAGTCGATGATCATGTGAAAAAGGCCGGCGGCGTGGCATACACCGTGCGCTCCGTGTATTACGACACGACCGACCTCATCGCCTATCGGGAGAAGCGCGAGGGCGAAGCGCTGCGTCGGAAGTTCCGCATCCGCGGCTACAATCGGCAGGAGGACGAAGCGTCGCTCTTCCTCGAGATCAAGAAAAAAGCGGACAATCGTCTCTTCAAATACCGCGCGCCGGTGCGTCCCGCCGATGTGCGCGCGCTGTTCGACACCCGCGATGTGCACATGTATGTGGCCTCCGACAGCGAGGTGGTGCGGGAACACGCGCGGCGATTTTTCTATCATTACGACAGTCGCAACCTGCAACCGGTGATCAACATCGTGTATGAACGTGCGGCGTTCACCGACGGCGGCAATCCCGATGTGCGCATCACCATCGACAGCGGACTGCGATCGGCGCGGGCCGAAGCGATCGACGATCTGTGGAACGATGCCGCAACGCGCCCGGCGATGGCGACGCACGGCATACTCGAGGTGAAGTTCATCGCCGGCGTTCCCGCCTGGATGCGGGCGGTGATTCAGCGCTACGAGTTGCGCCGCATGGCCCTGTCGAAATACACCATTTGTCTTGAATCGCATCAGCACGTGTTGCCTCCCGGCTTTGCGAACGCGGGTGGGACGGGCGCACGCCTGCCGCGATATTCCGTGTTGCGTCCCCTCATGTGAAACAGGTCCGACCCCATGTTTTCCGAGCTACAGTACATCGATCTGTTCCCTCTTGCCGCCGGCGAGATATTGCTCAATCTGCTGGTGGCCTTGTTGTGCGGCCTGCTCATCGCCACGCTGTACCGCCTCACCTACCGGGGACCGGGCTACTCTCCGTCCTACATCACCTCGATCATCATCCTCACGCTTATCACCTCGATGGTGATCATGATCATTGGCAACAATCTGGCACGGGCGTTCGGATTGGTGGGTGCGATGTCCATCATCCGTTTTCGTACCGCCGTGAAGGACACCATCGACATCGTCTTCATTTTCTTCGCGCTCGCGGCGGGCATGGCCACGGGGTCGGGCGCGCATTCGCTGGCGATCATCGGCACGGTGCTGATCGGCGCGATCATTCTCCTGCTCTCACGCGCGCCGCTCTTCGGAACGCAGCGCAAGGAGTTTTTACTCCAGTTTTCCTATGTCGGCGGCAACGACGCTCCCCCGCCCTACACCGATGTGCTCAAGCGCCATTGCCGAAAACAGCGCATCGTGAATGTGAGCGCGCAGGGCGATTCCGATGTGATGGATGTCGCTCTCTATGTACAGCTCCGCGCCGATACCGACAATCAGGCCTTCATCCGGGAGTTGCAGGGCGTTTCCGGCATGCGCCGCGTGCATCTGTATATCGACGACCAGCAGTTTTGATGCTCGATGCTGTGCGATGAACTTCGCCGCACAAGTACGCCGAGAAGAATAGGGAGGACAAGAGAATAAGGTAAATGCGGGATCCTGGATCCTCCATGGTCTATGATCTCCCTGCTGAGCCAGTGATCGACACTCGCCAACACATTGCCGCATATATTTCACCTATCCTCCTTACTCTCACCACTCTCCCGACTCTCCATACACGGCCTCGGGTACAGGCATTACCTTCCGGTGTTTACCTCCAGGCATTTCAGCCGTATCATTGTCAATCGATTCACTGCCTCACGCGGAGGGTATGGCTGCTTCCCCGGAAATAGAAACGCTCATCGAGAACGGCAAGGCCGGCGACACACAGGCCTTTGCCGCGTTGATGCGCCATTATCAGGGCTACGCACAGGCGCTCGCACTGCGCCTGCTCGCCGACCATGAGGAAGCCCGCGAAGCCACGCAGGACAGCTTCGTGCGCGTGTGGGAACACCTCCCCCGTTTCGATGGCCGCGCGGCATTCACCACCTGGCTGTACACCATTGTCACCAATGTCTGTATCGATCGACTGCGCGCCCGCAAGCGCAGACGTGTGGTATTCGTACCGCTCACCGAGGATGCGGCCACGTACAGCAGCGACCCGGGTGCGTTGCAGGACGGTGCGCGTCTACTCGCGGAGCTGCCCTCGCTGTTGCATCGCCTCAGCGAAGCACAGCGCGTGGTGTTCACCCTGCGCGACATGCAGGATCTCTCGGTGGATGAAGTCCGCGCCATCACCGGCATGAGTGCCACTGTGATTAAAACACATCTCTGTAATGCGCGACGCGCCATGCGTGCCGCCTTGCGCGCCCGCTTTGGAAAGGAGTTCTGACATGCGATGTTCCACAGCCCGACGATTGCTGCTGCTGCACCGGCCCGGTGAGCGCACGGCCTGGCAGGACAGGCGCCTGGCACGGCATCTCCGCGTGTGCGTGGCATGCGCCACCGAAGCGCGGCACATCCGCGATGAACTCGAGAAAAGTACGCTCGCACTGCGCGATGCGACGATGGTGCTTGCGGACGAAGCACTTCTGGCTTCGGTGCTTTCGCAGCTTGCGCCGCGTCCGGACCTGCGCGGGGCATCGAGTGCGAGGCACAGTGCGCAACAGGCGTTCCGGCCTTCGCTGCTGCCGCGACTTGTTCCCGCCGCCGCCACGGTGCTGATTGTGCTCGCCTTTCTCGGCCAATCGCTGTCGGTGCTCGCGCGCTACGCCGAGCTTGGCGGGAGCGGCAGCGCCGTGCAGGAGCGTGTCGTGGTCGAGCTGCGTTACGCGCTGCTGCCGCGAAGTTTGCGGGGAGAGGCACAGGTATCTGAACCGAATGCCGCTCTGGTGTTGTCCGATGAGCACGCGGCATTGACAGACCGTGATCTTTCGCGCGACGATGCACAGCGGGTGTGGCGACTTGCCTTGCGTTCCATGGTTCCGGATATGGAGGAGTCGCGCATCCGGCATCTCATCACACAGTATTCCATCATTCCCCGTCTTGCCATTCTCACCAGTGAAGAAGGAGCGTGAAATGTGTACACGAGCGATGTTTCTGCTCGCGCTCGCCGGCGCGGTGCTGCTCGGCGGCTGTCTCGAAGTGACCAGTACCACTGTGGTGTACGAGGATGGCTCCATCGTACGCTCCATCGCCATGAGCGGCGACAGCAGTGAATTGTTTCGCGGACCCCTGCCCTTCGACCTCGATTCGGGGTGGAGCGTCGCAACGCGGACGCATGAGGGGGGCAGAGTGTACCGACGCGCCGAACGCCGCTTCGAAGATGTGGCGGAGATGAATGCGGCACTCCGCGGACGCGAGGGCCGTACGTTCGAGATCGAGGCGACGTTGACGCGGCATTTCGACTGGTTCTACACCGTGCATCGCTATGAAGAGACATGGAAGCGCTTCGATCCGTTCAACGCCGTGCCGGTGACCGATTTCCTCACCGAAGCCGAGATACAGGCCCTTCGGCAACATCATGGCGACGAGACGCCCATGGCGAAAGCCGACAGTCTCTCACTCGCCGACGCAGAGCAGCGCCTGGAGCAGTGGCAGCAACGGAACATGAGCGAGCGCTTCCTGCAAATAGTGGACGAAGGTGCGCGACGGATCGTCGATACAACGTCCTTGGACATCCACGCGCTCCGCTCGCAGAAGGATTCGCTTGTTCAGAACCTCGAGGAATTAGACAGCGATGCCGATCCCGCCAAACCCGAAACCTTGCCGGGTTTACTCGCCACACCCGAAGTGCGACGGGCCCTGGCGGCCAATCCCGAGGGATTCCGAGAGTTCATTGAAAAAAAACACATCTACGAGACCTTGTTGTACAACAGTTACGCGGTAGGTCTGCGCATGCCCGGCATGCTGCAACAGACCAATGCCCGCGAGTTGCGCGCGGGACGCTGCGAGTGGAAGGACTTCATCGGCCCCATCCTGATCACGGATATCACTCTCACCGCCGAATCGCGCAGCGTGAACTGGACCTTCATCATCGCCGCGACGCTGTTGCTCCTGTTGCTGATTGCTCTCTCCCTCTGGCGCTACCTCCGCCGCTGAGCAGCCAGAGGCGCGCGCAAGCTGTCCGCGCCGTTCGTAACGCGCATCTTCAATCACCGTCACCCCGCCACGGCGAGGTGACGAATCTTATCAGAATTTTTTTTCCTTTAAGTTTTTTCTCTTGCTTTCCTCCGACGGGCGTCGTATCATACCTCCCGCACCCGCCACATCATCGAGACTACGCGCGTCCCTCGCCGGGCAGCGCGCATAGGCCTGTTTCCAGGAGGAGATATGAAATCGTGCTTGACTATAGCCCTGTTGCTGCTGTGCCTCGGCGGCCAGCGCGCGCAGGGAACAATCCACACCATTGTTGATGCCGGCTTCACCTTCAGTCCTGCGGCGCTCACCATCGCTGTGGGAGACACGGTGAATTTTACCATCGGCGGCGGTCACAATGTCGTCGAAGTGTCGCTCGCAACATGGAACGCAAACGGCAACACCTCGAACGGCGGCTTCCAACTCCCCTTCGGCGGCGGTCAGCTCATTTTTCCCAATGCGGGTACGTACTACTACGTATGCAGCCCTCACGCCGGCATGGGGATGAAGGGGCAGATCAGTGTGGTGAGTTTCGCCGTGACCACCGGCAGCATCGCGCCGACCTCGTTCTGCGGCGGCTCCGCTGTTCAGGTGCCGTTTACTGTATCCGGTACCTTCAACGGCAGCAATGTGTTCACCGCGCAACTCTCCGACGCGTTCGGTTCTTTCTCCGCCCCGGTACAGATCGGTACCTTGGCCGCCACGGGTTCGGGAACGATCAACGCCACCATTCCCGCGGGAACGCCCGTTGGCACCGGATACCGCATCCGCGTCATGGCATCCAGTCCGGCGGTTACCGGAAGCAACAACGGCACGAATCTGTCCGTGCTCGGCGCTCCGGCGGCCAACATCACCGCTGCGGGACCCACGAGTTTTTGCCAGGGAGGGAGCGTGATGCTCGACGCCAATACCGGTCCGGGGCTGACCCACACCTGGTTCCTCAATGGATCGCAGATCAACGGCGCCACGTCGGCATCCTATCAGGCCACACAGGCGGGGTTGTACACCGTTACCGTGTCCAATGGCGCGTGCTCCACCACATCCACGGCCGAACGAGTGGTGGTGTACACGAATGATCCAACGCGATTGACCTGGACGGGTGCGATCGACGGCGAATGGGGTACCGTGGGCAACTGGGACAATCCCTGTGCTGTGCCGGGACCGGGCGACACGGTGGTGATTTCCGGAAACATGACGCCACCCACGAGCACGGCGCCGATCACCCTGTCGCGTCTATTGCTCAGCAATCCGAACGGCCTGACACTGAGCACCGATCTCGTCATCACGGGCGAACTCACGCTCAACGGCGCCATGCTCACGCTCGGCGCTTCGCAGCTCACCATCGCGCAGAGCGGTAGTATCAGCGGTGCGGGAGCGTCGAGCTTCATCGTGACCAATGGCAGCGGCAGTTTGCGCCAGCAGGGCATAGGAAGCGGCGGCCGCGGTGGCACGGTGCTGTTCCCCGTCGGCAGCGCGCCGGGCAGCTACACGCCCGTGTTGCTCGCAAACATCGGCACCGCGGATGAATTTCGCGTCTCCGTGCGCGATGGCGTGCAGACCGGAGGAACGGGCGGCAGCGCTATCACGGACAACGTGGTCCTGAAAACCTGGACCATCGACGAAGCCCAGGCCGGGGGTTCGCTCGCCACCATCACCGTTCAGTGGACGGCGGCCGATGAGGGGTCCGGCTTCGACCGCACGCAATGCTACATCGCGCGACATGATGGTGCCGCCTGGACGCCGCAACAGTCGGTGGCGGCAGCCAGCGCCTCGCCCCATCAGCGCACGGTGAGCGGCATTGGCACGTTCTCACCATTCGCCGTGGGCGACGGTGCCTCGCCTCTGCCGGTGACGCTGCGGTTGTTCGAGGCCACCGAGCAGCACGGTATCGTGCTGTTGCGTTGGGAAAGCACGGAGGAATACAACAATGCCGGCTTTTTCGTGCAGCGCAGCCGCGCGGGCAAGGAACAATGGAGCGATGCGCATTTCGTGCCGGCTGCCGGCGGCAATGCCGGAGCGCGCTACGAGCAACGCGACACACCGCCCGCCAGCGGACGCTGGTTGTACCGTTTGCGGCAAGTGGACATCGATGGCACGGAGCATTTTTCGTCCAGCATCGCCGTCGATGTCGCTCTACCCGCGCATGCGGCGATGATTCACTCCTTGTACCCCAATCCACTGCTTTCGTCGTCCATGACAGAGTTGCGGGTGGAATTCGGCGGCGAAACGAATGATCGAGCGCTGCTGACACTCGAGAATATTCTCGGACAGGAAGTGGCGCGTTTGCACGATGGCGCAGTTCGCGCGAACGAGCGCATGACAGTGCGCTTTGGCACGGCATCGCTGCAACCCGGCGTGTATCTCCTGCGCCTGCGCGTCGCGGACGAGGTGGCGACACGGCGGCTTATGGTGTTGCGATAGCCAGGCAGCGCAGTTCAAGGCGAAGAGTGAAGAGTAAAGAGTAAAGGTCGTTACACTGTAACCGCCAGGAGCCAACCCGTACACCGCCGCCCCCGCAGGCAATCGAAGCCGTTTTCGCGTCGCTGCTGCAAGCCGGCGTTGGATTGCTTCATCTTTGGTAGTGCGTTCGGCACCTCGTCGACTTCCACGAATAATCTGTGCTAATCCGTGTGAAATCTGTGCAATCCGTGGTTTTGAAACTCTGTTGAGCCGCTCCGACAGTAATCAAGACACCTGCACCATTTTCATTCTCCCGGGTGTGACGGAAGGAACATATCGACTCCAAGGCGTCGCTACACCATCGACACAGAAGCAGTTCGGCGCGCTTTACCTCCCCTCCACCACCAGCGCCGAGCGGGCGACGATGCGGCCTTGCGCGTCGACGGCGCTGAGTTGATAATGCCCGGCGGCGAGGCCGTCGAGGGGCACAGACACACTGCCGCCACCGCCGTCGCAGTACACGCGCTGGCTGCGCAATTCCCGCCCGTCGCTGCCGTGTATGCGCAGCGTGTACGCGCCAGGCGCGGCGGTGAGCAGGGCCGTGGCCGCCGCCCGCGCCGGATTGGGAAAGGGACTCAAGCTCAACAGCGACGCCACCGGCGGCCGCAGCGCCTCCTGGGCATTGATGTTCAAATGCAGCTTGCCGATGAATGCTTCAGTGCCGCCAAGATAGGTGGTGCGGTGACCGCCTTGCCGTACTGGCACGGGGATAGCTGTATACCCAGAGAAGTACAACCCAAACGGAGTAGGCCATATTTTTGATATGCCATCTCTTCTTGTGCCAGCCGAAAGCAACTGAACCCGCAGCAGATTATACTCGAATAGATCCACAAGAACAAGCACATCCATGGATTTATTGTACTGCTCAGGGTAGGGATTCGCGATATTTATCAGCGAATCGGATTCCGCATGCACCAGCAATATGTAGCTTCGTTCGTCCGCAATACACACATCAAACACTAGCTCGCCTCCGTTCCCAATGATGAGACTCGAGTAGACGATCGAGTCTTGCTCCGCGTCATATATGACATGAAAGCCATTGTACAACGCCAATGTATCAAAGCCAATCGCGGGGTAGTTCATTGGGAAGTATCCAACCCCACCAGTGGTTTCCCCTACAACATGGATTTTCGAACCAAACTGCCGTGCGTTCATTACCCACTCCGTACCCTCTCCACCCAGCATTGTGCTGTATCGCAGCGATGTGAAATCCTTGCTGATCTCTGTCACAGTGACATCGCCGCCATCGCCATAATTTCGCTGAAGTGACCCGGGAGTGGTTGGATAATTCGCTGATCGCGTATGGCCAATCAGTATGTACGAGTCTTCAACTTCGAAGACATATTCGATCCAATCGTAACTATCGCCGCCTAAAGCCACAGCATACTCGAGACTGTCTCCCTTGAGGACAAATAG